>JGI24721J26819_10000214_pt1 | contig 60006 bp, 55 predicted proteins | sample YelNatPaOPGAMG01_FD_26819 | JGI IMG/M metagenome (IMG submission 26819) | reverse complement strand
AAAATCCCAAACATAAGCAGCGCCAGGGCTAGGACGGAGGAAGGGAATTGGCCAGAATCGCCGGCATCGACCTGCCCCGCAACAAGCGGATTGAAATCGCTCTCACTTATATTTATGGGATCGGCCGCACCACCGCCAACAAGATTTTACAAGAAGCGCAGGTGGACGGCGGCACCAAGACAAGTGAGTTGAACGACGCCCAGATCACCGCCATTCGCCAGGTGATCGACACCCATTACAAAGTGGAAGGTGATCTGCGGCGGGAAGTGTCCATGAACATCAAGCGGCTCATGGATTTGGGCTGCTACCGGGGCCTGCGTCACCGCCGCGGCCTGCCGGTGCGGGGCCAGCGCACCCATACCAACGCCCGCACCCGCAAAGGCCCGAGGCGCTCAGTAGTGGGCCGACGGAAAAAGGCATAAGGAACGACTATGGCCAAGCGACCGGCAAGCAGGAAGAAAAAAGAGCGCAAGAACATACCTACAGGTGTGGCCCATATCAAGGCCACCTTCAATAATACGCTGGTGACTATCACGGACCCGGTGGGCAACGTGGTGTCCTGGTCTTCGGCGGGAGTCCAGGGGTTCAAGGGATCCAGGAAAGGCACGCCGTTTGCGGCCCAGCTGGCGGCCTCCGACGCGGCCAAAAAGGCGATGGAACATGGCATGCGGAGTGTGGACGTGTATGTCAAGGGGCCGGGGGCCGGTCGGGAAGCAGCTCTGCGGGCGATCCAGTCGGCGGGGTTGACCGTCAATCTGATTCGGGACGTCAGCCCCATCCCCCACAACGGCTGCCGTCCGCCCAAGCGGAGACGAGTGTAGGATAAAGGAGAAAGGACTTGGCAAGATATACTGATGCCCGGTGCCGCCAATGCCGGCGGGAAAGAATGGCGTTGTACCTTAAGGGAGACCGTTGCTACACGGACAAGTGCGCCATTCAGCGCCGCAACTATCCTCCCGGACAACACGGCCAGGGCCGGGGCAAGATTTCCGATTATGGGCTGCAGCTCAGGGAAAAGCAAAAAGTCAAGCGCATGTACGGCGTCCTGGAAAAACAGTTCCGGGGCTATTTCGAGCGGGCCGAGCGGATGCGGGGCGTCACGGGCACCAATCTGCTGGTGCTCCTGGAAAGACGCCTGGACAACATCGTCTACCGCTTGGGCTTCGCGAACTCAAGGGCCCAGGCCCGGCAGTTGGTGCGGCACAACCACGTCCTGGTGGACGGCCATAAGGTGAACCTACCTTCCTACCTGGTTAAGGTGGGCCAGACCGTGCAGGTTACGGAAAAGGCGCGGACCTCGCCTCTGGTGCGGGATGCCCTGGAAGCTGCGGCCCGGCGCGGTTGTCCCCCCTGGCTCGAACTGGAAAAGGATGCGGCCAAGGGCAGGGTGAGCATGTTGCCCACCCGAGAAGACATTACCATGCCCATCCAGGAGCATCTCATTGTCGAGCTTTACTCCAAATAAATGCTGAAGTGGGGTAACGCCGCAAGGCGCGCCAAGGCTCGAGATTTTGCTTGTTATCTGGCCTGGCGAGTTGCCGCCGGCGCCAGGGATACCCACGCCTGACCAGTGCCAGCCCGAGGAGCCATGATTCACAAGAACTGGACCGAACTTATTAGACCCAAGCGCCTGGAAGTGGACCCGGACAGCCACACCCCGACCTATGGCAAATTTTCCTGTGAGCCGTTGGAACGGGGATTTGGGACCACTCTGGGCAACGCCCTGCGCCGGGTGCTGCTGTCCTCCCTACGGGGGGCGGCCATTACCGGGGTGAATATTCAGGGAGTGTACCACGAATTTTCCGCGATACCAGGAGTTTTGGAGGATGTTACCGAAATTCTCCTGAACTTGAAGCAGGTGCGGCTCAAATTTTTAAGCGACGGCGTCAAGACGCTGCACCTGGAAGCCAAAGGGGAGGGCGTTGTCAAAGCCGGGGATATTCAGACTGACGGCACCGTAGAGATTCTAAATCCGGATCAGCACATTGCGTCACTGTCCGCGGACGGCCAACTCATCATGGACCTTACCGCCAAGAGCGGCAAGGGCTACGTTCCCGGAGAGGCCAACAAGGAGGAAGGCCAGCCCATCGGCTTTATTCCGCTGGACGCGGCGTTTTCTCCCATCCGCAAAGTTAATTACGTGGTGACCCAGGCCAGGGTGGGCCAGCGCACCGATTATGACAAACTGACTCTGGAGGTGTGGACTGACGGCAGTCTGAGTCCCGAGAGCGCGGTGGCTTACGCCGCCAAAATCCTCAAGGACCAGCTCACCCTGTTCATCAATTTTGAAGAAGAGCCCGAGAAGCCCGAGGAGAGGGTGGAAGAACAGCCGGCCATCCTGAACGAACACCTGTACCGGGGAGTGAACGAGTTGGAGCTCTCGGTAAGGGCCGCTAACTGTCTCCGAAATGCCAATATTCGCTGGATCGGGGAGTTGGTGCAAAAAAGCGAGCAGGAAATGCTCAAGACCAAGAATTTCGGACGCAAGTCCCTGAACGAAATCAAGGAAATCCTGCAGGAGATGGGGCTGCAACTCGGCATGAAGCTGGATGGTTTTACGCCTCCGGAGCAGATGCCGGAAAGGAAGGAAGAACGAGCATGAGGCACTTAAAGGCCGGGCGCCGCCTGGCCCGCACCACGGAACACCGCACGGCCATGCTGCGCAACCTGATCACCCAGCTTCTGGAACATGAGCGGGTGCAGACCACCCAGGCCAAGGCCAAGGAGGCCCGCCAATGGGCGGAGAAAATTATTACTCTGGCCAAACGGGGTGATCTTCATGCCCGACGCCAGACCCTCCGGGTGGTGCGCACCAAGAAAGCCATGGGCAAGCTCTTTGGAGAACTGCGGGACCGCTACCAGAACCGCCCGGGAGGCTACACCCGAATCATTCCCCTGGGCTTTCGGGTAGGGGATGGCGCGGCCGTATCCATCCTCGAACTGGTGGGTCGGCCCGAAAATCTTCCCAAGCCGAGAAAGAAGGCCGGCGCCACCTGAGGTCGGCATCCGGCTGGCCGGATCTCCACAGAGATTCCCGAAAACCCTTTCAAAATAATCAGACCTGAATCTGCTGATCGGGGCAAGAGACGGGGGCGGACCGCGCGGTTCGCCTTTTTATCTCCACCCCTCCCTACCTAACCCTCTGAAAACTCTAGTGGTTACTTATTACTATATGAACTTAAGGCAATTGCCTAAGGTTTTTTCCTGAAAAAATTAAAAAAAAAGTTGACTTTAGTCAAAGATTGTATTAACCTCGCCCAAAACTCCAAGCAAATAGTTCTCTAAGCCAAAAGTTCTCGCAGATCGGCGCGTAGGTAAGTCAAACCACGTGTCACCGGGGCACCCGCAGCCCTTTCTTGAATGGCCCACAACAAAGGAGGTTCTGGATGGCGAAAAAAATCATCCTTTGCCTGGGATTAACGTTAGCTCTCCTTTTAGCCCCCCAAATCACCCAAGCCGTACCCACCAAGGGAGTTAACAAAAAAACCTCTTTGACCCGCAAATCCAGCAAAAGCAGCAGCAAGTCTTACCAGAGCTCCAAATCCAGTCGCCGGTCCGCATACAGCGCGAAAAGATCGTATTCGTCGAGGAAGTCCAGAAGCTACAGTGAGGATGAGGGCGACGACAACGAGGATTTTGTTCCCACGTATTACAAGCCTTACAAATCGGCCAGAACCTATGATTCATCTCCTAGTTACAGCTCTACGCCCTACAGTGCCGGAATTTTGGATTCCAGGCCCCTCATGAAGGTCACCCCCCAGCGGGACGGCCGCTTCCTATTGGAGCCTTTGGCCCCCAAGCCGAAGACCGGCCCGACTTCCAAGCTGGACGACAACAAAAACTTGGCCTCCGGCGGGCGGGGCTACAATCTCTATGAACCTTGGAACTTCCGAGATCTGGTTCTGGCCATGGCCAAGGGGTATTATGGCACGCCCTACAGATATGGGGCCAGCCTGGAGTATGGCAACGCCACGGATTGTTCCGGGTTCGTGCAATACATTTATAAAGGTTTCAAGATCGATCTGCCCCGTTCCAGCAGCGAACAGGCCCAGGTGGGGAAATCCGTGACCCAAACCCTGGATTTCTCCAAGCTGGTGCCGGGCGATATCCTCTTTTTCAGCCGGGGTGGCCGCCACGTCGGACATGCCGGCATCTACCTGGGTGAGGGCAAGATGATCCACGCCTCCACCTACCGAACCGGCGTGATCATCACCGACCTCCGCGATGGGCACTACCAGGATAGGTTTGTAGTGGCCAAGCGGGTTTTCGAGGTCTCGTACCTCAAGTAAGTCCCAAGCAGTTCTCATTCCGAAATCTGCCTGAACGAGCGGACTGGTAAAAACGGCGGGGGGCGCAGCCGGCAAGAGTTGAGGTATTCGCCACCGGCGGCGCCCCCCCCATTTTTTGTCAGTCTCGATCTTGCGCTCTCCCGCCGCTGAGGTAATTTTTTCGGGGCGATTCCTTGACAAATTAGCAAAAACTCAATAAATTTATAAATTTGATACAAAAAAATCCAGCAAGCAACACTTTAATTTTCAAGACTAAAGGTTTGGGACAATCTATGAAAAGATTACTCATGACCCCAGGGCCCACTCCGGTGGCTCCGGAAACCCAATTGGCCATGGCTCAACCCATGATCCACCATCGCGCTCCGGCCTTCATGGACATCTTGGCGCAGGTGCGGGAAGACCTGAAATATCTTTTCCAGACCGAACAGGAAGTATTGATGTTTGCCGCCACCGGTACCGGCGCGATGGAAGGTGCGGTGGCCTGTACGTTGTCTCCCGGCGATACCGCCATCGTGGTGGAGGGCGGCAAATTCGGCGAGCGCTGGGCCGAACTCTGCAAGGTTTACGGCGTCAAGGTGGACTTGATCAAGGTGGAGTGGGGTTACGCAGTTGATCCCCAGGAGGTGGCCCGCCGTCTCGATGCCAACCCTGCGGTCAAGGCGGTTTTCGTCCAGGCCAATGAGACCTCCACCGGCGTGCAGCATCCGGTGCAGGAATTGGCGGCCCTGACGAAAAACCGGCCGGGAACCATCCTGGTGGTGGACGCCATTTCCGCACTGGGGGGGTATCCGCTGCCCATGGATGAATGGGGTCTGGATGTGGTCGTGGCCGGCTCCCAGAAGGCCATGATGTTGCCGCCGGGGATGGCTTTTGCGGCCTTGTCGCCCAAGGCCTGGGAGTTTGTCAAAACCGCGCAATGTCCCAAATATTATTTTGATTTCGCCAAGCAGCTCAAATCCCAGCAAAAGAACCAGACCGCTTATACCTCCGCGGTGACCCTGACCCTGGGGCTGCAGCAGGTCCTGAGCTGGATCCGGGAGCAGGGCCTCGAGCGGATCTTTGCCCGCAATAAGAAGTTGTCCGCCGCGACCAAGGCCGCCATCAAGGCCATGGGCATGGAACTTTTCGCCAAGCAGTATCCCTCGGACGTGCTTACCGCAGTCCAGGCGCCGGCGGGCATCGACGGCCAGAAGGTGGTGGCGAAAATGCGGGAAAGGGGCATCTGGATTGCCGGCGGCCAAGCTCAGGCCAAGGGCAAGATCTTCCGCATCGCCCATATGGGTTACATTGACGAACAGGATCTTCTTGGCACCCTGGGGGCTCTGGAAATTGTGCTCAACGACCTGGGCTATAAGGTGGAATTGGGTATCGGCCTCAAGGCCGCTCAGGAGATCTTGGGCAAGGAGGCATAAGGAACATGAAGGTCCTGATCAGCGATAACCTGCATAAGGCAGGCGTGGATATCCTGAGCCAGCATCCCAATATCGAGGTGGATTTCCGCCCGGGTCTGAGCCCCGAGGAATTGAAGGAGGCCATCAAGGATGCCGACGGGTTGGCCATCCGCAGCGCCACGAAGGTGACGGCCGAGATCATCAACGCCGCTCCTCGCCTGAAAGTCATCGGCCGGGCCGGAACCGGGCTCGACAACGTGGATATCCCGGCGGCCAGCAAACGGGGCATTGTGGTCATGAATACGCCGGGGGGCAACACTATCACCACTGCGGAGCATGCTATCTCCCTGATGATGGCCCTGGCCCGGAATGTTCCCCAGGCAGCCCAGTCCATGCGGGAAGGCCGCTGGGAAAAGAAAAAATATCAGGGCACGGAGATCTTCAATAAGACCCTGGGCATCGTCGGCCTGGGACGCATCGGCCGGGTGGTGGCCGAACGGGCCCTGGGACTCAAGATGCGGGTGGTCGGCTATGACCCCTTCATCACCAAGGAGATGGCTTCCAGCTTGGGGGTGGATCTGGTAAGCCTGGACGAGCTACTGGCCCGCTCCGACTTCATCACCCTCCACGTCCCCAAGACCAAAGAAACCACCAAGCTGCTTGACAAGAAGGCCTTTCACAAGATGAAGCCCGGTGTTCGGGTGATCAACTGCGCTCGGGGCGGCATTGTGGATGAGGCCGCTTTGTATGATGCCATCAAGGAAGGGAAGGTGGCCGGCGCGGCGCTGGACGTCTTTGAGACCGAACCGCCGCCGGAGAACTTTCCTTTGCGGGAACTGCCCAACGTCATTTGCACGCCCCACCTGGGCGCCTCCACCGAAGAAGCGCAGGCCAATGTTTCCGTGGCCATCTGCGAACAGATTCTGGAGTATCTGCTTTATGGCACTATCATGAACGCGGTCAATGCCCCCTCGGTCAGCCGGGAAGCCCTGGTGCAGCTTAAGCCTTACCTTACCTTGGCCGAGGCTTTGGGGAGTTTCCAGGCGCAGACCACGGAGGGCGCCATCAGCTCGGTCTCTGTGGCTTATATCGGCGAGGTTTCCAAACTGGACACCAAGCCCCTGACGCATTCGATTCTGAAGGGCATGCTCTTCCCGGTGGTGGGCGATGAGGTGAACTATGTCAACGCCCCGACGGTGGCGGCTCAGCGAGGCATCACGGTGAGCGAAGAGAAAATCGCCGTGGCGGAAGACTTTGCCACCCTGATCCGGCTCACGGTGCGGGCCGGGATGGAAGAGAATTCGGTATCCGGCACCATCTTCGGCAAGTATGAGCCCCGCTTGGTCCAGATCAACAAATTCCGCCTGGAAGCCATCCCCGAAGGGCACATGCTCTTTATCTATAACACTGACCGCCCCGGGGTCATTGGTGCCATCGGCACTACCATCGGCAGCCATAACATCAACATCGCCCGGATGACCGTGGGCCAGGAAAAGGAGCGGGGTCAAAACATCATCCTGTTGACCACCGACACCCCGGTGACTCCCGAGTGCCTGCAAGCGGTTCGGGATCTCCCGCATGTGGCCATGGCCATCCAGTTGGAACTTTGAGGGTTGGAGCGGCCTGGAGGTTGGCATGACTGAACCGGAAGACAAAGGCTACAAGGTCGAGGACCGCCGCTTCCTGCACCAGAGCGAAGAGGAGAAGGCCAGGATCATGGAGGAGGAGGCGGCTCGGAAGGCGCGGGCCGCCGCCGCGGAAGAGGCTTCCAAAAAATCGACCGTCCAGGATCAAGGGCCCTTGCCGGAAATCACCTTTGCCTCCTTTCTCATCTCTCTCAGTTCATCAGCCTTTATCCACTTGGGAGATATTCCCGATCCGGTCAGCGGTGAAATCAAAAAGAACCTGCCCCTGGCCAAGCAAACCATTGACCTTCTAGGGTTATTGCGGGAAAAGACCCGCAACAACCTCCAGGAGGATGAAGAGAAGCTCTTTGATCACCTCCTGTATGATCTGCGCATGCGCTACGTCAAGGAGACCCGCTGATCGTGCCGGAGGTCTGGCGGCTCTGCCCCGCCAAGATCAACCTATACCTTAAAGTGCTGGGCCGGCGGCCGGACGGGTACCACGACCTGGTGACCGTCATGCAGCCCCTCACCCTGGCGGATGAATTACGGGTGACTCCGGGTGAGGGGCTGACTCTTGAATGTCGGCACCCGGAGGTGCCCTCGGGGCCGGATAACCTGGTATGGCGGGCCGCGCAGAAGTTCGGGGCGGCGGTCGGGCAGGAACCCCGGGTTCACCTGCACCTCGTCAAAAAAATTCCGGTGGCCGCAGGGCTGGGGGGCGGCAGCAGCGACGCCGCCGGCACCCTGCTTTCCCTCAACCAGCTGGCGGGAAATCCTTTGAACTTGCCGACACTCCACGAATTGGCCGCCGAACTGGGCGCGGATGTGCCTTTTTTTCTAAGGCCTGGTCCGGCGGTGGGGCGGGGCATCGGCGCCAGCCTTTCTCCCCTTGACCTGCCCCCCTATTGGTATGTATTATTAAATCCAGGCTTGGCCGTTTCCACTTCCTGGGTGTATGGAAACCTGAATCTGGCTGCCTTAACCCTAGCCGGAACGCCGGTGCCGGAATCCTGGGATCCGGGCCGCCCGGAAGACTGGGTGGCCAATGACCTGGAATCCGTGACGTTGAGCCGCTATCCCGAGTTGCGGGACCTGCTGGCCGGTTTGGCGCAAGCCGGAGCCAAAGCTAGGGGGATGTCCGGCAGCGGCCCCACTCTTTTCGGAATTTTCCCTGACGCCGGGGCGGCCAGGGCTGCGGCCGGGCAAATGCGGCAAACATTCTCAGGCTGGGTAGAAGTTGCCCGAGGCCTCACCCTGGCCGACGGGGAGAAAGGCTGGGAAAACAGCCATGAATGGTCTGAAGATTTTTAGCGGCAACGCCAACAAACCCCTGGCGACAAAGATCTGCCAGTACTTGGGATTGCCTCTGGGCGAGGCCGTGGTGGGAAAGTTTTCCGACGGGGAAACCTCGGTGGAGTTCCGGGAGAACGTGCGGGGGGCGGACGTTTACGTGGTCCAGCCCACCTCCATTCCCGCCAACGACCATCTCATGGAACTCCTTATCATGATGGACGCCCTGCGCCGGGCCTCTGCGGCCAGCATCACTGCGGTAGTGCCCTACTACGCCTATGCCCGGCAGGACCGCAAGACTGCACCCCGGGTTCCCATTTCCGCCAAGCTGGTGGCCAATCTGCTCACCACCGCAGGCGCCACCCGACTCCTCACCATGGATTTGCATACCGGCCAGATCCAAGGCTTTTTTGACATCCCGGTGGATCACCTCTATGCCGCGCCGGTGACCCTGGATTATATTCGAAAGAACTTCACCGGCGACCTGGTGATGGTTTCACCCGATGCCGGCGGGGTGGAACGGGCCCGGGCCTTTGCCAAGCGTTTGAATTGCACCCTGGCCATTATCGACAAACGCCGGGAAGCCACGGCCATCAAGGCCATGACTCTGGTGGGCAACGTCTTTGGCAAAGAGGCGATCATCCTGGATGACATGATCACCACCGGGGCTACGATCAACATGGCTTCGGAGCTCCTAATGCGCCACGGGGCCAGATCGGTGCACGCCTGTGTCACGCACCCGGTTATGAGCCGCAACGCGGCGAGCACCCTGCAGAGCTCTATGGTCCAGTCCGTGATGGTGACGGATACCATTGCCCTCTCTCCCGAAGCCGCGGCGCTGGAAAAGATCCGGGTTCTGTCCGTGGCTCCCCTCCTGGGGGAGGCCATCCGGCGGATCCACAACCAGGATTCGGTCAGTTCATTATTTGTGTAGAGGATAGGAAGAAGCCGCGCTTTTTGAAGGCCAGGGCGGTCTTTTTTTGAGCCTCAGCGTGGATGATACGCGCCTTTCTGATAACTCCGTATGAGCCCGCCCCCGGCCGATCCCCAACCCCGGACCTCAGCAGCCCATCCCTGGCTTATTGTCGGCTTGGGGAATCCCGGGCCCCGGTACGCCGCCACCCCCCACAATTTGGGCTTCCTGGTGGTGGACCTGCTGGCGGAGCAACTGGGGCTTCCCCTGACCAAGAAGACCATGGAAGCACGCTGGGGCAAGGGCCGACTGGACGGGGAAACAGTGATCCTGGCCCAGCCTCAGACCTATATGAACCTGAGTGGCCGGTCCGTGGCCCAGCTCCTGCGGTATTTTGAGCTGGCTCCGGCGAGCCTGGTGGTGGTGCATGACGATCTGGACGTTCCCGAAGGCCGACTGAAGCTGGCCCGGGGCGGCGGGGCCGGGGGGCATAAAGGGGTGCTGTCCATCGTGGCGGCCTTGAACACTGCGGATTTTTACCGAGTGAAATTAGGCATCGGCCGGCCCCCACCGGTTATGGCTCCGGAAGATTATGTGCTGCGCCCCTTTCCCCCGGAAACCTGGGAAGCCGTGCGGACCTTGGTGGAGCGGGGGGCCCGGGCTGTGGTGACTTTGGTCACCAAAGGGTTGGCGGCGGCCCAGAACCAGTTCCATGGCGCTGCCGTGGTCGAACCGGAATGACCCTGAGGAATGCATTTAAGGACTTGACCGGCGCCGGGATCCCGTGGTATGGGGAGCGAGAGAAGCTAAGCCAGCCGTCCTCCGGCAACCTTCAACCTCCAGGGCGCCTCGGCGCCTGTATTCAAATCCACTTCGGGGCACCTCGCCTCCAGCCAGCCCTCGCCCGCCAGGCAGCGAGGCCGTTGCGTATTCCCAGGAAGGCCCCGTCCCGGAACCCACCTGATCAGGGAGGTGGACAGGGGCAAAAACCACAGAAAGGATAGTTATGACAGCAAGTTGGGATAATCAGGATAATGACCGGGAACGTCCCAGCTGGCGGGAGATCGACCAGCGCCGGGACCGGCCCCGCCGCCGGGAGCCGGGTGCGCCTCGGCTGCCGAAGAAGCAGGCCGAGATGGTGCGCCAGTTGGCTCTGCGCCAAGCCGAGGCGCTCTTCCAGGGGAAAAGAGGGCGCCCGGAATACCAGAAGGCTCTGAAGGAACTGGAAGCCGCTCACGGCACCAAGAAATTCCCCGGGGTGGCCCGCAAGTTTGTGGCCGAGTACGGCCTGCCGGCGGAATGGGGCGCTTTGAACCTGCTGCTGGACTACCCGGAGGCCCCGGTGGTACTGGAGGTGCTCACTGCGCTGCGGGCGCAGTGGGAAGGGCGGAGCCGGGTAGAGCAGCAGGGGTTTGGAGGGCGGTTGCGGGTATTGGCCCTAACCAGCCGGGATCAGGAAGTGCGGCGGCGGGCGGAGGAATTGCTGGCGAGTTTATAAAAATATATTTTATTTTTAAATTAAATATTGACATAATATTTTATATTAAACATAATACCCTTACCCCACAATAATCATGTCTTCGGCACAAGGAGGTGCTGTGTATGGGGCATGGGTTTTCTGTCCTGCCTTCTCCGGTGACCGCTCCTGCTCTCCCCGGGGCTTCCCGACCGCCGGCCTTGGCTCGCCTGCTCACCGGCTTTCCGCCTTTCCAAGCTCTTCTGGATAGTCTCCCCCGCTTGGCGGCCACGTCGCTGCCGGTGTTGATTACGGGGGAACCGGGCACCGGCAAGGAGTTGGTGGCTGAGGCCCTCTGGGCCTTGAGCCCCCGGCGCCACCATCCCTTTCACCGGGTCAATTGCGCCCTGCTGGGCGGCGAGTTGGCCACCAGCGAGCTTTTCGGCCACCTGCAGGGCTCCTTTACCGGCGCCGCCCGGACCCGTCTGGGCAAATTCCAGCAGGCCCACCGGGGGACCTTGTTCCTCGATGAAGTGGGGGATTTGGACCCCGCGGTGCAGCCGCGGCTGCTGCGGGCTTTGGAACAGGGGGAGGTGGAGCCCCTGGGCAGCGATGTGGCAACCACGGTGGATGTCCGCCTGCTGTGCGCCACCAACCAGGACCTGCCCCGGCTGCTGGCCGAGGGCCGCTTCCGCCAGGACCTCTATGACCGGCTGGCCGTGCTGCTGGTGCCCTTACCCCCTTTGCGGGAGCGGGACGAGGACGTGCTGCTGCTGGCCGAGCATTTCCTGGAGCAGGAGGCGCGGCGCTATCAACGCCCGGTGGTGGGCCTGAGCGGTCCGGCCCGACGCCGCTTGCGGGATTATCCCTGGCCGGGCAACATCCGGGAGCTCAAGAATGTTATTACCCGGGCGGTGCTGTTCAGCAGCGGGCATCTCCTCCAAGCCACCGACCTGCTCTTTGCCCCGAGGCCGGGAGTAACTCCCCGGCGCAATCCTGTCCCTCTGACCCTCCCGTCCCGGCCTCCCCGGGAACACCTGGCCAGCCTGATCCGGGAAGAGTCCGGCAATATCTCGGCGGTGGCCCGGCGCCTCCAGGTCTGCAGCCGCACTATTTACCGGTGGCTGCGGGCTTATGGCCTGGAGTTGAAAGATTTTCGGTCAGAGATAGAGAAAGAGGCCGGGGTGGGGTAAGGGTTTAGGGCTTGGTGACGCCGTCGGTCCTTCATTGGGCAGGTGAGGGGCCCTGTCCCTGAATCGGGGAAGTTTTTGGAACAGAGCCTGGTCGGGAGGGTTATTCAATAAGAAAACCCGCCTCCCTCAAGGAGGCGGGTTTTTCTTGTCTCAACCGAGAACTGAAGACTGAAAACCGAAAACCGTCTTTAATTACAGCACGCTTTTCACCGCGGCCCGGGCCAGTTCGATGATGGCGTCGGGGGCCACCCCGAAGACCAGGATGGTGGCGCACAGGGCGTAATTCAGGATCCTGGTGGGCCAGGAAAGTTTAATGGGTGGCAAGTCGGAGTCCACAAAGTAGGCGGCATAAACCACCTTGAGATAGTAATAAAGGGACAGGGTGCCGTTGACCGCGCCGATCAGGACCAGCCAGAAGAAGCCCTGGTTCATGGCGGAAGTAAAGAGGAGAAGCTTGCCGGTGAAGCCGATGGAGGGCGGCACTCCGGCCAAGGCGAAGATCCCCAAAATCAGGCTCATGGACAGCAAGGGGCTGCGCCGCCACAGGCCGGCCAACTCGGCGATTTTTAAATCCCGGCCGTCCGAGGCCACTTCCGAGAGCACCATGAACACGGTGAAATTCATGATCAAATAGGCCAGAGCGTAATAGACTGCACTGGTGAAGCCGGCCTCCTGCAAGGTGATCACCCCCATGAGGACGTAGCCGGCGTGGGCGATGGAGGAGTAGGCCAGCATGCGCTTGAAGTCCCGCTGGATGATGGCCACCAGGTTGCCGAGGGTCATGGAAATGATGGACAGGACCATAAGCACCTGGGTGAAGCTATAACCATAGCCGACGCCCAGGGCCGCCAGGCGGAGGAGCAGGGCCACCGCCACCGCCTTGCTGGCGGTGGCGATGAAGGTGACAACCTGGTTGGCGCCGCCCTGGTAAACATCCGGGGCCCAGAAGTGGAAAGGAAAGACGGACAGCTTGAAGAAAAAGCCGGCCAAGGCCAGGAGAAGCCCTACCAAACCGATGGGACTCTGGAGCAGTTGGGGCATGTTATGCAGGATATCCGCCAGGTAGGTGGAGTGGGTGGCCCCAAAGATGTAACTCAGGCCGAAGAGCATGAAGCCCGAAGATACGGCGCCGATAAAGAGATACTTGATGCCCGCCTCCACGTCGATGCCATCGCCTTTGCGCAGCGGCACCAGGATGTACAAGGAGTAGGAGGAGAGCTCCAGGGAAACATATATGGTGAGAAGCTCCACTGAGGAGACCAGCATCATCATGCCCAGGGTGCAGGTGGTCAGGAAGAGATAAAATTCCGCCCGGAAGCGCTCTTCGATGTGAGCCGGATTCCGGGAGATCATCAACACCAGGAACAGACCCAAGGACAGCGCGGCTTTAAATATCTGGCTGAACAGGTCAACCCGGTAAGCCTTGAAAAACAGGTCCCCCTGCTGACCGAGGCACATCAAGGTGACCAGGAAGCCCACGCCCGCCAGGACCACCGTTACGGTGTAGTCCCGCCGCACCTGCGGGGTGCGGCGCAGGCTCATGAGGAAGATGACGAAGGCCAGGCCCAGATAATAGAGTTCCGGTCCAAAGAGCAGCATGGTCATTCTCACATTCCCTGGATAAAAGGTACGATGGAAGTTTTAATCAGGCCCACCATGACCTGGGGGAAGAGTCCGAAAAAGATCATAAAGCCGATAAGGATCATGCGGGGCAGTCCCAGAAAGGGGCTGACATCCTCGAAGTGGGCGAACTTGGGGTTGGGGTCATTGAAAAAGGTGTTTTGGACGACTCTGAGGGCGAAGAGGGCGCCGATGACCAGGGAGGCAATGGCGAACAGACCCCGAACCGGAAAGACCTTCACCGCGGACACCAGCACCAACAGTTCCGCCCAGAAGCTGGCCATGCCGGGGACACCGGCGCCGCAGAGCGCCGCGGTGATGAAAAAGGCTGAAGCTACGGGCATGATTTTGGACATGCCGCCCAACTCCAGGATATCCCTGGTATGGGTGCGGTCGTAGATGAAGCCCACGGCGGAGAAGAAGAGGGCGGTCATGACACCGTGGGCGAACATTTGGAAGACCGCGCCGTTCAGCCCGTCCACCGTGCCGGTGGCCAGGCCGAGGCCCACGATGCCCATGTGCGATACGGATGAGTAGCCGATGACGTACTTCAAGTCGGTCTGGGCCAAGCCCACAAAGACGCCGTAGACAATGCCCACCGCGGCCAGGAGTCCCATGAACTGGGCCCAGTACTGAAAGCCCTCAGGACAGAGATACATGGCCACCCGGAGGATGGCAAAGGAGCCCAGCTTCATGAGCACTCCGGCATGGAGCATGGACACCGCCGTGGGCGCGGCCACGTGGCCTACGGGAGACCAGGTGTGGAACGGCCAGACGCCGGCCAAAACGCCGAAGCCCAGGTACATGAAGACAAAGGCGATCTTTTGAATCCAGGGAGCGAAAGCCACTCCGTGGAGTTGCAGCATATCAAAGGTGAACAGCCCGGAGCTTGAGTAGAGCATCAGGATGCCGGGGATGATAAGACCGCTGCCCGCCATGAGGTAGAGGGTCAGTTTCATGGCGGCGTAAATCTTGCGAGTGGAGCCCCAGATAAGGATGAGGATGTACATGGGCACCACCGCGATCTCATAGAACAGGAAGAAAAAGAACATGTCGTAGGACATGAAGACGCCGAACACCCCGGTCACCAGGGCCAACTGGAAGATGAAGTACTCCCGCACCCGTTCCTTGAGCTCCCACATAGTGAGCACACCGGTAAAGATGACGATGCCGGTCAGGAGCAGGAGCGGGGCGTTCATCCCCTCCACACCCACGAAATAGGTGATGCCGAAAGCCTTGACCCAGGGGTACTTTTCGACGAACTGCAAGCCCCCCAGCTGCTTGTCATAGCCCACAAAGGTATAGATGGACAGCGCGAAGCTGATCCCCGCCGACACCAGGGAGACCATCCGGACCAGGAAGCCCTGTTCCTCCTTTAAAAACAGGAGGATAAAGAGTCCCACCACCGGGGCCAGCAACATGCAGGAGAGAACCGGGAACGATGCCATGTGCTCGGTCATATCAGAGACCCATCAAGAGATAGATTCCCAGGCCCGCCAGGACCAGGACCATGAACAGCAGGTTATACTGCAGGAACGCGGTCTGCAGCAGAGACAGGAGGCGGCCGCCGCCTATGCAGGAGAAGGACACGGCGTCAACCCCGCCGTCCACCACCCGCCGGTCATTATAGGTGAACCACTTGGAAAAGAGGCCGTAAATGACCGTGTCCAAGAACCAGCGCCAGAAGTGGTCCATGTACCATTTCTGGATGAAGAAATTTTCCAGGGAAGGAAAATTCCTGATAAACCCTTGCCAGGTGGCGGACTTGGCGCCCCAATCCCGCCAGGCCATGCCGATGCCCAGCAAGGCGGCGCCCACCGCCAGGATCAGCAAGGTATAGTTCAATTCATGGGGGTGGCTTTCGCCCAGCAGGAAGCCCTCCAGGCGGCCCTGCAAAAAGCCCAGCACCAGGGTAAAGCCGGCCAACACAATGAGGGGGAAGGACATCACCCAAGGGACGCCATGATGCTCATCACCGTGGCCATGGGGGCTGTGGGCCTCGTCGTGCTGGTGCCCCGGCGCGGAGCCGGTGTGGGCATGCGCATCGTCATGACTGAAATCGCCGTGAGGTCCGTGGCCGTGGCTGTGGGCCGGGCCATGGCTGTGGGCCGTTGCGGGGACCTCGTAATACTCTTCCCAGGCCTTGTGATCATCAGGCCGGGGGAAGAGGAGCACGAAAATCACCCGGAAGGTGTAGTACGCGGTGAGGAAAGCGCCGAACAACCCGAGGGTCACCCAGATCTTGCTAGGGAGGCTCCACAGAACCCCCATAACGGCTTCCTTGCTGAAAAAGCCGGAGAAGGGGAAAATGCCGGCCAGAGCCAGGGCGCCGATGGTCACCGTGACCATGGGGATTTTAAGGTAGCGGCCCCCCTCTTTGCTCATGACAAAGAAATCGTTGGTGCCGAAGTGGTGGATGAACACCCCGGCGCACAAAAACAGCAGGGCCTTGAAGGCCGCGTGGGTGGTGAGGTGATAGTATCCCGCGAACAGGTTGCCCCCGACCAGGCCGGCGGCGGCCAGGCCCATGGCCATGAACCCCAACTGGCTGATGGTGGAGTAGGCCCAGACCTGCTTGATGTCCCGGGCCACCATGCCGATGGTGGAGGACAACAGCAAGGTGATGGTGGAGATGGCCAGGATTACCGAACAGGTAGTGGGGGAGGCCGCGAAGAAGGGGAAGAGCCGGGTGATCAGGTAGACGCCTGCGGCCACCATGGTGGCGGAGTGCAACAAGGCCGATACCGGGGTGGGGCCTTCCATGGCATCCGGCAGCCACACATGGATAGGGAACTGGGCGCTTTTCCCGGCCACCCCGCAGAAGATGAGGAGCGAAGTGGTGGTCAGGAGCCATTGGGGCATGGTGTGCTTGAGACCCGCAAGATTAACTGCGGTAATGTCCAGCGTGCCGAAATAAATGGTCAGAAAGGCCAAACCCATGAAGAAGCCGATGTCTCCGAAGCGGGTGACCACAAAGGCCTTTTTCCCGGCCTCCGAGGCGGAAAACTTCTCGTACCAGAAACCGATTAAGAGGTAGGAAGCCAGGCCCACCAGCTCCCAGGAAATGAACAGCTGAAGCAGGCCGTTGGCCGACACCAGGCTCAACATGGCCATGCCGAAAAGGGACAAATCGGCGTAGTAGCGGCCGAACCCAGGATCGCCCTCCATGTACCCGATGGAATAAATCTGGATGAGCCAGGCGATGGTGGCCACAATGACCAGCATGAGCAGACTCACCGGGTCAATCAGGAACCCAAAAGGAATCCTGAAGCCGTCGGAAGAAACCAGCCACTCCACTTGGGTCACGATCGGTTTGGCCAAGCTGACGTCCCTTACCGTCAGGAATAGATACCAGGCCAGGATCAGGGGAATGGTGGAGCAGACCAGAGAGATGGCCAACGCCACCTTAGGCTTCTTCCAGGCGAAGATCATGATAAGGGCAAAAGCCAGTAGTGGCAGGGTGACGATGGCGGTACAGATCGAAAAAAGATGGTCGACCGGGCCCATGTTTAACCCCTAAGCTCTGTGGCTTGTTCCACGTTGATGGATTTCAGCTTCCGGTAGACCGCCATGATAATGCTCAGGGCGATGGCGGCTTCCGCCGCGGCGACAGCCATAATGAACAAAGTGATGACCTGACCCACCGCGGGATGAGGTGCCAAGAAGCGGTTGAAGGCCATGAAGTTGATGCTGGCGGCGTTGAGCATCAGTTCCACGGAGATGAGCACGGCGATGAGATTGCGCCGGGACAACACGCCGTAGAGCCCGATGGCGAACAAAATCACGGCCAGATACAGGTAGGTTTCCAGCTGGTTGAATATCAACATAGATGACCTCAATCTCAGGAGGAGCCGCGGCCGTTGCGGGCGGTGACGATGGCGCCCAACATGGCCACGAGCAAGAGAAGCGAGATGACCTCAAAGATGAGGACGTAGTTGGTCAAAAGATAATGGCCGATGGTCGTAATGGACCAGTCTTTGCTGCGTTCCGCGGCCGCGAGCCACTTGGTTTTCCTGGTCAGCAGAATCAGGAAGGCCAGGACCGCGCCGGCCCCCAACATTGCGCCCAAGCCTTTTAGAAAAGAGCGGGGCGGACCGGGAAGGTATAGAGGCCTGGACAGCATAATGGCAAAGCAGATGGCGATGCAGATGGCCCCCACATAGATCAGAATCTCCATGAGGGCCACAAAGGGGCTGTTAAGATAAACAAAAATCGCGGCGACACCGAGGAGCGACAGGGCCAGACCCAGGACATTGTGAAAGATGTTCCGGGCGCCCACCGCGATCAGGGCTCCCGCAATAGTTATGGCCGCCACCCCCAGAAAGACCCCGGTGGCCAATCCCCCCGCCGAGAAGAAGCTGACGTTCATTCCTTCACCTCCCCTGCAGGCTCGGCCTCACCTTCGGTCTCAGCGGCAGGCTCCGGGATGGGCGTCACCGGGACCCCAGCCATCCGCTGCTGGTGCTGAAACCGAACCAGCAGGTCGAAGACCGAGTCTTGCCGGGTAAAGCCGGCCAAGCGGTACTCATGGGACCACTCCAGGGCCTTGGTGGGGCAGACCTCGATGCATAACCCGCACAGGCTGCAGTACTGGTATTCAATGATGTACTGCCAGGGCACCTTTTTCTTTTTGTCCACCCGGACACCCTGCACCGTGATCAATTGGGACGGGCAGGTGCGGGCGCACAGTTCGCAGGCGATGCAGCGGTGGGTGCCGCTCTCCGCATCCAGGGCCAACTGGGTGTGACCCCGATACCGCGGAGACATGATGATCTTTTCCCGGGGGTACTGGACCGTGACGATGGGCTTGAAAAAGTAGCGGATAGTCACCGCCATGCCAGCCAAGAGGCTGCCGAAACCCACCAGAATGTCTTTGAAATAACTTACCATTTTTCTCTCAACCTTTAGGCCGTCGCAAGCTTGGCGGCTCACCTCAGCTTCATGATGAACGCAGTGATGATCAGGTTGGCAAAGGCCAGGGGAATGAGAATCTTCCAGGCAAAAGTGATGAGCTGGTCAAAGCGCACCCGGGGAAAGGTCCACCTGAACCACATGATCAGGAAGATGACGAAATAAACCTTGAGAAAAAACCAGACGATGCCCGGCAGAAAGGGACCGTGCCAGCCGCCCAGGAAAAATACGGTGGCGATGGCGGAGACGATGAACATGTTGGTGTATTCCGCCAGGAAAAACAACGCGAAACGCATGCCGCTGTATTCGGTGTGGAAGCCCGCCACCAGCTCGCTTTCTGCTTCCGGGAGGTCGAAGGGAGCCCGGTTGGTCTCGGCGGTGGCGCAGGTAATATACAGGATGAAGGCCACAGGCTGGACCAGGACAAACCAGAACCGGTTCTGGGCGTTGACGATGTCCACCAGGCTGAAGGAGCCTACCATAAGAATGATGCTCATCAGGGTGATGAGCAGGGGGATTTCGTAGGCCACGTTCTGGGCCACGGAGCGGATGGCCCCCAAGACGGAGTACTTGTTGTTGGAGGCCCAGCCCGCCATGAGGATGGCCAGCACCGTTAGCGCCGCGAACGCCAGGATCAGGAGAATCCCCACATTCATGTCCCGGATGACCAGGTTTTGGGAGAAGGGAATTACCAGGAAGGAGAGCAGCACCGGCAGGAAGATCACGATAGGCGCGGCCAGGTAGACCCACCGGTCCACATCCTTCGGAGTGATGAGCTCTTTGCCCAGGAGCTTCAGGGCGTCGGCGATGGTCTGGATGGCGCCGTGCCAGCCGACTTCCATGGGTCCGGGGCGGAGCTGCATGTGGGCCGACACCTTGCGTTCCATCCAGATGAGGAACAGGGCGTTCACCGCCACCAGGGTGATGACCCCGATAAGGCCGGCCACCATGCCCAAAAGGCTGACTGCTGCGGGTTGCGTGATAGATTCCATGATATACCCGTCCAGTTACCGGTCAATTTCCGGCACAACCACGTCAATGGAACCCAGGATGGCCACCAGGTCGGCCACCAGGGTGTCCACGGCGATTTCCGGAAGAATGCTCAGATTGCCGAAAGACGGCACCCGGAGTTTGATGCGGTAGGGCTTGAGGTCGCCATTGCTGACGATAAAACAACCGAACTCGCCCCGGGCCGTTTCCACCGCGGCATAGACCTCGCCGTTGGCCGGCTTGATGCGCTTGGGCACCTTTTCAGCCATGATGGGTCCTCCGGGGATTTGGTCCAGGGCCTGCTCGATGATGCGCAGGCTCTGCTCCATCTCCCGGAGCCGCACCAGGTAGCGGTCCATGACGTCCCCCCGTTCGCCGAGGGGAATTTCGAAATCGAACCGGGGATAGACGGAGTAGGGCTCGCTCTTGCGGATGTCATAGGGGATGCCGCTGCCTCGCACCATGGGGCCGGTGAGTCCGTACTTGAGGCACTGCTCCTTGGTGATGACGCCGACGTCCCGGGTGCGGTTGATGAAAATGACGTTTTTGGTCACCAGGTTGTCGTAGTCGGCCCAGCGGCTCCGCAGGCGTTTGATGAACTTGCGGCAGCCCTCGGTGAAGTCGTCGTCAATATCCACCGGCACCCCACCGAAGCGGTAAAAACAGTAGGTCAGGCGAGAACCGGTGAGGTAGTCCAGAAGGTCCAGGATATTTTCCCGGTCATCGAAGCAGTACAGGAAGGGGGTGAAGGCGCCCAAGTCCATGAGGTAGGCCCCGACCCACAACAGGTGACTGGCGATGCGGTTCAGCTCCGCGGTGATGACCCGGATGAATTCGCCCCGCTCCGGGACCTCAAGCCCGATGAGCTTCTCCACCGCCATGCAATAGCCCTGGTTGTAGGCCAGGGCGTGGAGATAGTCCACCCGCCCCATATTGGGCAGGTACTGCTGGTAGGTGCGGTTTTCGGCCATGTGCTCATGGCCCCGGTGGCCGTAGCCGATGTCCGGGTCCGCCTTGGTGATGAACTCGCCCTCCAATTCGAGCTCCACCCGCAGCACTCCGTGGGTGCTGGGATGCTGGGGGCCCAGGTTGAGGACGTATCTTTTTTCTTCTAATCCACGCTCAAGCATCGCCCGAACTCGCTTCGAATTTTTTCAGCAAGGGGTGAAAATCGGCATCAAAGGGCAACAGAATGCGCCTCAGGTCCGGGTGCCCCGCGAAGCGGAGGCCAAACAGGTCATAGGCCTCCCGCTCGTACCAGTTGGCCCCGGGATAAATGTGGCTGATGGTGGAAGCCTCCTGGTCCAGAGGAACCTTGACGTGCACCGCGGTGCGGCACAGTTCCTGGTAATTGGCGAAATGATAAACCAGGGTAAAGTGCTCAGGATAGTGCAGGCAGGTGAGGGATTCCAGGAAGCAGCCTAACGACAGCATGGTCTGGGCCACCTCCGGCATCCGCTCGGGCGCGGCGGTCACCTCCAGGTGGCAGCCGGTCTTGGCGTAATCGCCGGCCGCCACCTGCTCCAGGTTCAAAGGCGCCAAGGCTTTTTGGATATCATCCTTTAACATCTCTGAATTTCCTCAAGCGGCCCCGTTTGGTGATCTTTTCTTCCAGCAGCAGGATGCCTTCAATCAGGCCCTCAGGCCGGGGCGGGCATCCGGGCACGTAAACGTCCACCGGAATGATAAGGTCGGCCCCGGGGACAATGGCGTATTGGTCGGGGTAGTAAAACGGCCCGCCGGAGATGGCGCAGTTGCCCATGGCGATGACCCACTTGGGGGCCGGCATCTGTTCCCAGAGGCGGACCACCGCGGGGCCCATCTTTTTACTGATGGTTCCGGCCACGATCATGAGATCGCACTGCCGGGGTGAGGGCCGGAAGACTCCGGCGCCGAACCGGTCCAGATCGAACCTGGACGCGCCCGCGGCCATCATTTCGATGGCGCAGCAGGCCAAGCCAAAGGTCATAGGCCACAAAGAGTTGGCCCGGGCCAGGTTCAGGGCCTCCTCCAGGAGACCGAGGTGAATTAAAGGCGCTCCGGTTTTCGTTTCCAAGTGAAAACCCCCCTGCACCAGGCGTAAATAATCACCAGGGAGAGAATGCCGATGAAGATGGTGATTTCAACGAAGTCCCGCCAGACATACCCTTTGCCGTAAGCCAGCAGCACGGGGAAGAGAAATAGCACATCCACGTCAAAGGCCAGAAACAGCAGGGCAAAGAGGTAATAGACGACGGCCACCTGGATCCAGGCGTTCCCGAGAATGGGCATGCCACATTCATAAATTTCATCCCGGGCGGCGCCGTAGCTACGGGGCGCAATAAAATAGGCGAGTACCAGCGGCCCCGCGGCGAAGAGGGCCGCGACCACCAGAAACACCAGGACGTAGCTGAAATCGGTCAGGGCCTCAGGGATCTCCAAGGCGGACTCCTTGTGCTTTTTGGTACAAATCCTCGGTTTTTATATCTCATTGGCAAAAGGCGAGTCAAGCATTTTTTCCTTGGACCCAAAGGAAATTTTCCCGCTTCCGGGAAAGCCGAAGCTTCAGACGATGCCCTGCCTGGCAAAATTCTGCTTGCCGGGGGGAAGGGAGTGGAGTATGAAGCTTAGGAGGGGAAGGGTTTTACGCTTATCCCGTTCCATTTAACCCGGAAACGGAAAAACGTCCTTATGCCCCATTGGGAAGATCTGCGCATGCCGGAATTTGCGGCTTGGCGGCAAAAACACCGGACCGTCGTTCTGCCGGTGGGTTCGGTGGAGGAACACGGCCCGCACCTGCCCTTGGGCACGGATACCTTTCATGCCCTGGAGGTGGCCCGCCGGCTGGCCCAGTTGCGCCCGGTGCTGGTGGCCCCGCCGGTTTTTTACGGCTTGTGCCGGTCCACCCGGGAGCACCCCGGCACCCTGTCCGTATCCGGGGACACCCTGAGGGCTCTGGTGATGGAGCTGGGCCGGGAGTTTTACCGCCAAGGCCTGCGAAACCTGGTGATCATCAGCGGCCACGCCGGGGGCACGCACATGGCTGCCCTGGTCGAAGCCGGGGAAACCCTCCTGACCGAATTGCCCGAGGTGCAGGTGGCGGTGGTCAATCTCCTGGAGGTCCTCCGGGAAGTGGTCGCGGCCCGGCCCGACCTGGTCAAGACCAAAGGCGACTCCCACGCCGGAGAAGTGGAGACCGCCCTGATGCTGGCGGTCTCTCCTCACCTGGTGAAGGGCACCGCGCCGGCGGAGTGGCCCACCTTTCCCAAGTATGTGCTGGTGCGGGACAAACGGCAATACTGGCCGGGAGGCGTGTGGGGCGATCCGGGCCCGGCCAGCCCTGACCAGGGGGAAGCCATCCTTCAGGCCGAGGCCGAACGCGTGGTTGGACTTCTTGATTTTTTATCGCCAAAGGGATAAACTTTTTCTTGACATCCCCCCCGGATTGTTTAATTATGGGAAGGTCGATAAACTCCTCGCAAGAGAAAGGCGCGTCTCCCAGTCTATGATTCCTGAAGCCCTTGAAAAAATTGCTGATAACGTATTGTCCCTGGATGAATCAGACCTGGCCGCTCTTCTTGACTATTATAAAAGCCGCATGGCCCAGGGTGAACCCACCCGTTCCTGGGAACGGGCGGTCATCGCCTACTTTGTCCTGAATGGCATCCGCATCAAGAACACCCTCAAACAGGGCAAACTGCGACGCCAGCAACCGACCCGGGGAAAAACTCCCCATCTCTGTCTGGTCAAGGCCTGAATCATCGCACCCATCGATCCAGCAATTCTCACTGGGCGGCAGCCATTGCCGGGATAAACCGGCCGGGCTGGGCGCCCCTATTCCGCTATTCTCCTGAAATCAGTAACTTCCTGCATTTAAAGGGACAATTTTGTGAAAAAGATTTTTTTCGAAGTTCTGATGCCCCTTTACGGGCTTGTCGCTCCCGGAGAACCGGCCTTATGGTTTGACCTCCTTGGTTCTCCGGCGGGTGGGGCGGCGAGTTCCGGCTAGCGGCGGCGACTCGCCCGAGCCTTGAAGAACAGGCGCAAGGGGGCATGCTTCAGACCCAGGTTCTCCCGGAGCTGCTTGACCAGGTAACGCCGGTAGGCCTCGGGCACCCCTTCGGGGTGGTTCACGAAGGCAATAAAGGTGGGGGGGTGGGTTTCCGGCTGGGTGAGATAATAAAATTTCAAGGGCCGCTGGCGGAAGAGGGGAGGGCGGACCCGCTGGGTAATATGGGCCAGGAGTTGATTGAGCTCCGCGGTGCCGGCCCGACGGCCCATTTGCTGATGAATTTCGTCCACCAGGGTAAAGATCCGGCCCACGTTGTGGCCGGTCTTGGCGGAAAGCGGCAGCACCGGGGCATAGGATAAAAAGTCCAGACCTTCTTTGGCCTTGGCCAATCTGGCCGGGCGGTCCTCCCTGGCCACCAGGTCCCACTTGTTCAGCCCGACCAGGCAGCCTTTGCTCTCCTCGGCGATAAGATTGGCGATGCGCAGGTCCTGTCCGGTCAGGCCCTCCCGGGCGTCCAGGAGCAGGAGGGCCACATCGCACCGCTCCAGGGCCCTCAGGGCCTTGAGCACCATGTATTTCTCCAGGCCCGGGGCCACGTGGCTGGGCCGCCTCAGGCCTGCGGTATCGATCAGAACATAATTGCGCCCCTGGTAAGTCAGCGGGGTGTCGATGACGTCCCGGGTGGTGCCGGGGCGGTCGCTGACGATAAGGCGCTCTCCTCCTAATATCCGATTGATAAAGGAAGATTTGCCGACATTGGGCCGTCCCACCACGGCGATCCGGACACCGGGGGCGGGTTCGGACACTTCCCCCATCTGAGGCAGACTCTGGAGTACGTCCTCCATCAGGCGGGAAAGCCCCGACCGGTGCACCGCGGAAACGGGGTAAAGGGGCGAGACGCCGAAAGTGTAGAATTCTGCCAGATTTTCTTCCCGGCCGGGATGGTCGATTTTATTTATTACCAGAAAAAGGGGCTTGCCGGTGGTCCTGAGGTAGTCCACCACCTCAGCGTCCCCGGCCTGGGGACCCTCCTTGCCGTCCATGACCAGAAGAACGGCGTCGGCGTCGGCGACCGCGGCCTCGGCCTGACGCCGGACCAGTCGGCCCAGTTCGTCTTCGCCGCCCACCAGGCCCCCGGTGTCCACCAAGAGGAAGGCGCGGTCATCCCAGACGGCCCGTCCGAAGTGGCGGTCCCGGGTGACCCCGGGCACATCCGCCACCAAGGCCTGGGAAGAGCGGGTCAGGGCGTTGAACAGCGTGGATTTACCCACGTTAGCCCGGCCAATGATGGCCACCAGGGCCGGAGCGGCCGGGGTGCAGGCGGGCTTGAGGGCCATCAGGGGGCCGGGGAACTCTGGACGAACTCCTTGGGGGGCCAATGATGCAGGACCTCCAAGGCTCTTTTCAGAACGTAATCATTCTTGATTTCGTCTTCAGTAAGGGGCTTATCCCAGGGTTTATCAGTCACGCCCTCGCCCCGCATGTGGCGGGCCAGGGCCTCATCCCGGAGTTGCTCGGGAGTTTTGCCTTGGCTGTCGTCGGTATCCTTTACCTCGATATCAGGCATGATGCCTTTTTCATGAATGGTTTTGCCGCTGGGGGTGTAATATAGAGCCGTGGTCAGACGCAGCGCCGAACCGTCTCCCAGAGGGAGAATGGTTTGCACCGAGCCCTTGCCGAAGCTCTTGGTGCCCATAACCAAGGCCCGCTTCTGGTCTTTCAGCGCGCCGGCCACGATCTCCGAAGCAGAGGCGCTGCCTTCGTTGATCAGGACAATAACCGGGAATTGATCCTGATCGCCCGGGTCGCCAGGCTTGGCGTTGAATTGCATGCGCTGGCGAGCGTCCCGGCCCTCGGTCTTGACAATAAGGCCATGGCTTAAGAATTCATCCGACACCATTACCGCTTGGTCAAGCAGTCCCCCCGGGTCATTGCGCAGATCAAGGATGAGGCCTTTAATCGGAGGCTTGTGCTGGCGCATTTTCTGGAGGTAGTTGCGCAGGTCCCGATTGGTCGCGTCCTGGAAGTTGGCTATGCGAATATAGCCGTAGCCCCCTTCAATAAGGCGGGCTTTGACGCTGTGGATGGGGATGATATCCCGGACGATGGAAAAATCCTGAGGTTTGGAGAATCCCTGCCGGTTGATGGTGAGAATGACATGGGAGCCCTTGGGTCCCCGTATCTTCCGCACCGCCTCGGTAATGGAAATGTTCTTCGTGGGGGTGCCGTCGACCTTGATGATCTGGTCTCCGGCCTTGATGCCGGCCCGGAACGCGGGGGTGCCCTCGATGGGGGAAACCACGGTCAGTTTCCGGTCTTTCAAAGTGATTTCGATGCCGATGCCGCTGAATTTCCCTTTGGTTTCAACCTGGAGTTCCTTGAATTCCTCGGGAGTCATAAAGGAGGAATGGGGGTCCAGGGAGCCCACCGCGCCCTGGATGGCTCCATAGACCAGGTCCTTGCTGGTCTTGGGTTCCGCATAATATTCTTCAACGATGCTCAGGGCATGGGCAAAGGTTTTTAGCTGGCTGTCCGTGAGGGTGACCGAAGGTCGGCTGAACAGGGAGCTATCGGACAGCCGCGCTTTGGCAGCTGAAGCTGTGGCGGTGGTAAGGGAAGGTGTAGCGCACAGTCCCCAGATTATCAGGCTGCCCAGGAAAATTGCGACTCCGAGCCAGTGCCGGCGGTTATTCCAGAAAATAGTCCATTTGGGTCGGCGAGGGTAAGTTTCCATCTTTGTCAACTCACGGGCGCCCAGGCAATGCCTGCGGCTTAAAATTTTGAAGGATGAAAGTCAAGGTTTCCGGTCAACTTTTGGAGCAAGGGACTCAGGAGGCCGGGGACTTGCCGACCTTGAGCACTTCCACCGCCTGTTGGACCCAGGGGTCCGCCTCAGGTTCCGGAACCGGGGCAGTCAGGAGTCTGGTATCCGACTCTGACGGCTTTTGGGCCTCAATGTCCGGTTTAAGTCCGTCCCCTGAGATTTTTTGGCCCCCGGGGTTATAACAGTAGGCCACGGTCATCAGCAAGGCGGAGCCGTCATCCAGGGGTATCAACTGGGTGATCCCGCAAAGACCGAAAGTTTTATCGCCCAGCAGGAGTCCCCGGCGATAATACTGCAAAGCCCCGGCCAGAATTTCGGCGGCCCGGGCCGTGCCCTGGTCAACCAACACCACCAGGGGCAGGTGAGACTTGAGCACCTGCTCGCGGTCAGAGCCCTGGTAGGATTTCTCGGATTCGGGCTTGCGGCCCTTGACGGTAACCACCCTCTGATTTCCTAAAAACAAAGAGGCCGTGCGCACCGCCTGTTCCAGATCTCCCCGGGCATTATTGCGCAGGTCCAGAACCAATCCCTTGACGGGGGGCGTGGCCTTGGTCAAGGTCTGCAACTGCTGGCCCACCGCCCGGGGGAGGCTATCGGTGAAATAAGGGATGCGCAGGTAGGCATAGCCGTCTTGCAACATCTTTAACTTGGGCGCGGCCGGCCCCAAGGGCTCCAGGGTAACGGTCAGATTCAGCGGTTTGACCAGGCCGTTGCGCGATACCTCTAATTTCATGGTCTTGCCGGCCGGACCCTGGAAGTAGCGTTCCCCCTCCTGGGTGGTGATATTGCGGATAAGTTGTCCGTCAATCTTGAGAATATGGTCCCCGGGCTTCATCCCGGCCCGGTCGGCGGGCCCGCCGTCCAGCACTGAGACCACAGTAAGGACATGGTCCTTGAAAACCAGCTCCATTCCGGCCTCAGCCTTAGGACCCGGCTGACCCTTTTGGTACTTGGCGAATTCCTCGGGGCTGAGGTAGGAAGAATCGGGGTCCAGAGAGTTCATCATGCCCCGCAAAGCCCCTTGAAACAGCTCCTGGTCGTTTTTCTGAAATACCGCCTTGGTGGAGATCTCATTAAGAGCTTCGGTAAGAAGCCGCAAGGATTCGTACTCTGAAGACGTATCCGCCGCGGCCAGGGCCGCCAGGCAGCCCGTTGCGATTAGAACTGCAAGCAACCCCTGAGCGAGCCGGTTTCGCATAAATTTTTGTAATAACCTCAACTCATTGTACTCCGTTGTGTGTATTAAGCGATTATATCTTTTGTTCTGCCAAAGGTATAATCAAACTTTAGCGGGTGAAGGGGCTAAGGCCCGGTGGGCCCTTACCCCTCCCCCTTACCCCATCCCCCAATCCCTTATTGGCTGGTAACTTGGGAGGGGGGTGTGGGGAAGGCAGGGAGCGCCGCTCCCTGGCCCCACCCCCAGGGAGGATCATTATTCTCTTTTACAGAGCAAAGGCCATAATCGTTTATTTAATTTGACATTGCCAGCTTCCGGGTTGTTAAGACCTGGCCTTCCGGGCCATGGCCTTCAGCGCCGCCTTGGCGATATCTTCGGGTGTGAGACCGAAATGCTTGAGGAGTTCTTCGGGCTTGCCCGACATGCCAAAGGTATCCCTGATCCCCACCCTTAGTTGGGGCACGGGATAAAATTCCGTCAGTACTTCACTGACCGCGCTTCCCAGGCCGCCGGTAGCGGAATGTTCTTCCGCGGTCACCAGGCAGCCGGTGCGCCGGGCTGAATCCACCACCAGTTCCCAATCCAGGGGTTTGAGGCAGGAGAGGTTGAGCACCCTGGCACTAACACCTTTTTGGGCCAGAAGCTCGGCCGCGGCCAGGCATTCGTGGACCATGAGGCCGATGCCCGCCAGGGTCACGTCATCGCCTTCCCGCAGAAGGTGGCCGCGCCCCAGTTTAAAGATATGACTGTCGTCGTGAATAACCGGAAACGGGATGCGGGAGGTGCGGATATAAACCGGCCCCTGGTAAGTTACGGCCCAACGCACCATGGCCCGGGTTTCGGGTCCGTCCGCCGGCACCAGCACCACCATGTTGGGCAGCACCCGCATGAGGGCCAAGTCCTCCACGGACTGGTGGGAGCCGCCATCCTCTCCCACGGTTATCCCGCCGTGACTGGCCACGATCTTGACGTTTAAGCTGCCGTAGGCAATGGTCTGGCGAATCTGCTCCCAGGCCCGGCCGGTGGCGAAGATGGCAAAGGTGCTGGCAAACGGGATTTTGCCTCCCAAGGCCAGCCCGGCCGCGGTGCCCATCATGTCCTGCTCGGCGATGCCGACATTGAAAAACCGGTCCTTAAAAATCTTGGCAAACCGGGCCGTCTGGGTGGACCCGGAGAGATCCGCGTCCAGGACCACGATGTCAGGATACTCCTCTCCCAATTGGGCCAGGATCTTGCCGTACTCAACCCTGGTGCTTTCTTTGACAGGGACCTGGACGGTTTCAGGAAGCGCGCCCAAAAATCTGACCTCACCTAAGCTGAAGTTCCCGCACCGCTTGCTGATATTCCTCCGTGGTGGGGGTGACGCCGTGAAATTTGACGTTATCTTCAAAAATGGACACGCCTTTGCCTTTGGTGGTGTGGGCGATGATGATGCTGGGCCGCCCGATAATCCCCCCGCAGGCCTTCAGCGCCTCCAGGATATCCGGAATGGAGTGGCCGTCCACTTGAGCCGTGTGCCAGCCGAAGGCCTCCCACTTGGCGGCCAAGGGCTCCACGCTCATGACCTCCTTGGTGCGGCCGTCGATCTGGAGGCGATTGCGGTCCAGGATGGCGGTGAGGTTGTCCAGGGAGTAGTGGGACGCGGTCATGGCCGCCTCCCAGATTTGCCCTTCCTGGATCTCCCCGTCGCCCAACAGGGCATAGACCCGCTGGCCTCGCCGGTTCAGCTTCAGGGCCAGGGCCAGGCCGTTGGCCACCGACAGGCCCTGCCCCAGAGAGCCGGTGGCTACCTCCACTCCGGGGGTGCATTTGGAGTCGGGGTGACCCTGAAGATGGCTCCCGAACCGGCGCAAGGTGGACAACTCCTCCCGGGGGAAATAGCCCAGGCGGGCCAGGATGGCATAGAGCGCCGGCGCCGCGTGGCCTTTGGACAGGACAAAAAAATCCCGCTCGGGGTAACAGGCGTTCCCGGGTTCCAGGTGCATGTGGCTGAAGAACAGTGCCACCAGGACATCGGTGGCGGAGAGGGACCCCCCCACATGCCCCGACCCGGCCCGATATAACATCTCCACGATGTCCAGGCGGATCTGGCGGGCGATTTCCTTCAGTTGGTTCGGATCGCTGATGGGGTACATTGCATTTATATCAACCCACTTTGTAAGATAATATAACCTGGAAAGCAACAGAAATTCAATAACCCCCGTAATTTGACGGAGAGCCCCGGAGAATCCGGCTGAAGCGGTTTTCTCTTGTGCCTCGCCAGGACTGGCAGGTATATAATGAAACATTTAAAATAGCGAGGATGCGGGGCCAATGAATCAAGCATACATTTAGGGGCGCCCCGCGATCTTGATGGAATATTTGGGGTCGCTACAGGCTTCAGCCCTGCGCCTGAACCGACTGACAAACTGTGGCGCCGTCTGATCGGAAGGATAGAACTGAACCATGGCCTTGACCAAAGAAGAAGTGCTCCACGTGGCCAACCTGGCCCGCCTCAGCCTCGATCCGCAGCAGGTGGACCGGTTTACCCGGCAACTCAACGATATTTTGGCATATGTGGAGAAATTGCAGGAAGTGGACACTGCCGGGGTGCAGCCCATGGCTCACGTGGTGCCCCTCTACAATGTGTTTCGGGAAGATGAGGTGACGCCGGGCTTGTCCCGGGAGGACAGCCTGGCCAATGCCCCGGTCCAGGAAGAGGGGACCTTCGTGGTTCCCCGGGTCATTTAGGAGATGTTCATGGCCGAGGACCTGTGCCGTCTGAGTGTGAGCGGGCTTGCCCCCCTGCTGGCCCGCCGGGAAGTCTCCCCCGTGGAGGTGACCGAGGCCATGCTGTCCCGGATCACCGCACTGGACCCGGACATCAACGCCTATATCACAGTGGATGAAGAGGGCGCTTGGGCCCAGGCCCGGGAAGCGGAAGCCAGGTTGGGCCGGGGAGAAAACGGCGTCCTCCTGGGGGTGCCTCTGGCCCTGAAGGACGTTCTGGCCACCAAGGGTCTGCGCACCACCTGCGCGTCCCGCATCCTGGAAAACTTCGTGCCGCCCTATGACGCCACTGTCTGCGTCCGGTTGCGTAAGGCCGGTGCGGTGTTTTTGGGTAAGGCCAACATGGATGAGTTCGCCATGGGCTCTTCCACGGAAAATTCGGCCTTTGGGGTCACCCGCAACCCCTGGCGACGCGACTGCATCCCCGGCGGCAGCAGCGGCGGGTCGGCCGCGGCCGTGGCCGCTGACCTGTGCACCGCGTCCCTGGGCTCGGATACCGGCGGCTCCATCCGCCAGCCTGCGGCTCATTGCGGCGTCGTGGGGCTCAAGCCCACCTATGGGCGGGTGTCCCGCTTCGGGCTGGTGGCCTATGCCTCCTCGCTGGACCAGATCGGCCCCCTCACCAAGGAAGTACGGGATGCAGCCCTGCTTCTGCAGGTGATCGCCGGCCCTGACGCCAAGGATTCCACCTCTGCGCCGGAGCCGGTGCCCGACTATCTGGAGAGCCTGGGAAAGGACATCAAAGGCCTCAGAATAGGGGTTCCCCGGGAATTTTTCGGGGAGGGTCTGGACCAGGAGGTGGAGGGGGCGGTGCGCAAGGCGCTCAAGACCCTGGAGGGCCTGGGCGCCGACCTCATGGAAGTGAGCCTTCCCCTTACCGAGTACGCGGTGGCGACCTATTACATCATCGCCATGGCCGAGGCCTCCTCCAATCTGGCCCGCTATGACGGGGTGAAATACGGCTTCCGGGCTCCCGCGGGAAATCTCCAGGAGATGTATGCCCGGACCCGCACCGAGGGCTTCGGGACCGAAGTCTTGCGCCGCATCATGCTGGGCACCTATACCCTGTCGGCCGGGTATTACGAGGCCTATTACCGCAAGGCCTCCCAAGTACGGGCCCTGATGCGCCGGGATCTGGACCGGGCTTTTGAGACCTGTACGGTTTTGGCCACCCCGGTGGCCCCTACCCCGGCCTTCTGCATCGGGGAAAAGGGGGACGATCCCCTTACTATGTATCTATCTGATATATTTACAATATCTGCTAATCTGGCCGGCATTCCGGGTATTTCGCTGCCGTGCGGCCTAAGCGCCGCCGGGCTGCCCATCGGGCTGCAGCTTATGGGACCGCCCTTTGGCGAACCCCAGGTCCTTCAGGTGGCTTTCGCGTTTGAACAGGCCACTGAGTTCCATCGCGCCAAGCCGCCGCTGGCTTAGGGGGCTTCAAGGGCAGGGCGTTTGAGGCATGGTTTTTTTGCAGGCACAGGGGCCTGCTCTAAAATATCTATAATTATTGAGCCTGTTGCGAACATGGTCTTGAAGAGAGGGCGAAAGGGGTCGGCGGACCCCCTCAAACTCCTCTCCCCAACCTTCCGGAAAGCAGGTAATCAAGGTTTAACACCTTGATTTATAAATAAATTTATGTGGGGGAGAGGGCTTGGAAGCGGGGTCAGGGGGCAACTGCCCCCTGACCCCCTTTCCCAAAAGCTATTGGCAACAGCCTTATCATAATTGACATGCTTAGAAGAGCAGGATTTTCGTCAAGGTCTCAAATTTCAGTAGAGCCCATGTTCCTGTAATAACCTGACAAAATCATGGCGCGAGGTGAACTGCCAGGCTAACAGCCCCTGCTCCCGGGCGGCAGTGACAAACGGGAGCTTGTCGTCCACGAAGAGGCAACAGGCCGGAGGCACGCCGGACTGCCGGATAAGGGCCTGGAAAATACCGGATTCGGGCTTGCGACTGCCTAGTTCAAAGGACAGGATGAAGCCCTGGAAATAGGTCAAAAAATTATAGTTTTGTCTGATAAAGTCGAAATGTAAGGCATTGGTATTGGACACCAGGTACAGCGGGTGCCGGGCCGCCAGATGACCGACCAGCTCCGCCATGCCCTCCATGGGCCCGAAGATGTCGTTCCACCACCAGGAAAACTGAGAGAAGGGGAGGGTGATCCCGAAATGATCCAGGACCCGGCGGTGAAACTCTTCCGAGGTCAGGAGGCCCGTGTCATACGCGGCCTCGAGCTCCGAATCGAAGACTTGGGCATAAACCTCCTCCGGGGTTAGACCGGCGAGGTCGGCCAAGCGACTGCAAAAGCGCATATGGTCCACCTTTACCAGGACGTTGCCCAGGTCCAGGGCCAGGGCCTTGATGTCAGGGGGCGGCACCGGGTAACACCTCCGTCGGGCAAGTTTCTTGGGAAAGATTATAGCGAAATGAGTTTACCACGTGCGGAGATGTAAGGAAAAGAGATGAAACAGGCTGGAACGGCGCTGCACCAAGATATCCTCTGGGCGGGTTATCTCCTGCTCCTGGGGGTTTTGTTCGGCCTTCTTTATCAATGGCCTTTGGTCAAGACAGCCTGGCAGGGAGATCTCAACGCCTTTCTGGACAAAATGGCGGAACAGCGCCGGGCCGCGGAATTCAAGGGCATTCCTGTGGTGAAGCTGGAGGAGGCCCATGAGTTGTGGCAAAAAGGCGACACCCTGTTCGTGGACGTCCGCAGCCCTGAGGAGTTTGCCGAGCTGCACGTGGCCGGGGCCGTTAACTTGCCGGAAGAGAAGCTGGAAAATCTCAAGGACATGCAGGACTCCGGCTTTTGGGGCATTCCCCGGAACCGCAGGATCCTGGTTTATTGCAGCACGGTGCGGTGCAATTCAAGCTTAAAGGCGGCCAGGCGTCTCCAAAACCTGGGATTCACGGAGGTCATGGCGTTCCTGGGAGGGTTTCAGGCTTGGGATGAAGCAGGATACGAAGTGGACAGCAGCCGTTAGCTGGCTGGCGTGTTTTCTCGGCTTGGCCTTGGGCGGGGCCTTTTTTTATGCCGGGTTGCAAAAGCGATTGGAACCCTACCAGTTTGCCGAAGCGATCCTGGCTTATGACCTGTTGCCCCAGGCTCTGGTGGGCCTGACCGCAGCTATCCTCCCCTGGGTGGAGCTGACCAGCGGCTTTTTCCTGGCCCTGGGGTATCTGCTGGAAATACCGGGCCGCCTGCTGCGAGGGTTGGGCCTGTCCTTCGGCAGATGGCTGGTAGGAGGCATCAAACGCCGCAGTTGTCTCCTGCTGATCATTCTGCAACTGATGCTCATCCTGGGAGTGTTGTTCATCACCCTGGCCCGGGGGCTCAAAATCGACTGTGGCTGCGGCCTGATTTGGGCGCGCCGGGTGGGCTGGGGCATCATCCTGGAGGACGCCGCGACCTTGGCACTGGCAGTTTTCCTGTATTGGTGGGAGCTTCCCCGAGTTCGGGAAGCCGACTCCCCCCTTGATGACCCAAAACCGCGAGCCGAAGTTTGACCCCTTCCCTCGACAGAATTCCGGAAGCATTGTAAAATTGGGCATGTCCAAATTTTTCAATTTTTGGGACCCCCTGGAACGGCGCTACGTCTTTAACAGTTTCCTCATCGTGGCGGCCCTGGTGGAAATCCTGATATTCGTGGTCACCGCCATCTGGCAGATCGATGAGGGGGTTCTGGGTGGGCCGGTAAAGGTCATCCCTTTCCCTTGGAAGGAATACCTGTTTACAGCCTTTGCCGCGCCGCTGGTCCTGCTCTTTCTTTTCGGGGTCATTATCCGGGGCTTCCAGGCCTTCGGCCCGGAAGGGGAAGGGGCGGACCAGCCGGAGGATCGCCCAAGCGGCCGGCGTCGCCGTCACCGCTTCCAGTTTTTTCTAGGATTGGCTGCTTTCCTGGGCCTGCTCATTCTTTGGCGGTACGGCGACCAGGTGCTCGCCTTGGCCACCGTGCTGTTTAAAGGCCTGGGTCTGGGTGGCGCTTATCTTTTGGTGGCCGTAGTGGCCCTGTTGGCCCTGTACCTCCCTCTGCGCTTGATCTTGAACTACCGCCTGCAAAAAAAAGCCATGGAATACCAATACCTGATATACCTGGCGGAAAACCACGGTGTGGTCCTGCAAGACCCCCAGAAGATTTCGGCTCTCCGCCCGGGACTGGCAGAAAAATCATCGCCGGCCGGAGAAAACCCCCTCCTGCCCTCGGCGCCGCCACCCTCGCAGGACGGTTGAAAGCCGTACTGCCTGGCCTTTTGGGCCAACTTTCGGCAAATAGACGAAACCATTGCTTTGTGAAAATTTTCCTTTACAGGGATGGGCAGATGAGGTATGAATTGACATTTAATTAAGCGGTCAGAAATGCGTCCTTAAAAGGCAAAGGGGGTGAGAAGGCTAAATCCAAAGGCTGGCAAATGCCGGATTTTTACAGATTATTATCAAGGACATACCGAAAATCCAATCATCCAAAGGAGGGTAGTAGCGGATGGATATTATGAGTTTTGCGTTATTGTGTGGTTTGGTAGGTGTAGCTTACGGCCTGTTCACCACCACCTGGGTTCTGAAGCAAGATCCTGGCAACCCCCGGATGCAGGAAATCTCGGCGGCGGTCCAGGAAGGGGCGGCGGCTTTTCTGAACCGGCAGTATAAGACCGTGGCCATGGTGGGCGCTATTCTGTTTGTGCTGCTGTTCGGGTTGGGCAAGTACACCGCCATCGGCTTCGTCATCGGCGCCATCGGCTCCGCATCCTGCGGCTATATCGGCATGTATGTGGCGGTCCGGGCTAACACGCGCACCGCGCAAGCGGCCTTTACCAGTATGGCTCATGCCTTGAAAGTGGCTTTCCGGGGCGGCTCGGTCACCGGTCTGTTGGTGGTGGGCCTGGCCCTGCTGTCCGTGGCCGGCTACTACAAGTTCTTAATGGCCGTGGATCCCAAGGAGGCCATGCACGCCCTGGTGGGCCTGGGCTTCGGCTGCTCTTTGGTGAGCGTCTTTGCCCGGTTGGGCGGCGGCATTTACACCAAGGCGGCGGATGTGGGCGCTGACCTGGTGGGTAAGGTGGAAGCCGGCATCCCCGAAGACGACCCCAGAAACGCGGCGGTTATTGCCGATAACGTGGGCGACAATGTGGGTGACTGCGCCGGTATGGCCGCCGACCTCTATGAAACCTATGTGGTGACCGTGGTGGCCGCCATGCTGCTGGCCTACACCGTCTATGGCCCCGGCTCTCCGGCCATTGTCTTCCCGCTTCTCATCGGCGGCGTTTCCATTATCGCTTCGGTCATCGGGACCTTTTTCGTGCGCCTGGGAAAATCCATGTACATCATGGGCGCCCTCTATAAGGGCCTGATTGCCGCCGGTATTTTGGCCACCATCGCCTTTTATCCCCTGGCCAACAAATTCATGACCGGCGTGGCGGCCAAAGCTGCGGCCAAGGGCGCAGCCGGGTTTGCCATCCCGCCCTTTAACGTCTTCCTGTTGGCGGTCATCGGCGTGGTCCTTACGGGTCTCATCGTGGCCATCACCGAGTACTTCACTTCCAAGAGCTTTGCCCCGGTGAAGTCCATTGCCTTGGCCTCCACCACCGGCCACGGCACCAACGTCATCCAGGGTCTGGCCATCTCCATGAAGGCCACCGGCGCGCCGGTGCTGGTCATCGTGGCGGCCATCCTGGCGTCCTTCCAATTGGGCGGCGGCCTGGAAAATCCCGGCACCGGCCTCTACGCCATCGCCCTGACCGCGGTGGCCCTGCTCTCCATGACCGGTATCGTGGTGGCCATTGACTCCTATGGGCCCATCACTGACAACGCCGGCGGCATTGCCGAAATGGCGGAGCTGCCTGATGATATCCGGGCCATTACCGATCCCCTGGATGCGGTAGGCAACACCACCAAGGCCGTCACCAAAGGCTACGCCATCGGTTCCGCCGGCTTGGCCGCGTTGGTGCTGTTCGCGGAATACTCCCGCTCTTTCCCCACCGCCATGAGCTTTGAGCTCGCCGACCCGCGGGTCCTGGCCGGCCTGTTCATCGGCGGTCTGCTGCCCTACTACTTCGGCGCCCTGTGCATGGAGGCCGTGGGTAAGGCCGCGGGCGGCGTGGTCGAGGAAGTGCGCCGCCAGTTCCGGGAAATCCCGGGCATCATGGAAGGCACCGCCAAACCGGAATACGGCCGCTGCGTGGACATCGTCACCAAGGGCGCTCTGCGGCAGATGATGCTCCCGGCCCTCATTCCGGTGCTGTCCCCCATCATTGTGGGCTTCACCCCGGGTCTCGGGCCCGTGGCCCTGGGCGGCATGCTCATCGGCTCCATCGTCACCGGTCTGTTCGTGGCCATCTCCATGACCTCCGGCGGCGGCGCCTGGGACAACGCCAAGAAGGCCATTGAGGACGGTCTCTACGGCGGCAAGGGGTCAGACGCCCATAAAGCCGCGGTCACCGGCGACACCGTGGGCGACCCCTACAAAGACACCGCCGGCCCGGCCATGAACCCCATGATCAAGGTCGTCAATATCGTGGCCCTGCTCATTGTGCCTCTGCTCGTTAAATAAAATAAAATCCCGCTGAAACGCGAAGACGCCCAGCGGCAGAAAAAGGCCGGTTCCCCCGGGAACCGGCCTTTCCATTTGGACCTGATTATGCTGCCGGGGAGTCCCTGACAAGACCGTCAGGCTCAAGGGCATTGCGGTTTTTCAGCCCCTGATCGACCGCCCCGGGCTCTCCGACCCGATTTTGGAGAAAAGCTGGTTTCAATCTGAAACAGCTTTTTGCCTGATATTTCCATTCTCTCCCGATATGCCAGAAAAATAGTTTCAATTTGGAATAAAGCCCCGACCCCAAAACCTTCCCTTAAATTATATCTATTTGAAAATACTCAATTAAATATATTGGCACGTTTGGTGCTTTAAAACAAAGCGAGGCTGGGCACGGCTTGAAACCGGGCGGGAAACCACAGGTCCGCTAGGTTTCGGGCGCTGACTACCGGAACGGGAGAACCGGATATGTTCATGAGTTTGTACCTGCCCATTTCGGGCAACGCCATCAACATCCTGCTGCTCTTTGGCCTGGGGGGCATAGTGGGGTTCCTTTCCGGGCTGTTCGGGGTCGGGGGCGGCTTTCTTATGACCCCCCTGCTTATTATGGCGGGCATTCCTTCGACGGTGGCGGCAGCCAGCGATTCCAACCAGATCGTGGCGGCTTCCACTTCCGGAACCTATGCCCACTATCGACTGGGCAATGTGGATTTCAAGATGGGCATTCTGCTGCTCATCGGCGGGGTGGCGGGGGGCACCCTGGGGGTGCAGCTCATCAAGGTCTTGAGGGCCATGGGCAATGCCGACTTTGTCATCAAGGTGACCTATGTCGTCATGTTGGGGGTCATCGGGTCTTACATGTTCGTGGAGAGTCTGCAAAGCCTGCGCCGGGCGGCGCCGGAGGCCAGGCCCGCCGCGCCTTCGAAGCCTTCGGTGTATGCCCGCTTGGTGCAGGGCCTGCCCTGGCAGATGAAATTCGACAAATCCGGAGTGACCCTGTCGGCGCTCCTGCCGCTGGTGCTGGGGACCTTCGTGGGGATCCTGGCGGCCATCATGGGAGTAGGCGGCGGCTTCATCATGGTGCCGGTGATGGTTTATCTTCTGCGCATGCCCATGCATGTGGTGGTGGGCACCAGTCTTTTCCAGATCCTGTTCACCTGCATCAACGTCACCATCATGCAGGCCATCAGCAACCACACGGTGGACCTGGTGCTGGCCATCATCCTGCTGTTGGGCTCCACCCTGGGTGCTCAGTTCGGGGTCCGGCTCAGCCGCCGCCTTAAAGGGGACCAACTGAAGATCCTTTTGGCCTCCATTGTGCTGTTGGTGATGGTGCAGATTCTCGTGGGCCTGGTCTGGCCGCCCCATCTCCTTCTGGGCTATAAGGGGGGCCACTAACATGCCGGGCAAGGTGAACAGGGGGTGGAAGGTCTGGATTCTGGCAGGTCTCCTGGTTTTGGTCCTGACCGGCTCAGTCCGGGCTGAATCGGTCAGCGTGCAGGTGACTCCGGATGTCATAGAGATCAGTTCGTTTTACCAGGGAGCCGAGATTGCCCTTACCGGCAGTATACCCGCCGGCTATCAGGCGGTGGCAGAGGTGACGGGCCCGGCGAGGCAGGAGCGCCTCATGCGCAAAGGCCGCCGGGGTCCTCTGTGGATGAACGTGGGCGAACTGACCGTCAGCGGGGCCCCTTCCCTGTACCTGGTGTCGTCCAGCGAGGCCGGCCTGTTGACCGGCGACTCGCCCTGGGGGTTGAAAGCCTTGGCGCAGCGCTTGACCCTGGGCGGTCAGGTGGAGGACCGTGAGAAGGCCAAGTTCACCGAGCAATTCCTGGAACTTAAGCAAAGCGAAAGCCTTTATGGAGCTTGGCCCGGAGGGCTGCAGACCTCGCCGGCGGAAGACGGCCGGGTCAAGGTGACCGGGAAATTCTGGTTGCCGGCCAACGTCAAACCGGATACCTACAAAGTATGCCTCATTGCGGTCCAGGAAGGCAAGGCCGCGGGTCGGCAGTGCGCCGACCTGCCCATTAAAATGGTAGGCTTCCCGGCGCTGCTCATGACCCTGGCTTTCGAGCATGCAGCTCTCTATGGCATCCTGGCGGTGGTAATTGCCATTGTGACCGGCTTTATCATGGGTTACTTGTTCAAGGGCGGAGGCGGGCACTAAAATATTGGTTTCGGTTTGCTGTAGAAGGAAAGAAGATGGATCGACAAGTTGCATCCCGCCCGTCTTTCCGGGGTGCAGTGTCCAACCTGGAATTCACAGGTTTAAAAGCAGCCAGTCTGCCTTATGGCGTTCCCAACCAGGAAATTGGGAGCAAGAACAAAGCGAAAGCGGCATGCTGGATTTGACTTTTATAAAATTTATAAAAGCAGAAAACCGAAAAACCGAAAACCGCGGTGAAGGGATAGAGCTTTTTGTTGCCGGCCTTTAGACGATTCCTGGATCGATTCCGGCGTCCCAAACCAGAAACGACGCCTTTCCCGGAGATCTTTGAACAGTTCCAAAGCCTGCTGCAGGATCACCAGCAAGTCATGGAACTGATTGCTGATTTGGGAGAGAAGTCCGGCGGCGAGTACATTTTTGATCGCAAGTACCTGGTTGATCTGACCAATAATCTGCATACCCTGTTGCTGCGCATGGTGAACGGTTTGAACCTGATCGCGAACAAGCGTTATATGGAGCTTTACTCCACCCTGGATCGCATCTTCCAGCCCCTGGAAGCGGAATTGCGGGGCCGGTTGTTGCTTTCCGAGGAGATGCCTTTGGTGATCGCTTTAAATGAGCTCCCCTTGGATCATCCGGAGCTGACCGGCGGCAAGGCCAACACCCTGGGGCGCGCCATCCAAAGCCTCAAGCTGCCGGTGCCGGACGGATTCGTCATCACCACCAGGGCCTATCGCAAATTTCTCGAAATCAATCACTTGGAGGAACGCATCCACGCCTGGCTGGAATCATGGGCCGCCGGGGAGCAGGATGCGGGGCAGACCTCCCGCCAGATCCAGTACAGCATCCTGGCCGGTCTGGTGGGCCGGGAACTGGCCGCCGAAATCCGGCGTCATGCCGCCCGGGAGGAGGTTTTTTGGGCGGTGCGCAGCAGCGCCTACGGGGAGGACGGCGAGCTGAGCTTTGCGGGGTTGCATGACAGCCGCNTGCACGTCCCTTCAGGAAAGATCCTGTCGGCTTACAAGGAGGTGCTGGCCAGCCTTTACAGTCGCGAAGCCTTGATTTATCGCCAGAAGATGGGTCTTCTGGGGGAGGAGGCCGCCATGGCCGTTCTCTGTCAGGAAACCATCATCAGCCGGGCGGCCGGCGCCATGCATACCCTGGATTTGTCCAATCCCGCGGCCAACCGCCTGGTTATCTATGCCGCCTTCGGTTGGGGCCGCACGGTGGTGGAAGGGTCTGGTCCGGTGGATCGCTTCGTGGTGGAGAAGGACCCGCCGCACCGCATCGTGGAGCGGGAGATTGCGGCCAAGGAGTTCATGTTCAGACCCAAGCCGGGCGGCGGCGAGGAAAAAGTGGCCGTGCCCCGGGATGAACGGCAGCAGCCTTCTTTGAAGGACGAGGCCATCGGAACCCTGGTCAAATGGGGCCTGAGCCTGGAGCGTTATTTCAAGCGGCCCCAGGAGATCGAATGGGCCCAGGACGAGGCCGGCAAGCTTTGGCTGGTCCAGTCCAGGTTTATGACTATCTCCCGGACGGTTATCCCGCCGCCGGAAAACATTGCGGAAATCACCAGCCGTTATCCGATCATCATCAAGGGCCAAGGGACGGTAGCCCACGCGGGGGTGGGATGCGGGCCGGTATATCAGGTGGATTCCGACGCTAAGCTCAGCCGCTTTCCTGAAGGCGCGGTCCTGGTGGTGAAGTATACCGCGCCCTGGCTTACTCCGGCAGTGCCTAAGGCGGCGGCTATCATCGCCGAACGGGGGTCCGCGGCCGGGCACCTGGCTACCATTGCCCGGGAGTTCCGGGTGCCCACTCTGGTGGGGGTGGAAGGCGCGTGCGAGCGGTTGCGGGAAGGCGAAAAAATCACGGTGGACACCAAGCAAAGGGTGGTCTATGCCGGCCGGGTCAAGGAACTGCTGCAGTATGAGCTCGTCCAAGCCCCGGCCTTCGAAGAGACCCACGAGTTCCGGCAGCTTCGGAGACTGTTGAAGCGCATCGCGCCTCTACACCTCATTGACCCCCAGGCTCCGGATTTTACCCCCCAGGGCTGCGAATCGGTGCACGATGTTATCCGGTTTATCCATGAAAAGGCAGTAAATGAGCTCATGGACCTGCCCCGGTTCTTGAAGCGGTTCAGAGGGGTCAAAATTTTTTCTTTGATCTCGGAGGTGCCGTTGGACCTCAAGATTTTGGACCTGGGGGGCGGGATCGATCCCAATGTCCAGGGAAGTCAGATAAGGGTGGAACACATCAGGTCCCTGCCCCTGAAGGCCCTGTGGGAAGGCGTTTCCGAGCCCGGGGTCTGGAGCACCGAACCCGTGGCGGTGGATTTCCGCGGGCTCATGTCCAGCCTCACCAAAACCTGGGCCGAAGCGCCCGGCGCCACGGCCTACGAGGGCTTCAACCTGGCGGTGGTCAGCGGCGTTTACATGAACCTGCACCTGCGCCTGGGCTATCACCTGAACCTGGTGGACGCCCGCATGCATCCGGAGCCGCATCACAACCATATTTATTTTCGTTTCGTGGGCGGGGTCACCGATATAACCCGCCGCTCCCGGCGGGCCCAGCTCCTGGCCCATATCCTGTCGAAGTTTCAATTCAAGGTGGACGTCAAGGGCGACCTGGTGGTGGCCCGGGTGCTGCATCTGCCCCAGGAGGAAATGGCGGAGCGCCTCAAGGTGGTGGGCCGGTTGATCGGGTTCACCCGTCAACTGGATATTCAATTAAAAAGCGATGCCGACATCCCGCAGTTTATGGAGTCCTTTTTTTCGCGGAACTCTCAAGCTGGGGAAACGCCTTTGGCATAGGAGGGGAATTATGAGCGCCCGAAAGCTCAAAGTCATGGTTCTGGACGATGAACCCATCGTCTGCAAGCGTTTGCAGCCGGCCCTGGAGAAACTCGGGTTTGAAGTGGACACCTTCACCCAGAGCCTGGAAGCCCTGCACCATATCAAAGAGAACAAATATGACATTATTATCACTGATCTCAAGATGAAGGGTATCGACGGCATGGCTTTCTTACAGGAGGCCAAAAAGCAGCATCCGACCACGGAAGTCATTGTTATCACCGGCTTTGCCACCCTGGAGACGGCCAAGGAGTCCTTTCAGAAGGGGGTGTTCGATTTTATCGCCAAGCCCTTCAAATTGAGTGAAATCCAGGAAGTGGTGACCAAAGCGGCAGCCAAGATCCAGGGGGCGGGCGCTTGACCCAGGATCTGTCGATTCCCCGTCAAGGAGATCTGGTTTATGATTAAGACACTTGTAGCCATCGAAGTGGACCTGGCCTCAAGTTTCGCGATCCGCTATGCCTGCCAGCTGGGCAGCCTGATCCAGATGGAGATCCACCCGATATATGTCAAATTTCCTTCTCCGGATTGGCCCATAACGGGCGTGGGCTGGGCGCGCCAAACCTGGGAGCGGGAAGTGGTGAACATGGGCAAAGAGGAAATCAAGGAGGTGCTCGCCTCTGAAANCGAATCCTGCCCCATTCTGCAAGAGCCCCGGGTGATTTATGGCGAACGGGAAACCGAGCTTCTCAATATCATGGAGCAGGAACCTTTTGATCTGTACATCGAGGGCGCGCCTTACCCCTTTTCCGCGGCCACTATGTATCGGCGGCTTCATGCCAAGTTTTATCAGCGCCTGGCCTGCCCCTTGATCTGGCTGCGCGGCGTCAGGAAAATCAACTGTGTGGCGGCGGTGTGTCCCGATCCGGATGGCGCCCCCGTCCTGGTTGAGGCGCTCGGACGCCTCTTTGCCGGAAGCACCGTTCCCCTGCAGTTGCATTATCCGGCCAACGGTGGGGAAAGCCCTGACATGCAGGCGGTGACCCGAAAGGCGGTGGCGGACCTTAAGATTCAGAATTGCCAGGTCTCTCTCGGAAGCGCCTTCCCTTCGGGGACCGGCGGGCCGCCGGTCGAACTTGTGAAAGACTGCGGCTTGGTGGTCATGTCGCTGGAAAAAACAGTTAGAAAGGACTCTTTGGAGCTTGCCTGGCTGTCCCAGTTGAGTGTGCCGTTGATGTTGGTTCTCAGATGACCTTGATGGCGGTGCGTTTCCAGCGCGGCATTGACAGCCGCAAGCCTTAGTCGGCGTCGGCCGGCGTTGCAGATCTGTGCCACCGAGGCGCAGGTTTCATTAGAGAAAGGAAGGGATCACCATGAAAATTTTGTTCGCCGGGGATGAAAAGCCATATAGCGCCTATGCCTTAAAAGAGGTGATTCGTCTGGCCATAAACACCTGGGCGGATGTGACGATGCTGGGGGTGGCCCCGGCAGAGGCCGGGGCTCCCAGAGCCGAGATGCCTCTGGTTCAGGCTCTCCGGGGCTACCGGGACCAATTTTTAAAAAGCTCGGAGGTCGAGGGCTCGCCCTATGCCCGCAAAGAATGCCGCCATGAGTGGCTGCCCCTGAAAGGCGGAGTCTGGGAGGAACTCCTGGTCTGCCGGGGCGACAAACGGGACGTGCGGGTGTGCCTCCGGACCGGGAACCCCGCGCAGGAGATCGTGGCGGAGGCCAGGGACGAAGAGACCGACCTCCTAATTCTGGGCTGCACCAAGGGTCGGGACTGCCTCTGGCAGGGGGCGGAAGCGGTTCCCCAGCGGGTGGTCAATGACGCCGACTGCTCGGTGCTCCTGGTCAAGGAGCAGCAGCCCTTCAAACGCATCCTGGCCTGCCTGGACCAGAGCTACATCAGCCAGGAATCCCTGGAAATGATCAACCAGATGGCCACCATTCATGAGGCCGAGGTCCAGTTGGTGGGTTTAAGCCAGGCCGGAGACATGAAAAAGGATGTTTACCGCCGTCTCATAGAAATCGGTGACTACTATGAGGATCGTCAGATCAAGGTCTCGACCCAATTAACCGACATTGCCGATTTTGAAAGTTTCGTCGCCAATGAGTTGCAACAGGATCTGCTGGCCCTCTGGATGGGACGCAAATCCCTGCTGGACCGCTTTTTCCCCCGGGACTGGGTGGGGCGGTTTGTCAGCAAGTGCCAGACCTCGGTTTTGGTGATGCGTTAGATTGAGATAAGCTATAAGTTTAGGCGGCTTAACTTTCAGCCAAAGCTCAGAGCCCAAAGCTGCCTTTTTCGAGGTGATGCCATGAAAATTCTCGTTGCCGTGGATAAAAGCGAAGAATCGCAGGAAGCCCTGCGTTGCACCTGTCACCTGCTGGAGCATTTTCAGGCTGAGGTGGACGCCCTCTATGTCCAGCCCAATGTCGTGGAAATGACCGCGGAAAGCTCTTATGCGCCGTTCACCACCAAGGCGGACGTGGAAAAGGCAGTGATGGATGAAGCCGAACGGGTGCTGGACAATATCATCGAGTCGTGCGAAGTCTGCCTGGGCGGCAAAATCCCCTGTGAGCCCCAGGTGGCAGTGGGGGATCCNGCTGAGGAAATCCTCAATTTTGCGTCACAGGGCAACTATGACCTCATCGTTTTAGGGGCTCCCGGGCGCTCCTCGCTCCGGGGTTTTCTTTTGGGCACGGTCCACGCCAAGATTCTGCACCATGCCACCCGGCCGGTCCTGATTCTCAGGAACTTCCGGCCCATTCAGAAAATCCTGGTGGCCTATCGGGGGTCCCAGTGTGACCAGGGTGCGCTGGAGTTCATTGCCCCTCTGTTCGCCAAAAAAAAGCCGGAGATCACCATCATGCACGTGCAGGAAACCGAACTGGGAGAAAGCGAGGAGTTCGCCCAGGCCTGCGTGCTCACCGGGGAGGAGACCCTGAAGAAATCCGGTTTCAGCCCCATCAAGAAGCTGGCCAAAGGGGATTTTGTGGACGAGATTCTGAAGGCCGTGGCCGTGGAGCGCTATGACCTGTTGGTTCTGGGGGCCTACGGCCACCAGCGGCCCAAGTATCTCAAGATGATCAGTGACGAGGCCCTGAACCTGGTACGCCTGACCACCCGCCCGGTCCTGGTATACCGCGCCAAAGAATAACCGAAAAGGCCTGTTCCTCTCCGGCGCTGGGGGAGGGCGGGCAGGGGCGGGCAGAAAACCTGCCCCTGCCGTTGGGCCGCCCCATTAGCAATCGCTTGCGGGCTAGACCGCGCGTCGTTCCAGTTCCTGGAACCGTTGGGCCGCGGCCCGTTTTTTCCGGTCAGACCACTCGGCCACCTTGCCCATGAGAGGCATACCCGGGGACAGGCTTTCCTGGTATTGTGAAACCTCGACGGCCAGGCCCATGGCCTGGAACAGCACCTCGCGCCCTTGCTTGGTGCGCACCAGCACCGTAGTCCAACCCTCGGGCGCGCCCAGGCCCCCAAAGGAAAGGTCGGCAAATTCCGCGGCATAATCCTCGCAGAACTGACAGGCGTGCCGCTTCATGAAGGTCAGTTGTTCCAGAGGGATATAGCGGGTTNCTCCAGACCGCAGGTGAATCATCAGCTCTTCCTTGAGATTCACCTTGGCCACCTCGGCCCATTGAAAGCTGCCGNTCTTTTCCAGGCGCTGGCGTTCTTCCAGGCCGAATTGGAAATTCCCGGCGCAGAACAGGCCAAAGTGGATCCTGATGGCGTCNGAGGGCACCACCCCCAAAACCTCCATGCGCCTTAAGGCATTGATTTGGCACGGTGTTCCCACGAACGCCACCCTCTTCAGGGTTTTTTTGGTCACATCCTGGAGTTCTGCAATCGAGGGCGAAAAGGTGGAATACTCCTCGGATAAGTGTGCGATGTTGGAAACGGTGTCGAAATGGAAGCCCGCGGCTTCGAGAATATCCTCCCGGGAGCGGGCCAGCCAGGGCAGGCGCTGGAAGGGGCCGGCCTTCCGGCTCACTATGGCCCCGTCGATGCGGCCGCGGTCGAACAGATGGAGCAACAGGGCGGTCACCACCCCGCCGTCAGTGCCGCGAGCCTGGACTTCCGGGTCTGCCGCCCGGCCTACAGCAGCTCCCTGGATGCGTCCCATGGGCGCCAGCCAGCCCACCAGTTTTCGCGTTTCCGCGTCCAATTCGTTGATTTCAGGACAGATGGAGTAACAAATACCGCACTCGATGCATTTCTCTTTATCCCGATAGCGCGGCCTGCCGTCCTCCCCCAATTCCAGGGCTCCGTAATTGATGGCCGTGCAAAAGGCCACGCAGGCTCCACAGTGGTGGCAAAGCCCCTTGTCCTGGACCTCCTGGATCAGGTGACTGAAAGTTTTCATGGCGGCCTCCTTGTCGACCGCTCCGGGCTTCGGAGCATTTTCAATATCCCTGAAACCCGGAGCCGCCTCGCAGCATCGTAAGCTGCAATCAAGCCAGGTTCATTTCGGAATGATATTGATTGACTGTCTGCCATAACGACCAATCCGATTCTTTGAGTGAAAACCGCACACGCCGCTCAGGCCTTTCCCAGGGCATAAATGGGATAGCTCTTCTCCCATCCCTTGGTGACGATCCGGCCCTCTTTGGACATATCCGTCAGGATGGGGGTCAGAGTTCTTACCGGCTCCTCCAGAACCCGGGCCAGATCCGGCGGGCTCAGAGGCTGGTCGGACAAGGCCTTGAGGATCCGGGAGACGGTGTATTCCTCTTTGAGGACGTCCAACATGGTCTCGTCGGCTTCCACCGCGTTGATCTGGGAGCCGGGGAATACCTTTTCTGTGGGGCGCCTGAGGCTCGTCCCCAGGACCCAGCGCACCCGGGGGCGGTGCATGGTGGCGTGAATCGCCCAGAGCTTGGCCATGGTCCGATCGTCCCGGGGGAGGGGGGGCAGCTTTTCCAGGGCGTCCAGGTGAGATTCCGCCATGCGCACAAAAGAATCGGGTTCATTGACCTCAACGTAGCCCACCGCGATCCGGCGGCGCTCCAGACCGGCCAGGGAGAGGAGCTTTTTCATGGCATTGACCCGGTACCAGCAGTGGTCCACCCCGTAATGATAGTGACAGGAATGGGTGGGGGTGCAGCCGGCCAGCAGGATGCCCTTGACTCCGTTCAAAAAGGCCAGGGACAGGATGCTGGGATCGATGGACCCCAGGCAATTCACCGGAATGAGGTAAATGCCGCTGGGGTAGGTAAGCCCCTTGACCGCGGCCTGCTCGGCCGATGACAGGCCGCCCCAGCCGCAGATAAAGCTCAGGATTTCATGTTCCTGCATCCGGCCCACCACGGCCTTGACCCGAGCTTCCAGTTGCTGGGCTGTGTTGTTGAGGACCTTGATGGCCTCGTAGGGACAGGTGGCCGCACAAGTGCCGCCGCCGCTGCACAGGTGGTTGTCGGTCTCCCGGGGCACGGCGCCGCTTCCCGGCTTGACGTGTTCGATGCCGCCGCAGGGGCAGATCTCGGTGCACAGGCCGCAGCCTTCGCAGAGATCCGGGTCCACGTGNACTACCACCGGACTTACCAGCCGGTTCTCGAGCGCCTTTTGCCTCAGGTGGAGGNCTCCTCGGGCCGCCTTTTTNCCCTGCTGCAAAACCTCGTTCAGATCGCAGATGCCTCCGGCCGACCCGGTAAAAAAGAGGGACTCATCCGGAAGCTGGTCGGGCCATAACTTGATATGGCTTTTTTTCAGCACTCCTCCCCCGTTTTCCGGGTAAATGGGAAGCCAGCGCAGCAGCTCCTTGGCCTTGGCGGCCGGGTCACTGGGCACGCCCGGAATTATGAGGGTATCCCACTCCACCTCGTGCTCCAGGTGATCGCCGGGACTGACAAAGCTCAGGTAACCGGACTGCACCACCGGGTGCAACTCCGGGGCGTAAGACTGGAGGCTGACGCCGTGGGCCCGGGCTTCCACCAGGTCGGCGCCGGTGAGAGGCAGCGTAATATTGGCTGGATAAAGGACTGTGGGCTTGACCTGGGGATTTTCGCGGGCCATCAGCAGGCTGTCCCGCCAAGCGGCTACTGCGGCGAATTGTTGGGCGGCCTGGCCGTGTTGGGGGCTGTTCACCCAAAAGACCACCCGGCCTGGTTGGACGTGGCCTTCCACCAGCCGGTCCTCCAAGTCCTGCATAGTCCAGACCCGGTCGCCTCCGCCGATATAGCCAATCTCAGGAGGGCTGAACTCCCGGTCCAGCGCGGTGATGATGGCGACGCCGCCCACTTCCGTGACGTTGCCGTCCCCCTGTTTAAGCCCCACCCGGTAGTCGCCCACGCCCCCGATGATGTATTCGATGGGCTGTTCGGGTATCACTTTAACCAGGGGATGGGCAAACACCTCCCGAAGAATCTCTCCCACGTCTCCGCAAAAGAGGCGGCAGCCGGGAAAGGTTTGGTGCAGCTCGTCCAAAACCCGTTCAGGGCTGAGGGATTTAACAAACAGAATGCTCTCCATGCCATGGCGGGCCAGTTCTCGGGCCGCAGCAAATCCCGAGACTCCTCCGCCCAGGATAAGGACAGGTCCGTCAAAGGGTAGGGACACGGGTTCGTACTGTTCCAGAAGGTTAAGGCTGGCCAGCCCCCCGGCGACCAAAGCCGCGGCCTTGTGAGCCAACTCCTGCGGGCTGGCTTCGTGAACCGCGGCCACGTGATCCTTCAGGTTGATGAAATCAATCTGGTGCNTTTCGATACCCATTGNGGCCAGCGCCTCAGGAAACCGCTTTTTCATGACCCGGGAGGAACAGCCGCCGATCAGGAGACGGTCCAGCTTCTTGGCCTGAATCGCGGACTTCATGGCCGTAAGTCCCGGGGCCAGGCAGGGGTATGGGAGAATGGCGAGGTGCGCCCGTGGTTCCTCCTTGAGCAATTCGGCCACCAGGGGCAAATCCACGCGGCTGCTGATCTTTCCCCCGCACTCACACAGGAAAACACCTATTTGCCCTTCAGTTTTCATGGGTTACTCCTTTGTCCCGGCGCAGTCAGGGAGGCAACTTCAGGCCGCCCTGATCTGGTCGAACAATTTTTCCATAGCCCCGGTGGGGCAGATATACAGGCAGGTGCCGCAACTGATGCACTCCTTGCTGCCCACATGGAAGGGGCTGGTGATCTCCTTTTTCAGTCCCCGGTTGCCGAAGGTCAGGGCCTTGGTGCCCACGACTTCGTGGCACGCTCTGACACACAAGCCGCACAGGTGACAGGCAAAATCCACCCCGGATTTCTTAAACCGCGAGGGCGTCACCCCAAAGGTTTTGGCCAGTTCCCGGATCTGGGGCGAATTGGGGCTCTCATCCAGCAGGAGCTGCACGATCCAGCGGCGCACATTGTTCACCCGGGGGGTAGCCGTCATGACTTTGATGCCGTCCTTGATGGGGTACATGCAGGAGATCNCCACCCTGGTCCTCCTGCCGTCGTCCACTTCCACCACGCAGAGCCGGCAAGCACCATAAGGCTCCANACAGGGATGGTGGCAGAGGNTGGGAATGTCGATGCCGTGCCATCTGGCCGCATCGAGCACCGTCCAGCCCTCCTCGCCCTGGACTTCTTTGTCGTTTATGCTGAAGGTGATCATAAGCCAGCTCTCCTTTAAGAAACTGCCACCGCTCCGAATTTACAGACCTCTTTGCAGGCGCCGCATTTGATGCACAGAGCGGGATTCAGTTGATGGGGTTGCTTCTTGACTCCAGTGATGGCCCCCTGGGGGCATTCCTGGGCGCAGGCGGTGCAGCCGTTGCAGAGTTCCGGGTTGATGGAAAAGGTAATAAGGTCCTTGCACACCGCGGCCGGGCACTTGTGGTCCAGAATATGGGCCTCATATTCGTCCCGGAAATAACGCAGGGTGGTGAGCACCGGGTTGGGGGCCGAGCCGCCCAGGGCACACAGGGACCCGTCCTTCACGGCCTCGGACAGGGATTGCAGTTCGTCCAGGTCGGCCAGGCTGCCCTTGCCGGAGGAAAACTCCTCCAGGATTTCCCGCATGCGCTTGAGTCCCAGCCGGCAGGGGATGCACTTACCACAAGATTCGTCGATAAGAAAGTCCAGGAAGAACTTGGCTACGTCCACCATGCAGGTGGAACTGTCCATGACGATCATGCCGCCGGAGCCCATGATGGCCCCCGCGCCCGACAGGGAGTCGAAGTCGATGGGGAGATCCCAGAGCTCTTTCGGGATGCAACCGCCTGAGGGCCCGCCGATCTGGATGGCCTTGAACTGCCTGGTTTCCGGCACGCCGCCGCCGATAAATTCCACCATGTCTTTGATGCTGATGCCCATGGGCACTTCCACCAGGCCGACATTTTTTACCTGGCCAACCAGGGAGAAGATCTTGGTGCCGGTGCTGCCTTCCGTACCGATGCTCTTGTACCAGTCGGCCCCTTTGCCGATAATCAGGGGCACATTGGCCCAGGTCTCCACGTTATTCAGGTTGGAAGGCCGGTTCCACAGGCCCTTGTCCACGGTGTGGACATATTTGGCCCGAGGCTCTCCGGGCTTCCCCTCGATGGAGCTCATGAGCGCCGTGGACTCGCCACAGACAAACGCCCCGCCGCCAAGGTTGAGCTTGATGTCGAAGCTGAAGCCGGTGCCGAAGATGTTATCCCCCAGGAGGCCTGCCTCCCGGGCCNCCAGGATGGCCCTTTGCAAGGTTTTGACCGCCAGGGGATATTCGGCCCGCACATAAATAAAGCCCTCGGTGGAGCCGATGGCATAGGCGCCGATTAGCATGCCTTCCAATATGGAATGGGGATCGCCTTCGATGAGGCTGCGGTCCATGTAGGCGCCGGGGTCGCCTTCATCGGCGTTGCAGAGCACATACTTGGGCCAGCCCTTGGCCTTGCGGCAGGATGCCCATTTGACGCCGGTGGGGAACCCGCCGCCGCCCCGTCCCCGAAGCCCGGCAACAGTGACGGCCTCGATGACCGCCTCCGGGGTCATTTCCGTCAGGGCTTTGTACAGGGCAAAGTAGCCACCTCGGGCAAGGTAGTGCTGGAGGTTGTCCGGATCGATAAAGCCGCAGTTGCGCATGGCCAGGTGACGTTGAAGCTTATAGAATTCCAGGTCCTCATAGCGCGGGGCCTTCGCCAGAAAACCTTTCAGTTTGCTCTTGGCCAGCTTGTGGGGCCCGCCGTTCAGGACCATGTCGTCTTCGTCCAACCTGGCCATAAAATGGTTTTCCGGGATCCGGCCCGCGGCGACCTCCTGGAACAACTCACCCGCAATCTCCGGGGTTACCTTCTCATAGGTCAGGCGGGGCTTGCCGGGCAGAATGAGGTCCACCAGCGGTTCTTTATAGCAAAAGCCGATGCAGCCGGTCTTTTCCACGACCCCGTCCCAGTGGGCCTCGTGGGCCTGCCGGGTGANGGTGTTGAAGACCCGCTGGGCCCCGGCCGCCAAACCGCAGGTAGCCATGCCCACCAGGATTTTGGGTTTNTCCGGATAAAGCTGGGCCAGTCCCAGGCTTTTCGCCGTCTGCATGTCTTCCAAAGTTCTGATCTGCATGGCTGCTACCTCTGGCGGTACTGCTTGATCAACGCGCCCGCCTTTCTTTGGTTGAGATTGCCGTAGACTTCATCATCCACTTGGGCCACGGGCCCCATGGAGCAACACCCCAGGCACCGCACCGGGCGCAGGGTGAATTTGAGATCCCGGGTGGTGCCCTCCTCGCCGGCAATGTCCAGGTCGCGCCGGAACTTGTCATACAGATTCTTGGCTCCCCGCACATGGCAGGCCGTTCCCAGACAGACGCTGATTTCGTGTTCCCCCTTGGGCTCCAGGCTGAAGGATTTATAAAACGTGGCCACGGCCCAGCCTTGGGATAGGGGCACGCCCAGATGGTCGCACACTGCGGCCAGGGCTTCTTCGGAAAGATAGCTGAATTTGGCCTGGACTTCCTGAAGGGCGCTGATGAGATGCTCGGGACTGGGGGGGTAGCGTTCTAAGATGGTTTCCAGACTCTTGAAGGTTACACTCATAGCCCGATCCTCCTGGCCTGTTTGGATTTGTTCTTTCTCCAAAGAGGAGCAAGGACAGGGCCAAATTTATATCTTATTGAATTAACTAAACTAATTTAAATATAAAGGGATTCCTCCGGCAAAAAACAGGGTCCGGGCAGGGCGAAAATAAAACGCTTTTAAAAGGTGTTATCTAAATAAGGCGAATTATCAGGAAGTTGGCTTGAAGGAGAGGAGCGTCGCGAAAAAATTTTTGGTTTTGATTTTGAAAAACTGATAAGCCTGAAAAATGTTCGGATTTGAAACGAAAAAAAAATAATGAAAAATAGATTGTTAAAACAGGAAGTTAATTGTTGAAAAAAATGTCGCGGATTTAGGAGTCCCTTTCCTTTTTGAATTTATCCTCATTAATCTCATAAATTTTCATTTTCCGCCAAAGTTTGCTTCGGCTGATTTTGAGCAGGCGGGCTGCCTCTTCCTTTTTGCCGGAAGCCCTTTCCAGGGCCTGAAGGATGGTCTGCTTCTCCGCAGTCTCCAGAGGGCTCAAGTTTTCGTCCGTCCACTCCAGGACCTTCTGGGACCAGGCGGAGTCCAGGGTCGGCAGGCTGCGCTCCGTGATGACCGGACCTCGGGTGAAAACAAAGCAATACTCCAGAANGTGCTCCAGCTCCCGGACGTTGCCCGGCCAGGCGTGGCGGCAAAAGATCTTCATGACTTTGGGGTCTACGTCTTTGATATTTCGGTTTATGAATTTGCGGTTGAGTTTTTCCAGGAAATGTTTGACCAGGATGGGGATGTCCTCCCGCTTCTGCCTCAAGGGCGGCAGATAAATGGGCACGGTGAACAAGCGGTAATAAAGATCATCCCGGAATTTACCTTGCCGCATGGCCTTCTTCAGGTCCACGTTGGTGGCCGCGATGATCCTGGCCTCCAGGGGGATTTTGCGGGTGCCGCCTACCCGCATGAAGGCCTTTTCTTCCAGCACCCGGAGGAGCTTGNCTTGGAGTTCGGGCTTGAGATCGCCGATCTCATCCAGGAACAAAGTACCCCCCTTGGCNGCCTCAAAGCGCCCCATCTTAGTGGCCACGGCTCCGGTGAAGGCTCCCCGCTCATGCCCGAATAGCTCCGATTCCAAAAGATTATCCGGGATGGCCGAACAATTTACCGCCACAAAGGGGCCTTTTTTCCGGGGGCTGTGGAGATGAATGGCCCGGGCCACCAGTTCCTTGCCGGTCCCGGATTCTCCCTGGACGAGGACGTTGGAGTCCGACGCGGCAATGATGGGGAGACTGTGGATGATTTCCTGCATCCGGGGGCTCACCCCCACAATATCTCCAAAAATATAGTTTTCCAGTTTATCGGTTTCCGCTTCGGGGCAAACCAGCTCGTGGAAGGTCTCAATTCCGCCTAAAACCTTGTTATTCGCCTTCCTGACCTGGGAGGTGTTGATTAAAATAAGTTTTTTGAAGCCAGGCTTGGTAATAATTTCCACTTCCCGGTCCAGGATGATCTCGCCGGTGCTCATGGTGATCCGCATGGGGCAATTCTTGTGGCACAGATCGCTTTGAAAGATATCCCAGCAGAACTTGCCCAGCACTTCTTCCCGCCTGAACCCGGTTATCTGCTCGGCGGTGCGGTTGAAGTAACCGATTTGCCAGCGGGTATTGATCAGAAAAACCCCCTCCGGGAAGCTATCCAGAACATCGCCGTGATCTAGTCCCATAAATTTAAGGTAAGGCGGCAACTCAGTACTGTCGCTGGTCCTGGGCTTACTATGGCTAAAGCTCTCCAGACCGGTTAAGGGAGACATGGCTCAATCCTCCGGACTGCCATTCATGTCTGCTAGATTATTGCCAGACCGATTTAGCGGGTTCTCTGCCGGCCTCCGGCCGGGGAGCAGCGTTTTTGCGTGAGGAAACCTGCCACGTGAGGCAGGATGAGGATGGTATGGCGCGCCCGCTGCTTCAGGATATTTCGCTGTTAAAGTTGTCCACAGACACTCTGTCTCGGTCCTGGTTCGGCCTTTCAAGAAAAGGCCGGGCAACGGGGAGTCATAATAAGCCTGCACCAAGGATCCTCTTGGGGAAAGCCCTAGAATTCACAACCTCTAATATATTTAATAGCAATTTCCATACCAAATTCAAGTAATTATTTTTACCGGAGTCACTTTTGAGGCTTCAGCTTTGCAAAAGTATGAAAAAATGACAGGGTGGGCCTCCGTGCCCGCCATTCGGGAAGCCAGGCGCGCGCCTGAGACCAGTTTATGGTCAGAGGGGCAAAGAAATTAGCCGCAGGCTTTATAGCCGGCGCTGGGCTCGGCAAGCGGGGCTCACCGGGAAAATTGCTTGTTTAATGGCGCCTTGTTATGAGACCTTCTGGAAAAATGAGTGCTGCAAGCAAGACAGACACAGAGCTGGGCCGTCAGGCGCCTTGGACTGGCGGCTAAGAAGGCCAACCATCGATGGCGGTGCTTACACCTTTACGAACACGCCCAGTTCAATAACCCGGTCATAGGGAATTTCCAGGTAGGAGGTGAGGGGCATGGCGTTGCGCGTCAGGAAATCAAAGATCTTGGCCCGCCACAGGGGCAACCCCAGCTCCTTTACCGGGACGACGTTCTCCCGGGCCAGAAAAAAAGAGGTTTCCTTCATATCCAACTCCAGGCCCTGCGACTTGAGCCGCCGAAAAATTTGGTTCATGTTCAGCGGCTCCATAAAGCCATGACGGGCTATGACCCGGAAGAAGTTCTGACCCAGATCCTTTATCTCCACCTGTTTCCTTAGCCACACCCGGGGCTCATTTTCAGTTATGATCGTCAGGAACAAGACCTTGTCGTGCAGCACCTTGTTGTGCGCCAATTGATACAGCAGGGCCGGAGGAACGCCCTCGAGGTTGCCGGTAAGAAAAACCGCAATGCCCGGCACCCGCAGGGGCGGGTTTCGTTTGAACCTAAATTTTGCAAGTGCCCTTTGATTTGAGCAAAGGTGAAGAATTTTTCAAAAAATAGTATGGGTGCTGAGCCGGTTCAGGGGAAATATCTCCCCTTCTTAGCCAAGTGCCGGACATTTTCAGACAACGTCTTTAAAATCCAGCTTGATTTAGGTCCTCAGGGCAAACATCTAGTGAGCTGTTCCACCCTTGAGCTATTTTATCCTGCTAAGCCGTCTTATTTAGGCCCAGCAGAGGGCCGACAGGGAACTTTCCAGGTGTTCCCACTGATCTTTGAAAAACCAATCCCGGGGTAGTTTCAATATCCAGCGGCGGCCACTGGTGATCAATCGGGCCGGTGCCTTGAGGAGCCAGGCTCGGATGGTGTTGGGTTCCTGGCGCAACCCCTGCTTGNTGGTGAGCCAGACCATCCAGACCAGCAGATTGTAGGCCAGGATGCAGGTCTGAAACATGGCGGAGTTGGCCCAAAAATCCTGGCTCAGGATACTGCCCGCGGCCATTTGGTTTTTGCACCATTCGATCCAGTTCTCACTGGTCGCACGTTTCCCATAAAATTTATGGGCTTTCCAGGGGGTAAGGTCGAGGCTGGTCACAGAGCAAAAGAACTCATAGTGGGGTTGAGGAAATAAGCGCCCCTCGGTGTCTTCTTTGACCAACCGGCGCACCGCCACCAACCGACGGACTCGTGTCCAGCCGTGGCAGGCGTAAGTAAATTCGGTGCATTCCTAACCGGGTTGGCGGCGCACGGGCCGCCAGGATTGCACCATCAGGAGTTTTGCCAGGCCCTTAAAGCTGGCTTTGAACAGGTATTCATCTTGATGTTCTTCAATAACATCCAGGTTGCGACCGCAGAAAAAGCCGCTGTCGCCACGAAAGATGATTTTCCAGATCCGTTTGGGCAGGCGGCTGTAACACTCTTTGATGAACTCCGAGGCGCCGTTGCCCGTATAGGCGTCGCCGCAGCGGAACCAATGGTGGAGGCACTCGCGGTTTTCGGCGAGAAAACAGAACACGGGATGGTAGCTTTTTTGGCCTTTTTTATGGGGGTTGTAGCCCTTGGCGGCACCCTCCTGGGAGCCATAAACGCCCCGCACGGAGGAATCCAGGTCCAGCGTTACCCGGCCTACCCATTGTTTTGACCAGACCTTGCGCCGGGCCTCGTTTTCCGCCTCAGACAACTCATTGCAATGGCGATGCTGGAATAACTTGAATATGCGTCCCAGGGTAGAGTGATGGGGAAAGTTATCCCAGTTACATAACTGACGGATCACCGTATCGGTCTTCAAGAGCAACATGTGACTGAGATGTTTGACGCCACTCAAGGCGCCCAACATCAGCATGATGATGGCGGTGGGCACATTATACTTGGCGTTTTCGCCTCTCGATATAGAAATATGACGTTCTAAGATGTTTTGTATCCTAAGTTTCTTGGCAAACCGCCCGAGGTGTACCAAACCAGCATTGCCAGTGAGCTTATTATCGGTAAATTCAACCCTAAAAGGTTTCACCTGAAAAGTGCCTCCAATTTGAGGTTTTGGAGACATATTATACTGTAAAATCAATTAGTTGTCGTGGTTTTTTATCGTTTAATTGCATTTTTTAGGTTCCTTCCAAGTCCTCCTAACCGTTCTTTTCCGCTTCCTGGGTGGTTGGCTTGGTTTTCACAAAAAACAACCTTGCAAGAATTTGTCAATTTCGTACCCATCGCCTTCCCTGAAGGTCCCGATAGGATTGATTTCTATAAGGTATTGGCCTAATATCGAATTGACAATCCTCTATGATTAATTAAGGTCTTCTTTTTAGGAGCAGATCTTGAGGAATTTGGAGTATGTCCCAGGAACCCTCGTCCATGTCAGGGGCCGAGATTGGGTAGTTTTGCCAACCCAGGAAGCGGATGTCCTCAGGCTGCGGCCACTTACTGGTGGTGATACTGCTGAAATCGGCCTTTTCCTTCCCATTGAATCAGATTCTGTCTCCTCCACCTCCTTTTCGCCACCAGATTGCAGAATTACAGGCGATGCCACCGGCAGCCTGATCCTTTTTGACGCCACCCGCCTCAGTCTCAGGTCCAGCGCCACCCCTTTTCGCTCTTTGGGCCGCTTATCGGTAGTTCCACGTCCCTATCAATTCGTCCCCCTCATCATGGCCTTACGCCTGGATCCGGTGCGTCTGCTGGTCGCCGATGACGTGGGGGTGGGAAAGACCATTGAAGCGGCCATGATCGCCAGGGAGCTCCTGGACCGCGGTTTGGCCAAGAGACTGGCGGTCATCTGCCCGGCCCACCTCTGCGATCAGTGGGAGATGGAGTTGCGAGAGAAATTTGGATTTGAGACGGCAGTGATCCAACCTTCCAGAATTGCCCGCCTGGAGCGGAACCTGCCTCGGCAGGATCTTAGCATCTTCCGGTATTATCCCCACTTGGTGGTCAGCATTGATTTCATCAAGTCGGACAGACACCGTGGCCATTTCCTCCAGAATGCGCCTGATCTGGTCATTGTGGACGAAGCTCACATGGCAGCCCGCCCCCGGGGGGAGCAGCGGTTGCAGCACCAACGTTACGCTTTTCTGAGAGACCTGGCATCCGACCCAAGCCGCCACCTGCTTTTGGTCACCGCCACCCCCCACAGCGGCATTGAGGAAAGTTTCCGCTCCCTGCTGGGTCTGATAAACCCTGATTTCGACCTTGACGAATCCGGCCCGTCGCGGGAACTGGAACGCAAAGTGCTCCTTCCTCATGTGGTGCAACGCCGACGCCGGGACTTGGAACGTTGGCTGGGTGCAGAAACCCCCTTTCCAGAAAGAGACCCCAGTGAGGTCAGGTATACTTTATCTGATCCGTACCGTGGTCTGTTCAATGAGGTTTTGGTCTACTGCCGGGAAACCGTGGAATCAGGGCAAGGACTCCGGGTGCAGCAGCAGCGCGTCCGCCATTGGGCCGCGATCGCCTTGCTTCGCTGTGTACTTTCCAGCCCTGAGGCCGCGGTCGCGGTCCTTAGTGAGCATGCCCGGCGCAAGGGCTTTGGAGAGGAAATCATCTACGAGACCGCCGAAGAGGTGGATCAGGTTTATCGGCCCCAAGTTCTTGACACTTTGGGTGAAGAAGATGCCGGTGACTATGCCCCCAGCGCTCCCGTAGAAGATTCCGAGGCACATCTGAGTGACACGGAGAGAAGGCGCCTCTCCCAATTCCTCAAAACTGCCCAGAGATTAAAAGGTCCCAATAACGATCACAAGATGGCCGCAGTCTCCCAGATTGTGCGAAATCTCTTGCGGGAGGGCTATCGTCCCATTGTCTTTTGTCGCTTTATCCCTACTGCCAAGTACTTAGAGACCTGGTTAATGCAAATTTTAGGCGCTGAGTTTCCGGTTTTGCGGGTAATTGCGGTAACCGGCGAGATCGGTGACGAAGAGCGGCGGGCCCGGGTTGAGGAACTGGTCAATGATCCCACCAGAGTGCTCGTAGCCACGGATTGCCTGAGCGAAGGGATCAACCTCCAGGATCATTTTGATGCTGTGGTTCATTATGATCTACCCTGGAATCCTAACCGTCTGGAGCAGCGGGAAGGCCGGGTGGACCGCTTCGGCCAACGTCGCAGCACTATCAAGACGGTTCTCTTATATGGAGCGGATAACCAGGTCGACCTGGTGGTTCTTGATGTCTTAATCCGCAAGGCCAAGACTATCCGCGATCGTTTAGGCATCACGGTCCCGGTGCCGGCCCAGGCGGAACAGGTGATCCAGGCTGTGGTGGATAGTGTGCTCCTGCGTCGGCCNAGCCGGGGAGTGCAGCTCCAATTAGAGTTTACCGACCCTGAGGTCAGCCGTCTCCATGCCGAATGGGAGGCCGCCGCTGATCGGGAAGGTAAACAGCGGGCCTTCTTCTCCCAGCATGGCATTCAGCCGGAGGAAGTTGCCCGGGAATTGGAAGCCACTGACCCGGTTTTGGGAGAACCGGAGGCGGTGGCGCGCTTTTTGGCCAATGCCGCCCAGCGCTTTGGCGGCCGGCTCCTCCCCGCCGACAAACCCGGCGTATTTCTTCTTTCCCCCGGCGAACTGGCCAAAAGTCTCCAGGCCCTGAAGAATTACGAGTTCCCTCTCCGGGTAACCTTCGACCGGCTGAAGGATGAGAAAGCGGTGTATCTTGGCCGCACCCATCCTATCATTGAGACATTTTGCCAGGAAGTCATCAGCCGGGCCTTTGCCCCTGAGCCNGACGAGCTGTTCGCCCGGTCCGGGGCCATGTTTACCGATGCTGTGCCACTGCGCACCNTCATCCTGCTGCTGCGATGCCGTTATCTCTTAAANGAGCANGTGGAAGANTTTGCNGAAGAGGTGGTGGTGGCCGCCTTTCAGCGGCAGGATGGAAAGATAAAGTGGCTTGAGCCCCTGGATACCGCGGCGCGCCAACTCCTGGAAACTGCCAGCCCGGTGGCTAATATTCCCCCGGATGAACGGGCCGGCCAGGTTCGCTGGGCCTTGGAATTTTTGGAGTCTCAGGACCGGTGGTATCAGCCGTTAATCGATTGGCGCACCACAAACCTCCATGAGTCGCATCAGCGCTTGCGGAAACTGGTCAAGGCTCCGAAACTAACCATTCAGCCTCATACGCCGCCGGACATTCTCGGCTGCTATGTCCTGGTGCCGGCAGGAGGGAAGCCCTGATGGCGTATGTGGCGGTCGCCGTTGAAGGAGGGCTGTTTCCCGCCGATCTGTTGGACCGCATCGCTTCCGGGGAGGCAAGCGGCCAGCGCCCGGAGGACTTCGGCTTTAAGGGCGGCCACCGCCTGAGCGATGAAATTCAGGCCGCCTTCTCCGATATGCGCTCCCTCTGGGACGCCTTCCAGCGCCGCCTGTCCTTTTCCAAAGAAAGCAGCACTACCTTAACCCGGGAAGCCTGGGTCATCCCCATGCTGGAGCGCCTCGGTTACGACTTGGTCTTTCAACGCCGGGCTGCCGCGGTGGGGGGCGACACCTTCGCCTTTTCCCACCGGGCCGGGGAGGACCCGGAGGCCCCGCCGGTCCACTTGGTCGCCATTGACCAGCCGTTGGGGCAGCGGGGTGACGGCCGCCGCAGCCCCCACGCCCTGGTCCAGGAATACTTGAACCGCTCTGATGCCCTCTGGGGTCTGGTGACCAATGGCGAAAAACTCCGGCTGCT
>JGI24721J26819_10000196_pt1 | contig 61574 bp, 52 predicted proteins | sample YelNatPaOPGAMG01_FD_26819 | JGI IMG/M metagenome (IMG submission 26819) | reverse complement strand
TCGAGACCCGCCAGCAACAACAAAGGCCGGGGGTTGCCAGGTCTCCACCGCCAGAGCGCATGAGATGTAGTCTCCGTGTACAGAATGTCGCCATTGTGGTCCACCGCCAGCGCGCTGAGGCCTTGCAGGCCGGCAAGCAACGTAGACACCGAACCCAGAGCGTCTATCCGCCGCAACAGCCCGTTTCCGCTGTCCGCCACATACACCGCGCCATCCGGCGCAGAGGCAAGCCCGGCCGGCGACCGGAAGCGGGTTTCGCGAGCCGATGGGCCGTCTCCGCGAAATCCATACGTCCCGCCCCCAGCCAACAACGAGATTGTAGGGCCGGACTGGCGGTAGACAGCACGCCCGCGAACGGCGTAAATCGTCCCCGCGGCGTCCACGGTCATTTCGTGAGCCCCGCCAGGAATCGGCTGAGGCTGTCCCAGCGGGGACATACGCAGGGCCTGCTCGCCATCGGAAATGTACAACATGCCCGCCGCATCCAAGCNAACGCTCGTAGGCGCATACAGGGGGATCGGAAACACCCAAGCCGGCATCCCCGCTGCCCCGAGGGTATCGATAATCCCGTTCCTTATGTACCGGATACGCTTGTTGCCTGTGTCGGCGAAATACAGTACGCCCGCAGCATCCACCGCCAAGCCCGCGGGCGCATTCAACTGCGCCGCCACCGCCGGCCCACGATCGCCATGCCAACCCGGCGTTCCCGTGCCGGCGACCACCGCCCAATGGCCGGCGCGGTCCCTACGATAAATGCGGTGACCGCCAAAGTCGGCGACGTATAACGCTCCGGAGGCGTCGACGGCTACATTGCGCGGAGCCGTCCAAGGCGGCCCTGTAGAAGATGCGCCCGCCACAGTGTCAATGACGCCTTCCGGAGTGACCCGGCGAATGCAAGCGTTACCCAGATCCGCGATGTATAGGTTCCCTTGGGCGTCGAGCGTGAGGCCGTAAGGGGACCGGAGTTGGGCCTTTTCTGCCGGTCCGCCGTCGCCGCGGTAACCAGGATGCCCGTCGCCGGCGTAGGTGCGTATGCTCCCATCCGTAAGCACGACACGCACGCGATGGTCCGCAGCGTCCGCAATAAAGACCCGCCCGCGGCTATCCACCGCCAGACCCTCAGGCTGCAACAAAGCGGCCACAACCGCAGGTCCACCGTCTCCCACCTCATCATTTCCAGCAATGGTTTTCAGCAGATAGGGCGGCTCGGCGGCGGAAGCGGTGTACCCCGCCAGCAATATCACCAGAGAGGTACGCAGAAATCCCATTGTGAAAACCTCTTATTACTTAGTCCGCAGCCAAGCTCTTTTTCTCGGACTCAGGCCCGATAAGGACAGTTGGGCCGAGATGAGACGCGTTTTTGTGCTGGGGTGGGCGATGCCAGTTCTTCTTGCTGGCGGCGGAGAGTTGCGTTTGAAGTCTAAGGAACGCCTGGAGCCCGGAGATAGGGTCGTGCGTTCTCGGACCGCAACTCGGCGCCACGGAATTGTCGCCCGGGGAGAGGAGTGGAGCGCGACGGGCGGCATCCGGCCGCTTCGCTACGTTCCGGACGATGGGGTGCTCGTAGCGCTGGAATCTGGGGAAACGCCTCCGCCGAGCTGGCGTGAGATGACGGCGGGGGAGAAGCTCAGTCCGCTACTCGATGAGGGCGGGAAAGCGTGGGTGGTCGAGTTTCACCCAGACGTGGACCCTGGAGAGGCGCGGGCCGTGATTCTTGACGCAGGGATGCAGCTAGCCGAGCATCCGGATTTGCTGCGCGGTCACCTGCTGGCGCTGGGGACCACGGAACTGGCGGCGCGGCTGGCCTCCTGGGACGAAGTGGCATATGTATTTCCGGCATCCGAAGAGCTGGTCGCCGGAAAACTCGTGACAGCATGTGGCGGTCCGCTCACCCAGTACGGGCCCGTGGGGCAATACGTGAGCCAGATCGGAGACGGCTGGGATGGGCCGGGAAACCATCCCGTAACGCTCGCTTACGTCTTGGAAAGGTTGACCCCGAAGCTGCCTGCCGAGACGCTCAAGACGGCTTTCGAGCGTGCTCTGGCCGAGTGGAGCCGGGCGGCGCAAATCCAGTTCTATTCCGGAACCAACCCGCGCGCTCCGAGGACGCTAAACGTGCTGTTTGCCGCTGGGGAACACGGCGACGGATACCCGTTTGATGGGCCGGGAGGCGTGCTGGCCCACACTTTCTATCCCGCGCCGCCCAATCCGGAGCCGCTGGCCGGCGACTTGCATTTTGATGAAGATGAGCAGTGGCAGGGCGTCGTTCCCGATTTCTATAGCGTGGCGTTGCATGAGTTGGGCCACGCGTTGGGGCTGGGACACTCTGACCGCCCGGGCTCCGTGATGTACCCGTATTACCGCAAGCTGGAAAAGCTCACGGCGGAAGATGTTGCGGCGCTGCAACGCATTTACGCTCCCCGGAGGCAGGAGCCGGAAGGAACGACGCCCGCTTCCGCTACGCCCGTAACGCCGGCCTCTCCAGTCCCTCCAAGCGGAAAAGACGCCGCTCCGCCCGTATTAACCATCCTCTCGCCTCCATCCACCAATTTCTTCACAACCGCCTCCACGATCATCCTCCGCGGGGTGGCGCGCGATAACGTGGGCGTGGCGGAAGTGAGCTGGTCCACAGCGGACGGAACACAAGGCGTCGCGGTTGGGACCGACCAGTGGGTCACGCCTCCTATCCCGTTGATGGTAGGCGCAAATTCGATCACCATCCGCGCTCGCGACGCTGCCGGAAACAAGGTCTGGAAAACCCTAACGATCACTCGGCGATGAGGAGGCCAAAGGAAAGGCGCATGAGACTGGCACCGGCCAAATCTTTTACCGCACTGCGGCGGCCGCGATCAAACCCACTCGCGGAGCAGGCGTGGAGGGAGCCATCCCACTTCGCCTCCGCCGGCGAACTTCAAGACTGGCCTGCGCAGTTTGAGAAACTTCTCGCGGGCCGCCGCGTAGCCATCGTCCATGAATGGTTTACGACATGGGCGGGTTCGGAAAATGTGGTCGAGCAGTTTTTGGCGCTGTTCCCCGAGGCGGACCTCTACGCGGTGATCGACTTCCTGCCTGTTGGCGAGCGGCCGCGGCTACGAGGACGAACTCCTATCACGACATTCTTGCAAAAGATCCCCGGCTGTAGGCGCTTCTACCGGGCGCTGCTTCCACTCATGCCATTAGCTGTGGAGTCGCTGGACCTCAGTCGCTATGACGTGATCCTCAGCAGCTCGCACGCAGTAGCAAAGGGGGTGCTCACGCGTCCGGGCCAAGTTCACGTCTGCTATTGCCACACGCCCATGCGCTATGCCTGGGATCTTCAAAACCAGTACCTAAGGGATGCAAAATCTTTCGGCGCGTTGCAACGCGCGGCGGCGCGGGTGTTCTTGCACTACCTGCGGTTGTGGGATGTGCGAACCGCCCATGGCGTAGACCTGTTTTTGGCCAACTCCTCTTATGTCGCGGCCCGGATTCGCAAGACGTATCGCAGGGAATCGGTGGTGTTGCATCCACCCGTGGACACGGAGTATTTCCAACTTCAGGAAAGAAAAGGCGACTACTATGTCACGGCTAGCCGCCTGGCGCCTTACAAATGCGTGCACCGAATTGTGGAGGCGTTTGCGAAGATGCCTTCGCGGCGGCTGCTGGTTCTCGGCGCCGGACCGGACGAGAGCCGCTGCCGGAAGCTGGCTACGCCCAATGTGACGTTCTGCGGCCATGTGCCTGTGGAGAAACTCCGGGAGGCTCTACAAGGTGCTAAAGCATTCGTCTATGCGGCCGAAGAGGATTTCGGAATTGTTATGGCGGAAGCGCAGGCCTGTGGAACCCCAGTGATTTGTTACGCCGAGGGTGGGTCCCGGGATATTGTGGTCCCCAAGAAAACGGGGCTGCTGTTTCACCGCCAAACTGCGGAAGACATTTGTCGCGCCGTGGAAGAATTCGAGAACAGAGGCCTTAGCTATGATCCAGCGGTCATCCGGCAAAACGCCGAACGCTTTAGCCGCGAAAACTTCCGAAAGCGGCTGTACAGAATCCTCGAACAGGCGCTTGGGCGCCCTTTCGACACCGGTTTCTCTGACGGAAACAGGGATGCTTTCGAGCGCAGCGCGGTCATTGCTGAACCTGAATGCTGCTTTGCAGGCGGCTGGCGGCGCGACCGCGATCCCGATCCCGGTTGATGGCGCACCTAGCGCTGGCTGGACCACGCAGCGGCTAGCCTGGGCCGGCAAACGGTGTCTGGACGTCGCCGGCGCCCTCCTATTGCTGGCGCTTACGGGTCCCCTCCTGGCTCTATGTGCGGCGCTAGTCCGCTGGACTTCGCCAGGTCCTGCCTTCTATGCGCATGTGCGCGTAGGACGTGGAGGGAAGGCGTTTCGGATGTGGAAATTAAGGACNATGTACCAGGACTCGGCGGCCATTCTCGCCCGGCACTTTCAAGAAAATCCGGCTGCGCGCGAAGAGTGGAGACAGACCTTTAAGTTGAAAAACGACCCTCGCATCACCCCATTGGGACGCTATTTGCGAAGGTTTTCCGTGGACGAGCTGCCGCAGCTGTGGAATGTCCTGGTCGGCGATATGAGTTTAGTGGGACCGAGGCCGATTGTAGTCGAGGAAATCGAGCGGTATGGCGACAAATATGCGGCCTACGCGGCGGTGCGCCCGGGCATTACGGGGCTATGGCAGATTTCCGGACGTAGCGACACAGCTTACGGGCAGCGGGTCCGTTTGGACGAGCGCTATGTACGCGAATGGTCCTTTGGAACCGATCTGATCATCTTGTTGAAGACTACCGGAGTGGTGCTGCGCGGACGGGGCGCCTATTGAACCACCAAGCGGAGAGCTAGCACGATGCTTCGAGTGCTTCATGTTATGAATGATTTTCCGTTTCCCCCCAACCACGGGGGAAGGCTAGACGTATGGGGAAGGTTGCAAGCCCTGGGCGAGCTGGGCTGCGAAGTGGACGCTCTGGTTACGGTGAAAGCGCTGCCGGATGCGGCTGCCGTCCGCGAGATGTCGCGGCGAGTTCGCAGCCTCCAAATCATACGTCGCGCTCCTAACGTGACTGGCGTTTTTTCCCGCCGTCCGATACAAATCGAGACCCGTCGCGCGCTCTCGCAGCTACGATTTTCCGAATCGTACGACGTGGTGTTGCTGGAGCAAGAATACACCGCGCCCGTGCTCGAGGCGCCCAGCCTGAAATATGGAAAAGCCTGTCTCCGAGTGCACAATGGCGAGAGCGCTTATTATGCCGAACTCGCTCGCACGGAGCGGAACTGGTGGAAGAAAGCGTACTACTACATCGAGAGCAGCCGCTTCCGTGAGGCGTCGGAACAGGTTTTCCGCCAAGTAGACGAACTNTGGTTTATTTCTTGGGACGACTATAACCGCTGGGTGCAGAATTGGCCTGGAGAGATGTCGCGGGCGGAGTGGTTGCCGGCCGCCATACCCGGTCCCTGGCGCCCCTGGTCTCCGGCTGAAAAGCGTGTCCTGATCGCTGGGAATCTGTTCCAGCCTACGAATCTTGAGGGCCTGGAATGGTATCTGAACGACGTGCATCCGCGGCTGTCCATTCGAGGAGGCTATGAACTTTGGGTTGCGGGCTCCACCCGCGGAAAAACCGCCCGCACGTTACTAGCGCGCTTGTCCAGGACGCCGCGCGTTCGTACTTTCCTCAACCCCCCATGTCTCGCCTCGATCTATGAGCAGTGCGGGGTGTTTGTGAATCCGATGCAGCGCGGGGTAAGCGTCAAATTGAAAACGTTGGATGCGATCGCTCACGGATTGCCCGTAGTGAGTACGCCCGCCGGCACGGAGGGCACAGGCTTGCAGCCGGGGGAACACGTGCTTTGGGCGCGCGACGGGGCTGAGATGGCAGACCTCTTGCGGAGCTTGCTGGAATCTCCGGCCCGGCGTCAGGCGCTGGCTGTGGCTGCGCAAGCCTTTCTTCGGGACCGCTACGATCAAAAGCGAAATCTGTCGCGCCTGATGGGCCTGGCGCGCCACACAGCCAGTGCGGCGCCGGATGCGGATTACAGCGCGCCTGCAACGCGGCGCGGGTGAAAGGAAAGGCGATGGCTCGGAGAGTCCTTTTCGCGGGCGGCTGCCATCTGACGGGATACCTGGCGGGCGCAGATTTCGCGTTTCCGAGGGTGGCGGCGGAAATTCTAAGCCGCCGTGGCGTCTTCATCGAAAGCGAAGTCGTTACGCATGTTGCGCTGCACCGGCCCGAGCGAGTGATTGCAAAGCTCCACGACTGGAACCCCGACCTGCTCGTGCTTCAGGTGGGACACTTCGAAACTCAGAAAACGTTCGGACAGTGGCTCCGCGGCGAAAGGCGAAGGAAAAAGAGCGGGAGGGGTGCGTCGAGACCAACTTCGGGGAGCGAGGATCCGCCGAAATTTGGGGGCTATTCGCGAAAGGGAGTAGTATACCGAGTCTGGGTGGCAGGGAAACGGATCCTGGACCGGGCTTTAGATCACCCCTTGGTGGATTTTCCTGAGTTTGGAACCAAACTGAGTAGTTTCTGCCACACCATCCGCAAAGCCTTCGCGGGCCCGGCGATTCTCATGAGCCCCCTACCTTGTGCAGACCCTGTGGTGGGTTTCTACCGGGATCGAGCATGCCTGTTTTACCGGCGCGCAGCCAACGAATGCGGTTTTGATTTTCTCGATTGCCGCCATCTTCAACCGCCGCCAGAGGACCATGTCTTTGACGCGGCCCATTACTTCGCCGATCCGGTTCATCTAGGACGGGTCGGACATCGCGATGTAGGCGAACATCTCGCCCAGGCTATGGAAAACAAATGGTGGACAGCAGGCTCGGAAAACGGGCGCCCCTTCCCCACAATCATCACAGATTTCGTCGAGAGTCGGTAATAGCAATGCCTATACGTCACCGCTGGATGTTGGCCATCCTTTTCCTTTCCCTTCCGGTTTGCGGCGCGCTAGCGCGCGCCGGCGAGGACCCAAGCGATCCTGAGAAGGACTGGAGTCGCCGCCAGCGCCGCATTCTGATCCTTGGGTCGTCCACCGCCAACGGGGGCGGAGCCACCCGTTACGAAATGTCCTGGGCAGGGCTGCTTGCCCAGGCGCTGGCCCCCGCCGGTTACACCGTGATCAATCGCTCCATTAATGGCAGCGACACGGCCGCAAGCCTCGCGCGGTTTGAGTCCGATGTCATGCCATTCCAACCGGGTTATGTGATCCTAGCGACTTCCATTGTGAACGAGTTTATTTTCACCCGGCAGGAGGAAGCGCTACGGTCCTTCGTCGAGAACACCCGGACGCTGATCCGGAAAGTAGAAGCGATAGGCGCCGTGCCGGTAGTTGTGGGGCCCTACCCGAACAACGCGTTCAATCGTAACCTCCGGACTCTCATGCGCACCGCCTATCAACAGTTGGAGGCGGAGGGAGTTCTAGTCTGGGACTTTTTCAGCGCGAGCGACGACGGTTTCGGCCGGTGGCTTCCGGGCTACTCAGAAGACGGCCTGCATCCTACAAATGCCGGCCACCGGGCCCTTTTCGAGTCCATCCCCATCTCGTACTTTTTGAACCCGGCGGCCACGAACCCGCCACCGCCGCCCCGGCTTGGCGCCCGTGCATGGCGTTTCCAAGGCCAATCCTCTTGTTCCGATGCTCTGCGCCTGACTCCTTCTCGCCCGGCCACATCCTGGACGGTCGCCTTTTGGCTGCTCACGCCGCCGGCGCAGGCCATCAACCCGTTGCTGCAAACTCCCGGATTGTCGGTTCGCGCGCTTGGGCGGCGGCTGGAAGTGCAAGCGCCGAGCAAGAGCGCCAGCAGCCTCCCCATCGAGGAAGGACGTCGCGTTCACGTCGCCGTGACCTACAACGGAGAGCGGAAGCTCGCGGTGCTCTACCTCAACGGCGTCGTCGCGGCATCTTTGGATGAACTGGAAGCTCCAGCCTCCACGTTCCGCATCGCGGGGCCGGAAACCGCCCCAGGAACCGAAATCCACGGGCTGTTGCTTTACCGATCCCCGCTGCCGGCCGAAGAAGTGCAAGCGATGGTGAATGGCATGCCCCCCACCCGTTCCCTGGAGGCATACCTGCCCCTCAATGTGTCGCCTTACCGCCAGCAACTGAACCAAGTTCCGGGAGCGCTCGAAGTCCTGGCATGTAGCGATGCGTGGTCGGTGGTTCCTGTGAGCGCCTCCGGTTCTGTGGCTCCCTAAGCTCGGGGACTGGCGGTTTCCGGCCGCTCAGTTTGATGGCTGGTACTGCACCACAACCGAGATACGGCGGTTAGAGGGAGCTTGGGGGTCTTCCGGTTTCAACAGGCGTTGGTCGGCGTACCCCCGCACCTGCGCCACCTGGTCGCGCCGTACACCGTCTTCCTGCATCATGCGGCGCGCGGCGTTCGCCCGGTCTGTAGAAAGCTCCCAGTTCGAGTATCCGCCGTCGCGCAGGTACGGGCGCGCGTCGGTGTGGCCTTCAATGAGCAACTGGTTCGGGAGCTTAGCCAATTCGGAAGCCAGCTTACGTAAGAGCTCCTCGCCGCTCCGGGTAGGTTTCGCGCTGCCGACCTCAAAAAACATGCCTTCCTCGGTTTCGAGCATTTCCACCCGCAGCCCCTCGGCGGTGATGGTGAGCTTGACTTGGTCTTTGATCTTATTGAATTCCGGCATCTGGCGGATGGAGGCTTCGATCTTCTGCTTGAGCTGTTCCATGGCCGCCTCCTTGGAAGGGACGTTTCCGGCCATCCCGTTGCCGCTGATCTTTCCTTTGCCCGAAGGGTCCCGGAAGTAGCCGCCAACGGCCTCTTGCACTTTCTTGCTGGTGTTCATGAGCCACAGCACAATGAACAGGGCCATCATGGCGGTGACAAAATCGGCGTAGGCCACTTTCCAGGCGCCGCCGTGATGCCCGCCGTGACGAGAAACTTTTTTCTTGATGACGATGAGAGGTTGGGCAGACTCTGACATAGCTTTATCAAGCGGCCTGGGCCGCCGGGGTTCTGTTCTTGCACGCTGCCTCGAAGTCCTTAAAGCTGGGGCGGAGGTGGGCCGGGATAGAGCGCCGTGCGAACTCGGCCGCAATCAGTGGCGAAGCACCCTTTAGAAAGGCCAACAAACCCACCCGTAAACACGCCAGGTATTGGCTTTCCGCCTCAGCCTGTTTCTGCATGTTTGCAGCCAGGGGACCGAACACGCCATAACAAAGTAGAATGCCGAGAAACGTACCTACCAGCGCAGCGGCCACTTTATGGCCGATTTCCTCCGGAGGGCCGCCTAGCGCCCCCATGGTGATCACTACCCCCAGAACTGCCGCCACGATGCCTAAACCCGGCAAAGAGTCCGCCACCGTAGTGAGTGCGGATGCCGGCTTGGCGCTTTCATGGTGATGGATGTCCAGATCCAATTCCATGATCTGGTCCAAGTCGTGCGGGTTGGCGCCGGCGCTGACCGCTACGCGCAGGGTGTCACACAGGAACGCTAACGCATGGTGGTCCGCCAGAAAAGTGGGGTACTTGTTGAACACGGCGCTCTTAGCAGGCTCTTCCACATCGGTTTCGAGCTTCGCCAGCCCGCTGCGCCGCCCGTAGCTAAACAGCTCGTTCAGCATTTTGAGGGTTTCCAAATAGCGGGCGGAGGAGTATTTCGGGCCTTTTAAGACGCTCAGCATTCCGGAAAGGATTCCCTTGAGGATATGAGGCGGGTTGGCCACGATCACCGTACCCGCTGCGGCGCCTCCGATAATGACAAGTTCGGCGGGTTGGAAAAGCACTTGTAGGTTCCCATGCTCCAACAGATACCCCCCAATAATCGAACCGAAAACCACCACTAACCCGATGAGAATGAACATGCAGGAGGCTCCACCAGGACTCTCAGCCAACTCATCGTCCCGAGGCGGCGATCTTTGAAAGAAAGCGTCTCCAAATCCAAGGCCCGGCTGGGATTAGAGGGAACCTGAGATTTGACTTTGGCGTTGTGTTCTAGTAAGCTGAGTTATTTGCGAGACCCCCGAGGGAGAAAGTCTGTCTCATGAAAACCCAATTTGTGTCCGGGGACGCTATCGTGCGGAACTGGTATGTGATCGACGCCGCGAATCAAGTTCTCGGCCGGGTGGCGTCCCAAGCCGCCCGCATATTAATGGGCAAACATAAGCCTAGCTATACGCCGTTCCTTGACACAGGCGATCATGTGATCATCGTGAACGCCGCCAAGGTGCGTCTCACAGGCAAGAAAGAAGATTTGAAAGTATACCGCCACCATACCGGTTATCCCGGAGGGCTCAAAGAAATCCCCGCGCGCAAGATGCGCGCCACGCGTCCAGAGCGCATGATGGAGCTGGCGGTAAAGGGCATGCTGCCAAAATCCAAACTTGGCAAGCAGATGGCCCGAAAGCTGAAAGTTTACGCCGGCGAGCGGCATCCTCACCAGGCGCAGAAGCCGGTGGAGATGGCCGTGGCTTGTTAGAAGCGAGAGGTAACGAGTGCCAACGAATTTAGTACAGTACTTGGGAACGGGCCGCCGGAAGTCGGCGGTTGCACGTGTCTTCTTACGACCAGGGAAGGGGAACATCACCATCAACGGCAGGCCGGTGGAAGCGTATTTCCCCGCTGAGGCTGCACGGTCCTTGGTGAAACAACCGCTGCTGGCGACCGAAACCGCTGATAAGTTTGACGTGCTGATTCTCGCCTCAGGCGGCGGATTCACGGGGCAAGCAGGAGCAGCCCGGCTTGGAATCGCTCGAGCCTTGTGCCAGTTCAACCTGGAGTTGCGCGCAAAACTCAAGGAGCTGAAACTGCTTACCCGAGATCCGCGCTGCCACGAGAGGAAGAAGTACGGTCAACCCGGAGCGCGGCGGCGCTTCCAGTTCTCGAAGCGTTAAATCCGGTTTTCCGAGGCAGGCGGCGCGCCTGCCTCTTGTTTTGTCCGTTTTGTCTCGCACGCAAATTTCGTTTGGGCCGCGTGCGCAGATTGCGTGAAGTCGCTAACCGCCAGTCGGCGTGGGACGCCCCTTACGCCCGGGCGAGGTAAGGAGGAAGTTTGCCAACCATTTCGATGAAGGAATTGCTCGAAGCTGGCGTTCACTTCGGGCACCAGACCAAGCGCTGGAATCCGAAGATGAAAGAATACATCTTCGGCGAACGCAACGGGATCTACATCATTGATCTCCAAAAAACCCTGAAGCTATTCAAAGAAGCCATGCAGTTTGTCGGCGACATGGCGCGCCAGGGCAAAAATGTCTTATTCGTNGGCACCAAACGCCAGGCGCAGGAAGCTNTCGCCGAAGAAGCCACCCGCTGCGGTCAATATTATGTGAACCAGCGGTGGTTGGGCGGACTGCTCACGAACTACCAGACCGTCCAGCGCTCGATCAAGCGCCTCAAGGAGCTCGACGCGATGGCCGAAAGCGGCGAGTGGGGTAACCGCACCAAGAAAGAAATCATCCGGTTGGAGCGCGAGCGGAAACATTTGCAACAAAACCTCGCAGGCATCAAAGACATGCCCGGCTTGCCGGATCTCCTGTTTGTGATCGATTCCAACAAAGAAGCGATCGCTGTGGCGGAAGCCCGCCGGCTTGGCATCCCGGTAGTCGCCGTAGTGGACACCAATTGCGATCCGGACCTGGTGGATTGGGTCATCCCGGGGAATGACGACGCGCTGCGCGCCATCCGCTTATTTACAAACAAAATAGCGGATGCTGTGATCGAGGGACGGGCGCTCGCTACCGAGCAGGAGTTCACCGCCGAAAGGATTGTGGCTGAAGAATTGCCGACGGAGGTCGATCTTAGCCAGCACGCTCAGTACCTGGCGCCGGAGTTTGCCGAACAGCTTATGCAGGAGAGCTTGGCGGACGAGGACCTTCCTAGCGTTTCGCTGCCCAAGAAATCCGAACCTGTGGCGGACGAGACGCCGGCAGCGGGGGCTGAATAGCAGTTTTGGGCCGCCGTCCGGAGGGCCCCCAGCGGGTCACCGGACGCCGGAGTTCGAGTTTCGCGTCGCGGCGTCAGGATCCGCGGCGGATGGAATCCAAGTGGGGATATAACGACTATGGCGGAAATCACCGCACAACTTGTAAAACAGCTTCGCGAGCGCACTGGCGCGGGCATGATGGAGTGCAAAAGCGCGCTGGTGGAGGCGAAAGGCGATTTGGCGGAAGCCGAAGTGGTGCTTCGCAAGCGCGGACTCGCCTCCGCCGCTAAAAAAGCCGGACGCGCCACCCGCGCCGGCGTGATCGGCTCTTATATTCACCCCGGCGCGCAGCTCGGCGTGCTCGTGGAAGTCAATTGCGAGACGGATTTCGTGGCGCGCAATGAAGAATTCCAGCGGCTGGTGCATGACATCGCGATGCAGATCGCGGCCGCCGATCCGAAGTTCATCCGCAAAGAGGACGTCACGGCCGAAGTGCTGGAAAAGGAAAAAGAAATTCAGCGCGCCCGCGCCCTGGCCGAAGGCAAGCCGGAGAAAATTGTGGATAAAGTGGTCGAGGGCCGGCTGGCTAAATTTTACGAGGAAATCTGCCTGTACGAGCAGCCATTTATCAAAGACAACACGTTGACCGTCGGCCAGTTGATCGCTAGCAAAATCGCCACGATCAAGGAAAACATCTCCGTTTCCCGGTTCGTGCGTTTCAAAGTGGGCGAAATGGCCGCCGAAGCGCCGGCCGGACCGTGTGAGTAAGAGGCGGGCCGCGGGCTTGCTATGGCCAAATACCAACGCATCCTTCTTAAGCTCTCCGGCGAGGTTATGGCCGGGCGGAGCGCGTTCGGTATCGATGGCGAGCGGGTTGCGGCTCTCGCCTTGGAAATTGCGGAGGTCGTCCGCGCTGGAGTTCAAATCGGGCTGGTAGTCGGCGGAGGCAACTTTATCCGCGGAGTAACGGCTTCCCGTGATCTCGACCGAGTCACGGCGGACCACATGGGCATGCTCGCCACTGTCATGAATGCTTTGGCGCTTCAGGACCGTTTCGAACGCATGAATGTCCCCGCCCGCGTCATGAGCGCCATCCACATGAGCCAGGTCTGTGAACCGTATACCGTGCGCCGCGCCTTGCGGCACTTGGAAAAAGGCCGGGTCGTAATCTTTGCCGGGGGAACTTCAAACCCCTTTTTTTCCACCGACACGGGCGCGGCGCTGCGGGCGCTGGAAATGCACGCCGAAGTGCTAGCCAAGGCCACCCGGGTGGACGGCGTTTTCGACAAGGACCCGCTTACGCATCCTGACGCGGTCATGTTCAAACAGGTGAGTCCTCAGGAAGTTCTGGCCCGCGGGCTTCAGGTGATGGACGCCACCGCCGTAGCCATGTGTCGTGACCATCACCTGCCCGTCATCGTTTTCAATCTCAATGTCCCAGGCAATATAATGCGAATGACGATGGGTGAATCCATCGGAACGCTGATTTGTTGAACGAGGCCCACATGAAACCAGCACCAACGCCCAGCAATACGTTCCAGAGTTTAAAAGATGTGCAGGCGAACGCTAAGACTCGCATGGAGAAGGTCTTAGCGGACTTTCAGCACGAGATGGCGTCCATTCGCACCGGGCGCGCCTCGGTGAACCTGCTGGACGGCATACGGGTGGATTATTACGGCACCCCGACGCCGCTCAATCAGTTGGGTACGCTTCACGTCCCGGAACCTTCGTTGATCACGGTTCAGCCGTGGGATGTTTCCATGATCGGAGCCATCGAAAAAGCGATACGCGCTTCCGATCTCGGCTTGAATCCGGCCAACGACGGCAANGTCATTCGGATTCCCGTCCCTCCCCTTACGGAAGAACGCCGCAAAGAACTGGTCAAGAAACTGAATCATATGGCCGAAGAGCACCGCGTGGCGCTGCGCAATATCCGGCGTGACGCTAACGAAGCGCTGAAAAAGCTTCTGAAAGATAAGTTGATCAGCGAAGACGATGAGCGTAGGGGCCTGGACGAGGTACAAAAGCTTACGGACAGTTACATCGCCAAGCTCGATCAAATGGCGAAAGCGAAAGAAAAGGAGATCCTGGAAATCAAGTAGTTCACATCTACTTAGCAGTTGGGAAAAGCCGGCCCGAGGGTCGGCTTTTTTGTGTTTACGGCGGGTCGTCCCGGCCGCTTATGCCGTGTGCAATTCGAGGATGTCCCCATCTTCTACAACGTGTGTCCGTTCCACCAGCCGCCCTTCTTGGTCGCCCGTTTTCGAGTAAAGGCGAGCGTATTTCAGGCGCTCGGCGAAGTCCCGGTGCACCAAACGCGCCACGTCCTGAACGGTTTGGCCCCTTTTAACCACATAGGGAGTGCTGAAATCCGGCTTTTTCCCAGGAGGCTTCGTGTATACCCGCACAAGTTCCAGGAGGTCGAAGGCGGCGCGAGCGAACGCATCCAAATTCCACCCCGTCAGCGCCGAAACAGCCAGCGTGCGGAAACGTCCCGCATAGAGCTCCTGTAACGCCCGGAAATCCTCCAGCGCGCCTTCGCGGTCACATTTGTTCGCCAGCAGGAGCTTAGGCGCCGGGACTCGCCACTCAGTAAGCTTTGCCGTCACAAACTCAATGCTTTCGAGCGCGTCCGGCGCCGAAGGGTCCACCACGAGCACAGTCATATTGGCTGGACGTACGGCCTGCGGCATCCAGGGCTCAGTGAAATCGGGCGAGACGGGCGGAAGATCCACGAGCTGAATCTGCACGTCCTCAAATTCCATCATGCCCGGAGTCGGAGCGCGCGTGGTGAAAGGATACTCAGCCACCTCAGGCCGCGCATGCGTTAAGGCGCACACCAGTTGGGATTTCCCCGAATTAGGCGGACCTACTAGCGCAACCTGCCCTGCTCCTTCCCTTTTGACCAGGTAAAAGGGTGTGGCGTGGCTCACTCCCTTCTTCTGCGACTCCTTCCGCACCTGAGAGAGACGGCGCTTGATGTCCGCCTGTAATTTTTCAGTGCCTTTGTGTTTCGGAAGGGTGGCGAGCATCTCTTCCAGAGCGGCGATCTTTTCTTGCTGGGTCGTGGCCGCGCGATAACGGGCCTCGGCAGCCAAGTAGTCCGCCGTCAAGTTTGCCGGCATTCGGCCCCCTTGGGGAACAGAATACAGCAGGTTGCGGTCGCGGTAAACTGGACCTTTCTGAGGCATTGAAGATCATGCGACATCTCGTAGCCCTAGCCGTTCTGACCTGTTCTGCGGCCTCCCTTCGCGCAGCCGAACCCAATGACTGGGAGAACCCCGCCGTTTTTGGCATTCACAAGGAACCCGGACACGCCAATCTTATGCTGTATCCCACACGGGCGCTCGCCCTGAGCGGAGACAAGACTGCTTCTCCGTGGTTCCTCTCGCTGAACGGGATGTGGAAGTTTTACTGGGTGAAACGCCCGGAGGAGCGTCCGGTGCGCTTTTATGAACCCTCTTTCAGCGTGGCGCATTGGAAAGAAATCCCAGTGCCTTCCAACTGGCAGATGCAGGGATATGACTTCCCCCATTACACCAACATCCGCTATCCATTCGAGAAAAATCCTCCGTTCATCCGCCACGACCACAACCCGGTGGGATCCTACCGGCGTGAGTTTCAGCTTCCGCCCAGTTGGAAAGGGCGGCAGGTGTTTCTACACTTCGCCGGCGTCGACTCGGGCTTTTACGTGTGGGTGAATGGCCAAAAAGTCGGATATAGCGAAGACAGCCGCACGCCTGCTGAATTCAACATCACGAAGTATGTGAAGCCCGGAACAAATATCGTGGCTGCGGAGGTGTACCGGTTCACCGACGGGTCATACCTAGAAGATCAGGATTATTTCCGATTGAGCGGCATCTACCGGGACGTATTCTTGTTCTCAACTCCGGACACGCACATCCGCGACTTCGAGATATGGACACCGCTCGATAGCAGCTACCGCGACGCCGAATTGCAGTTGCACGTGAAAGTGCGGAACTATGCCACGGCCGCGCGGGCGGCCAGCGTGGAGGCCGAGTTGCTGGACGCCGGNGGGAAACTGGTGGTCCGCCCCGCGCCGAAGAAAGTCAGCGTCGAGCCCGGAGGGGAGGCCGTGGCATCGTTCCACGAAAAAATAGCGAACCCGCACAAATGGTCTGCCGAGCAGCCGTACCTCTACCGCTTGCTACTCACCCTGAAAGATGCTTCCGGCAACGTGGCTGAGGTCATTCCCGCACGCATAGGCTTCCGCACCACCGAGGTTAAGAACGGGCAGTGGCTGCTCAATGGCAAGCCGGTGTACATCAAGGGCGTCAACCGCCACGAGCATGATCCGGACCTCGGTCATGTCGTCACCCGGGAAATGATGCTCAAAGATATCCTGCTCATGAAGCGCAACAACATCAACGCCGTGCGAACTTCTCATTATCCTAACGATCCGCAGTGGTACGACTTGTGCGACGAATACGGGCTGTATCTGGTGGACGAAGCCAATATCGAGTCGCACGGCATGGGCTATGATCCCAAAACCACACTGGCGAATAAGCCTGAGTGGGAAGCGGCTCATTTGGACCGTATCATGCGCATGGTGGAACGCGACAAGAACCATCCTTCGGTGGTTTTCTGGTCTATGGGCAACGAAGCAGGCGATGGCGTCAACTTCGAAAAATGCTATCGCTGGATCAAGCAACGAGACCGCACGCGTCCGGTGCAATACGAACGCGCCGAGCTCCGCCCGCACACAGACCTTTATGTGCCTATGTACGCGCCGATCAGCCGAATCGTAGCCTATGCTGAGACTAACCCGCCCCGTCCTTTGATTCTGTGCGAGTATGCGCATGCCATGGGAAACAGTGTGGGCAATTTCCAGGATTACTGGACCGCCATTGAAAGCCACCGCAGCCTGCAAGGCGGCTTTATCTGGGACTGGGTGGACCAGGGACTACGCAAGCGCACGGCAGATTGGAAGGAGTTTTGGGCTTATGGCGGCGATTTCGGCGATAAACCAAACGACAAGAATTTCTGCATCAACGGGCTGGTGCAGCCCGACCGCAAGCCTAACCCGCATTTGAATGAGGTGCGGAAGGTTTATCAGAACATCAAAACATTCCCCGTGGACTTGGCTGCGGGAAAGGTGCGCGTTAAAAACGGTTACTTTTTCACCAACTTGGATGCGTTTCAGGTGTTATGGGAACTGACCGCAGACGGAGTGCTTGCCGCCCGGGGCCAACTGGCGCCCCTTGCGCTGGAACCGGGCGCCGAGCAAACGATCACCATTCCCGTGCCGAAACCGGAACTGAAGCCCGCCACCGAATACTGGCTAAAAATCAGTTATTCATTGAAAGACCCTCAACCATGGGCGCCGCGGGGACACGTCGTAGCCTGGGATCAGTTCCGTATGCCCTGGGAGGCGCCGCCTGGGCCCAAAGCCAACGTCTCCGCAATGCCGGAGGTGAAGTTGGAAGAATCGCCCGGCGCTTATACGGTGAAAGGCAAAGACTTCGAAGTCCGCGTCAGCCGGCAGCGAGGAGCCATTGCCTCGTTCCGCATTAACGGACGAGAGCTCATGGCTCGTCCGCTCGAACCAAACTTCTGGCGTCCGCCCACGGACAACGACGAAGGGAACAAAGCGCCGAAACGCTTAAGCGTGTGGTGGATGGCCGGACCGGAACGAGAAATCAAGCAAGTGCGCGCTACGCAAGTGCTCCCCCAAGTGGTCCGCATCGAAGCCGAATCCATACTGCCCGCCGGCGGTTCCGATTACAAGAACACCTATACGATTTACGGCAGCGGCGACGTCATTGTCGAAGCGAGTTTTGTTCCGCGCGCGAAGCTGCCCGAATTGCCACGATTTGGAATGCAAATGGCGATGCCGGCCGACTTTTCCCGGATGACGTGGTTCGGGCGCGGACCCCATGAGAGTTACTGGGACCGCAAAACCGGCGCCGCCGTGGGCTTGTATTCCGGACCTGTCCGCGAGCAAGTCCACGTCTACGTCCGCCCGCAAGAAACCGGCAATAAGGAAGACGTACGCTGGGTTTCGTTCACCGATAAAGAAGGAGTGGGACTGCTGGCGGTAGGCATGCCGCTGCTGTCCGCCAGCGCCTGGCCATTCACCATGGATCAGCTCGAAAATGCGCGGCACACCCACGAGCTGGAGTTCGACACCCGTACGTTTACCGTCAACCTCGACTACAAGCAGACCGGCGTAGGCGGGGACAATAGTTGGGGCGCCCGCCCGCATCCTGAGTACACTCTGTTTTCGCAGCCGTATAGTTACCAATTCCGCCTGACGCCCTTGCGCGGGCGGAGCAGCGCACCAGCGGCGCTCGCCAAAACGGTTTTCGAATGAAGGCAACCGGCCGCTCGGAGCGGGGAGAGTACCCGCACGGGCATCTTTTTGCATCCATATACGTGAGGCTCGATGCATGAGCTGAGCGCACAACTCGACCCTAGAATCCAGCTCCACGCTGCCGGGCAGGCGTGGGTGGAACTTTCCATGCCGTGCGACATGAGCCTGCTCGAACAGGTCCAAGCGTATTTTGAATCGTTGGAAAGCGACCTGCCTGAACGAACACGGCAAGCCATCGTCGAAGCTCTTCACGAACTACTGGCCAACGCCATCGAATGGGGCGGGAGCCTGGATCCCGCCACAAGAGTGCAAATCAAACGCATTCGGGGCGCGCGAATGGTCTTGTACCACATATCCGACCCCGGCAGGGGCTTCCAGGAACAGGACCTTCCCCACGCCGCTTGCAGCTACGAAAACCCAGCCGGGTTAAAACACGTCGGCATACGGGCGGGACGCGGAATGCGCCCGGGCGGATTCGGTTTGGTGCTGGTCAGGCAACTGGTGGACGAACTCATCTATAATCCGGCGCACAATCAAGTGATCTTTGTGAAGTATCTTTGAGCCTTTGGCCTGGCCGCTCCAAAGTAGCTACGCCGGCAATCGCGTCATGCGATCCCTTAGCGGGCGTCCTGATGAAGACCCTTTGGGCCTTTGGGCGTTCGGCGGCGAATAGAGAATAAAGGCCGAAAACTGGGACGCTTAGGCATGTCGCCGCCCGCAGCTTTTGGCGGAACAAGACGGTTTACAACGGGCGGCGAGGGTGGTATGGTGGCTGGTCAAGGCGATTCAGGCCCACGCCAAAAGGAGGGCGCATGGCTGAGCAGGTCCGCTGGGGGGTCACTGGATCCGGCGGCATTGCGCGGCGCCGCACGATACCCGAAGGAATCGCTGCGGCGCGCAACGCCGTGCTTTCCGCCGTTTACGACGCCAACGCCGCGGTGAACGCGCAGGTAGCCGCCCAATACGGGGCGCGAGCGGCGTCCGGGATGGAAGATTTGCTGGGAGAAGACGTGGATGCTGTCTATATCGCCAGCCCTACGGAGGCTCATTACGAACAAGCGCTCGCAGCTTGCGCCGCCGGCAAGCACGTGCTGTGTGAAAAGCCTTTAGGGCTGAGCGTCGGAGAAGCAGAGTCCATGGTGGCGGCCGCNGCCCGCGCCGGCGTGCGGTTCGCAACGGCGTTCATGATGCGCTTCCAATCCCAACATCAGGAAGCTCTGCGGATCATCCGCGCGGGCGGCTTAGGGCAGCCCGTGTATGCCCGCGCGCAGCTCTCATGCTGGTATCCGCCCATCGAAGGAGCATGGCGGCAAGATCTTTCGCGTAGCGGAGGCGGCTCTCTGATCGACATGGGAGGGCATCTGATAGATTTGCTCGAGATGCTTTGGGGTCCGGTAAAACAGGTAAGTTGTTTTGTAGGGAACGCCGTGCATGCTTACCAGCCGGAAGACAGCGCCGTAGCCCTGCTGGCGTTTGAGAACGGAGCGTTCGGAACCGTGGACGCCTTTTTTTGCATCCCCGACCGGGCGGTAGACAACGTTTTGGAGCTGTACGGATCGAAGGGCAGCATCCTGGCGAAAGGCACGATCGGTCAGGGTGAGTACGGCGAGATGACGGCCCGGCTGGAGGAATCCGCCGCCGGGTATGACGCCCGGCAGCAGCGCATTGCGGGACGTGGAATTCCCGTCTCTCCACCCCCCGTAAACCCTTACCGAGCGGAGATTGAGGAGTTTAGCGAAGCCATTCTGACAGGGCGCGAATCCTGTATCCCGGGGGAGCTGGGCGTGCGTAGCCAGCGCCTGCTGGCGGCCTGCTACGAAAGCGCCCGCACCCTGCGAGCCGTACTCGTATGACGGGCCCGGCCTCGCTGTAGGCGGATTAACCCAGCGCTTCACGCACCTTCAGCGCCAGCGCAGCGGGCGTGAAAGGCTTTCGCAGATAGGCGGCGCCAGGCTTCAAGAGGCCGCGCTGCGCCATCTCGCTGTCTGGATAACCCGAAATGAAAAGCGTCTTTAGCCCTGGGCGTGTGGCCATCAGATGCGCCGCCAGTTCTGGTCCGCTGACTTCGGGCATCACTACATCAGTCACCAGCAGGTGGATGGTTTCTGTATGGGCAGCCACTTTCAGCGCTTCGACGCCGTTGGCCGCTTCGTGCACGCGGTATCCGTATGCACGCAAGCATTCCGCGGCCAAACGACGCACTTCTTCGTCATCTTCGGCCAGCAATACCGTCTCCGTCCCGCCTGAGACCGCCACTTGCGCCGGTTCCTGAACCGCCGCCGGCGCATCGATTCTAGGGAGGTAGATGTGAAAAGCAGCGCCCCGCCCAGGTTCGCTCAATACCTCAATGTGCCCGCCGTTTTGCCGCACGATGCCGTACACGGTGGACAGGCCGAGTCCGGTTCCGTGGCCGGCGCCTTTGGTTGTGAAGAAGGGCTCAAAAATCCGCGCTCGCGTGCTTTCGTCCATTCCGATCCCCGTATCCGTCACCGAAAGCTGCACATACGGTCCTGCAAGCCCCGGATCAGCGAATCGACGGTCCTTCTCGTCCCAAAAGACGTTGGCTGTGCGAAACTCCAGTTTTCCCCCATGGGGCATCGCGTCCCTGGCGTTCACGGCCAAATTCAAAAGCACTTGGTGGATTTGCGTGGGATCCGCTGAAACCACGCCCACGTGTGGATCCAGCGTCAAAACCAGTTGGATGTGCTCTCCGATCAGCCGGCGGAGCATATTCTCGGCGCGCCGGACAGCTTCGTTAAGATTCACCGGACGCGGTTGCGAAATTTGTTTGCGGCTGAACGTCAGTAGCTGCCTTGTCAGTTCCGTAGCCTGCTCGCCCGCCTTGCGCACCTCTAGCAGATGCGCCAGGATAGGGTGCTCCGGCGGCAACTTGTTCGCCGCAAGTTCGAGATACCCGATCATCACAGTCAAAAGGTTATTGAAGTCATGCGCCACGCCGCATGCTAGATTTCCGATCGCCTCCATCTTCTGCGACTGAAGCAACTGCTCCTCAAGTCTCCGCCGTTCAGTGAAGTCCATGAGCGAAATGATGACCCTTGACCAGTCATCCTCCGGGGTCGCCTCTCTGGTTACGCGCACCTCCAGCGAGTGGCGCACCCCGCTGCTCAGGCGAATTTCCACGCGGGTAGCGCAGTCTCTGGCGCCGCGTAAAAACTCCGTCAATGCTTGGCGGTAGGCCGCCATCCCCGCCTCAGGCAAATAGCCCCGCAACCGCGCCGCAAGCTCTTCCGGGGACTGCACATGGAACAAGTTCTTTGCTTCCCGGTTCATTCCGGTTACCCGAAAACGCCGCACGCAGGCATCCAGACATTCGCTCTGCGCGCCGAGCAAGTCCTCGGCATGTTGTAGTGAGCCTCCCGACGCCCTCTCCAGATACTTTCTGACCTCAGACAGGTCGGCCTCCAAAAGCGGAACAGGGGATTCCTCGAACAAGATGCGATAGCGTTCTTGGCTCTCGCGTAATTGGAAGAGCTTCCAGGCTCCGTCCATCAAAAGCGTCAACTGGCGGACATCAGTCTCGTCATAGGGTGTGCTCTTGTTAGCGACGCACGCCAGCATTGCGACGCGATCCCCATCGAAGACTGGGACGCTGAGCAGCGAGCGGAGCGGCACATGCCCCTCGGGCAACCCCTTCGCCGCTGGAAGCATGGCGGGGTCATAGGAGTTAATCATTACTGCCCGGCGCTGGCGAACAGCTTCGCCGGCGATCCCGGCCTCTGCAACCGGAAACTGTCGGGGCGGTCGCGCGATCTGGCATTGGCGCCTTGTCTGCTCGGACCAGGCATACATCCTTAAAACGGTTTGCTCCGGGTTTACCACCGCCAAAAATCCGAACTCGCTGCCGCACAACCTGACGCCCTCTTCGAGGGCAAAGCCGGCGATGTCTTCGAGGGAAGCATCCACCATCTTCGCTAGCTTGCACAGCGCATCGAGGCGCGCAGTTTCCACACGCCGGGCGTCCTCGGCTCGCTTGCGGTCCGTGATGTCTCGAATGGCGAATATGCTTCCGATTCGCTCGCCGCCCGCGTCTTGCATCTGACGGACTGCCGTCTCAGCGTGGAACGCTTCGCCGTTCCGCAGCCGGATCAATACCTCCCCCACCCATGCGCCTTGACTCGCGACGGCAGCGCGGATCTCCTCTCGGATGCCGGAATGCTCGCCGTACTCGAACAAATCCTCCGCACGCCGCCCTAACGCGCTGGCGGCCGTGATCCCGAACAACCTTTCGGCAGCCAGATTCCAAAAGGTGACGCAATGATCATTGTCCATGGCAAGTATGGCGTCACCGGTTTGAGCTAGGAGCAGCGCCTGATAACGGAGTTGCTCTTCCGCCTGTTTGCGCTCGGCCAGTTCCTGAACCAGCGCTTCCCGGGAGGCTCGTAGCCTGCGGTTGGAAATCAGCGACACCGCCGCCATGACGGCTAAAACACCCGCGCAGAGCACCGGCAACAGCGGCCCTAACCAGGTAAAGCCTGGGGCGAGAACTACTCCGGCCATGCTGACCAACGAACCATAAGTGTGCGTCCGGCCGCCAGCGGTCGGCAGCCACGTTCCGGTTCCCGCAGGACGCGGAAACGGACGTTACAAGCCGTCAGTCTATCATATGGGTATGCTCTTCCGGCGCGTATGGCCCGCACTCCTCATGGGATGTTGCGGCTATGCCCAAGTAATCGAATTCGAATCGGGCGGCCTGCATTATCAGACCCTCACACGCAACGGCGTTACGGTCATGTGGGCGAAGCTGCCTGTTCAGCTTCGAGAATATACGATCTTCCAAGTGGCGGTGTCCAACGGCTCGCCGGTTTCCTGGACCATCAAGCCGGAAGATTTCTCTTTCCAAAAGAAGGACGGCGCCGTAGTCCCCGCTGTTCCTGCCCGTACGGTAGTAAATGATTTTATGACCCGTGGAGGGCGCAACGACGTCATCAAGCTTGTAACCTTGTACGAACAAGGACTTTACGGCATGACCCGGTTCCGTTCAACGAATGGTTATGAAGTGCGCCGGCAAGCCGCGCTAGCGGAAGTTTCATCCACCCGGCTAAAGTCCGCCGCCGCTGCTTCCGCCATCGTTTTCGTGCAAACGAAGCTCGCGTCAGGTCAATCCACCGATGGAGCGATTTTTTTCGCCACCCCAGGGCACTCTCTAACGCCTGGAAAGCTCATTGTGCGGGCGGCGGGCGAAGTGTTCATTTTTGACGCTCCTGAATGAGCGCCGTCCTGGAGCATCTGCCGCCGCGATCCTGCTATTCCCAAAAATCCGAACGTCGCACAAGCCGCAGGGGATCCGGCCGCTATCCGTTCTTCTTTTTCTTGCCGCCTTTTTTCGCGGGAGTGTCCGCAGCAGGCAGTTCCTGGCCCCAGTCCGTGCGCCTTCCACCCTCCCACGGCTCAGTGAATGTGCGCTTGGCCCAAGCTTCATATTCAGCAATCAAACGCTTCACCATTTCCGGGTGTTCGGCGGCCAAATCGTGCATTTCCGTACGGTCGGCTTCCATATCATACAGTTCCCAAGGATCCATATGCTTGTTCACCAATTTCCACTTGCCCGACCGCACGCCGCGGTTGCCCTCGTGGTGGTAAAAGATGGGCTGGCTGCGCTTGATTCTCTCTCCTCGAAACGCCGGCGCCAAGCTGACGCCTTCCATGGGAAGAATAGCCGAGCCGCGCAGCCGAGAGGGGTATTCGGCGCGCGATAATTCAACCACAGTCGGCATGATGTCAATGACGTGTCCCGGCGCCGTCTCGAACTTGCCGCGCAGTTCCGGCAGGATCCCATTGGGCCAGTGGGCGATGAGAGGCGTGGAAATGCCCCCTTCGTGCGTGAAGTGTTTGTAGCGGCGGAAGGGCGTATTGCTCAGCGTCGCCCAGTTCATGCCCAGAAAGACAGTAGATTCCGCATTGCCCGGCACACTGCCCTCTAGGCGCCCCGCCGGACCTGACTCAGCATTGCCGCCGTTATCGCTCAGAAACAAGATTAACGTGTCATCCAACACGCCCATCTTGTCTAGGGCCTGCACCAGCCGTCCCGTGGCTACGTCTACCCGGTGTATCGTCGCCGCGTAAATGGCCATAATGTGGTCGAAACGGTCCCTTTCCTTCTCGTTCAAACTGGACCAGGGCGGGCTTGCAGGCGGACGCTCCGTCAGTTTCCAGCGGGGGTCGATCAAGCCCATGCGTATCTGCCGCTGATGCCGCTCCTCGCGCAAGCGGTCCCATCCCGCCAAATACTTGCCCCGGAAGCGGCGAATATCCTCTTGCGGAGCCATTAAAGGAAAGTGGGGGGCGTTGTGGGCCAGATACAGGAAAAAGGGTTTGCCGTCGCGCACCGCTTCGTCAACAAAACGGAGAGCGAAATCCGTCCAAAGATCCGTGCTGTACCAGCTTGCTCCCAGTTCCGGCGCGTCCTGCGCCACCGCCTTTCCGTTCAAATAGAGCGGNTCGTTGCGCCGGCTGGNCTGGTTCGGAAAGTAGATTCCCCCGGCCTGTGAGTTCAACGACCTCTCAAAGCCGCGCTCCCAAGGCGGCGTCCCGTGTTGCTGGCCCAAGTGCCATTTGCCGGTCATGATCGTACGGTACCCCGCCGGACGAAGCACCTCGGCGATGGTGGCGCATTCGTCAGCCAGCCGGCCTTGATAACCCCGCGATCCGGGTTTCACGAAGTTGTCCAAATGCCCCATCCCCGCTTGATGCGGATAGAGTCCCGTAAGCAAAGAAGCGCGGCTGGGACTGCATCGCGCCGTATTCGAAAACTGTGTAAAGCGAATGCCCCGCGCCGCGAGACGGTCTAGATTCGGCGTCGGTATCTCCGCACCGTAGCAGCTTATATCGGAAAACCCCATATCATCGACGAGAATGAGGACAATATTTGGCCGGCGCGGCCGCTGCGCGCCCCGCAAAATGACCGGAAGCGATCCGGCTAGAGGAAGAAACTGACGACGGCTAAGCTCGGATGTCACCATGTCCATTGGTTTTAGCACAAAGCCGAATTTCCCCGGGCAGTGCGTTCACGGTGGCCTGTTTTCGCCGGGCTCGGCCTGCGGTTCTCGAGTCTTGGAAGCGGTCCGGATTTGGTGGGCGCTCCGAATAATAAAAGGGGGAGGGAGATTGCCAGAGTTTTTCAAAGACCAGCCGGCGTTCGCCGCCGCGCCGCTGGCTCCTAAGGTTCCACTTTCGCCCAATTCACAGTGGTCAGCGGCGCACCGCGCCCTCGCGCGCGTTTACAACCGGACAGGCGGGCTAATGGCCCTCTTGGCTGGCAGCCTACAGGTCGATGTAGCCTGCGCCGTGGCGGTTTGGTACGTGGAATCAGGCGGCCGGGTTCACACAGCAGGCCGGGCGGTGATTCGTTTTGAGTGCAATTTGTTCTACTCATCCTGGGGTTGCCGGAACGTGGATGCTTACCGCCGCCATTTCCGTCACGGAGGTTTCGAAGGCCACCCTGGAAGGCCTTGGGAGAACCACATGTTTCGGAATTCCGAGGAAGCGCCATTTCGCGCCGTGCACGTGAGCCAGCAGCGAGAGTATGAGGCGCTCCATCTCGCCCGAAGCTTCACAAACAGCAGCGCCGGAGCGCTCGAGGCGACCAGCATCGGGGGATGTCAAATTCTGATCGCTCACTGGCGCCTCATGGGATACGCCTCCGCGGAAGAGATGTATCAAGCTTACCAACAGGATGAACGTACGCATGTGTTCGGTTTTTTCGAGTTTTGCCGCCGCACCGCGAACGGCGATCCGTTGAAGCGCCTTCAAGCCCATGACTGGCAAGGTTTTGCGTATTATTACAACGGCCCGGGGAATGCGGAGACTTACGCAAAACGAATCGAAAGCGGCTACCGCATGGCGCAAACGCTTCTGGAGCCGGTCTGAGGCCGGTCACAACCTCCGCTTGTACGGGGCGCTCAGGTAGGCGCGGGCTTCCCGAGCCTGTTCGGATTGCGGCGCCAGAGCCATCGCCGCACGGTAAGCTTCGATCGCCTTCGCTCGTTGCCCGGTCAGATCGTACGTCTGCCCGAGACGCAGCCAAGCGGTCACCGCAGTGTTCAAATCCAGCTCCGAAGCGTGCGCCGTGACGCGCTTTAAGTTTTCGATCGCTTGGTCGAACTCCCGATACCAGAACTGTACGACGCCCCGAGCGAAGTACACCTTTTCCAGTGGCACACGGTCATACCCCGGAGCGCCGCTTTGTTTCAACCTTTCGATTTCCGCGAGCACGCGCAGAGCGTTGTCTTTGTCGATGGCGTCGGCGTACATCTGAGACAGCTCAAAGCGAAGCAGGTAGTTGCGGGGGAAGCGGCGGATCATATCCTCCAGCAGGGGGATAGCCTCCTTCGGTTTCCGCTCCCGCCGGTAGATGGCCGCCAGTAACACTTCGGCGTCTACTCGGTTCTTGTCTCCTTTTTGCGCGACCTTCTGCAAGATCCGTATGCCATTCTGCTTGTCGCCTCGGAAGCCGATCAGGAAACCGAGCATTCGGTAGGTAAGCGGGAGGCTCCCCACGACATATTCATGCACTCCCTGCACCAGCAACGCATCGACGTTGTTCGGGTCCAGTTGGAGGACCCGGTCGTGGGCTTTGCGGGCGTTGGTGGCGTCACGTAAGGCGTCCATGTATGCTTTCCGCACCAGAAAGTTGTAATTGGAGCGAAGACCGTAAGCTACGCCCAAAGCATACCAAGCGTCCTTATCCTTCGGGTTGGCGGCGATGCGGTCTTTGGCCATTTGGATCGCCGTCTCTACCTGCTCCTGAAAAGCGCGACGCTCCGCATCGCTAGGTTCAAGCTTGGGACGGCGCAAAAAGGGGTTTGTGCCGGTGACGAGCTCGCTTTCGAGCGCTCCGGTCCTCAACATCAGCCCGAACATAATCGCCTGCGCGATATGATTGCGCGAGTCGATATCAGAAGGGTTAGCCGCCAGAGCCTTGGCGAATTCCTTACGCGCCTCTTCGAACTCGAGATTATAGAAGTGGTTCCACCCTGCTTCTGTGTGGTTGGTGTGGGCAGCGCTTGCCAGAAGGCTGCAAGCCGCCAGCAGCGCTAGTCGAGGTTTCAACAGTTCCATTTTACCTGCGAACATTTTTCATCGCGACCCCAACGTTGCGTTGAAAGCCTCGATACCGGGCGCGCCGCACGGGCGAGCCTCGAAAGCGCGCCTCGAACTGCGATTCGTTCAACGCAGCCAGTTCGGCTAGGGGCGGCGCGAAATGGCGCGGCTGAAACGCCGCTTCTTGTGTTGCTGGNGCCCGCCGGTTCCACGGGCAGACGTCCTGGCAGATGTCACACCCAAAAACATGGTTTCCAAGAGCGGGCTGGAGTTGTTCCGGAATNTCGCTCCGCAATTCGATGGTGAGATACGAGATGCAGCGGCGCGCATCCAGTTCCCAGCGACCCTCGCGCGGAACTAACGCTTGTGTCGGGCAAGCTTCCACACAACGCATGCAGCTTCCGCAACGCTCGGGCACAGGCTGATCGGGTTCGAGGTCCAGGGATACCAGCAGTTCGCCGAGAAAGAACCAGGATCCCTGCCCCGGATGAATCAGGCAGGTGTTTTTACCCACCCAGCCAAGACCCGCCGCCCGAGCAAGGTCGCGCTCCAACAATGGCGCCGTATCGACGACCATCCGGTACTCGAATGGGCCGCACTCCTGCACCATGCGCTGGACTAGCCGCCTGAGGGCTTTTCGCATCCACGCATGGTAATCCTCACCCCAGGCGTAGCGGGAGATCCACGCCCGCTCGGGGTCTTTCATTTCGCGGGTATGGGGCGCTGCCGTCTCATACAACTTGCCGACACAGACTACCGCTTGCGCCGCCGGCAACAAATTTCGAGGGTCCGCTCTGAGCTCCCCACGCTGATCGAGTAGGTAGGTCATCTCCCCGGCCAAACCGCGCCTTCGCCAGTCCGCAAAGTGGCGATAGCCCGGGAGAGGAGCGGCGGGGGCCACGCCCGCCAGCTCAAAGCCGCACGCCCGAGCTAGTTCTTTAACGCGCGCCGTGGTCATCCCTCTATCATCATCCCAGGGCTGAGCGGAGGGCGGCGAAGGAAACGGCTCACCACGGTGATTCCGCCATAGAAGCCTGAAAATGCTCCATTTAACGACCTCCTCTAGGACCGCCCCGCGGCTCCCGCCTATACTCGAAAAAGCTGGGGCCCTTCCAGAACTGGGCATCAAGGAGCTACTGAAATGCACAAGCCGATTAAGTATTTTGAAAAAGCGCTGTCCTGGACGGCAAATGGCGCTTGGCTCGTATTCGACGCGCTGAATCGCATCCATCGGAACCCGTCGTTCATCCCTAAGTGGTCGGATAAGCCGCTCCTCAAGTCGTGGGAAAAACAGAAGCCCACGCTGGGATGGCCACGGGAGACGGACTCGCTCTGCCCGAAGTGCATCCCGGAAATTCGCCGCGAGATTTTAGAAGGGAAGAAGCCTGTCAGCATCCTCGTTACGGAAAAGCCGGGCGAAATCAAGGCGCAGATCATCGAGCGCGACGGCAAGATCCTCATGGTGAAAGAGTGCCCGATCCACGGACGCTTCGAGGATGTGATTTCTATCGATCCGGAGTTTCTGCGGCACATCGAGAGCGTATTCCCTGGACGCGACATCCGCGCGCACAACGACGAGCGGCTGCACCGCCACGGCTCGAGCACGATTACCCACGGTAGAGGTTCGGTTCTTACGATCGACCTCACCAACCGGTGCAACATGATGTGCGACCCGTGTTTCATGGACGCCAATCAAGTGGGCTTTGTGCACGAGTTGAGCTGGGAAGAAATCAAGACGCTCCTCGACAACGCCATCAGCATCAAGCCCAGAAGGCAGATGTCCGTGCAGTTTTCGGGCGGGGAGCCGACGCTATCTCCGTATTTTCTGGACGCCGTCCGCTACGCCCGGAAAGTCGGCTACAACAGCGTCCAAGCGGCTACCAACGGCATCGAATTCGCCAAGAGCCTGGACTTTTGCAAAGCGGCGGCAGACGCCGGTCTACGCTACGCCTATCTTCAGTTTGACGGCATCGGCAACGCGGCGAACTCTCATCGCAAAGTGGGCAACCTGTTCGACGTAAAGCTCCGCGCCATTGAGAACCTCTGGACGGCCGGCGTGGANATTGTCCCGGTCATCACCATCATCAACGGCGTCAACAACGAACAGGTGGGACGCGTAATCCAGTTCGCGCTCGATAACCCCACCCGGATCCCGTTCCTCTCCTTCCAACCAGTCTCCTTCACCGGGCGGGACGAAGCCATTACCGATGAACGGCGTAAGGCGCAGCGTTACACGCTCTCGCATTTGGCCCATGATGTCAAGAAACAGACCGGCTTGGGAGAGCCTGCGCGTGACTGGTACCCAATCTCGTTCATCAGCACGTTTTCTGACTGGAGCGATTTGGTGCATGGCCCGCAAGCGGAATGGGGGCAGCTCAGTTGCGGCTGCCATCCGAACTGCGGGGTGGGGATGGCCGTCATGGTGGATAAGCACACCAAAGAGGCCAGGGCCGTCACCGAGTTCCTGAACGCCGACCGCCTGGCGCGGGATGTGGCCAGCATCAACGACGCCGCTCGCGGGAAGTGGCTTTCCATTTTCGGGATGGCGCTTTCGCTCATGCGGAACTACGATCCGTTTCGATCGCCTACCCACTTCCGGCTGCTCGATTTGTTCCAGAAGTTTGACAAGACCTTTGGGGCCACCGGCAGGAATTACGGACGGGTGGACGCCTCGCGCACCCGTGAAGACATTGAGAAGCGGCGCTCGGATCGGTGGAATTTTCTATTCATCGCCGGCATGTGGTTCCAGGACCTCTTCAACTACGATTTCCGCCGCACCGAACAGTGCATCATTCCCTACGCCACCCAGGAAGGAGAAATCAGTTTCTGCGCCTACAATACCGGCGTAGGCTGGCGGCAGATTGTCGAGAAAATGCACATGACCGCCACGCTGACGAAGTGGTACGAAGAGCGTGGGCGGCATGAGATATTCGCGGGCAACCGCCAAGTGCCGCTCGCCAGCACGGCGCACTCGATGGTGCTGCGGGAGGAGATCATCACTAAGGAAGAGCAGCGCGATCTCGACCTCCTGGGGATCGCCAAGAACGCGCGCGAAGAAAAAATCCGTGCTCGCAATGAACGCCTGCGCAAACAAGCCGAAGAGGACGAGCGTATGGCGCGTTTGTATCGCGAAGTGGTGCTCAAACAGAAGCGGTCCGAACAGCTAGTTACGATTCAGCCGGCGGCGCCCAACGCAACCGCGGAGGAAAAGGAGGAGGTCGGCGCCATGGGCGATTGAAGCGCCTCGCCCTCTCCGTAATGCACTCATCGATGGCTATCGTCCGAGCGCGCAGGGAATGGGCGTTTGATCCACACAGCGCGACCGTCCGCTCCGGACAACACACACTCTCCAGGATAGGCGCTTGGCGAATTGAAGCCTCGCTGGAGGTGGGCGCGTTGTAGGTGGAAGCCTCCGCGCGTCCTGCAAACTCCGCCGCCAACCACGCTCTAGAGGATTGACGCTTTCTTGATGTAATCGAGATTTGGGAACTTCTCCTTCAGGTACTTGTTGCCCATGCGGGTAATCAAATCCTGATCGGGTTGTTCCCCATAGCCTGCGTAAATCCGCTCCACTACGTTCATGCCCTCAATCACCTTGCCGAAGGGGGCAAATCCTTGGTCGTCCAGGCGCTGGTTGCTCCGCAGGTTGATGAACACCTGAGTGGTGCGCGTATTCGGCCCCGCAGTGGCGAACGTCACCGTGCCAAGACCATTGGTGCGGACCACCGGATCATCCTTGATCGGCTTATCCCATTTCTTGGTTTTGGCGGGATCGGCCGCCAACCCAAACTGAATCACAAAGTTGGGCACCACGCGGAAAAATCCCGAGTTGTCGTAATAGCCATCTTTCACCAGTTCATAAAATCGCTGCGCGCCCAGCGGGGCCCAGTCTCGGTGGACTTCGACGATAAAGTCGCCCTTGGTGGTGGCAAACTTCACCTTGTACACATTGTCCGAAGGCGCTTCCGCTTTCTTTTCTTCTGGCTTAGCCTCAGGCGCGGCCGGCGGCGCCGGCGCTGCCTCCTTAGCAGCTTCTTTGGGCTTCTCCGGCTGTTTCGTACAGCCGGCCAGCATTACCAGGAAAGCCGCGGAGAAAACGGCAAGAGAACCAACAGCGTGATCAGGTCGTCTCATAGGCGTCAGCATGAGTATACTTCAGCCGCCGGGCGCTTGGGGCTTGGACGGCGGAATGGGGATTCGGATGTTGGTCCTCGTTACCGCCTGATCGAGCACGCTCGTGCGCATCTCCGCCATGGTCATTTTGAGAACCGGGTGGCGCAATTGGGGAGCCAGCTCCGCGAGAGGCTCCAGGACAAAGCGCCGTTCATGGAGGCGCGGGTGCGGCGTCACCAAACGCGAGCTCTGGATCACGAATGGTCCGTATAGCAGAATGTCGATGTCGATAGTACGCGGCCCCTTGGGAATGGTCCGTATGCGCCCCAGCTCGCCTTCGATGCGCTGGAGCCGCTCCAGCAACTGCATCGGAAATAAATCCGTCTCGATCTCCGCCACCAGATTCAGAAATGGTGGCTGATCCGCCAGCTCCAGCGGCGCGGTCTCATACACCGAGGACAAACGACGAATCTGGAGCCGGGGGGAAGGGATGCGTTCCAAGGCCGCCCGGAGATGCGCTTCCCGGTCACCCAAATTGGAGCCCAGCGACAAATATACGGTTTTCACGGCAGCTAAAACAGAGCGCCCTGCGGCCCGGAGCGAAGGCGCCGCGGCACGCCGAAGTATTCAAAGGCCCGGTCCGTGGCCACGCGTCCCCGTGGAGTGCGGTCCAAAAAGCCAAGCTGCATCAGGTAGGGTTCGTAGACTTCCTCGATGGTGGCCGGTTCCTCGTCGATCGATGCCGCAATCGTGTTCAGTCCTACCGGACCTCCGGCGTACTTCTCCAACAGCGTGAGCATGATCTTTTGGTCGATCTCATCCAAGCCGAAACGGTCCACCTCGAGAAGGTCCAGCGCCGTGCGGGCCACCTCCGCCGTAATGAGGCCGTTGGCGCGCACCTGTGCGTAATCTCGCACGCGCCGCAGCAGGCGATTGGCGATGCGCGGCGTGCCGCGGCTACGCCTTGCGATCTCGCTCGCGCCGCCGGGTTCTATCTCGACCTCCAGGAGCTTTGCCGAGCGCAGCACAATCTTCTCCAGGTCGGCCACATCGTAGTGGTTCAGCCGCAGCACCAAGCCAAAGCGCCCGCGTAAAGGCGCGCTCACCAAACCTTGCCTCGTAGTCGCGCCAATCGCTGTGAACCGCGGTATGGGCAGGGAATGCGTCCGCGCGCCCGGACCTGCGCCGATCAGGATGTCCACGCGGAAGTCTTCGAGGGCCGAATACAGCATCTCCTCGACATCCGGCAACAGCCGGTGGATCTCGTCGATGAAAAACACCTGCCGCGCACGGATATTGCTGAGCAGCCCCGTCAAGTCGAGCTTTTTCTGGAGCACCGGACCCGAGGTCTGGTCAAAGCTCACCCCTAATTCATGGGCAATGATCGTGGCCAGCGTGGTCTTGCCCAATCCGGGGGGGCCATACAGCAGGACATGGTCCATCGCCTCGCCGCGCCGCCGCGCCGCTTCGATGGCGATCGCCAGATTCTCTTTCAGCTTCGGCTGGCCAGTAAACTCGGACAGAAGACGCGGCCGCAAGGTCGCTTCGAACTGAAGTTCACCTTCCTGAGCCGAAGCCGAGACAATCCCCTTTTCGCGTGGCATCCGCTACCTTAAACTTCCAGGTTATCGCACCATTTCAAGCGCGCGGCGGAAGAGCGGCTCAAATTCTGCGCCGGCGCCCGCCGCCTTGGCCTTCCGAAGCGCCGCTTCGGCCGCAGCGCGGTTGCAGCCCAGGTTGACGAGAGCCGAAAGCACATCCTCGTCGACGGGCGACAGCGGCTCCCGCCGCACCTCCCCAGCGCGCGAGGACGCCGCGGCCCGGAGCACATCCAGCTTGTCGCGCAGTTCCAACACGATGCGTTCGGCGGTTTTCTTTCCCACGCCCGGTATGCGCACGAGCTGATGGACGTCGCCATTCTGAATCGCCGTCACTAACTCGCCGGTCTGCAATCCGGAAAGGACTGTCACGGCCAGCCGCGGTCCAATGCCGCTTACCGAGATCAGCTTCTCAAACAGAGTTTTCTCTTCTGCGGAGTGGAAACCGTACAGGCTCAGGGCGTCTTCGCGCACGTGCGTGTGTATGCGCAGTTCCACCACGCTGCCCGTTTCCGGGAGCGCTGAAAACGTCGATACCGGAATCGTGACTTCATACCCTACGCCGCCCACGTCCACGATAGCGCCATTGGGGTGTTTTTCCAGCAGCTTGCCTTTTAGATACGCGATCATAGGAAACGATCATTATGGCGCGACGGCTTTTCTTTGTCGACTCTGTGCATTCCGGCAGGGCGGAAATCTGCGGCGAAGAAGCCCGCCATCTGACGCGTGTGCTTAGGGTGGAACCGGGGCAGCGTTATGAGATTTCCGACAACCGTTCTCTGTATCTGGCGGAGGTAAGTTCCGCTCGCAAGGAGCATGTCGAATTCCGCGTGCTCGAAAAACTCGCCGCGCCCCCTCCGGGACCCGACCTGATCCTGTGCGCCGCACTGTTTAAGTTCGACCACTTCGAATGGATGATCGAGAAAGCCACCGAACTCGGGGTGACGCGCATCATCCCGTTCGCGGCAGCCCGGAGCGAAAAAGGGTTGGACCGCGGAGCGGCGAAACGCGCGGAGCGATGGCGCCGCATCGCCGTTGAAAGCTCCCAGCAGTGCCGGCGTCACCGGCTCCCGGAAATTCAGGCGCCGGTCGCCTTTCAGTCGGCGCTCCATACGGCGGCGGATTTACGCCTCTTTTTCGACGAAGAGCCCGGCGCGCCGCTCGTGTCCGCCGCGCTGGCGCCCTTTCAAAGCGCCGCCGCCCTCATCGGTCCCGAGGGCGGGTGGACGGACACAGAGCGAGAGCAAGCCGCCGCCGCCGGTTGGAAGCCGGTATCCCTGGCCCGTCACATTCTGCGCGCGGAAACCGCAGCTATCGCGGCTCTAGCGGTTCTGGGATCTTTTCACCCCGAATGAGATCTTCGTAAGTTTCCCGCGCACGCACCACCCGCCAGGAATCCCCTTCGACCAGAACTTCCGCCGGGCGCGGGCGGGAGTTGTAGTTGGACGCCGCCACCATGCCGTACGCGCCTGCCGTGCACACCGCCAGCACATCGCCCGGCAACGCGTTGGCGACTTCCCGGTCCTGCGCCAAAAAGTCCCCCGTTTCACATACCGGACCGACCACGTCGGCAACGATGGTTCCCATGCCCGTCTGGCGAACCGGAAGAATTTCATGCCAAGCCTTGTATAAAGAGGGCCGGATCAAATCCGTCATCGCTGCGTCCACAACCACAAATTGCTTGCCCCGGTTCTCCTTCCGGTACAGCACGCGCGTCAGCAGCACGCCGGCGCGGGCGACAATGGACCGCCCCGGCTCCAGCAGCAGCGTCAAATCCCTCCCCGCCAATCGCTCCCGCACCGAGGCTACATAAGAACCGATGTCCGCCGCCTTTTGCCCGGGCCTGTACGGAACTCCTAAGCCGCCCCCCAAATCGAGATAGCGGATAGCGTGGCCGAGGGCCCGCAGGCGCTCTGCCGCAGCCAGCATCTTATCCAGCGCATCCAACAACGGGGCCGTGCTCGTCAACTGCGAGCCGATATGACAGCTCACTCCCTCCAGAACGAGATTACGCAGCGCGCGCCCCCGCTCGTAGAGACTCTCGATGCCTGAGATGTCCACGCCGAACTTGTGCTGCCGCAATCCTGTCGAAATGTACGGGTGGGTCTCCGCGTCCACGTCCGGATTGATGCGCACGGCCACCGACGCCCGTTTCCCCAGCCGGCTCGCCTTGGCGTCAATGAGCGCCAGTTCCGCTTCGGATTCACAGTTGAAGCTGTGTATGCCCTCACGCAGCGCGTATTCGACTTCGTCGGCGGTCTTCCCTACCCCGGAGAAAACGACGTCTGACGCTCGCCCGCCTGCTTTGAGGACCCGGAACAGCTCGCCTCCCGACACGATGTCGAAACCCGCCCCGACGCGAACCAGAAGGTGGATCACTGATAGGTTCGAATTCGCTTTGACTGCGTAACAAACCTTGTGCGGAACGCCCTCCAGCCCCTGGTCATAGGCCCGGAAGGCGCCGGCGATATCCTGCGCGCAATAGACATAAACCGGCGTGCCGGCGCGCGCAGCAATATCGGCTAGCGCCACTTTGCCGCAATACAGCGAACCTTGCTGGTAGGAAAACGAGGGGCTAAGAAATTCCATAGGTCAAATCACCTTGAGAACCAACACGGTCTGATCGTCGAACTGGGGGTGACCGCCGGCGAACCGGTCCAGATCCGCAAAAAGCGCATTTACGATGGCTTGCGCGGGCTTGGAAGCCGCCTTTTCCAACACCGCAGCCAGACGGTCGCGGCCGTACTCTTCGCGCTGCGGGTTGTGTTGATCCTGAAAGCCGTCCGAATACAACAACACTACGTCGCCCACGTCCAAAAACTCGCTGCGCGGCTCGTAGTCCCGGTTCTCCAGCAAGCCCAAGGGCATCCCTTCCACATTCAGCACGCGCGCCTTGCCCGCATGGTAAATCAGCGGCGGCGACGCTCCCGCGTTAGCCACGGTCAACTGTCGCTCCCGCGCTTCCCATAACAGCACCAGGAGCGCCACATAGTGCGCATCCACTTTCCGCTCAAGAAGCGCGTCATTTAACGCCGCCAAAAGCATGGCCGGCCCTCGACGCCGCGGCGCCAGCGACCGTAGCACTCCTGTCACCATGGCGCCATAAAGCGCCGCAGCCACGCCCTTTCCGCTCGAATCGCCGAAGGCGATGATGCTGTAATCGCCCTCGTCGAAGAAGTCATACAAGTCGCCCGAAACTTCGCGCGCCGGGCGGCGTCCCACCCCAATTTCGAGACCCGCGATCTCAGGCGCTTGCCGCGGCAGCAGCAGGGACTGTAGTTTCCGCGCCGCCAGCAGGTCGCTCTCCAACCGCCGCTCGCGCTGTTCAATTTCCTCGTAGAGCCGGGCATTTTCCACGGCAATGGCAATCGAGGGCGCGAGTAGCGAGAGCGTGCGCAAGTGCTCCTCGGTAAAATAGCCGAGGCGTTCGCTTTCGAGGTCCAGCACGCCGATCACGCGGTCCCTCACGATCAGCGGCACCGCAATCTCAGAGCGTATATCGGGATGGGACGGGATGTAGCGCGGATCCGCGGACGTGTCCACCACGCGCACCGGCTCTCGCGACGCCGCAGCGGCGCCGGTGATTCCCAGCCCGAGAGGTACGTTGTCCAGTTGCACTCGCTGGTCATACCGCACGCTGAAGCGGTGTTTCAAAATCTTCAGNTCTTCATCCAGCAGCAAAACGCTGAAAGCATCATAGTTGATCAAAGCGCGCACCGTGCTGGCGATTTTTCCCAGAAGCTCGTCAAGCTTCAGAATGGACGAGAACTCTTGCGAGAGCGCCGTAAGCGTGCGTAACGTCCGGTTCTGACGTTCCACCCTCCTGTAAAGCCGCGCATTGTCGATGGAAAACGCCACGCGCGAAGCCAGCAGCCGCAATAACGATTTATCGTATTCGGTAAAGGCATTCACCCTGGTCGATTCGAGATCGATCACTCCGACGAGCCGGCCGCGCGCGATCATCGGCGCCGCCAGTTCCGAGCGTACGGCGTCCAAGCCGCTAATGTACCGTTCATCCGTCCGAACGTCGCCCACCAGGATGGGCTCCCTCTCCAGCGCGGCTCTGCCCGTAATGCCCTCGCCCAGACGGATGAGCAGGCTTTTGGCCAGCTCCGGGCGGTGTCCGATGCTGTAGCGCATGGTCAAGCCTTGCCGCCGCTCNCTATAGAGCAAGATGGCGAACAGCTCGTAGGGGATCACCCTTTTTACGATTTCCGCCACCGAAGCGAGCAAACGGTCCAAATCCAGGGTTTCCGTGGTGACGTCGGACACCTCGAGCAGAAAATCGAGCAGCTCCGCCCGTTCTTTAAACCGCGCTTGTGCCCGGGGATTCGCCATCCTGCTAGCGTTCAGAAGCTGTCGCTTCCAGGATGGCGACGCTGGCGCTCGCTCCAATGCGGTTGGCCCCCGCCGCCACCATCCTCTGGAGGTGTTCCAGCGTGCGGATTCCGCCTGCGGCTTTCACCCCCATGGCTGGGCCGACGGTTTCGCGCATCAACCGCACGTCACCCTCATTCGCTCCTCCGGGGCCGAAACCCGTAGAGGTCTTTACAAAATCCGCACCGGCGGATTGCGCTATCCGGCATGCCGCTCGCTTCTGTTCATCGTCCAGCAGAGCAGTTTCCAAAATCACTTTCACAATCGCCCCTGCGGCATGAGCTTCATCCACCACGGAGCGGATATCAAACTCTACGGCCTTGAAATCGCGGGATCGCAGCGCTCCCACGTTCATGACCATATCAATCTCTCGCGCTCCGTCCCCAATGGCGGATGCGGCTTCCGCACGTTTGATCTCCGTCTTATTGGCGCCGAGCGGAAACCCTGCCACCGTGCAAACCTTCACCGGGGAACCCTTCAGTTCCTGCGCCGCCAGCGCCGTCCAATACGGGTTTACGCACACGCTGGCGAACCCGTACCGCCTCGCCTCCTGGCAGAGCTTCACAATGTCTGCGCTCGTCGCCTCAGGCTTGAGAAGAGTATGGTCGATCAATGCGGCTATGGCTGCATCTGTCGGCATAGGCTGAATTCCGGTGAAGTCAATTCCATTGTAGCGTTCCACGCTCCGGCGGCGCTCCGGAAGCGCGATAATCAGGGTGAAGATGACCCGGCGAATTTTCGTATCGCTGGCGGGCGCGGCTGCCTTGCCCGCCGCTGATTACCATAGCTCGACCGAACCAGGCGTTACGCCGGAGTTCGAAAGGCCCCTCTTCGATCTACACCGGCACTCTAAGACGCCGATTCGCATTCGCTCGGTCGAATTATTGAAGGCGGGAAAAGTCTTTTTCACGCGCGTCACTTCCACCGACGGCGTGGTGGGCATCGCGAGAACCAAGCAGATCGAAGACTACGTTCCCATACTGCTCCATAAAGTCGCGCCCTTTTTCACAGGGAAAGACGTCCGCGACATGGAACGGTTGGTTGATGAGATCTACCACGCCAACTATAAGATGGCGGGTCAGCCCTTTTGGGCTCCGGTCGCCTATGTCGAGCAAGCCGCCTTCGACATGTTCGGCAAAACGGTGGGGAAGCCGGTGGGCGAACTCCTGGGAGGCGTAAAGCGAAAACAGATCCCAGTGTATCTATCGGGCTCAGTCCGCGAAACAACCGCTGAACAAGAGGTGGAGATCTACCGCAAAGCCCTGGAGCTTAGCGGCGCTAAAGCGGTCAAATTTAAGATCGGCGGGCGCATGTCGCGCAACGCCGACGCCTATCCCGGCCGTACGGAAAAGATGATGGCGCTGGCTCGCAAAACTTTCGGTGACAAAGTGATCCTTTATGCTGACGCCAATGGGTCCTACAACGCGGCCAAAGCGATTGAGGTGGGCAAGATGCTCCAGGACCTCAAGTGCGGGTTTTTCGAGGAGCCTTGCCCCTGGGAGGAATTCACGGAAACCAAGCGTGTCGCCGACGCGCTCGCCATCCCCATTGCTTTTGGCGAGCAGGACTCGAGCTTGTGGAAGTTTCAATGGATGATCGAAAACCGCGCTCTGGATATCGTACAACCCGATATCAATTACTGCGGCGGCTTCATTCGCGCCGCCAGGGTGGCTCGCATGGCGCAGAAGGCCGGGTTGACGATCGTGCCGCACAACACACAAACCGGCGCCAGCGCAGTGAACATTCTTCAGTTCGCTAGCGCTATCCCCAACACCGGACCGTACATGGAGTTCCCATTTCGTGGGAAAGCGGAAAACGAGGGGTGGTTCTCTCCCCATTTCATCGTGCGCCATGGCGCCTTGGATGTCCCGTCAGGTCCTGGTTTGGGCATTCAGTTTGATCCTGCGTTTCTCGCAAAGGCGGAGCCGGTGCGGGTGGCTTACTGATACTGACGTGGACGCAGCCAGACTCACTGCCTACAAGATCTTGCGCCTCGTCGAGGGCGGCGGGTACGCCTCCGACCTGCTCGCCACGCGGACACAGAGTTTGGCGCCCCGCGACGCAGGCTTGGCCACGGAGCTGGTCTTGGGCATCCTCCGGCGCCGCGCCCAACTGGGTTTTCTGATCCGGCACTATTCCGGACATCCGCCCGAAAAGCTGGATGCCGAAGTGCGCCTGGCGCTCGAGATGGGCATTTTCCAAATCCGGTACCTGGAACGCATCCCCAAACACGCCGCTGTAGATACCAGCGTGGAGCTCGTCCGGCGCGCCCGCAAGCGCTCGGCTACCGGCTTCGTGAACGCCGTTTTGCGCAAGGTGAGCCGGGCGCCGCTGGAGTGGCCTGACCGCGCTACCCGCCTTTCAACGCCGTTGTGGCTGCTGGAAAGTTGGGAGCGGCAGTTCGGAGCGGAAACAGCCGAAAAGATAGCAGCGGAGTTTCTCAAACCGGCCCCTTCCACGGTGAACCCCGCCACGGGCCGGATCCAGGATCCCGGAGCGCAGGAGATTGTGCCGTTGCTGGATTTGCAGCCAGGACACAGATTCCTTGATCTCTGCGCTGCTCCCGGAAACAAGACAGCCCAGGCGGCGCTCTCCGGAGCGGACTGTGTCGCGTGCGACCGGCACTTCAGCCGCCTCCGTCTGTTGAAGGATCTCCCGGTGAAACTCGTGGTTTTGGACGCGACACAGCCCCTGCCCTTCTCCGTCCCCTTCGACCGGATTCTGGTGGATGCGCCCTGCTCCGGAACCGGAACGCTGGGGCGTAATCCGGAGATCAAGTGGCGGTTGACCCCGGAGAAGGTTCTGGAATTGCAGCGGCTCCAGCGCGCACTGCTTGCCAGCGCGATGGAACGGCTAGCGCCGGGCGGGCGTCTTGTATATNCCACTTGTTCGCTCGAACAAGAAGAAAACGAGGAAGTCGTGAACCGCTGGAATCCTATCGNAACCCGGCGCTGGCTGCCGGGCAGCGGCCCCGGAGACGGCTTTTTCGCCGCTGTGATAACCTGTGGGTAACCGCCCAATGACTGAGATACTTCCCTCTATCCTCTCGGCTGACTTTGCGCGCCTGGCTGAGGAGATAGCGCGTGTCGAGCGCGGAGGCGCCAGCATGCTCCATGTGGATGTCATGGATGGCCATTTTGTCCCTAACATGACCGTGGGACCGCCCGTAGTGAAGTCGATTCGCAAGGCGACTACCTTGACGCTGGACGTGCATCTTATGATCACGAATCCGGATGCCTTTATCTCGGCGTTTATCGAAGCAGGCGCGGATCTGGTTTCTGTACACCAAGAGGTATGCCCGCATTTGGACCGAACTTTGCGAAAGATTCAGGAAGAGGGCGCCCGCGCGGGNGTCGTCCTCAATCCCTCAACGCCTGTTGCGACTCTAGATGAGGTGTTGGATTTCGTGGATTTTGTTTTGATTATGAGCGTGAACCCGGGATTCGGCGGACAAAAGTTTATACCCAACGCGCTGAATAAGATACGGCAGTTGGACGCACGCCGGAAGCAGCGGGGCTTGCAGTTCGCCATCGAAATCGACGGGGGGGTTGGTTTACACAATATTGCAGAGATCGTGAACGCCGGGTGCGACTGGCTGGTGGCGGGTGCGGCTGTTTTTCACAGTGACGACCCGGCGGCAACAGTCTCCCAAATGCGGCGAGCCGCTCGCGAAGCAGGCGCCGTGCGAGTTTGAACGAAATGGAAAGACGGGTTCTATGAAGGCATTGCGAGTTGCGTTGGTGATCGCGGTCGCCACGGGGTTGCTGAGTTCCTGCGGCTTCCGCCGGAAGCGTTACGAAAACCCCATCACCAAGGACACCCAGCAACCCGATAAGGTACTGTACGACAAGGCTATCAAGGACATAGAAAAAGGGCGTTACGAAATCGCCCGCCTAACTCTCAACACTCTGATTAACACATACGATACCAGCGAATATCTGGCTAAGGCGAAACTGGCCATCGCCGACAGTTGGTTCCGCGAAGGGGGTTCCACAGGCTTGGCTCAAGCCGAAGCCGAGTACAAAGACTTCATCCTGTTCTACCCGACCATGGAGGAAGCCGCAGAAGCCCAAGAGAAGGTCTGCATGATCCATTACAAGCAGATGGAGAAGGCCGATCGGGACCCCATGCACGCCTTGCGGGCGGAGGATGAATGCCGGCAACTCCTGATTCAGTTCCCCAACAGTAAGTTCGCACCACGCGCCCAACAACGCTTACGGGAGATTCAGGAAGTGATTGCCGAGCATGAGTTCCGCATCGGATCTTTTTACCACGGCAAAGGAGCTCATCCTGCCGCGGCAAACCGCTTGCAGACCCTCACGGACCACTATCCGCTGTTCAGCAAGGCAGATGAAGCGCTTTGGCAACTAGGGGATTCTTACAGCCAGATGGGCAACCGCTTCCGTGACAAGGCAGGGGCCGCCTATGCCAAAATCGTGCGCGAATACCCGCTGAGCCCGCTCGCAGAGAAGGCGAAGGAGAAATTGCGATCCATGGAAATGGAGGTTCCGGAACCCGATCCGGTGGCGGTGGCGCGTATGAAGTACGAATTGGAAAACCGCGAAAAGGCCGGACTGATGAGTCACGTGTGGGGTGTCTTCAAAAAGAGTCCGGACGTCCGTGCAGCCGCCAAGTCCGGACAGCCCGCCATGACTGCGCTGCGTCCCGGCGTGCCCGTGAGCGTTCCGACGCCTAGCTCGGGTGGAGCTTCTGGAACTACGGATGTAACAGCTACAACCATTACTGACACATCCGCCTTGGACACCAAGCCGGATGCCCGGCAGACCCCTCCGGGCGAAGCGAAGCCTACTTCCGGCGCCGAGCCNGCCGCGAGTTCTCAGGACACTGGTTCAGCTCAATCCGAGCAGCCCAAACAGGATTCTAAGTCCAACAGCAAAAAGAAGAAATCAAAAAAGTGAAACGCCGGATCTTGCTTGTGGATGACAGCCCCCATGCCCAGCGGATGGGTGAGCGCATCCTGCGTGACGAAGGCTACGAGGTGGTTTCGGTAACCGATGGCGCTACGGCCTTGATCCGGTTGCGGGACTTTGAGCCGGATGTGGTCATCACGGACGTTTCCCTGCCGGATCGAAGCGGCTATGATTTGTGTAGTGAGATTAAAAGAACGATCTCAAAGTGGCCGATTAAAGTAGTCGTCACGGCTGGGTTGCTCGAACCACTGGATGCGGCGCTAGCAGGGCAGGTGGGAAGTGACGGCAGTTTGCGCAAGCCCTTCGAGGCCTCCGCCATGTTGGGCCTAGTGGCGCATTTGCTTCAAGCCGCAGACGAGGAACGGAGTTCCGTCCATACGCCAAGAGGCTCTGATCAAACGGCCCAAGCAGAGCCGACCGTGGCTGCGGCGGACACGGAAGCGATGCCTGACGCTTCGGCGTTTCCGGCGCCGCAAGACGATGGCCCGAAGCAACCTGTAGACACTGGGCTGGTCCGTGCTGCGGTTACGATGGCTGTAGAATCAGCCATTCCCACCTTGATCGACGAAATCACCACCCGCATATTGGAAACGTTGCAAAAAGAAAAAAGTTGACCGGCGCCCGATGCCTGAGAACAGCTTTGACATTGTGTCGAAAGTCGAGCTTCCCGAGGTTCAGAACGCCATTCAGCAAACGCTGAAGGAGATCCAGACTCGCTTCGATTTGAAAAACACGGGCTCCAAGGTGGAACTCAATGAAAAGGAAAAGAAAATCCTTCTGCAAAGCAAAGATGAGTTCAAGCTCAAAGCGGTGATTGAGGTCTTGGAGCAGAAGCTGGTTAAGCGCAAAGTGCCTCTGAAAGCTCTATCTTATGGTCAGGTGCAGCCGGCCGCCGGCTCCACCGTCAGGCAAGAGATCACGCTTCAGCAGGGGATTCCGCTCGAGAAGGCGCGTGAGATCGTCAAGCGCATTAAGGAGAGCAAAAAGAAAGTACAAGCATCCATTCAAGGGGATCTGGTTCGCGTGAGCGGAAGAGATCGCGATACGTTACAGGAAGTGATTCAAATGCTCCGCGAAATCGATTTCGGCATTGACATGCAGTTTACGAACTACCGCACTTTTTGAGTCGATGACAGCGTCTCCCGTGCCGCGCCGAATTGAATCCTTAATGATCCCCGGCCCCACAGGCAAACTGGAAGCCTTACTGGAGGAACCTGAATACGGGGCGCCCGTCGAGGCAGCATTAGTTTGCCATCCCCACCCCGCGTTTGGGGGTTCGATGCATAACAAGGTGGTTTTCCGTCTCGCACGCGCGTTACGCCGCGCCGGAGCGGTGGTTTTGCGCTTCAACTTCCGGGGGGTGAACCAGAGCGAGGGATCTTATTCCGGTGGGATTGGAGAGCTCGAAGATGCCCGCTGCGCTCTCGGCTGGCTCCGAGAACGCTACCCCAAGCTGTCAACGACCCTCGCAGGCTTTTCGTTTGGCGCGGGAATCGCTCTTCAACTGGCATCGAGTCCGGAGGGTCTGCGGCGGGTGATCGCCGCCGGACTTCCGGCGCGATTCACAACCGCGGTAGACCTTTCCAACTGTCTGATTCCAAAAATCTTTATACAAAGTTCGCATGACGAATTCGGATCGGTGGAGGAACTGCGCTCCTTTGTGGGACAGCTTCCAGAGCCTAAATCCCTCCACGTGATTGAAGCAGCCGATCACTTCTTTACNGGGGCTTTGGATGACCTGGAGGGTCTGGTCTCGACGCTGGATCAAAAGCTAAGCGCGTAGTTGTGGCGGAGTTCCCGAGCCATACGCCGGGTAGCGCGCTCGGCAATGAGATTCGCCACTTTTGTCAAAAGTTCAGGTACATCCTCAGGCGCAATGAGAACCTCAGGCAAATCCCCGAGGGTACCCGCGCCGCCGGACCACGAACTACTAATCAAAGCCGCAGCAGGCTCATACTCCATCATCCTGGCATGGGCTAAAACCTTATACCCAGCATCCGGGGATTCGAGGTGAAGGTCCGTCAGCACGAGCTCGTACTCAGCTTCGTCCATACGCCCCACCGCCTCGGCTGCGGACGCTGCGGAATCGACATGGTATCCGCTCGCTTGCAGCACGGTTTGCAACGTCAGCCGCGAAGTTGGATCGTCATCCACCAGCAACACGCGCGCCAAGGCTAGATCTGAGACATGCTTCCGGTGAGTTTTGAGTTTCCCAATCGACTTACGGTAGGGTAACACGCTAATAATAGTGTAGCCGAAACTTCCAGGTTTGTGCTTTAAATTTGCTGAGAACCGCGTTTTTTATACTTGTAGTGAGGTGTACGCCTAGTACTGGCGCGCAAAAACACGGTCAAAAATGGCATCGATGTTCCGCAATTGTCGCTCGACCGAGAACGCTTTCTTGATTTGTTCGTCGTTCAAGTAAGCGCGGATCTCGGGATCCGCCTCAATCGCCGCCCGGAAATCGCCGTCCTCCTCCCAAGCCTTCATGGCGTGAGCTTGTACGATCTGATAGGCGCGCTCGCGCAACATGCCCGCCGCGGCTAAGTCCAGCAGAAGCTGCCCGGAGAAAACAAGTCCTTTGGTTGCATTTAGATTCTGAAGCATTCGGTCAGGGTAGACGCGCATCCCGCGAACGAGCCAGATAGTCCGATCTAGCAAGTAGTCGGTGAGGATGGTCGAATCGGGAAGGATCACGCGCTCCACCGATGAATGGGATATATCCCGTTCGTGCCACAGCGCTATATCCTCGAAAGCCGCTTGAACATGGCTGCGCACCACACGAGCCAGTCCGCAAATCTGCTCGCAGACGACGGGGTTCCGTTTGTGCGGCATGGCGGAGCTGCCCTTTTGTCCGGGTGTGAACGGTTCTTCGGCCTCGCGCACCTCGGTTTTCTGCAAGTGCCTGATTTCCAAAGCGATTTTCTCGAGCGTAGCGGCGATTAGAGCCAGGGTCGCCAAGAAATGTGCGTGCCGGTCGCGGGAAATGACTTGGGAGGCGATAGGGGCGGCCAGCAACCCGAGCTTTTCGCAGATGCGCGCTTCCACGTCCGGCCCGATGTGCGCAAACACGCCGACGGCGCCGGAAATCTTACCTACGCGCATCTCCTCGGCGGCCGCCTGAAAGCGAGCAATATTCCTGCGAACTTCGTCGTACCACAATGCGATCTTCCAGCCGAAAGTCACCGGCTCAGCGTGCACGCCGTGCGTGCGCCCGATTTGCACTGTGTGCTTAAACTCGAAGGCGCGCTCCTTTAGGACGGCAGCCAAGCTTTCCAGCCCGTCGAGAATCAGCTTGGAGGCCTGCTTGACAAGCAGCGCTTGCGCCGTATCCACGACGTCGTTGGAAGTCATCCCGTAATGAAACCAGCGAGACGCTTCCGGATGCCCTGCCGCCGCCATGCTTTCCGCCACGGCGGTGGTGAAAGCGATGACGTCGTGCTTGGTGGTCTTTTCAATCTCGTGGATGCGCTCGACGTTGCATGAGGCGTAGCGGCGAAGCTGCGCGGCGGCCTCCGCCGGCGTCACACCGGCCTCCGCTAGCGCTTCCGTAGCCGCCAGCTCCACCTCCAGCCATCGCTGAAACTTGTTTTCTTCGCTCCAAATTCGCCCCATCTCGGGCCGTGTATATCTGGCAATCATGGTCAAAAATGAAAGACTTCACTCTGCTTGCCCGGTTCAGCCACAACCAGCCGCAACCTGAGCCCGCGCCGTTCGAGCGCCTGCTGCGCCACCAGCCGGGCCAGTTCGGGATGGTTGTTGTTTGGGCTTAGGTGGCTGAGCACCAGCGTGTGTATGCTTGGGTCCATGTCCGTGGCTATGAACTCACCCACAATTTCATTGGACAGGTGTCCGTTGCGGCTCATCACGCGCTGCTTCACGGCCCATGGGTATGGACCCACCNTGAGCATCTCCAGATCGTGGTTGGATTCCAGGATGAGAAGGTCGGCGCCGCGCAAATGAAACCGGATGGAGTCCGGAATGTAACCCAAATCGGTGACCAGGCCCACTTTCAAGCCTTCCACCCGAAAACGAAACCCGACTGGATCGGCGGCATCGTGCGGGACGGTGAAGCTGTCGATATCCATATCCCCAATACGCAACGAGTTGCCCGCGGAGAACGTCTCCAAACAGGGGCGCACATCCTGCCAGTCGATGCAGGGGGCGGTGAGGCGGGTCATAAACACCGGGGTGCCAAAGCGGCGGACCCACCGGACCAAACCGGAGACGTGGTCGCTGTGCTCGTGCGTGATTAGAATAGCGTCCAGCTTTTCGGGGTCTTCACCGATAGCCGTCAGCCGGCTGGCGATCTCACGCCGGCTCAATCCTGCATCGACCAGAATGCGCGTGCGCCCGGTTCCAATGAACGTCGCGTTACCCGAGCTGCTGCTGGCCAAAATACAAAGCTTGAGGATGGCTGCTTTCCTCCGGAAATACCTTTCTAGCACAGCGGGGGGTAGGGCGTTTGGTAGGGGTTTTTGCCGAATGGCAAGCGTTGGGACGGGTCGGGTATGCTACGCTTGGAGAGGATCTGATTAACACCCGCAACGCGTCGGTCCGCAACACACGGAACGTAGGAGTAAGCAAAACGGATTCATGAACATTCGCTCGTTGTTTAGCCTGTTCTCGTCGGATTTGGCGATCGATCTGGGCACGGCAAACACCCTTGTGTTTGCGAAAGGCAAGGGGATCGTAGTGAACGAACCGTCCATCGTCGCCATCAACAAAACCACCGGCGAGGTGGAAGCCGTGGGGAAAGAAGCCAAGGAAATGCTGGGGCGCACCCCGGGCAACATCGTGGCTATCCGTCCGATGAAGGACGGAGTCATCGCAGACTTCAAAGTAACCGAGCGAATGCTGGGTTACTTTATCCAAAAGGCCCACGGGCGCAAAATGCTGGTCCACCCGCGAATCGTGATCGGCGTACCTAGCGAGATTACGCAAGTCGAAAAACGCGCGGTAGTGGATTCAGCCTACCGCGCCAAAGCCAGCGAAGTGCATCTGGTAGAGCAGGCCATGGTGGCAGCCATCGGAGCAGGTTTGCCGATCACCGAACCCTCCGGAAACATGGTGGTGGACATTGGCGGCGGCACCACGGACGTGGCCGTAATTTCCCTTTCGGGCATCGTCTACTCGCGCAGCGTCCGCGTGGCGGGCAACGAGATGGACGACGCCATTATGCAGTATTTGAAGCGCAAATACAACCTGTTGATCGGTGAGCGCACGGCCGAAGCCATCAAGATTCAAATCGGATCCGCCTATCCGTTAGACAAGCCCTTGACCATGGAAGTCAAAGGCCGGAATCTGATCGAGGGCGTCCCCAAAACAGTGACCGTGGATGACTCAGAAATTCGTGAAGCGCTTTCGGAATGCGTCGCCACGATTTTAAACGCCATTCGCGTGGCGTTGGAGCGCACCCCGCCGGAACTTAGCGCCGATATCAGCGACCGCGGGATCGTTTTAACCGGCGGCGGCGCCTTACTCAAGAACCTGGATAAAAGGATCCGCGAAGAAACAGGTTTGCCAGTCTCCATCGCCGAGGATCCCCTCGCATCGGTGGTTCTGGGGACCGGTAAGATGCTGACGGATTTCAAACTGCTGCGCCGCGTAGCTATCGAATAGGCGCACGGGGCGGCAGCGCACGCACGATCCAGATATGGAGGTCTTTTTTAGCCGGTACCGGAACGTCACGGTTCTTCTGCTGGTTTTGTTTGCGCAACTGCTGCTTCTGGCCTGGCAGGTCCGAGGCAAGCAGGAAGTGCGGTTGATCCGGGTTTGGGCCGTGACGGCCATCACACCTATTGCGCAAGTCATCGAGACGGTGCGCAGCCAGAGCGCCGGATTTGTCCAAGACTATCTCATGCTCATGCATGCCAAGGACGAGAACCGCCAGTTGCGAGAAGAGATCGGAAAGCTCAAGCTGGAGAACCAGTTCTTGCGTTCGGAACTGCAAATGGCGGACCGGGTGCGCGCTCTGGCGGCGTTTCAAGCCCGGACGCCTTCCAAAACGCTCGCCGCACGCATTATCGCCACTGGCACGGGCGCAAACTCGAAGCTCGCTTATATCGATCGCGGCGCCACCAGTGGCGTAATGCGCGGGATGGCCGTCATCACCCCGGACGGGATCGTGGGGCGCGTGCTGGCCGTGTTTCCCTTTTCGTCGCAGGTGCTGCTGATCACGGATCCGACTTTCGCTGCCGGCGTCATTTCTCAGAAAGGCCGCATCCAGGGAACGTTGAAAGGCCAAGGACACGCCACCTGCATTGTGGATTACATCCCGAACGAGGAAAAGGTCGAAGTGGGAGAGTGGTTCTACACCTCCGGAACGGACCGCGTGTTTCCCAAGGGGCTTCCAGCAGGCGTCGTAAAAGCTGTCCGTCCGGGGAGGACATTCCAGGAAATCCTGGTAAGCCCCAGCGGTTTTCAGAACGGCTTGGAGGAAGTGCTGGTCGTTCTGGAAGGCGTACATCAGCAGATTCCGGACGCCACGCAGCAGCCGCAGTCGGGAATGTACATATTGCCGCCTCCGCCTGCGGAGACGCATCCCTCGCCGGCGGTGTCTACCGAGGTCCCGCGGCTAGCGACGGACGCCGACCGTCTGAAAGAGCGTTACCGCGCCATCGGTGAAGCGCAGGGGCATCGATTCGGATCGGGCCCTCCTCCGGACTTCTTGCGGAATCCCGCCGCCGCGCCGCCTCGTCCCCAAACTAGCCCTGCGCCGGAGCCCGGCTCCGCTGGTAAGCCTTTATCACCCCAACCCACCCCCAACCCATGAACGAATTTGGCGAACCAGTTCTCGGCCGGAGACCACGCAAAGGCCGCTCCACGCGTTACCAGCCGCTGGTGATGCTTCTGGTGTGCTTAGGCGCAGTTCTGTTCCAGGTGTACGTGCCGCTGTTTTCCCAGTATTTCGCCTACCTGGAGTTACCGCTGCTGGTTACGGTCTATTTTGCCCTCACCAAACGTAATCCCATCGCGGGCCTGTTCATAGGGTGCGCTGTCGGCTTGTTGCAGGATTCCTTGGCGGCGCATCCCATCGGGCTGTTTGGAATGGTGAAAACGCTCATTGGCTACTTCGCCGCTAGCGTAAGCATGCGATTCGATGTGGATAATCCCATATTGCGCGCCATTCTGGCTTTCTTTTTCTTCACGTTCCACCAAGCGTTTTTGTGGCTCTTGACCAGCGCTCTGTTGGGACAAGCCGCCATCTTAGACTTGCCGCAGATGTTCTTGCTTGCGGGACTGAACGCCGCCGTGGCGCTTCCCCTGTTCGCGGTGTTGGATAAAATGAAAGAGAGGGCTTAACAGCCGAACCCCGCAAGTGACGCACCTTCCGCTCGAGCCGGACGACGGGCGACAAATTCTCTCCGCGGAGCCGGTGCTCCGGGATGATACGAAATTCGCGTCCGGGAAGATAGCTTTTTTTCAATATCTTTCCGTAGGTGTGTTCTTGTTCCTGCTCTCTGGCTTTTGGAGTTTACAGGTGCAGAACCAGCAGGAGTATAGCGAACTGGCCGAGCGCAATAGCATCAAGTCCTATCCCGTGCTGGCGCCTCGAGGGAAGATTCTCGACCGTGAGGGCAGGGTCATCGTGGACAACCACTCGAGTTTTAGCCTCTTGCTCTCCAGGGAGAATCTCAAGTGGGAGCACCTGAAACCCATCGCGGAGGGCCTCAACCTCGATTACGCCGACCTAGTAGCCCGGGTGGAGCGCTTCAAGTCGAGGCCTTCTTATGAGCCCATCATCATCAAGGAAGAGCTGACGCCGGAAGACTTGGCGTTCGTAGAAGCCCATCGAGATCCCAATACCTTCCCCGAAATGGAACTCTTGCACGCTCAGCGGCGGCTGTATCCTCGCGACGGACTGGCGGCGCATGTGATCGGCTATGTGGGTGAGATCAGCGAGACGGAGCTGAATTCTCCGGAGTTCGCCAAGTATGACCAGGGGGACATTATCGGCAAGGCTGGAATCGAACGCCAATACAACGAACACTTGATGGGAATTGATGGACGGCGTCAAGTTCTGGTGGACAATCGCGGGCGCGAACGCAAGGTCCTGGGGATGAAGGAAGCCGTCCCAGGAAAAAACTTGCAACTCACTTTGGATTTGGATTTGCAAGTAGTGGCGGAACTGGCCATGGAAGGGCGCCGTGGAGCCGTAGTCGCCTTGGATCCGCGCAACGGAGAGGTTCTGGCTATGGTAAGCCGCCCAGCCTTCGATCCGAACAAGTTCACCAGCCGCATCAGTTCCAAAGATTGGAAGGACATTCTGGCGAATCCCGACAACCCCCTTCTGAACCGTGCTATTCAGGCGCAGCTTGCGCCAGGATCGACGTTCAAACCCATAATGGCGCTAGCCGGTCTAGAATCCGGCAACGTGGATGAGACTACGCGGGTGTTCTGCCCGGGCGGCGCTACTTTTTACGGCCGTTATTTCAAGTGTTGGAAAAAGGGAGGCCACGGCGCAGTGGACCTACACCGCGCCCTGGTGCACTCTTGCGACGTGTTTTTTTACCACTTGGGGAACCGGATGGGGATTGACACCATTGCAGGCTATGCCGAGATGGTCGGGTTCGGAAAGAAGACCGGCATTGACCTGCCCCAGGAAAAGGAGGGGCTAGTTCCCTCCAGCCGTTGGAAAATGCGGACGTTCCGGCAAAAGTGGTACGCCGGCGAGACCATTTCGGTGGCCATCGGCCAGGGCGCTTTGACGGTGACGCCCATTCAGCTCGCCTATGCGATTGGCGGAATTGCAGCAGGAGGTTTTTGGCACAGACCACACTTAGTGAAGAGCCAGACCGGCTCCGAGCGACCCCGAAAAGCGGATCTCCACGTCGAGAACATCAATAACGTGATTTACGGGATGTGGGGCGTGGTAAACGAAGGGGGCACCGGCGCAGTGGCGCGGCTAGTGGGTTTTGATGTTTGCGGCAAGACCGGGACGGCGCAACTGGCATCCAATGAGTATTTGAAGGGCGCCGGAAAGGGACGCGAAATGGTAGACAATGCATGGTTTGTGGGTTTTGCGCCCCGGCAGTCTCCCGAAATTGTGGTCGTAGCCTTGTTCGAAGCCGGCGGNCATGGGGATTTGGCGGCGCCTATTGTACGCGACGTGATCAAGGCCTACTACGATAAGAAATACCGCCGGAACGCCCAAGCGCAGACGGTCGCGCAGCGCACCCCCGGCGCGCCGCTGCTGACCCGCCCGGATGGGGCGTTACCACCGGTTAAGCCGCTCGAAAGAGTCGAGGTGGCTGGGTTTGGGGGAGGAAGGGAACCTTAGATGGCGAATTACCGCTCCCTCCGGGATCTAGACTGGGTGCTGTTGTTCATTACCTTGGCGCTATGTTCGTTGGGGATTCTTCAGATCTATAGCGCCACTTTAGGCAGCGTATGGAAGGACGCTTGGTGGAAACAAGTGATATATGTGGCCGCCGGGTTCGTCGCTTTATGGTTGATGACGCAGATCGACTACCACAGTCTTTTAGGGCAGGTTCCGGTCTTTTATCTGCTCACAGTGGCCACCCTTGGGGCAACGTTCGCTGTAGGCAAGCAGGTCTTTGGATCGCGCCGCTGGATTCCGCTCGCAGGGGGCTTTCACCTGCAAGTGTCGGAGTTCGGTAAATTGGTGATAATATTGCTAGTGGCGCGGTATCTTTCCGAGCTCAAGCGTGAGCATTTGGAAACCCGCGATTTGCTGAAACTGGCCGGCCTGGTGGGTCTGCCTATGGTCATGGTGATGCGTCAACCAGATCTCGGCACTGCGCTGACATACTTGCCGGTTCTGGGCATGGGCGTGTTTCTGGGCGGTTTACGGTGGCAGCATGTGGTGGCCATTTCAGTAATTGTCCTGATCTTGCTTCCGTTTGGATGGTACGCGCTCAAAGATTACCAGAAGGCGCGGCTGTCCACGTTCATNGATCCGGGAAAGGATCCCCGGGGAAGCGGNTATCAGGTAATCCAATCCACCATCGCCGTTGGGCAAGGTGGCATTTGGGGACGGGGAGTCACGAAAGGATCGCAGACGCAGTTGCGATTTCTGCCGGTCCCACACACGGATTTTATTTTCTCTTCCTTCGCGGAAGAGCATGGATTTGTCGGAGTTGTGGTGGTCCTTGGGTTGTATTTCTTGCTGCTCATGCAGATCGTACAAAATGCACAAGCCGCTCCAGACCGGGCGGGGATGTATATCTGCATGGGGGTGGCAACCGTGTTGTTGTTTCACATTCTGGTCAACGTTGGCATGGTGATCGGCCGTATGCCGGTGACCGGCATTCCGCTGCCTTTCATGAGCGCCGGCGGATCGAACACGTTGTCGATGTTTATGATGCTGGGGCTGGTGAACAATGTCCGGCTCCGGCGTTTTATTAGTTGAAGCGTTCGGGATACGAGGTCTTGAGGCTTCCAGGAAAGGGTTGCTGGTTCCGAAACGGATTTCTTAAGTTGCGGTATGCGGCTTGGCCGCAGTAGCGCCGCCCAGGGAATGGATGGCGGTGCGGCGGGCTAAGCTTAAGCCGGACGCCAGCCGGATGTAAGAGCTGCGGTCGGGTTCAACAAAGCGGCAAGCGCCGATTGCTNCGCAAGGCGAAGCCAGGGGATGGTGAAAGATCCTCCCTGGAACCGTAAGTGCTCCATCCAGGCAGGCAGACGCGAGTTTTACGAAACATCCCCCGCGCTGTGCGTGGGGGGTGGGGCCGTCCAACCACTTTCCCGCCGCTCTCATCATCCGCGTTCCCTGAAATTGGAGAAATGAGATGGCAAAAGAACTGGTGATTTCCTCAAACCGCCACGAAACGAAGGTGGCGGTTTTGGAGGATGATCAACTCGTGGAAATCTACTTTCAGCGAGCCCATGAGTACTCGCTGGCAGGTAGTATTCATAAAGGGCGCGTGACCCGGGTATTACCCGGAATGCAGTCCGCATTTGTCGACTTGGGGTTGGAACGGGACACCTTTTTGTACGTTTCGGATTTTTTTGATGAAAACGCCGAAGAGTACGACCGTATCCCGACTGACGATCGCTCGCCGCGGTCCCGCGCCAGCTCCGCCGGAGCTGCGGTAGCTGAGACGCNGGTGTCTGAGAGGGCTGCTCCCAGCGCCACGGTGGAAGCGAACGCTCCCGTAGAGCCCCCCACCGAAGTCGAGAGCAGGGGCGTGCACGATCGCGACCGCAGGAACCGCCGCTCGAAACGGCGTCGCGGGCGCGAGCGGGGCCTTCCGGAGTCTAAGTACGCTGCGGTAGGCGAACAACCGCCTGCGGGTGCGGATTCGGCGGTGGATCAGCCCAAAGCGGACTTCGAAGTGCTGCCTGGCGAGTCGTTAGCGAAATATGCTCGTCCGGAGGCAGCGGAAACCGAAACGGAAAGCGATGCTGAAGAGCAGATCGCGGAAGCCGAATCCAGTGGAACGGAAGACCAGTTCGAAGAGGCGGAGGAGTCTCCCGAGGAAAGTGGCGTTACGCCTTCAGAGCCTCTAACGGAATACGAAGAGAGCGAAATCCGGGAGATGATCCTCGAGGCTCAGGAAGAAGCCGAGCGCCGCGAACAGGGATTCGAGGAACCGGAGGCCAGCGCCAGATCCCTGGAGCTGGCGCCCACCGTCGAAACTGGCGGGGAGAGTCTTGAAGCCTGCCCGGAAGAAGAAGAGGAGGCGCCTGAGCCTGAGGAAGAAGAGTTGCTCGGCGAAGAAGACTCCACAGCTCCCGAAACGGAAGAGGCTGCCGGCGAGGAACCCTCCGAGCCGAAAACCGAGGGGGAACCCGAGCAAGAAATACAAGAAGCAATGACAGAAGCGGCACAGGCCGAGTCGGCAGCGATGGCGGAGCCGGGTCTGGAGGAGGAAGCCCCTGGCATAGCCGTGGATTCCAGGGAAATCGAACCTGCGCGCAAGCCGGTGAGTCTCACTGCTACATTGCGTGAGCAAGGCCACCGCTACCTCCACCGCGTATCTCGCAGGATGCGGCGAAAGCTGCGCCAGGAAGCCGCTGCCGCCGAACAGCAGCGCGAGGCCCAAACCGAACCGAAAGCGGCTCGCGCCGAACGGCCTACCCCGTCCATTACGGATCTCCTGCGGGAAGGACAGGAGATCATCGTACAGATCGCCAAGGAACCCCTGGGGCAGAAGGGGGCGCGCATTACCTCCCACATCGCCCTGCCAGGCCGTTATGTCGTGTACATGCCCACGGTCGAACACATAGGCGTCTCTCGTAAGATCGCCAGCGAAGAAGAGCGCCAGCGGCTAAAGCGCATCTTGCAGGCCCATCGGGTAGGGGCGCCGGGCGGTTTCATCGTGCGTACGGCAGGCGAAGGAAGATCCGAGCAAGAAATCACCGCCGACATGAATTTTCTCGTCAACTTGTGGCAGGACATCAAGCAGAAAGCGGAGAAACGAAAAGCCCCGGCGCTGCTCCATCACGACCTGGACATCGTACAGCGTGTGCTTCGCGATCAATTGACGGAATCGTTTAAGTCGATTTGGACCGACAACGAAGAAGTGTACGAAAGCGTACTGCGCTTCGTACAGCGTTTCCAACCTGGGCTGATGGGGCGGGTGAAGCTCTATACGCGTTCGACGCCCATTTTTGATGCTTTCAACATCACCCAAGAGCTGGAAAAGGCTCTGCGCCCCAAAGTGTGGCTCAAGTCGGGCGGGTACATTGTGATCAACCAGACCGAAGCGCTGGTGGCTATCGACGTGAATACCGGCAAGTTCGTGGGCAAGTCTAACCGTCTGGAAGATACGATCGTCAAGACAAATACGGAAGCAGTGAAGGAGATTGTGCGCCAAATCCGCTTGCGGGACTTGGGCGGGATCATCGTGATCGACTTCATCGACATGGACGAGCGCAAAAACCGCCAAAAAGTTATGCAAGCTTTGGAAGAAGCTATGCGCGCCGACCGTGCGCCCTACAAGATTCTCCAGTTCAATGACTTCGGCTTGGTGGCTATCACCCGGAAACGCGTCAAACAGAGCCTCGAGCGGACGCTGTGCTCTCCATGTCCCTACTGCGACGGGGCAGGATATGTGAAAAGCGTCCAAACCGTGATCGGCGAAATCCTACAGGAGGCCACTAAGATCGCCAAAGCGGTGGAAGGAGAGAAAGACGTAATCTTGCGAGTCAATCCGGAGGTTGCCAAAGTTCTCAAATCCACTGATAACAGTTATTTGGAAGAGCTGGAGAGTATCCTGAAGCGCCCGGTGCTGGTCCAGAGCGATCCGATGTTGCACCAAGAGAAATTCGACTTGGCTTAGCCTACCATGCGTATTCGGCTCCTGTTGGCGGCATGCGTAGCGGCGAGCTTTGCCTCGGCCCAGCGGTTGGAAGTGTACTCTCAGTTTCGCCGCGTGGACCCTTGGGGCAGGATTGTGAGCGCCGACCGCATGGGCGAGCCGCGCGAAATCCTTTCGCCTATGGTGGCGCGTAACGCCCATGCGGGTTTCTTTTTGGTGGCCGTGCCGCCGCCCGGAGAATGGGCCACTATTTATGTGGGTCAGAACCCGGAGAATGCGGTGACGGCGCGGCTTTACCGCGTGTCATTTCTTAAACAGGGAGACGAGTGGATTCCTTCGCAAATGAAGGAAGTAAAGTTGCCTTTCCAAGGCCGATTGCCCGATCATGCTGAGGCGCCGGAGCAAAAAGCGTTCGTATTCTGGCTCGATGTTTGGGTAGCGCCCGATTCGCCTGTCCGGCGCATCAAGCTGGAGCCGCAGCTTAATATCGGCGACCGTTGGATCATTTACCCCATGGAAGTTCGCATCATGCCGCTGATTGTGCCGTCGGAGATTGGAACTCCACTGGACTTATTAACGCCCAATCGCCGCTCTGATTCAGGTGCAATGGCCCGGCTCCGGGCCTTCTTTTGCGGCGGAGGGGTGGCAGGCAATCCCGCCGCGCCGGGGACGATGGCTTACGCGATGGACCGGTTGGTGTTACAAGATATGGCGGCGGCAAAAGCCCTCGGCGAAGGCGAAGCAAAGATCAAACTGCTGGGAGAGGTTTTGCGCGCCGCCGGGGCCGTGAGTTCTCAGGCGTGGTGCGAGGACCGCGAACCTCCTCCGAACGTGGACTGGTACTTACGCTTCCGCGACGCGCTCTATCGCGCGCGTTGAACGGCGAGCAGAGCGTATGCCCATGTTAGAATACGAGTAAGTTTGCGCAGTTTTGGCTTTTGGAGAGATGGCCGAGTGGCTGAAGGCGCACGCTTGGAAAGCGTGTATACGGGAAACCGTATCGAGGGTTCGAATCCCTCTCTCTCCGCCACTCCTTTGTAATCCTTTCTATTGCAATCACTTACAGTACATAGTATGCTCTTGGCGTCGGTAATTTGGCAAAAATAGACACCAAGCGTGCCGCCGTGAAAACCTTCAAAGCCGTCCGCCTTGGGTCAGAGCCTTGATACCCGCTGCGCGATGACAGAGACGGAGCTCTTGGCAGGCCCAAAGCCCTCTTCCACTACGTTTAATGCCTTATCTCCCCTAGAAGCTCCGAAATGGCTGCCGGCGCGCTTCCGTTTATCCACGGCGCGGAATGAGCGATATATCATTGAGGGTTCGCCTATGCTGATTTCGCTTTTCTTACTCGTGACGGCGGCGCTTGCTCCCGCGGCCCAGCGCTTCCCCCTGCAAACGCCGCCGGACGATTTTGCGCCTACCGTCTTAGATGGCTCCCTTTGGGTGGAGGCGCCCACCGGGAAACACGGCTTCCTGCAAGTACGGGGCGACAAGTTCATGTTCGAGGATGGAACGCCGGCGCGCTTCTGGGGCGCGCAAATCGGCTTCTTCGATAAGGCGCGTGTGGACTATGCTGTGAAACGCATGCGAAAGCAGGGCATCAACATCGTTCGCCTTCACCACCTGCCCTGGCTTACCAAGAAGGGCGCGGCGTCGATGTTCGACTACGATCCGGAGGCTTTTGACCGGCTGGACTACCTGATCGCCAAGCTCGGCGAGCAAGGCATCTATGTCATTTTGGACACCGATTACCCCCTGCATACCCGCATCGGTCCCGCCGAAAAACTGCCCGGCTTGGACAAGGGTGGTCCNGCTCCCTATGCCGAGTTCTTTAACGCCNAAGTGGCGCGCCTGAAACGTAAGCGTCTGCTCGACGTGCTGACGCATGTGAACGCATACACCCGGAAGCGGTACTTAGACGACCCTACCCTTGCGCTGGTGGAAATCCATAATGAAGATTCGATGTTCTGGTACGGCGTCAGCAGCCTGCCCGAGCCATTCAAGACGCAGCTTGAGAATGCTTTTAAGGACTGGCTGCGGCGCAGGTATCAAGATGAATCCGGTTTGCGCAAGGCTTGGGAGGCCAATGGCAAAGTTCCCTTGAACGCCGGCGAAGGCCTGGGAGAAGGGCAGCGCATGGCCATCCAGCATATGAGCATCTACGACCCCAAGGTGCTGGCTCAAAGACCGGAGATCGAGAAACGCGCCCTGGACCAATTGCGCTTCTTCCTGGAGCTGGAGGAGAAATATTTCCTGAGTTGCCGCGACATGCTGCGGCAAGCGGGACTCAAGGTTCCGGTGGCGGGAACCAACTGGCAGGGCGGTGGTTTCACCACTCGCATTCACTTGCTCGGTCAGTCTCGATTGGACTACATCGACCGTCACGGCTACTGGGACCACCCGCAGGGCGAGGGGAACCTCAAATGGCGCATCGCCACCGCCAAATTCGTCAACCTTCCGATGGTGAAGGCATTGCTGGCTGCGCCAGACCCGCAACAGGAAAACAACGTCGGCAACCTGGTGGTGGCCAAGTCCTGGGAGCGCGTTTTCGGCAAGCCTCTTTCGATCAGCGAGTGGAATACCTGCCTGCCGAACGAGTACTCCTTGGAAGGAACCGGCTTGATGGCGGCTTATGGGTTGCTCCAAGGCTGGAGCGCTTCTTTGCAGTTTGCCTACTCCAGCCCTGATTGGCCGGGGCAGCTCAGTCCCGGATCGTTCGACCTGCTCGGCAATCCCCCACAAATCCTGCAATTCTTTGCCGCAGCGGCGATGTGGCATCGTGGCGACGTGAAGGAAGCCGCCATAGTGGGGGAAACACTCTATACCCCGCAATCGGTTTTTGTTTTTGAGCGCGACCGCCGGCCGCTGCCGCAAGCCGCGGCGCTGGTGGGCAAAGTCGGCTACCGGTTCCAGGAGCGCCCCGGAACCCCTGTGAAAGTGGACATCTCGCGCTACTGGGATCCGGACCGGCTTATCGCCCGTTCGATGACCGGCGAGCTGGTGTGGGATGCCCGCCGGGGCGTCGTCACTATAAACACCCCCCGGACGCAAGCGGCTATCGGGTTTCTCTCCGCCGGGACGCCGCCGCTAGGCGCCGTCGAGATCCATTCGGATACGCGCTTCGGCGCTCTCTATGTGACGGCTTTGGATGGCGCCCTGCCCATCTCCGAAGCGCGGCGCTTGGTGGTCACCGCCGTGGGTCCGGCTCGGAACACAGGGATGGAGTACATCCAGACCACGGAGATCGCCTCGCGCTACCAAGCGCCCTTTTGGCGCCTAAAACAGGTGGGGGAAGGCCCCGTGCTGCTGGATGCCGTCACCGGCAAGCTGCGTATCCGCACGCGACACGCCGCCTCACTGCGAGTCTGGGCGCTGGATGTCAATGGGCGTCGCCTCAAGCCCGTCCCGGCAGTCGCGCGCCAGGATGCGCTGGAGCTCACGCTCGATGCGGCGCACCAAGCGGTCTATTATGAGATGAGCGTGCATTAAGGAGGAAAATGCGCCGGTGGCCGGTTGTCAGCACCNCCCTGATGCTGGTCTCTACGCNCCTGTTCGCAGCGGAGATTTCTTGGGGGCTGCGCGCAGGCGCTTCCTCGTTTGTCNTGGGGCCGTTTGGGGAAGTTCGCATACGCCGCACTATTGCGCTAAGCGGCGATTTTCTGTTGCGCCGGATGGGTCTGGAGACTTCGCCGAACGCCCCGCGCCTCCGCGTCTGGACATGGGAAGCCCCTGTCAGCGGGACGTACCGTGCCGCCATGTCCGGGCGCCCCTTCTTTCGCGCCGGTGTTTCCGTGAACCGGGTCATTCACGTGACCGGCGCCGTCCTCTGCGCTCGTGGTCCTTACGGCGAGACGCTTTACTGCACGGACGGCAAGCCGATGATAGAACTCCGCCACCGCAGCGTTTCTGGCTTGTTCGCCGGCGGCGGTTTGCAGGTGGGGCGNGGACGGCTCCAGCTGGAACCAGAAATCCGCTGGACGCGCTGGCTTCACCGCAATATCGGAGTGCGGGACTCGGCCATCCGGTCGTACCTGAATCAGCTCGACGTCTTCGTGGGCCTGCGCTTCTAAGCCGCAACCCTCGATTCGAGGTCTGGACAGCCATCGGTTTCCGGGTTCCCGACCTTGCGAGTTGTGCGGTTCCCCGGCCGGCCCCTCGCCGACAACCTTCCGATGCACCGGCTCGGAGGCGTGCCCGTCCGCGTTTACCCGCCAGCCAAAACTTTGGCGTTGACACCGTAAAAGGATGGGAATAGAATTTCCTTCGTTCAGGAATCCAAAATGGAAACTACGATCATGATTCGCTTCGCCCGATCGAAGATGAGACATGCCGGGCCATTGGCCCTGCTGCTGATATGGTCCGCCGCGGCTATATTGGCTCAGACGATTACCGGATCGATCTCGGGGACCGTGCTGGACAATGCCCAGTCGGTGGTGCCTGGCGCGAGCTTGAAACTGGTGCATGTTTCCACCGGGATGGAACGCACGGCCCGAACCGACGAGCGAGGCGAGTTCGTCATCGCGGCGCTGCCGCCGGGAGTGTACACCCTGAGCGTGGAAGCCGCGGGGTTCAAAACGCTGGTGCGTAGTGACATCCTCCTTACCGCTTCGGAAAGGTTATCTTTGGGAAGTTTGGTTCTGGAATTGGGGACGTTGCAGCAAGAGGTAACGGTGACGGCAGTCGGAACGCCGGTGCAGACAGCCAGCGCGGAGCGTTCGGTGGCTATCACCGGGTCAGAGGTGAACAGCCTGACGATTTACGGGCGCACTGTCACATCCTTGGTGGCGTTGTCGCCTGGCGTGGTGGACACGATCGGTGCGGGAAACCGGAAGCTAGGCGGCGGAGGGGCCGGGGCCACGAACTTTAACATCGCCGGGAATCGGAACAGTTACAACAACTTCGGAGTGGACGGCATCACCATGACAGCAGTGGGCGGCGCTCCAAACGCCGCTTACGGGGTGCCCATGGAATCCGTCGCCGAAGTCAAAGTCATGGTGAGCAACTACCAGGCCGAATACGGGCGGTTGTCCGGCGGCAATGTGCAGATTGTGACCAAGTCCGGCACGAAGGAATTTCACGGCGTGGGCATGTATTACATGCGCAACGAGGCGCTAAACGCGAATGACTTCTTCAACAACCGATTTGGCCGCCCGCGGCCGCGCAACCGTTACAACGCCATCACGTACAGTCTCGGGGGGCCGGTCTATATTCCCAAATTGGTGAACAAGGGGCGGCAGAAGATGTTCTTCTACTGGACCCACGAGTACCAACCGGCGAAGGTCACCGGCGGGCTTCAGTATTCGACCATGCCGACCGCGCTGGAAAAGGCAGGCGACTTCTCGCAGTCTGTCGACGTTAACGGGGCGCTCATTCCCGTCAGGGATCCTGACAGCCGGGCTCCGTTTCCCGGCAATCGAATTCCCGCGAGCCGTATCGATCCGAATGGCCAAGCGTTGTTAAAATTCTTCCCGGAGCCCAATTTCTTGGACCGCGCGGTTTCGCGGGGAACCTACAATTTCATCACTCAGTTCCGAGGCGAAGATCCGCTGACCTTATACACGCTGAAGCTGGACTACAACCTCGGGCCCAATGACATGTTTACCGGAACCCTGGCTGGAAACTGGGACAATGCTACGACGCCGAATGGCGGCGGCATCACCACGCCCTTCGCCGTGTTAGCCAACACGACTTACAATGCCGGCCGCATGGTAACCGGCCGGTATACCCATATTTTCACGCCGAGAATCACGAACGAGTTGACATTTGGTTACGCCCAGATGATCGGGCCGACGGCGAAGAATATGACGCCGGAAGTGGTAAGGGCGATCCAGCAAAGCACTTATGGTTTCAACGCCCCACAAATCAATCCCGCGAACAACCCCATGCGCTTCATGCCGGCTATGAGTTTTGGCGGCGTGACCGGCGCCGCCAGCCTGAGTTATGACGGGCGCTTCCCATACAACCTTACCCGATATACAACCGACTATATCGACTCGATCAGCCTGAATCTGGGAGCGCATATGGTGAAGGCCGGAGTTTTCATCGAGCGGATGAGGC
>JGI24721J26819_10000190_pt1 | contig 62492 bp, 64 predicted proteins | sample YelNatPaOPGAMG01_FD_26819 | JGI IMG/M metagenome (IMG submission 26819) | reverse complement strand
TTTTCCATCAAATAACGCATCTACCTTTTCTTGACCATGATTTGTTCCTCTTTTAGGTGTAAAGATATGAATCTCTAAATCACTGAATTTATAGAGTCCTTTCACCAGGTTCACTCCATATATTCCTACACCACCTACAGGAGGATAGAACTCAGGAGCAATAAAGGCAATCTTCACTTCTCCCCTCTCTTTATCAGATTCTTTACAGAGTTTAATACTATTCCAATAAAGAAGGTAAGGGTTCCTATGATACAGAGGAGGAGAGAAATCATTGCTGTGCCTACTGGAAGACTTCCTGTATGAGAGGTCCTATCCACTACCCATATACCTACTAATATTCCAAGAATAAGAATGATTATACCTGAAACACCAAAGAAAAGAAGGGGTCTTCTTTCTCCTATAAAAGAGATAATATGTGCTAGAACATTTAAGCCATGGGAGAATGGATTTCTTTTGGGTTTATCTTCATAACTTACCGATATAGGGACCTCTTTTATTTTTAATCCCAATTCTTCAGCCAAAAATTGCATCTCTGATTCTACTGCAAAGCCATTAGAGTCAAAGTGTAATCCTTCTATAGCTTCTTTGGAAAGTACCCTAAAACCAGATTGGGAATCAGTAAGCTTCACCTTAGAACCTGCATTAGAGAATAATGTGAGAATACGCTCACCGAATTTGCGGTAACCGGGCATTTTCGATTCTACATCTAGAAATCTTGAACCAACAGCTATATCTATCTCCTCATTTAAGAGAGGACTTATAAGGGAAGGAATCTCATCGGGATTGTGTTGATAATCTCCATCTAGAAGAACTAGTATATCAGCACCTAACTCTTTTGCTTTTTTGATACCAGTATTTAATGCCATACCTTTTCCCATATTTTTCTCATGCCTTACTACTATTGCTCCGGCAAGCTCTGCTATCTCAGCTGTTTTATCTATGCTTCCATCATCGACTACAATTACATCGCTGACATATTTTTTGGTCTTTAAAACTACACTCCCTATATATCGCTCCTCATTATAACAAGGGATAACAGCAACTACTCTCATAGTAACCTCTATCTCCTTTTATCTTTGAATTATAAGAAATGAAGAGATATTTAGAAACGGCTAAAAGTAGTAAAAATCTATAAGACCTTGGTAAGAAAGTCGATAGTGCAGTTTACTTGACTTTTTACATCGTAAGTAATATTATTTATATGAAATTGATGGAAGGGAAGAATCTCTGGCTTTAGTATGGTCGCCAATAGCCAGGGAGGACCTAATGGCGAAACCGGCCATCAGAAAACTCTAGTGGGAGGAGGATGATGGCTGACAAGATTGACGTTTTAATAGTTGAAAAATGGCCTCTCTTTAGGGAAGCTCTAGGTTATGCTTTGGAAGGACACGAAGAAATTCTCTGTGTGGGGGTAGTGGGTGAAAAGGATGAAGCGATAAACCTTATAAAAGAGAAAAGACCTGATATTATTCTCCTAGATTATTTTACCTCTCCTTACAAAGAACTTCTTGAGATGTCCCCTCAGGAGATGGGGGGGGGTAAGATAATTATAACAAGCCTAGAACCTGACCATAGAGTAATAAGGGAGACATTTAAGTATAATATTAGAGGATTTATCCTTATGAGTATCTCTCCTCAGGAATTGATAAACGCTATAAAAGCTGTCCATAATGGAGGAATTTATATTGATAGAGAGCTTATCTTTGCGGCATTAAAAGATTATACCAGCAATTCTAAAAAGGATGAAATATTTCTAGATCCGCTTACTCATAAGGAAGAAGAGGTGCTAGAACTTCTCCGTAAGGGATTGTCCAATAGAGAAATCGCTAAGCTTTTAGGGATAAGTGAAAAAACAGTCAAATCTCACCTTACAGATATCTTCAGTAAACTCAATGTAAAATCTAGATTAGAAGCAGTAATAGTTACGAATGAATTACTCAGAAAGTCAGATATAAATCTCAGACCAAAGTCTTATTGACAAGGGAATCGCTCCTATTTTAAAATAGATGAAACTTTTGTAGGAGGATAGAATGATTTCTACGGTAACTACAACTACAGTTACTACAGTGACAACGGTTAGCCTGGCAGGTGCACTAGGTCTTCTGGCTGTAGTCTTTCTTATTAGTCTCCTCACCACAAAAGAGCTGGTAAGTGCTAGTGAAGGACGAAAATTTAAGCTCTTTGAAAGGCTTCTAGATATAGGTATCTCTCCCCTTCTAGTCGTATTTGCTCTAATAGTAATTACAAAGGTATGGGAGGTCCTTCGCTAGAGGATGAATGGCCAGATTAAGTAAAGGGTGACATTCGTTATTCCATGAGCGAGTGCCACCCCTATTATTGATTTTGTCTTAAGAACAATAATAGAGAAAAATATTGCTACTCCAAAAACAAATATCACATCTATCAATGAAAGATGTCCTATATGTAAAGAGGCAAATACTATACTTACAGCTAATATTCCATATTTATCCATCACCTCATAAAATGCTTTCTGCATCATTCCTCTAAATGCAAGCTCTTCTACAAATCCGGTAGAGAAGATAAGTATAAGGGCAGGGATAAAAATGGAATTAAGGCTTATATGTTCTATAAGAGGTTTTGGATGAAGGATTAGATATTCAATATATCCAAAGCCTATACCAGTGATTCCTGTTAGAATCTGAATAACTATTCCTTTCATAGTAAGTCCAATATCTTTTGCTCTATATCCTAAAATCCTTGTTATTGAAATTACTCCCACAAAAAGAGGAATACTGGTGATAAGATACCAGTAAAGCTGAGGGAAAGGATACAAAGGCATAGAAAGACTTATTATCCTTATAAGAGGTGCAATAGTAAGTGTTAGATAAACCTGGTGGATAGGATGCTCAGATTCAATGAGGGAATGGATAAGTAAAAGTAAAAGAAGGACGATATGTATTACTATCCCTCCTTGTGGACTAACAAAAGAGGTAACAAGCTCTCCTATACTGATACCTATTATATAAAGCCAGATATTCATCTTACATCTATCCAGAGGTGCAGATCTCTATAAACTTCTTTCCTGTCTTTTCTGTAGAGTAAGAATTCTACCTTTATATTCTTCCCTCTTTCTTGAGGGATAAACGATATAAGTTTTTCCCATTTTTCTTCATTTTTAAGCTTTATAGGTCCAATAGAATCAGAAATCTTGCCCTTTATCCTTACCTTTATATTATAGACTACTTCTTCATACTCATGATTTACTATCCCTATAATAACTTTTCCCTCTTCTTTTAATTCTAACTCTCTTGGATATCCTTCCGCCTTTCCTGTTGGACCAAGGATATAGAATTCAGTAAATCTTTCTCCGACCTTGGGAGTAGTAATAACATAGATAAGCGTCCCTATAGCAAAGATTATAGAACAGGTAAGAATAATAGTAAGGGCTTTATCAAGCTTGGAGGTTTCTTTCCCTTTAAGAGTATTTAGCTCAATAGAGATTTTAAAACGAGCATCTTCTGGAATTTTCGTTCTCCTGTAATAGGCAATAAAAGACATTATTACTACAAAGATAAAGATAGAAAAAAGGACAGGGTAAAGTCTTATTCCCCAGGGGGTATAGTTTAATAATAATCCTATAAGGGGAACTACAGCTATACTTAAGCCAAAGCTTAAGGCAATTCGCTCTATACTATCTAGGTCTTCTTTCTTAACAAAGAGGGCAGAGATAAGGGTATAACCAGGGAAGAACAGTATAAACGGAAGTCCTAAAATAATACGTACCGCCTTAAGGTGTGTAAAAGATATAACTAATATAAGAATAAAGGAGAGAATATCTATTATGAGGAGCTCATTCTTTAGTTCCAATCTTCTATGGCTAATACTGTCCTATTCCTCCATCTAAATATAAGCTTCTTTATGAAGATATTATATCATAAAGCAATACATACCAATGTCCTATTCTTTCTTCCTACTTTTGGTAGATGTAAAATTTTTTTATTAGATTATTCTTTTAGTAGAGAAAAGATAGATGGAGGTGTCTTTTATGAAGATTAAAGTTAGTATATTTTTAGTAATCTTACTTGTATTTTTATCTATTGCCAGTATATCCTATGCCCAGGTAGAAACGATAGGAGATTTCATTATGAAAATCGTCAGGGCTATGGGACTTGAGAATCAACTTCCACCTGGCTCTCCTGCAAGGGATTACCTTATGCTTCTCAGAAGGATGAATATTATCGATGCCACAACAGCAGGTTCCTTACTAGCAAGACTTGATCAACCTTTAACAAAAGGAATAATGGCTAGAATTCTAGTGGATGTATGGGATTTACAGGAAGAACTCCCAAGAGGAGCTACAGCTCAAGACTATATAAATCTCCTTGTAGATTATGGGGTTATGGAGTCCGGAAGCCCTGATGAACCTGTAACCGTAGATAATGTAGCGTCATTTTTTGAAAATCCCATTGCTGTAGAGGCACTAGCAGCGCCTTATTTGAGACCTGTATCACCGGTAAAGCCTAAGTAGTAATTTTATTGGTAGAGAAAGAAAATCTAATGAGGAAGTGGTTTGGGGTTATTTTGGTAATTATTCTTACAGCAGGCTTATTTTATTTAAATCTGAAACCTTTTTTAGCTGACATACATTATAGAAGGGCTCTCGAACTCAAAAAGAATATCTACTATGATAGAGCAGCCGAAGAGCTGTATTTTGCTATTTCCTGGGACCCAAATTATGCGCTTTATCATAAGACGTTGGGTGAGCTTTATAATACTATGGCGATATTTAGGAAAGATAAAGAACTAAGAGAACTTGCCATTAAGAAGTTTATCAAGGCAATTCAGTTAAATCCTAATGACGGTTTTAGTTATGCCAGTTTAGGGTGGGCTTACTATTATGGAGGAGATTATCCAAATGCTGAAACTGCATTCAAAGCTTCAATAGAAAGAGACCCAAACAATGCCTATTTCCATTTAAATCTAGGGTTGCTCTATAAGAAACTCAATAAGCTTTCTGAAGCCAAAATAGAGTTAGAAAAGGTACTAGCTATATTCCCTAATGAGCCACGAGCAAAAAGGGTACTAGAAGAGATGAGTAGATAGGATGAGCACGAGGTTCTGTGATATCTTTATAGAAACAGGGATAATATTTCTTCTTATCTTCACCCCTATGGCATTAGGAACTGTTCAGCAATGGGCTATATTTATAATGAGAGCAACAGTTATTCTGCTTCTAGGAATATGGCTTTTGAAAATAGCTCTACAGGGAAGGTTTACCTTTAAACATACCTCTTTAGATATTCCTCTTCTTATATTTTTAGGTGTAACTCTTATATCTACTCTCTGGATATCAAATTATAAAAGAATAAGTTGGGAAGTTTTCTCTTATTTTGCTACCTCTATAATTCTCTTTTTTATCATTACAAACAATATAACAGAGGAATCTCAGATAAAAAGGATTATAACTGCACTCATCCTTGTAAATTTTATCATTGGGGTATACGGTATCTTACAGTTTTTTAATATCGCCTCTCTTACCCCTCGTGTAACTCCTTTAAGAATCTCTTCTACATATTACAATTCTAATCACTATGCTGGATATCTAGTTATGGTCTTACCTGTCTCTATAGGGCTATTTCTCTATACTATGTCCATCTGGAAAACCTTAGGTCTTGGTATTTTGGTTATTATCCTGGGGATAAACCTTGCTCTTTCTTATTCCTGGGGGGAGGTGGCTTTTCTTATCGCCCTTATATTTCTACTCTCTTTATCTTTATGGGCGTTAGAAAAGAAAATAGTAATTATAAAAACAGCCGTAATAGGGATAGTCATCGTTCTAATTTCCCTTGGGGGGATGTTTCTTAAAGGACCACAGCTTCCTCAAGGCTATCTTTCTCAGAGGTTTGATGCCTTGTTAAATCTATCTTATGAAAGTATAGTGGGAAGAATTGGTACATACAAGTATACATTAAAGATTGTCTTTGACCATCCTTTATTAGGAACAGGTCCTGGGACATTTCCAGATGTATTCCCCAGATATAGGCCTGTGCAAGGATGGCATGCTTTTATAAATTATGCCCACAATGATTATCTTCAGATAGCTTCAGAGATAGGCATCATTGGACTGGTTAGCTTCTTTATAGTTATTATTACTCTCTTATCTCAAGGATTTTCTGCAATAAGCTCTTCAAAGGACTGGATTAAAGCCTTATATATAGGTATTCTTTCTGGACTTTTGGGAATACTATTCCACGGTATATTTGATGGAAATCTGACTATCATTCCTGCAAATATCATTCATTTCTATCTTCTCTCAGCAATATTATCAATTAGACCAGAGTAATTTATTTATAAACAAATTCCTCTACCCATCGAGCCTTTTTGCTCAAAGAAGCTTTTCGATACTTCTCATAAAGTCAATAAAATCCTTAAGGTCTTCTTTTGCATATTTAAAGACTATTTTGTCATTAATCTCCCAATACCTATGAACCAGTTTATTTCTGAATTTAGCCATATTTTTTAGCCTTTCTGCTAATTCTTTATCGAAGATTCCTTCTTCTTCCAGAATTTCAAAACACTCTCCAAAAGTTGAAACAGCCCTATTAAATTTTTTGGCAACAATATGGGTACANATACTTCCTACAGCTTCTATAGCCTCCAAAAGATAATACTTTACTGCTGCTATATTCCTTTTTTCTGCCCAAAATTCTTCTGAATCTAGAGAAGTAAGGCTACGGATCTCCTGTAAAGATTCATTAATTTCAGAAAACCTCTGTTTGATCTTCTCAATATCTAACTTCATTATGGAATTAGTTCCTTTAAAGATTGATAAGAGATGGATTCATTGGCAAGTGCTTTTATTGAGGACTCTTCTATAAGATTGGACAGTAACTCCTCATCTTTGGTAAATAGCAGCCTTCCATATTTGAAGATACTGTTTAGGAAAGAGTCAGGCGCAAAGTTTAAGACTTTCATATCGATGATATCAAAAGGTAGTTTACAGTTTTCTGCAACCTTCTCAGATAACCTTACCTCATAAATATATACCTCGTCCTCTTTTATATTATTTAAATAGATTCCTATATCGATATCTCTAAAAGAAAGCCCATCTAAAAATGAACCAAATAAATAAGCAAAAACAATATCTGGCTCTTTAATAAGAGTATCTTTAACCTTTTCAATTATCTCTTCTCTTATATTCTGTTTGAAAGAATGATATTCTTTCATAATCATCACCAACTCTTATTCTAGCAATTTTAGAATCCAAAAGCAATTACAATTGACTCTTCAAATTTTTACGGGGATATTTAACCCTAAGCCACCGCGAACGAAAGGACTTACTTATAAACAAATTCCTCTACCCATCGAGCCTTTTTACGCCATTTTTCTCTCGTTTTCACCCATAAATCTAAGTATACCTTCTTGCCAAGGATTGATTCAAGCTCCTGCCTTGCCAATGAACCTATCTCTTTGAGCTTTTTCCCATCCTTTCCTATAATGATACCCTTTTGTGAATCCTTTTCCACATATATTATTGCCTTTATATAGTAAAGGTTATTTCTCTCGGTAAACTCGTCTAACACTACCGCAACACTATATGGAACCTCTTGATAGGTAAGTTGTATCGTCTTTTCTCTTACGATCTCTCTTATCCTGTCTTCTACAGGTAAGGAGGTAAGGGTATCTTGAGGATAGTAGGCTGGACCTTCAGGGAGATATTCTCTTATAGTCTTTTCAAGAAGGTCCAGATTTGTGCCATAGAGGGCAGAGATTGGAATGACCTTATCATATCTTCCTATATCTATCTCTCTTTTTATCTCCTCTAATGGGTCTTTAGACGATAGGTCAGATTTGTTTACTACTAGTATCTTCTTTACATTATATCTAGGTAATACATATCTATCTATATAGAGGTCTTCATCTGTAACCTTGAGGGCTTCTACCATAAATATGATAAGGTCAATATCATCCTCAAGGGCTTCGATAGCCTTTTTTACCATATATTCTCCAAGTTCATCCTTGGGTTTATGGATCCCTGGGGTATCTAAAAACATCACCTGGAGGTCCTCTCTATTTAGTATCCCAAGGATATTCGTTCTAGTAGTCTGTGGTTTTTCNGAAACAATACTTATCTTCTCTCCAATAAGNGCATTCATAAGTGTAGATTTGCCAACATTTGGCCTTCCAATTATGGCAACAAGTCCTGACCTCAGCATATATTTTACTCCTTTTTATGAAAGATAGAACCTAATATAGCCCTGGCACTTGAGAAGGCAAGTCTAGTAAATGTAGGATTTGAACCTAACATTTCATCTAATGCATTTGCAACAAGATCTAGGTCCTCATAAGAGATTATTAACGGAGGTTCTAGCCTGATGACATTTGGATTATTCAACGTATATGCAGTTACGATATGGTATCTATTTAGAAGTTCTCCAGCTACCAGAGACCCTGTATATTCCTTTGCAAATCTTGTTACAGCACCTCCTGTAATCTTATCCAAGATACCTTTCTCAGGCTGATTGAACTCTATTCCAATAAGTAAGCCCTGTCCTCTTATATCTTTTATTATTGGATACTTTTCTCTAAGCTTATTGAGTCTATCAAGTAAATATTTCCCCTTTTCCTTTGCCTCATAAGCAAGATTATCTCTCACTATTATATTTATAGATGCTATACCTGCAGCCATAGCCCAACTATTTCCACCGAATGTAGATGTATGTAAAAGACATTTTTCCATACCACCAAAACCTTTTTCCCATACATCCTCTGTAGCTATAAATGCACCTATAGGCATTATGCCACCACCTAAAGACTTAGCCAGGCACATAATATCAGGAGAGATGTTTTCTCTCTGGCAGGCAAACATATATCCTGTTCTGCCAAAGCCTGTCTGAATTTCATCGATTATGAGCAATGTTCCGTATCTACTGCAGACATCTCTTACCTTTTTAAGATAACCATCTGGAGGNACGATAACCCCTCCTTCTCCCTGAATAGGTTCAACTATAAAACAGGCACAATCTTCATTTTTTAAGACATTCTCTAATGAATCTACATCGCCAAAAGGAACCATCTCTACATCTGATAGGAGTGGCTTAAATGGTTCTTGATACTTAGCCCTACCTGTCACTGAGAGGGCACCAAAAGTCTTTCCGTGAAAAGAATTATCACAATAGACAAACTTCTTCCTCCCTGTAGAGATTCTTGCTAATTTTAAAGCACCTTCTACTGCTTCAGCACCACTATTGGAAAAGAATGTATGCTTGAGCCCTGGTGGAGCTATTTGGGCTAGGTTATAGGCTAACCCAGCAGCAAGCTTATTTAGTGAAGCCTGTAATATATTAGGAACATCCTTTATCTTTTCTAGGCTTGCAATCACTTCAGGATGATTATGTCCAAGGTTGAGTGCGCCNTATCCGCCTAAAAAATCTAGATACCTGTTGTTATTACTGTCCCATAAGTAGACCCCTTGAGCCTTTACAAAGTTTTTGTCAAAGTCAAGGAGAGATAAAGTTTTAGCAAATCCGGAATTACTGTATTCTCTATAATACCCCCTCACCCTTTCTCTATCAAGTGTTAGTGCCTCCTCAAGAGAAAGAAGATTCAACTCTTTCTTTCCATTCATATTAATATGCTCCCTTCACATTTACAGGATTTTTGAAAGCTCCTCTATCTTTATCTCTGGGATCTCGTCTATACATCTCCCGGATTCTTCTAACCATTTTCTATTCAATATTATCTGATATTCCACCTGCTCTCTAGAAGTTCCTCCATAGGTATTTCTTCTTCTTGTGGAATCTTCAAATCTGAAAAATTCAGGTTTTAATTCTGTAAAGTATTCTCCAAACCGTTTCCATTCCTCCTTTGATAGGGAGGAAAAATCTTTATTCTCTTTCTCGCAGTACTCTATAACTCCCTGGATTATATGATGAGCCTCTCTAAAAGGTATCCCCTTATTTACTAAAAAATCAGCCAAGTCAGTAGCAAGGAGAAACATACTCTTCTTGAGATAGTTATCTATCATTTCTCTATTGAATTCTATATTCTCTATAAGCCCTTTTGTAGCGACCAGGATTATTAATAAGGTATTTGGTATCCTGAAGATACACCTTTTATCCAGTTGTAGGTCTCTATTATAGGTAAGAGGAATCCCCTTCATTATCGTAAAGAGTGAGGTCAGGTATCCTAAGAATTCTCCTATCTCTCCTCTTATAAGTTCAGCCACATCAGGATTACGTTTCTGTGGCATCATACTACTTCCTGTAGTATAACCCGGGGCTATCCTGACAAAGGAAAAGGAAGGGTTACTCCAGAGGACAATCTCTTCTCCAAATCTACTCAGATGGGTAGTTAAGAGGGTAGAGTCGAATACATACTCTAGAAGGTAGTCTCTATCACATACTGTATCCATACTGTTATTAGTGGGTTTGTTGAATCTTAAAAGCTCACTAACGAGGAACCTATCATAAGGAAAGTCGAGTCCTGCCAATGCCCCAGAGCCGAGGGGACATTCGTTGAGCCTCGGAAAGAGGTCATAAAATCTAGAGAAATCACGTTTTAACATCTCTACATAAGCCAGCAGATGGTGGGCTAGAATTACAGGCTGAGCAGGTTGCAGATGGGTAAAACCAGGGAATACTATGTCTAAAGAGACTGTCGATAGGTCAACAAATGCCTTTATCAGGTCCCTTAATGATTCTAACGTTTTCTTCAATCTATCCCTTAGGAATAGCCTTTCATCTAATGCCACCTGGTCATTTCTACTCCTTGCAGTATGCATCTTCCTGGCAGGCTCTCCGATAAGGGTTGTGAGTGTAGCTTCTATCGCGGTATGTATATCTTCATACTGAGAGACATCTTGAATGCCTGTGTTTTCTATCCTCTTAAGCCCATCTATGATAGATTTTGCCTCTTCTTTTGATATTATTCCACTTCTATACAGTGTTATCGTATGGGCAATACTCCCTAGTATATCAAAGGAGAATAGTTCTTTATCCTCCTCTATTGAATAGGTAAAGACCTTTACAATCTCAGATAGACCTTCTTTATCTGACCAAAGATACATTATATCATCTCCATAGGTTTAAGATTCTATCTTCTAATGGTGGTAGCATCTGGTGATATTCATCTATAGACGAAACATTATAATCTATACCTTCCGGATATATCTGGAGCGCCTTAGATATGGCATCAGCCAGGTCTATAGCGGTTAAGGTTGGTACCTGCCATTCTACCGCCATTCTCCTAAGTTTAAAACCAAATCTATTTGAGTCCTTCCCTTTTGTTGGTGTATTTATCACAAAGTCTATCCTGTGTTCTCTAAAGAGCTCTTCTATCTCCTCTATAGAGGAAACCTTATCGGATTCTATCTCTTGAGACCTTANCCAGTGGTATGTACTAGAGGTAGCGTATATGGTGTATCTACAACCTTTAAGCCTCTTTAATATAGGCAGTGCTTCCTCTCTGAATCTTTCATTGAGAGAAATGATTGCCCCCCGGTTTTTATTTATCTTTATACCTGAGGCTATTAATCCTTTTATGAGCGCCATCTCAAATACAGGGTCTATACCCATTACTTCACCGGTAGATTTCATCTCTGGACCCATAACAGGGTCTACCCCTATAAGCTTGCCGAAGGAGAAGACGGGTACCTTTACTGAATAGTAAGGGGGGTCTCTTAGGATACCTTCTTTGAGTCCTAAGTCTCTTAAACTCTCACCCAACATAACCCCTGTGGCGATGTTTACAAGAGGTATCCCGGTGGCTTTACTCATAAAAGGAACGGTCCTGCTAGCCCTTGGATTTGCTTCTATTATATATACCCTGTCATTTTTATCTATTGCAAACTGTATATTTATGAAACCTCTTATATCTAACGCCTTCGCTATCTTATATGTATATTCAAGCATAGTCCTTTGAACATCTGGAGATAGAGAGAATGGAGGATATACTGCAGTACTATCGCCAGAGTGGATCCCTGCCCTCTCTATATGTTCCATAATCCCAGGGATAAATACATCCTTTCCGTCACATATTGCATCTACCTCTGCTTCCTTACCAACTACATACTGGTCTATGAGTATGGGATAATCAGGTGAGATGCCTAATACATATTTGACGAACTCTATAAAATCTGCCTTGTTATATAGGATCTCCATAGCCCTTCCTCCAAGCACATATGATGGCCTTACTAGAAGGGGAAAACCTATCTCCTCAGATATTGCAATTGCCTCTTCAAGAACCATTGCAGTATGCCCTTTAGGTCTAGGGATATTCAGTCTTTCTAATAAGACATCAAACCTNTTTCTGTCTTCGGCTATATCTATACTGTCAACCGAGCTTCCGATGATTTCAAATCCTGCATCCTTGACCTTTTTTGCCAGATTTATAGCTGTCTGCCCGCCCAATTGGACAATTACCCCTTTCGGTCTTTCTCTTCTAAGTACATTTATAACATCTTCTTCTCTTAACGGTTCGAAGTAAAGTTTATCGGCAGTATCAAAGTCTGTACTAACTGTCTCAGGNTTATTATTTATGATGATAGATGTGATTCCTCTCTCCTTGAGGGAAAATACTGCATGGACAGTNCAATAGTCAAATTCTATCCCCTGTCCTATTCGTATAGGTCCAGAACCTATAACACATACCTTCTCTTTATTATCTGGTCTATCTAATACCTCATCCTCTGTTTCATAGGTAGAGTAATAGTATGGGGTAACGGCAGAAAACTCTGCCGCACAGGTATCTACCATTTTATATACAGGAGATATCCTATCTCTCCTCTCACTTCGAATCTTTTCTACTGGCTCTCTTCTACACTCTGATATATAGGCATCACTCATACCTAGTCTTTTTGCCAGTGGTATCAATGACCCATCCCCATCTCTTAGTAAGGTCTCAAATTGAACGATGTTCTTTATCTTATTCAGAAAGAATGGGTCTATATTACTCAGGCTATGAAGTTCTTCTATAGTCCAATTCCTTCTCAGTGCCTCTGCTATAAGGAAAAGCCTTTCATCATCAGCCCTTCTTATTCTTTCAGAGAGCTCATCATTAGTTAAGAGTCCCATCTCTGGTCTTATAAGCCCTTCTCTACGGCCCTCTAATGACCTCACTGCCTTAAGTAACGCCTCTTCAAATGTCCTGCCGAGAGCCATTACTTCTCCTGTAGCCTGCATCTGTGTTCCCAGTTTTCTCTCCTTTATAGGGAACTTATCAAATGGCCAACAAGGAATCTTTACAACAACATAATCTAATGCAGGTTCAAATGCAGCCACTGTCTCCTTGGTTACTGGGTTTTTTATCTCCTCAAGGAGTAGTCCTATTGCTATCTTTGCACTTATCTTGGCTATAGGATATCCAGTAGCCTTAGATGCTAATGCACTTGAACGGCTTACNCTTGGATTTACCTCTATTACATAGTATTTTGTGCTCTTTGGGTCAAGGGCAAATTGGATGTTACACCCACCCTCTATGCCAAGGGCATCTATTATCTTTAGAGAAGCGCTCCTTAACATCTGGTACTCTCTGTTTGTTAATGTCTGACTTGGAGCTACCACTATACTATCACCGGTATGGATTCCCATTGGGTCAAAGTTTTCCATATTGCATACGGTGATACAGTTACCATTGCTATCCCTCATAACCTCGTACTCTACCTCTTTCCATCCCTTTACACTTCGTTCAAGGAGGACCTCTCTTACCATACTGGCGTTTAAACCTTTAGATACGGTTTCCTCCAGTTCTTCCCAACTCTCTACGAATCCTCCACCTGTTCCTCCCAATGTGTATGCAGGCCTTACAACGAGGGGTAGACCAACAAGTCGGGCAAAATCCTTTGCCTCTTCAAGGTCTCTTACTATCTTACTCTCGGGGATAGGCTCTCCGATACTCATCATAAAGTTCTTAAACAGTTCCCTATCTTCTGCGTTCTTTATTGCTGATAGAGGTGTTCCTAAGAGTTCTACTCCGTATTTATCTAAGATTCCAATTTCATATAACTGAACAGCCAGATTCAGCCCTGTNTGTCCTCCTAAAGATGGAAGTAGTCCATCTGGCTTTTCTTTCTGTATAATCTTTTCTAATGCATCAACCTCTAATGGTTCTATATAAACCTTATCAGCCATTATAGTATCTGTCATTATGGTGGCTGGGTTACTATTTACAAGGACTACCTTTATCCCCTCTTCCCTCAAGGATTTACANGCTTGAGTACCTGCATAATCAAACTCAGCTGCCTGACCTATTATTATTGGTCCTGAACCGATTACCATTACCTTTTTTATATACTTCTTAATGGGCATAAACCTTCCTTATACACTCCTTTACGAATTCTTCAAAGAGGAACTTAGTATCTAGAGGACCAGGAGAAGCCTCAGGATGAAATTGAACACTCATTATTGGCTTTTTCTTAGATCTCAATCCTTCTACTGTTTGGTCATTAAGGTTTATAAAGTTTACTATTATATCATCATCAAGTCCTTTGGGGTCTACAGCATAGCTGTGATTTTGAGATGTTATATANACCCTGCCTGTGTTTAGACTTTTTACCGGATGGTTTGCTCCCCTGTGCCCGAACTTTAACTTATATGTATCCCCACCTAGAGCAAGCCCTAATATCTGATGCCCCAGGCATATACCAAAAAGAGGAGTTTCCTCCTCTATGAGTCCTTTTACTGTCTCTACNATATATGATAATCTCTTAGGGTCTCCGGGCCCATTAGATATCACTACCCCTCTAGGATTAAGTCTCAAGATGTCTTCCTTTGTTGACCAGGCGGGAACGATAACGACCTCTAGACCGAGTTCTAGAAGAGACCTTACTATCCCCTGTTTTACTCCACAATCTATTAATACTACCCTTTCACTGTTATTCCCTAAGGTAATGGGTTCCTTTACACAGGAAGACCTTACAAAGTCAAAATCCTCTATATGCCAACTCTGTATTCGGTTCATAAGGCTCTCTTTTTCGTCTATAGAGAAATCTCTAGAAGAGATAATCCCTCTCAGTGTCCCAAAGGTTCTTAGTTTTCTAGTTAATGCCCTTGTATCTATCCCTGAGAGTCCTACTATCCCAGATTTCTTTAAATAACTGTCTATATCATAATCAATACCCCAATGGCTTGGGGTATTGCAGTACTCCTTAACCACTATGCCCCTTAATAGAGGGGCATCTGACTCTCTATCCTCTAACTCTATCCCATAGTTTCCTATAAGGGGATAGGTAAAGACTAAAATCTGACCCATATAGGATGGGTCAGTAATCGCCTCGGGATATCCAACCATAGAGGTATTAAATACAACCTCTCCTACTGTTTCTCCTTGAGCACCAAAAGAAACCCCTTCTAATAATGTGCCATCTTCAATAAAAAGAAATCCCAATTAACTAACACCTTCTTTCAGGACTTTGTAAAGTATTTCCACGCCTTCAGAGACCTCTTCCTCTTTTATAACTAGAGGAGGTACTATCCTTACGGTATTTTTACCACAGGTAATGACGAGAAGTCCTTCCTTTATGCACCTCTCACAGATATCTCTAGCATTACTCTTTACATCAATGCCATACATAAGACCAATTCCTCTTATCTGGTCTACCTCATCTAAAGGGCTAAGCTTTTCTCTGAGGGTCTTATCCAGAAATCTTCCCACCCTTTCTATCTGAGGTAACAGTTTTTCTACCTCATCCAGGACCACACTAGCCACACTGGTTACAAACGGATTCCCTCCAAATGTAGAGGCGTGGTCTCCATAGTGAAGAGCACTTGAGACCCTCTCTTTTATAATAGTAGCCCCTATAGGAAAGCCTCCTCCTAGACCTTTAGCCAGAGTGATGATGTCAGGGGTTACATTAAATTGCTGGTAAGCAAACATCTTCCCTGTCCTACCTATACCTGTCTGCACCTCATCAAATATAAGAAGTGTATCATACCTATCACATAGAGTTCTTGCTGCTTCTAGGAATTCTTTCCTTGCTAAATTAATCCCCCCTTCTCCTTGGATAGGTTCTACTATTACTCCACAGTATGAACCCTTTTCAAGAGTTTTCTCTAACTCATCTATATCATCAAATCTTATAAATGTTATCCCTTCCAGTAGAGGTTTGAATGGTTCCTGATACTTTGATTGCCCGGTTACCGAAAGACTCCCAAATGTTCTACCATGGAAGGAGTTGATAGTGGATATGAACTTATACTTTCCTTTATCCTTTCCCCATCGTCTGGCAAATTTAAGGGCAGCCTCTATTGCTTCTGTTCCACTATTACAAAAGAATACCTTATCTAGACCTGTTAGGTTTACTAACCTCTTAGCCAGTTCTACCTGTGGTCTATTATAGTAGAGATTAGATATATGAACGAGATTCTTTAGCTGTGCTATTGCAGCTTCAACGACCTTAGGATTGGAATAACCAAGAGAATTTACCGCTATTCCACTTGCAAAATCCAGATACTTATTACCATCCTCATCGAAAACATATACCCCTTCTCCCCTCTCTATTACGAGAGGAAATCTTGTATACAAAGGAACCAGGTATTTTTTTTCTTCATTAAGGTCCATCTTTACTCCTTTTTATCACTGTGCCTTGACTTATATTGTTGCCTATCCATACCTCTTTTACCCCGGACATAACCGCTTCTATACTAGACTTAGTCTTCGGTATCATACCTTCTTTTATTATACCCTTCTCTATAAGAGACCTTGCCTTTTCTATATCTAACTCAGGAATTACATTCTTATTACTATCCATTATCCCAGAGACATCTGTAAATAAGAGAAGCCTCTCTGCTTTAAGTGCTTTACCTATCTCTATAGCCACAAAATCGGCATTTACATTACAGGGAAGGCCATCTTCTGTCTCTGATACCGGAGAAAGGACTACAGTGAAACCGATATCAAGTAGCTTCTCCAGGGGGGATATATTTATTCTCTTNACCTCCCCTACGAATCCAAGTTCACTCTTTCGTCTTGTNACTATAAGTCCCAGGTCTCTTCCACTTATACCAAGGGCATTAATTCCCATATGGCAGAGAAGACTTGTAATCTGTTTATTAACAAGCCCACTTAATACCATCTCTACNACCTCCATTGTTCTTCTATCAGTATAACGCTCTCCCTCTATAAAGTATGTTTCTATACCAAGCTCCGAGAGAAGATTAGTTATCTGTTTNCCCCCCCCATGCACCAAAACAAAAGGTTCATCATTAGTTATCCCCTTTATACCCCTTACCGTCTTTTCTAAAGCCGATAGATTTTCTGCTATACTTCCGCCTAACTTTATAACCGAGCTCATGAAAGATAACTTCCGTTTATATAAACATAGTCTGGAGTTAAATCACACCCCCACGCCTTTCCAGAGGAATGACCTTCTCCAACTATGACTCTTATNGACACCTCCTTACTATCTAGGATTTCTAATACCTTATTCCTGTCAAACTCAACCCCCACACCATCCTCTACNACCTTTACATCCCCGATATATATCTTTACCTTTTCTGGGTCAAATGGATCAGGATTTGCCCCTAAGGCACTTATTATCCTTCCCCAATTTATCTCCTTCCCCCAGATGGCAGCCTTAAATAAATTACTCCCAGCGATAGCCCTTGCCATCCTTCTTGCCGTAGATTCATCGGTAGTCCCAATAACCTCTACCTCTATAAGTTTAGTAGCACCCTCTCCATCTTGGGCTATCTTTCGAGCAATATCTATCATAACCTCTTTTAGTGCCTCCTTGAATAGGGTAAAATCCTTCTCTTGAATGCCTGTTATCTTCTTATTTTTAGCCATTCCATTTGCCATTATAATTACCGTATCGTTTGTACTTGTATCTTTATCTACGGTAACAGAGTTTAGAGATACGTCTACAACCTCTCTTAATACTACCTCAAGGATATTCCTATCTATATCTATATCTGTAGTTATGAAACTCAGGAGTGTCGCCATATTAGGATGAATCATACCGGAACCCTTGGCACATACCCCTATCCTTACTACCGTACTTCCTGCTATAAAGGAGTTATAAGATTCTTTTACAACCCTATCGGTAGTAAGTATTGCCCTCTCGAATAATATCCCTCCTTCTCTGGATAGCCCTTCTATAAGGAGTGGTATCTTATCAATAATCTTTTCTACCTCTAATCTCTTCCCTATTACTCCGGTAGATGCTATCCCAAGATTTTCTTTCTTCTCCTTTAGCCTGGAAGAAAGAGCATTGAGAAGATTATTAGCATCTATAAATCCCTGCCTTCCAGTACAGGCATTGGCACATCCACTATTTGCTATAATACCCCTTAATATCCCATCCCTGATATGTTCCATAGTTATAAGAACTGGCGCTGCCTTTACCTGATTCGTTGTAAATAAGCCGCTAGCAACAGATTCCACCTTGCTTATTAATAAACCTGCGTCTAACCCTTCCTTTTTTATCCCTGTAGATATCCCGTTTGCTAAAAATCCTCTGGGAAATGTAATACTCATGGGAATAGAGGGGCTATGTTAAGCCCATAATTTTCCGGGAGATTATACATTATATTCATATTCTGGATCGCCTGACCTGAAGCTCCTTTTACAAGATTATCTATGGCTACTGTAACTATAGCTATCTCTTCCTCCATCGCTATACCTATGTCACAGAAGTTAGAGCCTCTAACCGATTTGGTGGAAGGGAACATACCTACAGGGAGGATACGGACAAAATAACTCTCTCTATAGAAATCTAGATACTTCTTATATATAGATTCAGTATCCATCCTCTCTTTTAGTGGGATATAGATTGTTGTGAGTATCCCTCTGGATATTGGGGCTAGAGAAGGGGTAAAGGCGATCTTTATGTTAGTTCTAGCCAGAAGGCTGGCCTCTTGTTCCATCTCTGGAATATGCCTATGTTTACCAACGTTATAGGGTTTTAGTGCACCTTCCATCTCCGAGAAGCTCATATCTGTAGATGCCTTTCTTCCGGCTCCCGATGTTCCAGATTTGGAATCTACATATAGCCACCTCCCACTTACCAGGTTCTCCTTTAAAAGGGGTGCTACACCAAGAAGAAAGCTTGTAGGATAACATCCAGGATTAGCTATAAGTCTTGCATCTTTGATTTTTTCTCTATTAAGTTCTGGCAATCCATATACTGCCTCTTTGACAAGTTCTGGATATGGGTGAGTAAAATTATACCAGGTTTCATAATCTTTTAAATCCTTTAGTCTAAAATCAGAGCTCAGGTCTATTACCTTCTTCCCTGATTTTACAAGAAGGGAAGCCTTATCTGCACTCAATCCTGAAGGGAGTGCAAGAAAGGCAAGGTCGAATTCCTCCTCCTTTATCCTTTCGAACTCTTCCTCACTCGTAAGGTTGATTGGGGCAAATCTCTCTATATGAGGATAGATTACACTGAACTTCTCCCCAGAATAGGTATGGCTGAATAGTCTAGTCACCTTAACCTCTGGATGATTCAGGAGAAGTCTGATAAGCTCTAGCCCGGTATAACCTGTTGTCCCCCAGATAGCTACTCTGATCAAGGCCTTTTCCCCCTCTTCCTAGCAGAGGCACTGAGTGGTAATCCCCATACGTAGATGAATCCTTCTGCTTTTTTCTGGTCAAAGATGTCGCCTTTCTCATAAGTAGCGAGGGCTCTTTCATAGAGAGAGAATGGAGAATTCCTCTTTGCCACCATTATATTGCCCTTATAGAGCTTTAGAGTAATGGTTCCACTTACAACCTCCTGGGTTGTATCGAAGAATGCCTCTAATGCTTCTCTTGTATGAGAAAACCATAGTCCATCATAAAGAAGTTTTGAGTACTCCTTCTCAAGGTAAGATTTTAGCATTATTAGATTCCTCTCCATAACAAGAGACTCCAACTCTTTATGAGCATAGATGATGACAGTTGCTGCTGGCACCTCATACACCTCTCTGGACTTTATGCCTACCAGTCTATCCTCTATCATATCTACCCTTCCTATACCGTGCATTCCACCTAAACTGTTTAATGCCTCTATAATCTCTCTTAACGGAAGTTGTCTACCGTTTAGAGCAATAGGGATTCCCCTTTCAAATTCTATCTCTACATACTCAGGCTCATTAGGGGCAGACATAGGAGACCTTGTCCAGACAAATGGCTCTTCTGGTGGTTCTACCTTCAGGTCCTCTAATATCCCGGATTCTATACTCCTTCCCCAGAGGTTTTCATCTATACTATAGGGAGATTTTTTTGTAACGGGAACAGGGATATTGTGGTTAGCCGCATAGTCAATCTCCTCCTCTCGAGAGAATCCCCACTCCCTTATAGGAGCGATTATCTCTAGGTTGGGTTCTAATGCCCTTACAGATACCTCTATCCTCACCTGGTCGTTTCCTTTTCCAGTGCACCCGTGGGCTACTGCATCAGCATTATAATTCCTAGCTACCTTTACAAGCTCTCTTGCTATCAAAGGCCTAGAGATAGATGTAGAAAGAGGATACTTGCCTTCATATAGGGCATTAGCTTTTATCACCCTCTTTATGTAATGATTAACAAACACATCTTTTGCATCCACTACTACCGCATCAACTGCACCAATATCTAGTGCCTTCTTCCTTACTGCTTCGAGGTCTATAGGCTGACCAAGGTCAAGGGTAAGGGTTATTACCTCGGCATTGTACCTTTCTTGGATCCACTTTATAGCAACAGAAGTATCAAGACCGCCTGAATAGGCTAAAACTACTCTTCTTGCCATCTCTTCCCTCCAAAAATTTAATCTAGATAATTATACAAAGAGAAAGGGTTTTATGCAACAGTAAAGGAGAAATTTGACAAAATCTGTAAAATCTAATATTCTATAGAAGAAAGAGGCTATATGAGCGAGATGAACTTAAATAGAGTTTTAGAGGATTATATAGTATGAGTACCCTCCAGTTCCTTCCTCTGGGNGGGGCGAATGAGGTAGGGGCATCTTCATATTATATTGGTACCAGCCAGAAGGGTATCCTTCTGGACTGTGGAATAAGGGTAAAGGAGGTGGGAGAAGCCTCATTACCTGAGATTTATAGATTGAAGGATCTGAAGGTTGATGCTGTATTNATTACNCATGCCCATATAGACCATGTGGGAGCACTCCCTATTATTCATAAGATGTTTCCTGATGCAGCAATCTTTGCTACGAAGCCTACCAAAGAGCTTTCAAAACTTATGCTTCTGGATATGGTTAAAATAGGGGAGCAGCAGGGTGTTAATCTTTTTGGTATAGAAGATGTTATGGAGTCTACAGACAGTATAAAAGAGGTTAACCTTGATGAGACGGTTGACCTTGATGGTATCAAATTCACATCTAGAAGGGCTGGACATATTTTGGGTGCTTGCTACTATCTGATAAATCTTGGAGGGTATAGATTTTTATATACAGGTGATATATCTATAACCAACCAGTATACAGTGGAGAGTGCAGCCCTNCCTGAAGAATTGATACAGCTTGATTTTGTCATTTCAGAAAGTACTTATGGAAATATAATTCTTCCTTCGAGAAGGGACGAGATCCGTGCCTTTATTATGGCGATAAAATCGATTCTAGCTAGAGGAGGAAGGGTTCTTATACCCTCATTTGCATTGGGAAGGGCACAGGAGATTATACTTATCCTCTTGGGAGCAATCACTAATAGAGAGTTACCTCCGGGCTTACCTATCTATATAGATGGACTTGTAAGGACTATTACCCAGGCTTACACAGATTTAGTAATGTATCTTCCAGAGAGATTGAAGAGTTTTATTATGAACAGTCGTCAGGACCCGTTTTTAAGGGACCCTGTAGAGATTGTTTCTTCTTCAAGTAAAAGAAGATCGATTGTAAATGATACTAGACCTTCCATAATTATTGCCTCAAGTGGTATGCTTACTGGTGGTATATCTCCGGTTTACGCAAAGAGTATCTTACAAGAGGAGAATTCAGCTATATTTTTTGTTGGATACCAGGATGAGGATGCCCCAGGGAGAAAGCTTCTAGAATTAAGACAGGGTGATACGGTCNCAATAAATGGTGAGGAGGTTCCTATCCTCTGTCAGATCGACCAGTATAAACTAAGTGCACATGCAGATAGTGGAAGTCTGCAGAATTTTCTAGCCAGATTTCCAAGTTATTCGCTTATCCTGGTACATGGCGAGGCAGAGGCAAGAGACCATCTGTTTAATGCCTTAAAGACAAGCCGAGTTGTCTGGAAGCCAAATAATGGAGATTTTTTTGACCCGCTCTCAACCCCTACCTGGATTACTCCTCAAACAGAGAGACAAGAAGTTATAAAGATAGAAAGAGTGAGGGTAAATCCTGGTATAGAGAGAAGAGATGACGGAATAGCAATAGTATTTCCAATTGAATATGGCAAATTTTTCGATAATATCAATGACCTGAGGGCACAACTTGCTAGAAGCCCTGAAAAACTGACGATAAATATCACTGGAAAAGAAGGAGAGGGTAATAGTCTGAAGAATGAAGGTATTTGATCTTTGGGCTATAGACTATGGGAAATGTCTTTTTTAGCCCTCTCCGCTCAGTAATGTTCCCTTGGCTCTATATAGAGTATAGTAGTTTCTTATCAATCTTGAAGAATAGAAAAGATTTCTCCCTCTTCTCTCTAATTCTAGTTCTATCTTTCTAAGGTGAAGTTCTATCTTTTTATTAGCTTCTAGAATCTGATAACTATCCTCTTCACTGAGATTTACTGAGGGTATGAGGGATATGAGTTTACCCCTTTCTATAACAAGCTGAGATATCTCTAGGGGATCAAAGATGGAGGTAATATTTTCATCTATCTCTTTGATTTTAGAAATAAGCTCTTCTCTACTCAATCTCTTTCACCTTCTCCCATCCTGAAAGTAAACCTTCTAGTAGCGTCTTTACCCCTTCGACCCCTGTAATATCTCTACTTGCATTACTTGTAGTAAGCGTGTATATGAAGTAATCATAGAGCTTAGAAAGATTTTCGGATATCTCTTTGCCATTCTCCATATCCAAGACACTCAAAAGGTACTCTATAATCTTACAGACTTTGGATATATCTTCACTAAAGGTGAGAACATCATTATTTTTTATTCCATCTATCGCCTCTTCTAGAAGTCGTATACTCCTTCTATAGAGTAATATTACCCTCTCTACTGGTGTACTTGTGAGAACCTTAGTGGTTTCGTACTGTTGATATGGACTAACTATTGCCATTTACTTCCCTCCTTGTTTCTGAAGTCCTGTTACATAACTAGAGATAAAATTACTCTGAGACTGGAGAGTAGCTATAGTTGTTTCTAATGTGGTATATTTTCTTATGAGGTCTTCTTCATACAGAGAAAGTCGCTGGTTTGTATCCTGGATGAGTTCATTCAGTTCTTTATACTGGCTATCTAAACTATTTATCGTATAGGGGATGATACCTGTTACATCCTTTGTATAGTTTGATATAGTATTGTTGAGTCTTACCGCTATCCCAGCGGTCTCTCCAGTAGTTGTATATCCATAGGATACCCTGAGACTTGTAGTAGGAGCCTGACCTAGAGTAAGCTGTCCTGTAGTATAATCTAACTTAAACTGTCCTGGACCTGGGTTGGTAGTGCCAAATACCTGGGTAAGTAATGTTCCATCCGCATAAACCATAGGACGAAAATCGTATGATACAGGTTTATTCTTTAGATAGAAGGTTGTGTTCGACCCATCTATACTTCCTGTTGGTATTTCATCCTGGACAAATACACTAGACTTGGAAAAGAGGTCAGCTACTATCTCAGGATTATCAGTTAGTGCCTTATTTAATGCATCATAGTCTATTTGAAGTCTACCTGCCAAGATGTCGTCTATAGAGACCTCTCCTGGTTTACCTAGAGATATTCCTATGTCCTCAAGGGAACGAATATCAGAAGATAAAGGTGTATTGGGTGTACTATCTACTACACTAGATACTATGCTTCTTAGTTGATTCTCTATCTCCTGCAGAGTGGAATCATTCCTTAGGAGTCCAACCTTGAGTTTGTCGTTGTATTGTTCTATCTCAAAGTTTGTCATCTTTGCCTTTTCATCGTCAGTTAAAAAGGTAATCCCTTCTTCTCTCTCCTCAGTAAGTTTTGTCCTTATATATGTGATGGTATCATTATAGACAGTTACGAAATTCTGGATATTAGTAATAGCTTGACTTGTATCATATGTTATAGATAATGTTGATGTTCCTGTGCTCTTTATATTAAGCGTAACTCCTGCAAATAAGTCTGAAACCTGGTTGGACTGCCTTGTAATGGTTCCTGATATTCCAGAGACTGTAAACTTAAGGTCAGTAGGAAGCTGGGTAGATGCCCCTCCTGTATTATTTGGATGTTTTATGGTACCATCAGGATTTAATAGACCAAGAGAGACAAAGACATCATTACTTCCAGANAGGTTTACACTATCTATTGATCCGGTATTAGAGAGAAGGACAAGTGTATAGTTGGTTCCATCTGTCTCTATACTGGCATTAACCTTACTACCTATTTCGGGGTCATTATTTATGGCGTTTACTATGGTCTGCAGGGAGGCTGACGTACCTACATTTATCGTCTTTCCATTTATAGTGATATCCCCTGTAGAAAAACTCAGGGGGGTAGTATCTGATACCTGAGAATCACTCTGAGCCTTTCCCAATATTCCTAATGTTAGGAGAACATCGTTGTTTGNAGTACCAAACTGTATTCCATTTGAGGTTCCACTATTTTTAGATGTTATAACCAGTCTATAGTCATTAGGGGAAACCTGTACTACACTAGCATATACATTCTTTCCGATATTGGCATCCTGATTTATTGCCTGAGCTATATCAAGGAGAGATGCCTGCGTTCCTACCGAGATAGTAGTGCCATTTATTGTTATGTATCCTTGAGTAAAGGCAATCTTATCACTCTGACTGATATATGCATTCCCGGTAACTGTATGAGAGGTGGCTATACTGGATATATTAAATNTGTAGTTTCCAAGAGGGGCGTCCCCAGTAGTTGAGGCTGTAAGAATGGATTCATTCGTAGAAACCCCCTTTTTGGTGACAATACTACTCCTATTGGTGAGACCTGCTATAACAGTCTGAAGGGTTGAGAGCTTTGTTTTTACATCATTCCAGGCTTCTTCCTTCCACTGGATCTCAAGTTGCTCATTCTGATATCTTGTCACCGGTGCCTTGGCAGATGCCATAAGGGCATCTATTATACTCTTTGTATCCAATCCGGTGGCAAGACCCCAGACATTAAATAAACTGTTAGCCATTTTTATCACCTACACCTTTTTATCTATTAGGAGATGNGATGTCTTTAGAAACTCGGCAATCATATTCAGAATCTTTTCAGGTGGAAACTCTTTAATAACTTCACCCGTTCCAGTATCTATAATCTGGACGATTATCTCATTAGTTGGTTTGTGTATCTTGAATCTAAAGTGCATATCTACAAGTTCAAAGCTTTCGGGTTTACTATTCTCATCCCTACTTTTCTCTAAAGGCTTACTNTTTGTCTTTGGGTTTATCACTAGTGCTGTTATATTTTCTTTTACACTATCTATTGGTTTACTTTCCATAGCCTTTCCTTCTCTAGAAAAATCTATCTAATATCTAGAATCGGATAGGTTTATGAAAACTTTAATTTCCTCTGTAAACTATTACCCTATTTCTTCCAAGTTTCTTGGCTTCATATAGGGCTTGGTCCACCTTTAAGAAGAGGTCATTTATATCTTGTCCATCTTCAGGGAAACCTGCTATCCCNAAACTGGCAGTAAACCTTTCAGGTCCACCTATCTCTGTAAGAGGGGTCTCCTCTATCTCCTTCCTTATCCTCTCTGCTACCTTCTGGGCATCCAGTTTACTGGTATTAGGGAGCAGTATCATAAATTCTTCTCCTCCATAACGGGCAACTATATCTTTATCTCTTACATTGGCTTTTAGGATAACACCTAAAACCTCAAGGACCTTATCCCCTACCTTGTGTCCATATGTATCATTAATAATCTTGAAGTGGTCTATATCTGCCATAATNATGGATAAGGGTATCCTGTATGCCTTTGCCCTTAGTAGTTCATCTCCGAATTTTTCTTCAAGGTACCTTCTGTTATAGAGATGGGTAAGGGGGTCGGTTATGGCAAGCTTCTCTACATTATCCTTTGCTAATTCCACTTCAAAGAGCCTCATATTCAGTCGGGCAAGGGCAACCTCGAGTTGTTGACTCCTTTCACTAAGCTCTTCGTTGAGTACATTTATCTCTTCTAATGCATCCTGCAATTCCTTCTCCCTCCTGGTTATCTCCTGGAGGTCTGTAACAACATGGAGTGTGCCAATAATATTTCCTTCTATTCTCAGTGGGCTTGATGTTAATAGAACTGGAATAATGACATTATCTTTTGAGAGCATCTCTGTTCTAATCGACTTTGTCTCTCCTCGGAGAGACTCATTAATCTGAACAGCTATCTTTGCCCTTTCTTCTAGAGGGAAAAGGTCCAGGATATCATCCTTAAGGATCTCCTCCTCTGTATATCCCAAAAGATATGCTAGTTGAGGATTTATAAAGTTGAACCTATTATTAAGGTCTAATACAAATATGGCATTCGTTATCTGTTTAAGAAGTGCATCAAGATATGCATACTCCTCTTTTAACTTTGTCTCTCTTTCTGCTATAGCATCCTTCATCTTGCCAAATGCCTCAGAGAATTTAGAGAACTCTTTATATATACTTGGATGTGGATTCTTGGAATAGTTACCTTTACTATATTCCTCAGCAAGTTGAGTGAGATAAACTGTTGAGCCTAATATCTTTCTAAGAAGAAATATAACAAGGATTATAATTACTATTACTAGAGAGATGGAGAAGAATAAGGAGAACCTTAGATTCTCTCTCTGATGTTTTAGGATGGTATCTTTATCGATATAAACTACTATCCGCAATGAAGAGTCTTCTATCCTTCTTATCCCTACTAGATACCCTTTACCCTCTATCTGGTATTCTCTAAATCCTACCGTGTCTGTTGGAAATCTATTAAAGAATCTCCCTGGAAGGGTAGGGTCTTTGGAAAAGAGTATAATCCCCTTATCATCTACAATGACTATCTCCCCTTTTTCTAAAAAGGAGGTTGAAGACACAAGATAGCCTATCTTTCCCCCATTTAGTGACATTCCTCCTGCTATTACTCCTTTGAATCTTCCATTTTTTATGATAGGGACTCCAAGAACTATTATGTTCGTATTTACTAGAGATTTGAAGCTTCCAGAAAGATATGGCTTTAGGGTTTCTTTTGGCTTTTTAAAATACTCTCTAAAACCTACATTATTTCCTGTGAGAAGCTCTCTATTCTCTGGATAAGCCCTTTCTATGATGCCTTTTTCGTTGATTATCACTATTCCATCGTCAAAATAGGATAGGGCATACGGGATAATGTCAGGTTCTATTTCATCTTCAAGAAGCTTGAGTACTCTTATCTTATCATCCAGTAAGGCTCTAATACTATCTTCTACCAGGGTAGAGATAGAATCCAGCGTTTCATATGCGCTCTGAAGTGTATGCTGGGTGTTTCTTATAGAGAAGACATGGGCAAATATACCTCCTGTTATAACGAAACTTCCTACCAGTATAAGTATTAAGGTATTAACTATAGAGACCTTTCTATTATGGAACAGCCCTATCATATTCCCTATCCATAAATGGTGATGATATTATAAAGTCTGCAGATGCCAGATTAGAAGCTATTGGAATATTCCATACCGTTGCAATCCTTAATAGAGCTTTTATGTCAGGGTCATGGGGGAGAGGTTCTAGTGGATCCCAGAAGAATACCAGGACGTCTATCTCTCCCTCGGCTATCCTTGATCCAATCTGCTGGTCTCCTCCCAGGGGACCGCTTTTGAATTTAGTTATCTCTAATCCAAGTTCCTTTTCTAATAAATTCCCTGTTGTTGCCGTAGCATAGAGCCTATGTCTGGATAAGATATCTATATTTGTTTTTACCCAATTTAAAAGCTCTCCTTTCTTATTATCGTGGGCAATAAGGGCTATCCTCTTCTTCTTTTCTATCCTTATAACATTACCCATCTTGACCCTCTAGGCTTTTTTTGAAAAGACCTGGGACCTCTTTCCCTATCCCTATAAGATGGACCTCCTCAAAGCTACACTCTGAATTTTGGAGGAATTCCTTTACTGTCTCTACGATTATTTTAGTTCCAAGTCCTGGCGGAAAACCAAATATACCACAGCTTATAGCAGGGATACTCAGTGTCTTTATGGAATTCTCGCAGGCTATCTCTAAAGCACTTTTGACTGCCTTCTTCAGCTTATCCTCTTCATCTCCTTCCCCCCACCTTGGACCTACCGTATGGATCACATACCTTGCTTTTAGTCTCCCACCAGAGGTTACAGTAGCTTCTCCAGTAGGTAATGGCCCATTCCTTCTTATAAAATCATCACTTTCTTTCTGGATAATCTCTCCTCCTCTTCTCACGATAGCCCCTGCTACCCCTCCTCCATGCTGTAGATAATTATTGGCAGGATTTACTATCGCCTCTACATCCTCTAAGGTGATGTCTCCCTCTATAACCTTTAGGGTTACCCCGTTAATCTCCTTTTCAAAGATGACCTGGTTCATTTTACCTCTCCTTAACCTATAAATAGAGATAATCTTTTAAAGGCTTCTAATTCTTCCTTCCTACCTAACTGGGCATTCTTTATAGCCTTCTCCAGGAGTTCTATAGAGCTGTCATAGAGCTTTCTATCCACAGGATAAGGATATCCATCCTTACCACCATGGGCAAAACTAAATCTCGCCGGATCTTTAAAGCTTGGAGGTTCTCCGTATATTACCTCACTTATGAGTGATAGTGCTCTTAGTGTTTTGGCTCCAACTCCAGGGTATAATAAAAGGTTTTGAAAGTCAGGGGGTGGACTCTGGTATGTAGTTAAAAGGATGGTTCTGAGGTTCTTAGGTTGGATCTCTTTTGTTGTTATAGGGTGATGGCTAGGAAGATACAGTGTTATTTTCTCCCAATCTTTTACTGTCTTATCCGGAGATTGTCTGGTAAGTTCAGTAATTACCTCTTGTGTATTCTTGCTCTCTTTAGCTACTAAATTCAAGACAAACGGCTCAAGGTTCTCTGAGGCTATAGCCTTATGTGGTTCTTCTACAAAGCTCCTTACCTCTTCTCCCAACCAGTGATATCTTCTTGCGTATCTAGTTTCTGGATTCATTCCCTGCTGAATGACTGCCCATTTCCCGTCCTTTGTAAAGACCAGTAGATGATGATATAATTGATACCCGTCCTGGATGGCATTATTATCAACCCTTGCTACAAGTCGACTTATAGTTATCCATTTTTCAGGAGGAAAGCCTACCTTCTCTGCCAGTCTCTGGATCTCCAGTGGCGTGTTTATTGCAGTTTTGCCCTTGCCACCGACAATAAATACCCCAGTTTCTAAAGAGAGTTCTCCCAGTCCTTCCTTGAGAGCTGCTCCTGTAGTAGTGGTAAGNCCACTGGAATGCCAATCAAAACCTAACAGACAACCTAACGCCTGAAACCAGAATGGATCAGAAAGATTTTTTATAAAATCATCCACCCTATTTTCTATCACGAAGAGAAGAATAATCTCTCTGGCAAGTTTCTTCATCCTCTGGAATAGCCATCTTGGAGCATTCCCTGTATGGAGAGGAAGTTCTGCATAACTGCGCCTGATATTCATTGTTGTATTCCTCTTATATATGGTTCCTTTAGCTCTTTAATAGGGATCGTTATAAATTGAGGCTGGCTAAAGGAACTTTCTCTTCCTGCAGGGTCAACCGCCTTTGCTGTGATACTGATATCTCCATTAGAGATAGGGATATCCTTTATAATGAATGTTCCATCAGGATAGGCATCTCCAGATTCGGATTGTATTCCATTTATATAGATATAAACCTGGACCCCAGGCATAGTATTACCACTAACATCTAANGTGTTGTTTTCCAATGATATATGAATATCCTTGATAACTGGAGGGACGATTATATCTGGAGGAGGGAATATATCCAGAGGGGGAAGAATAATACGAAACCCTATTAAATTGGAAAGGAAGGTATTGTTGAGTCCTTTCCCTTCCGGTAGACTCCTCCAAAGGTTATCTTTGAATATTGCTTCAACACGATATCCAGGCCTTATACAACCACGGAACAGTGGGAACATACCCTCCAGNTACTGATTATTCTCCACTGGAGATACTATCATCCATTGGGTAGCAGTCCAGGCACCTTTCATCTCTGATGAATAGGAATGCTTTATAGGAATTATTTGAAATCCCCCTGAATCCTCCGGGGTTGCCTGGGACGGCTCTCCTCTAAAGACAGGGGAGGTTGATATATCTATAACCCCAGGATGGTTTGCCCTTATNCTNCTTGGAAGAGAGAATATAGTACCACNGAATCTGCCTATTCCTTTTACTGGTCTAGCAACCTTAGCAATTATTTCTCTCCACCCATTTTCATAACAGGCATACACATTCCCGTCNATATGATTCTCAAAGAGAAGTTCAGTAGGCATAATCTCTGGTGTTATAACAGGTATTACTATTCTATCTCCTAGGCTAGGGATAAAGTTANTAGGAAGGTCTATTAAGCTCCCATCCTTCTCTAGNTATACCCTGTTTCCGACAAATGGTGCATATTCATTGAATAATAACGTCCCACCTATTATGTTGGTTACTATCCTACTATTAGGCTCTGTTATGTCTGTTCCTTTAGGTAGTATACTTATGGTTCTTCCGGATTTTTCAGTGGAGCTGAAAGGGTCTACCCCTTTATCTCCCACCTTTATATGTATGGCGTTTGAGGCGGTAGCAGCTACTACTCCATTCTCTATGTATCCGCTAGCTCTAAATGCGTCGTCATTATAGGATGTTGCTGGTTTTAGGACCTTTCCAATAGGATACCAAGAGGTCCCCTCATCTAGACTTATCTCTATCGGACCCATATAATCATTCAATATCCTGATACGAAAAACTTNGATGTTGTTACCAGCATATACATATCTGGACATCGAGAGTAGTATAAGGATAGAATATATAAAAAGTATCTTCTTCACCAATAAGCCAGTCACCTTCCTTCTTTCTTTTGNAATAATTTTACTATTATTCCTATAAAAATCAAGTGTTATTGTTTTTTGACAGAATCTATCATAGAATTATTATAAATACTATGGAGTAGGAGGAACGATGAAGAGAATTGTAATTATAGGAAATGGGGTATCTGGAATAAATGTGGCAGCTCAGATAAGAAAGATAGATAAGGAGATGGAGATAGATATCTTTACCGATGAACCATATCACTATTATCCTAGACCTCGTCTTATAGATTTATTGGCAGGAAAGATTAATATTGATGAGGTCTATTTTTATCCAGCCCAGTGGTACGAGAATAATGGGATAAAGGTTTATCTAGACACCTCTATAAAAGTGATAAAGCCAGGAGAAAATAAGGTGTTAACCTTAGATGAGAGGGAAGTTCCTTACGATACACTTGTTATAGCTAGTGGAGCATCCCCCTTATTACCCCCCATAAAAGGAAGGGAAAAGAAAGGTGTATTTAGTATAAGAAAGTTAGATGATGCTTTGTCTCTTAAAGAGAAAGCAGGGGCTTCAGGAGAAGTAATAGCNATAGGTGGGGGGCTTTTAGGTTTGGAGATAGCCTCAGCTTTGCAATCTTCTGGGATAAAGGTAACCGTTATAGAACTTCTTCCCTGGCTTTTGCCAAGACAGTTAGATAAGGTTGGAGGAGACCTTCTACAGAAGATACTAGAGGAGAGAGGATTGAGGATACTCACTGGAATGGCTACTGAGGAGATCCTCGGAGACAGAGGGGTCACTGGGGTACTGATAAAGGATGGAAACGTCATTAAGGGGGATACAGTGGTTATTACCGCTGGTATAAAGAGTAATGTTGGACTGGCAAAGGATTGTGGTATTAATATAAATAGAGGGATAGTAGTAGATGACAAATTAATGACCTCTAGAGAGAATGTATATGCCTGCGGTGACATTGCTGAATGGAATGGGAGGATATATGGTATAATCCCAGCTGCTTTAGACCAAGCCAAAGTAGTTGCCCAGAATATCCTAGGAGATGATATCAGCTATACAGGGACAACCCCTTCTAATGTCCTCAAGGTAGCAGGAGTAGACTTATTCTCTATTGGTATAGTAAATCCAGAGGAAGAGTATGAGATACTTTCAACGTTGGACGATAGAAATATCTATAAAAAGTTTGTAATAAAGGATAATAGACTGGTAGGGGCTATACTTTTAGGAGAAAAAAAGAATGCTCAGCAGATTGAAAGGGTTATTACGAAGGGAGTGGATATATCTTCTTATAAGGATTATATGTTAGAGGATGATTTTGATTGGAGAGATATTATATGATTTCTCTTGAAAACTTGTATCTATTTTGATATACTTAATACTGTCATCGGGGCGTAGCGCAGGTTGGTTAGCGCACCTGCTTGGGGTGCAGGAGGCCGAAGGTTCGAGTCCTTTCGCCCCGACCATTTATTCTAGAATGGAGGCACAAAATCACATTGATAGGTTCTACCCATTACGATGTAATTATAGTTGGAGCTGGTCCTGCAGGTATATTTGCTGCTTATGAACTGACAAGATTTAACTCTGGTATACGTATCCTTCTTATAGAAAAGGGCAAGTCCCTGGAAGAGAGGGTATGCCCTTCTAGAGATAATGATAAGCAGTGTTATCACTGTAATCCCTGCAGTATAATGAGCGGATGGGGTGGGGCAGGGGCATTCAGTGATGGGAAGCTTACCCTTTCTCAAGAGGTAGGAGGGAGGCTTTTTGAATATATAAGGGGGGAAGAGCTTAAGTCCCTGATCCAGTATGTAGATACGATATACCTGGAGTTTGGAGCACCACTAGAGGTATTTGGAGTAGATGAAGAAAGGGTCCATTTCTTTCAGCGAAAGGCTGCAAAAGCTGGTTTAAAACTGGTTCCTACTATGGTTAGGCATATGGGAACAGAACGCTGCAAGGAGGTCCTTTCTAGATTCTATAATTATCTTTCCTCTAAGGTAGACATCTTAACTGAATCCTATGTGGAAGAGATAATCGCAGATGAGGGTAGGATAAAGGGTGTAAGAGTTGATTCCAGGGTCTTTGATGGAGATTATGTTATAGTTGCTCCAGGGAGAGATGGGGCGGATTGGTTGATTCAAGAGTTAAAGAGATTAAACCTTGATACTGTAAGAAACCCAGTAGATGTTGGAGTAAGGGTAGAATTACCAGCAGTAGTGATGGAGGAACTTACTGATACTCTGTATGAGCCTAAACTGGAATTTTATTCTAAATCTTTTGATGATAGGGTCCGTACGTTCTGTATGAATCCATACGGTGAGGTGATAACTGAATATAGTGATGGGGTAATAACCGTAAATGGACACAGTTATAAGGATAGAAAGACAGAGAACACCAATTTTGCCCTATTGATAAGCACAACATTTACAGAACCATTTAAAGAACCGATATCTTATGCTAAATATATAGCAAGATTAGCCAATCTCCTTGGAGAAGGGGTTCTTGTGCAGAGATTAGGAGACCTCATTTCAGGTAGAAGGTCTACAGAAGACCGTATAAAAAAAGGTATAGTAAAACCAACATTGCCATCTGCTACCCCTGGTGATTTAAGTTTTGTCCTCCCCTATAGACATCTTACAGGGATACTGGAGATGTTAAAGGCATTAGATGAGCTTACTCCTGGAGTCTATTCTAGATATACGTTACTCTATGGGGTTGAGGTAAAGTTCTATTCAGTAAGACCAAGATTGAATAGTGTTTTAGAAACTCAGATAAAGAATCTCTTTGCTATAGGAGATGGTGCTGGTGTAACCAGAGGTTTAGTTCAGGCTTCGGCATCAGGAGTAGTTGCAGCAAGAGAAATAGCGAAAAGGATAGGAGTGGAGACAGATGGGAGCTACAGCAGTAATAGGTTTGCAATGGGGAGATGAGGGCAAGGGAAGAATTGTTGACCTTCTTGCTCAAAGGTGTGATGGTGTCGTAAGATACAATGGTGGTCCCAATGCAGGACATACCCTAGTGGTAGATAGTGAGGTCTTTAAATTACACCTTATCCCTTCAGGGATATTATATAACGATAAATTCAATATAATAGGAAACGGAGTAATAGTAGACCCTGGTACTCTTATAGAAGAGATCGATGGGTTAAAAGAGAGAAATTTCTTTAATGGAAGGCTTTTTATCTCAGATAGATCACCTCTCCTTTTCCCTTACCATAGACTTATGGATGAACTGGAGGAGTCTATAAGAGGGAATTTTAGCTTAGGGACAACAAAAAGAGGGGTAGGACCGGGATATACAGACGAGATAAACCGTTCTGGTTTGAGGATGATAGACCTCATCTCGGATGACTTTGAAGAAAAGTTAAGAATGGTATGGAGTCTAAAGATAAAGTTGTGTCCGGCTTTAGATGGAAAGCTGGATATAGAGGATGTAATAAGGACTTATAGGGAGTATTCTATTATACTGAAGCCCTATGTTACAGATACTGTAATGTTACTTCACCGACTACTTTCAGAAGATATGGACCTCCTCTTTGAAGGAGCTCAAGGTTTCTTGCTTGATGTAAACTTTGGTACATATCCCTATGTAAGTTCTTCCGAGAGTAGCATAAGCGGGATATTTTCAGGCTCAGGTATAAGCCCAAAACAGCTAAGGAAAGTCTACGGGGTAGCTAAATCGTATATGACAAGGGTAGGTTCTGGACCTTTCCCTACAGAGTTAAAAGGCAGCTCTGGAGAATATTTGAGAGAAAAGGGGAAGGAATATGGCACTACTACGGGAAGGCCTAGAAGATGTGGATGGCTTGACGGTGTGGCTACAAGATTCTCCTGCCAGATAAATGGGATAGATGGGATATATCTTACTAAGCTTGATGTCCTTGGGGGATTGGAAGAGGTGAATATATGTGTGGGCTATATCTATGAAGGAGAGAGACTTGACTATTTTCCTGCCTCTTCGGAGATACTATCTAGATGTGAGCCTATATACGAAAGGCTACCCGGATGGAAGATGGATAGTAGAGAGCTTCCTAAAAATGCTATTGCCTTTATTAAGTTTGTGGAAGATTTTCTAGATACAAAGGTCTTAGGTGTAAGTATAGGACCAGAAAGAGACTCTTTTATAGATTTATGTTAAGTAATCTGGTATAATTTAGATATCGGGGCGTAGCGCAGATGGGAGCGCGCCTGTTTCGGGTACAGGAGGCCGAAGGTTCAAATCCTTTCGCCCCGACCAGTTTTATATTGGGGGTTAAGAATGAAAACATATACTGAAGTTTCAAACTTGAGGTCTCAGAAAAGGATAGAGATAATAAATGTGAGTTCTCAAGTGAGACAGGTAGTAGGAAGAAGCGGAATAAAGGATGGCATTATTTTAGTTTATTCTCTCCATACTACTACTGGTTTATATGTGAACCAAAGTGAGAGAAATCTCGAGGCTGACCTTGAGGCATTCTTGGAAAAGATAATCCCTCAACAGAATAACTATAAGCATAATGCTATAGATAATAATGCAGATGCTCACCTGAGGGCTATATTTTTAGGCAATCAGGTTACCCTGCCGTTAACAGGTGGTGACCCGGATTTGGGGGTATGGCAATCTATACTCTTTGTAGAATTGGATGGTCCTCGCAGGAGGGCGTTTGTTACTAAGATTATTGGAGAGTAAAGAAAGAGGAGTGAAAAATGAGTATTTCTGAGGAAAAATTAAAGGCTTTAGAAGGGGCTATTAATAAGATAGAGAAGGATTTTGGTAAGGGAGCAATAATGAAGCTTGGAGAGATCTCCAGTAAACTCCAGGTAGAGGTAATTCCTACCGGTTCCCTTGGATTAGACATAGCCTTGGGAATTATGGGTATTCCTAGGGGCAGGATTACGGAGATATTTGGTCCAGAGGCTTCAGGTAAGACTACGCTTGCCCTCCATATAATAGCAGAGGCACAGAAACGAGGTGGAATAGCTGCATTTATAGATGCAGAACATGCCTTAGACCCGATATATGCCAGGAATTTAGGAGTGAATATAGATGAGATGTGGATATCTCAACCTGATAGTGGAGAGCAGGCTTTAGGTATTGCCGATGCATTATCTTCTAGTGGAGCAGTGGATATCGTTGTTATCGATTCAGTAGCTGCATTGGTCCCTAAGGTGGAGTTAGAGGGAGATATAGGAGATCAGTATATGGGTTTACAGGCTAGACTTATGTCTCAGGCGCTTAGGAAGTTAGCAGGGACTCTAAGTAAGTCTAAGACTGCCTGTGTATTTATAAATCAGTTAAGGGAAAAGATGCAAACAGGTTATGGGGGTGGGGGAAATCCAGAGGTGACACCAGGTGGAAGGGCACTTAAGTTTTACGCCTCTATAAGGCTGGATATAAGGAGAATAGAAGGTATAAAAGAAGGAGAAGAATCGCTAGGAAATAGAGTTAAAGTAAAAGTAGTAAAAAATAAACTTGCCCCTCCTTTTAGACAGGCAGAGTTTGATATCCTATATGGAAAGGGGATATCAAGAATGGGAGAATTAGTAGATTTGGGGGTAGAAAATAATATAATAACTAAGGCTGGCTCTTGGTTTTCTTACGAGCAAGAAAGATTAGGACAAGGAAAGATACGAGCAGTAGAGTATCTAACTCAGCATCCAGAAATAGCTGCTACAATAGAACGTCAGATCCTTGAGAAGTCGGGGGTTTTAGGATGAGAAATAGCGAGGTGATCAAACATTATTTGGACTATATTAATAGCTATAATCGCTTCTGTCATTGGAGGAAGCGTTGGTTATATCTACAGGAAATACAGGGCAGAAGGTATAATAAAGGAAGCAGAGAGGATAGCAAATGAGATTATCGAGAAGGCTAAGGATGAGGGAGAGAAGAAAAAGCTTGAGATTATTGTATCAGCTAAAGATGAAGCTGAGAGGATAAAGAATGATACAGAGAGACAGATTAGACAGAAGAGGGGTGACCTTCAGAGACAGGAACGGAGACTCTCACAACGAGAGATAACATTAGAGAAGAGACAGGAAGGTATTGAAAGGAGAGAAAGGGCACTACAGGCTAAGGAAGAATCCATCAATCAGTTGTACCAAGAGGTAGAGAGTATAAAGGAAAAACAGTTGAAAGAATTAGAGAGGATTGCTAATATGAGTACAGAAGAGGCAAAGGATATGCTTATAAATAGTATAGAGGCTGAGGCAAAAAGAGAGGCCCTTTCTAAACTTTATGAGATAGAGATGGAATTAAAGGAGGAAGCTACTAAAAAGGCAAGAGAGATAGTTGCTACTGCTATCCAGAGGTGCGCTTCTGACGAGGTTGCTTCTGCTACTGTATCAGTTGTTACTCTTCCCAATGAAGAGATGAAAGGTAGGATTATAGGAAGAGAGGGGAGGAATATCAGGACACTAGAGACACTTACTGGGGTAGATTTGATTATAGATGATACCCCCGAGGTGGTAGTGTTATCAAGTTATGACCCCATAAGGAGGGAGATAGCTAGGCTCTCTCTAGAGAGACTTATTCAGGATGGAAGAATCCATCCTGGGCGTATAGAAGAGGTGGTAGAGAAGGCACAGCAGGAGGTAGAGGGTAGGATAAAAGAAGAGGGAGAAAGGGCTATTTTTGAAGCCAAATTAACAAAAGTCCACCCCGAACTTGTAAGGGCTCTGGGAAGGCTTATATTCAGAACAAGCTATGGGCAAAATGTCCTTAGTCATTCGCAGGAAGTGTCTAGATTNGCAGGTATAATGGCTGCGGAGTTAGGAATAGACCCAACATTAGCTAAGAGAGCTGGATTGCTCCATGATATAGGAAAGGCGTTGGACTATGATGCAGAAGGTCCGCATGCCCTTTTAGGTGCTGAGTTTGCTCGTAAATATAATGAGAATGAGATAGTGGTAAATGCAATAGCTAGTCATCACGGTGAAGAACCTCCAAATAGCATTGAAGCGGTTTTAGTTCAGGCTGCTGATGCCATTTCGGCTGCAAGGCCAGGGGCAAGAAAAGAAACCTTAGAGGCGTATATAAAGCGTATAAAGAAGTTAGAGGAATTAGCNACATCTTTCCCTGGAGTGGAAAAGGCTTATGCATTGCAGGCAGGGAGAGAGGTAAGGGTGGTGGTTGAACCAGAAAAGATAGATGACTTAACTGCACTCGGCTTGGCTAGAGACTTAGCCAAAAGAATAGAAGATGAGCTTGAGTATCCGGGACAGATAAGGGTAGTGGTGATAAGAGAAACGAGAGCGATAGAATATGCCAGATAATGTAATAAGGGTCCTATTTGGCGGAGATGTAGTTGGGAGACCAGGCAGACAGACATTGGCTAAAGCTTTAAAAGAGATAGGGGAAGAGGGCTCTATAGATGTGATAATAGTAAATGGAGAAAATTCTGCAGGAGGATTTGGTATCACCAAGGAGGTAGCAGAAGAGCTCTTTTCCCTTTCAGTAGATGTAATTACATCGGGAAACCATATATGGGATAAAAAGGAGGGTGCAGGTGTTATCAGAGAGGAGGAGAGGATCTTAAGGCCCTTAAATTATCCTCCTGATGTTCCGGGTAGAGGTTCTATCGTATTAGAGTTGTTTAATGGAGTAAAGATTGGTATTATAAATCTTATGGGAAGAGTTTTTACTGGAGTCCAGTTGGATTGTCCCTTTAGAAAAGGGAGAGAAGTTATAGAGGAGATGCATAGGGAAGGGATAAGAAACATAGTTATAGATTTTCATGCTGAAGCTACTTCAGAGAAGATAGCACTGTGGAGATACCTAGATGGAGATGTAAGCGCTATTTTAGGTACCCATACCCATGTACAAACTGCAGATGAGGAGATATCTCTTTTAGGTACCGCCTATATATCTGATGTAGGGATGATTGGTCCTGCTGATGGAGTGATAGGAGAGGATAAAGAGATAATAATAGAGAGATTTCTTACCTCACTCCCTAAGAGATTTAAAGTAGCAAAAGGGAGGACCCTCTTTAACGGTATATTACTAGATATAGATATAAATTCAGGCAAGGCTATATCTATAAAAAGAATTAGAAAATATTATAAGGAGGAATGAAGATGACGACATTGAAGGTTTCAGCAAAATCTAATCCAAATTCAGTGGCTGGAGCTCTAGCAGGAGTGATAAGGGAAGAAGGTTCTGTGGANATGCAGGCTATTGGAGCAGGAGCAGTGAATCAGGCAGTAAAGGCAATCGCTATAGCTAGAGGGTTTCTCGCCCCAAGTGGATTAGAGGTTATATGTATTCCAGCATTTGTAAATGTGGTAATAGATAATGAGGAAAGGACTGCGATAAAGTTCATAGTTGAACCTCGTAAGTGAAATATAAATGCCCACAATCCTATTATCTAATGACGACGGTATAGGTACAGTTGGACTTAATACATTAGGGAGGGCATTGAGTAGATTGGGGAGGGTTGTTATTGTGTCTCCAGATAGACAGCGGAGTGCTAGTGGGCATTCCCTTACTATAGAGGAGCCTATAAGGGTAAAGAGGATACCTAATGAACTTGAGGTTTGGGTTACTACAGGAACCCCTGCAGACTGTATCCTCCTTGGGGTATGTGAGATCATAAAGGACAAAGTAGACCTTGTAGTCTCTGGGATAAACCATGGGTCTAATTTGGGTATAGACATTACCTATTCAGGGACGGTTTCTGCTGCTATGGAAGGAGTGATCAATGGGATTCCTTCCATAGCGGTTTCCTTAGCCTCTTATAGGACAATAGACTCTTCTCTCTTTGAGATGGCTGCAGATTTTACAGCTAAACTTGCTGAAGCTGTAATAAAAATTGGNCTTCCTAATGGTGTATTATTAAATGTGAATATTCCAGCAATTGATAAACCTAAAGGTGTAAGATTTACATACCAAGGGGCAAAGAGATATGTTCCTAATGTAGTTAAACGTCTAGACCCTAGGGGGGAACCATACTATTGGGTTGATGCGGTCTCTATTAGTAACTATGAACTAGGTAGTGATGTGGGAGCTATAAAAGAAGGTTACATATCTATTACTCCTATAAAAATAGATATGACCGATTATGAACACCTACAGGAGATAACNCATAACTATGAAAGTTTTGTAAATGACTTATGAGGTATGTCATAACAGTATTAATTATAACAGGGATAGCACTGTTGAGCTGGTGGCTGTGGAAATCATCTCTAGAGGAGACTTCAGTCTCTACTGAACCTAAGATAGTAGTAGAGGGGGGAGAGGTNATAGGGATGATTGGGGGAAGAAAGAGTTTTTATTTGAAAGTTGATTCTTTTCAGAATAAGACCCAGGATAGTGCTATCTTAAAGGGTCATATTGAGGGAAATGTATATGATGAGAAGGAGAATATTATTGTGTCTTTTAGTGGAGTAGATGGAGAGATAGATTTTGCTAATAGTGACTTTAAGATATATTCGAATGGAAGGATTAAGGGAGAGAATATTGACGTGACAGCCGATAGTATCAGTTGGATTAATAGTAAGGCTCTCTTTGAGGCGAATGGTAATATCAGGGTAAAATTCGGTTCTTATAGCGCTAGGTGCAATAATATTAGGGCTGATCTTTTAGCTCAGAAGGTGGAATTATGGGGGAATCTTGTAGTAAACTTTTAAGAAGGAGGACCTATGCGTAAGATTTTCATCCTCACACTCTGTCTATTGTTTATAATTCCGGTAATGCTATATGGACAGAAGCAGATTTCTACCCAGAGTGGAAAGCTCTATGGAGATAAGCTTGTTTATGATATGAAGACCAAGCTCCTTAAGGTTGAAGGAAACGTCAGGGTAGAATTGAAAGATGGACCAAAGATCTGGGGTAATTCACTTGATTTTAGCCAGGATAAGCAGACTATGGTAATGCCAGGTCCGGTAAGGGTTGAGATGGAGAAGGTAAAGATTACAGGTACGGATATGCAGGCAGACCTGAATAACAATAGAATCATCTTAAACAAGGATGTAAAGATACTAACCCTTGATGATAAAGGAAAGACTACTGCCACTATAAATTGTTCTAAGTTAGATTACAATACGAATACAAAAGAGGCTAANGTAGAACAGGTCAGTCTGGAACAAGAAGGAACAAAGGCAACTGCTGATTCTGGCACGTTCCTTTTAGATAAGAATCAGTTCAGGCTAACTGGTAATGTGGTGATTCTAAGAGAAGANTTAACATTAAAGAGTACAGATGCTGTTCTAAATACTGATACCCAGGTATTAGAGGCAACCGGCTCAGTAGATGTAGAATTTCAAGTTAAGCAGCAGTGAGTTATAGACTCCTTAAAGCATTTGGTTTTGTAGAAAAGGTATCACTGATTGATGTAGAGAAGTTGTTGAGGTATAATATTAAAGGAATAATTTTTGATATAGATAATACCCTTGTCCCCTGGGGTTCTTGGAAGATACCAGAGGAAANAGAACTNTTTATAGAGAAGATAAAGAAGAATGATTTGAAGGCTTGTCTTTTGTCTAACACTGATAAAAGAGAAAGGGCTTTTTTTATCAGCAGAGAATTAGGACTTCCAGTAATTCCTATGGCTTTAAAACCTTTACCCACCGGGTTTAATAGGGCATTGAGGATATTAAAGTTAAAGAGAGAAGAAGTAGTATCTATAGGAGACCAGTTATTTATGGATGTTTGGGGGAGTAATATGGTAGGTATAAGGGCTATACTAGTTAAGCCATTAACTAACAGGGATTTTCTTACTACGAGGATACTAAGGATTATTGAGAAGAGATTTCTACCACAGATTATAAAGGAGGCAGAGAACTTTGGATATACNGATTCTTGATAAGATATTAAAAATAACCCATAATAGATATGTATTAACTATAGCAGTGGCTAAAAGGGCAGAGGAGATACATGAGACTGCTACCCTATTGACTAGGAAGCTGAACCCTGTGAGTACGGCGATAAAAGAGTTAGTAGAAGATAAGATAAAGATTAAATACCAGTAGGAGAGGTGGCTGAGTGGATTAAGGCGCTCGCCTCGAAAGCGAGAGGGTAGAATTACCCCGTGGGTTCGAATCCCACCCTCTCCGCCATCTAGCTTTTTCCCAGAAAGTATTTATGAATCCTTAGGTCATCTGTAAGCTCCGGGTGAAAGGCACAGACGAGGATGTTCTTATACTCTGCCATCACNATCTTTTCATCATCAAGTTTACAGAGGATATTAACCCCTGACCCTACCGATTCTATATAAGGGGCACGTATAAAGATCCCTTTAAATAGGGGCTCTCCAATGATAGGTATTGAGAGATTCCTTACAAAACTATCTCTCTGTCTACCGAAGGCGTTTCTTTTAACAGTAGCAGGGAATATAGAGATATTCCCATACGATTTCCCTTCTACATCTGTGCATAGCAGTATGAGTCCAGCACACGTTCCAAAGATCTTCATACCTTCTTCTGCCCTTCTCTTTACTGGTTCGATCAACCCCTTTTCTGCCATAAGCATTCCGATTGTAGTACTCTCTCCCCCTGGGATTATCAATGCATCTACCCAATCTATCTGATGGGGATATCTTATGAATAGGACCTCATGCCCTAACTGTGTGACTGCATTTGCATGTTCAATTACTCCACCCTGTAGATTGATGATTCCAACATTCATAGTTACCATCCTCTCTCCTGTAGCATTACTTCCAATTTAGCTATCTCCTGCCCAGGCATTGGCTCTCCTAACTCCTCAGAGACATCCAAAAGAACTTTAGGGTCATCATAGTAGGTGCATGCCCTTACTATTGCCATAGCATATCCTTTAGGATTACTGGATTTGAATATCCCTGACCCTACAAATATTCCATCTGCACCCAATATCCTCATCAGTGCAGCATCACTTGGGGTAGCTATACCTCCGGCAGCAAAGTTGACTACCGGGAGTCTACGTAGGATCTTTGTTTCTACCAAAAGGTCCAGCGATACCCCATATTCCTTGGCTATCTTAGGAAGTTCATCAGTAGGTGCTGACACAACTCTTCTTATCTCTTCCTGTATGAGTCGCATATGCCTTACTGCTTCTACTACGTTTCCCGTTCCTGCTTCTCCNTTTGTTCTAATCATTGCAGCTCCTTCTTGAATCCTCCTAAGGGCTTCTCCTAAGTTGCGTGCTCCACAAACAAATGGGGTTACGAAGTGATGTTTTAATATATGATATGATTCGTCAGCTGGTGTTAACACCTCACTCTCGTCTATAAAATCTACCCCAAGTTCTTCAAGTATCATTGCCTCTCCTATATGTCCTATCCTTACCTTTGCCATTACTGGAATAGAAACTGCCTCCATAATCTCTCTTATCTTATATACAGGTGCCATCCTGGCTACGCCACCGGCAGCTCTGATATCAGCTGGCACACGTTCAAGAGCCATTACCGCTACTGCCCCTGCTTCTTCTGCTATTATTGCCTGTTCTTTAGAGGTCACATCCATTATGACCCCACCTTTAAGCATCTGAGCTANCCCTTTCTTTACTTCCCAATCTTCCTTTACCATCATATTCACCTCCAAAATCAAAAATCCCCAGGGCTTTCCCTGGGGATTGAGAATACGGTGGATAAATAACTACTTCCTTGCCCATTCGGACTATACCGTTGGCTCCGGATTCTCACCGGATCAAACCGCTGAGGCTGATGGGCTCATCCCTTNTATAGGCATCACCACCAGTCGGGAATTCAGAGTAAAAACCCTGTCACCCTGCCCCAAAGAAAACCCTATATTAATTTCTGATGATTATACACCCTTCTTGTATATATTTGCAACTGACTTAGCGATCTATTGTATTTTTCTGAGGGCAATTACTATCTCCCCTATAAACATCCTGTGGTAGTCTTTTAATGGATAATGACTATTAATATTTTCGTCTAGGAAATTTTTGGANTCTATATCCTGATAATATATCTTTTTGCAGATAAGGACTAATTTAGCCTCATCAAAGAAGATGGTATTATGTTCCCTATCTTCTATAGGGGTTAAACCGGTAAGTTTTATTTTATCTACATCTCTTCCAGAATATGAACCACATATATTCAGGGCTTCTCGGTATTCTTCAGAAAAAAAGGATAGGGTAAAGAATCTATTCTCGTTGACAAAATTATAAGTATATCTAGTTGGTCTTATAAAACAGAAGGCAACCTCCTTACCCCAAAGGATGCCCANACCACCCCAGCTTGCAGTCATCATATTAAATGAATGAATATCTCCAGCGGTAATGAGCATCCAGTCTTCCCCTATAAGAGTAAATGGATTAATCACAGAATCCTTTATAGAAGTAGTTATATGAGCCATTTAAAGATACCTCCTTAAGTTAATTTCTTGATATTATATCATATCTTAAATCTACGAGTTGCCTTAATTGAGGGATAGGTGTATTATATTAGATAATAGTATGAAAGGGTGAGACTAATGGCACATAAACACAGTGATGTTAATAGAAATAACCTCATAATTACGATGGTTTTGAACTTCACTATTACTGTCTCAGAGGTAATTGGGGGAATAATAGCAGGAAGCTTGTCTCTCGTTTCTGATGCACTTCATAATCTGAGTGATGGTGTTGCTATAATCATAACTTATCTTGCCCTGAAGATATCTCAAAGAGAGAATAATGAAAGACTTACCTTTGGATATAAAAGGGCGGAGATATTAGCAGCCTTCTTCAATTCAATAGTACTACTTTCCATCTCTATATATCTTTTTAAAGAGGCTTATCTAAAGCTCATAAACCCTCAGCCTATTGATGGGCTTTTGATGATAGCTGTTGCTATAATTGGGCTTCTGGCAAACCTAATTTCTACCTTACTTTTGAGGAAGGATTCAGGGAAAAATTTAAATATAAGGTCTGCTTATATACATCTTTTCTCTGACACATTATCTTCAGTAGGGGTTGTTATAGGGGGAGTCCTGATATATTTTTATAAAGTATACTTTGTTGACCCTGTTCTGACTTTTCTTATAGGAATATANGTCATTAAGGAATGTCTGGAGATAGTCAAAGAGGCGGTAGAGATTTTGATGCAGGCAACACCAAAGGATATAGATATAAATAGGATAAAAAAAGAGATTGAGGGTTTAGAAGAAGTAAAGAATATACACCATGTTCACATATGGAGACTTGATGATAACGATATACACTTTGAATGTCATATAAACCTGAAAGAAGACCTTACTGTAACCCAAATAGTTCCACTATATGAAAAGATAGGGAGAATCCTGAGGGCTTATAATATAACCCATTCGACCATTCAGATTGAATACGAGTGCTGTGAAGGCGTTGGGCTTATAAAGACTTAACATCTACTTGCTAACATCTCTACTATGTGATATACTTTCACAAGAAAATTGGCATGCTTCACAGTCTCTAAGTCTACCATTTAGGTGGCAGTGGAGCAAAAGTTTAACTTAGAGGAGGAGAATATATGGCAGTAGTGAGTATTAAGCAGCTTTTAGAAGCTGGGGTTCACTTTGGACACCAAACTAAACGTTGGAATCCAAAGATGAAGCCCTATATTTTTGCTGAGAGAAACGGTATCCACATTATAGACCTTCAGAAGACAGTTGCCTGTATAGAAACGGCATACGAGGTAGTAAGAGACATATCTGGTAACGGTGGGAAGGTGCTATTTGTTGGTACCAAAAAACAGGCNTATGAGGTGGTACAGGCNGAGGCGACGAGGTGTGGAATGCCTTACGTAAATCAGAGATGGCTTGGAGGATTACTTACGAACTTCCAAACGATAAGGATAGGTATAAAGAAGCTTAAGGACCTTAGAGAAGCNAGAGATAAGGGACTTTGGGATTCTTTTACTAAAAGAGAGAGAAAACATCTTGAGATCGAGTTAAATCGCTTAGAAAAGTATCTTGGTGGGATAGAGACGATGGATGATCTGCCTAGTCTTCTCTTTGTGGTGGATATAAAGAAAGAAGAGAATGCAGTGAGAGAAGCTAGAAGGATGGGTATTCCTACTGTTGGGATAGTAGATACAAATGGTGACCCTGAACAGGTTGAATATCCCATTCCAGGAAATGATGATGCTATAAGGGCTATAAAGTTGTATTGCAGTAAGATAGCTGATGCAATTCTTGAAGGGGTAGGGGCAAGAAAAGAAGAGGCAGAGGAAGAGGTTTCAGAGATGCCGCCGATAGAAGAATTACCACCAGATGTAATAGAAGAAAAAGAAGCAGATGAGTATAAGGAGGATGTGATATTTTGAGTATCAATATGGATTTAATAAAAGAGTTAAGAGAGAAAACAGGAGCTGGCGTAATGGATTGTAAGAAAGCTCTCCTGGAATCAGGGGGGGATATAGAGAAGGCTACGGAGATATTGAGGAAGGCAGGAATAGCCACGGCAGAGAAGAAAGGAGCTCGAGTGGCAAAGGATGGAAGGATAGAGAGTTATATACATCCTGGAAACAGGTTAGGTGTACTCCTTGAGTTAAACTGTGAGACGGATTTTGTTGCTAGGACAGACGAATTTAAGACGCTTGCCAAAGAGATTGCTATGCATATAGCTGCTAGTAATCCTAGATATGTTTCTACTGCGGATGTTCCGGGGGATGTTTTAGAAAAAGAGAAAGAGATATATGCTACTCAAGCCAAGAATGAAGGTAAGCCTCCGCAGGTGATAGATAGGATTGTTCAGGGAAAGATAGAGAAATTTTACCAAGAGGTATGTCTATTAGAACAGGCTTGGGTAAGAGATCCAGAAAAGAAGATAAAAGACCTTATAAATGAAACTATCGCTAAACTAGGAGAGAATATTGTAGTAAGAAGATTTGTAAGATTTGAATTGGGGAAAGAGGATTAATGGATAACCCTAAGTATAAACGTATTCTCCTTAAGTTAAGTGGAGAGGCATTTAGAAACAATAGTGAACCTATAGGGTATGAGTCACTGATAATGCTTGCTGAAGAGATAGAGTCTATATATAAGGTAGGGGTTGAAGTAGCTATAGTTGTAGGAGGAGGTAATGTCATTAGAGGCATTACCTCTAGCTCTTTATCTATCGATAGAGCGACTGCTGATTATATGGGTATGTTAGCTACCGTGATAAATGCACTTGCCCTGCAGGCAAGGTTAGAAAGTATGGGTGTACCTACTAGGGTTCAGACATCTATTGAGATGAGACAGATAGCAGAGCCGTATATAAGGAGAAGAGCAATTAGGCATCTAGAGAAGGGACGGGTAGTTATTTTTGGTGGAGGGACAGGGAATCCCTTCTTTAGTACTGATACTGCTGCGGCTCTAAGGGCTGCTGAGATCGGAGCAGAGGTAATGATTAAGGGAACAAAGGTTAATGGGATCTATGATTCAGACCCGTTGAAGAATCCGAATGCTATAAGGTATACAGAGGTAAGATATATGGATATCTTAAACAAAGAGTTAAAGGTGATGGATGCTACAGCGGTGTCTCTCTGTATGGAGAATAAGATTCCTATTATAGTATTTAATATATCAGAGATGGGAAATCTAAAGAGGATAATATATGGAGATGAGATAGGCACTATAGTGAAGGGGTGAGATAAAATGGAAGAGAAAGCCTTTACTAAGAGCATTGAGGAGAAAATGAAACAGTCTATCTCGGTATTCCAGAAGGAACTTATTGGAATAAGAACCGGAAGGGCTAATCCTGCTATTGTAGAGGAGGTTTCTGTAGATTACTATGGAACACCCACTCCCCTCTATCAGATTGCAAAGATAACTACCCCTGATTCCAGGACTATTTTAATACAGCCCTGGGATAGACAGTCCCTACCGAGTATAGAGAAGGCTATACTGAGGTCAAATCTTAGTCTAACTCCAATAAATGATGGGACCTCCATAAAGTTAAACATCCCTTCTCCTACCGAAGAACGGAGGAAAGAGCTGGTAAAATTAGTAAAGAAGAAGGGGGAAGATGCCAAGGTGGTTATAAGAAATATAAGGAGGACCGGGATAGAGGAATTGGAAAAAGAGAAAAAGAACAATAAGCTTCCTGAAGACGTGGAAAAGAGGATAAAGGACCAGCTCCAGAAGATTACAGATAAATATATAGAGGAAGTAGATAAAATACTCTTAGAGAAAGAGAAAGAGATAATGGAGGTATAATTGGAAATAGAGAGATTGCCCGTCCATATAGCTATTATTATGGATGGGAATGGTAGATGGGCACAGGCAAGGGGGTTGCCGAGGATATCAGGCCATCAGGAGGGAAGGCGTACAGTAAAGCGAATAGTTTCTCATGCATTAGACCTAGGTATAAAATATCTGAGTCTTTTCGCCTTTTCTACCGANAATTGGAAGAGGCCTAAAGAGGAAGTAGATGGATTGATGGAGATATTGAGATTTGGATTAAGAGAGGAAAGACCTGAGTTTATAGAAAAGAAGATCAATGTTACCTTTTTTGGAGATAGGTCTAAACTCTCAAAGGAAGTATTAAGTGAGATGGAAACTACCGAGGAACTGACTAAAGATAATGATAGACTCTATCTTGCCTTTGCTATAAACTATAGCGGTAGAGATGATATAGTCAGGGCATTTCGTAAATTCTCGTCCGACCTTATCTCTAATAGGACTAATCCAGAAATGATAGATGAGAAATTAGTTTCTTCCTATTTAGATACAAAGAACTTCCCAGATCCAGATCTGATAATAAGGACTAGTGGAGAATTAAGAATAAGTAATTTTTTCCTATGGCAATCTGCCTATAGTGAACTCTATTTTACTCCTATTTTATGGCCTGACTTTGATGAAAAGGCATTTGATGAGGCTATTTTGGATTTTCAGAAGAGGAAAAGACGTTTTGGAGGGATATAAAGGATTGATCCTGCATAGGGTCATAAGTGCTATTATTGGGGTTCCAATAATCCTTTTGGCTATAAGGTTTGGTGGTATACCATTACGTATTCTGGTTTTAGCCCTTTTTGTAATTGGATTTTTTGAGTATAGCCGACTCTCTGAGTCTATGAATATAAAGATAAGATTCTGGGAAGGATTGGTGGGTGGAATAATAATCTTGTTATGGAGCTGGGAGTATGCTACAAGTGTACTTCAAACCCTAATCGTTTTATGGGTATATCTTATGCTCTATTTCATAATAATGCAGGATATAGAGAATAGTCTTTCCCGTATCTCGGCTACCATATTTGGATTGATATATTTGGCGGTTCCTCTTTCTATGTTCTTGATAATGAGAAAATTTGACCCCCAAGGGTACTGGTGTGCTATGGTGATGATTGGAACATGGGCATTTGATACTACTGCTTATTTTGTAGGCAGAGGTTTTGGAAGACATAGACTTGCCTCTATATTAAGTCCACTTAAATCCTGGGAAGGTTTTATAGGCGGTTTGATAGCTACTACAATAGCAACTTTTGCCTTTTTGAGTGACTATAGAGGTATAGTGATAGGAATCCTCCTTGGGCTTGGTGTTCAGGCAGGAGACCTGTTTGAATCCCTTTTAAAGAGAGAGGCAAGGGTAAAAGATTCTGGAAGTATAATCCCGGGTCATGGGGGAATACTTGATAGATTTGATGGCTTTTTAGTTGGTATTGTAGTGGTTTTCCCATTGATAAGGTTTATAGTAGGTGGAATATGGTAAAAAGACTTTTAATTCTTGGTTCTACAGGAGCGTTAGGGACTAAGACATTAGATGTAGTAAGAGAGTTTTCGGATAGATTTACTGTTATAGGTCTTGGAGCAAGACAGAATGTAGAGAAATTGGCAGCACAGGTAGAGGAGTTCCATCCAAGATATGTTTTATTAACAGAGAATACTATATCTTCCTCTCTGGAGAGAATGATAAAGGGGTCGAAGATTGAATATTTCTATGGCATAGAAGGTCTTAAAGAGATAGCTTCTATAGAAGATGTAGATTTAGTGGTCTTGGTTATGGGTGGTGCGTTAGGGATATATCCTTTATGGGAGGCGATAAATCACAGTAAGGATGTAGCCATAGCGAATAAAGANTCTATAGTGATTATGGGGGAATTGATAAGGAAAAAGGCTGAGGAAAAGAATGTAAGGCTCATCCCTATAGATAGTGAGCCTAGTGCCATATTTCAGTGTTTTAATGCATTAAACAGTAAGGAAGATCTAGAAGGTGTTATCCTCACTGCTTCTGGTGGTCCATTTAGAAACTTAAATAGGGAAGAACTTAAAGGAGTGACTCCCGTGCAAGCTTTACATCATCCCGTATGGAAGATGGGGAAAAAGATAACGATAGATTCTGCTACCCTTATGAATAAAGGATTTGAATGGATTGAGATCCATAAATTTTTTGATATCCCATATGATAAGATACAGATAGTTATACATCCACAGGGTGTGATACATGGGGCAATAAACCTAAAGGATAGTACGTTAATTGCTATTATGAGTATGCCGGATATGAGAATACCTATCCTATATGCCCTTTCTTATCCTGAAAGGGTAGAGACAGGATGGGAAAGATTGGACCTTTTATCTTTGGGGGAGATTACATTTGAACCTCCTGACATAGAAAAATTTCCTGCCTTAAAGATAGCTATGGAAAGTGGGAGGAAAGGGCTTACCTATCCTGTGGTTTTAAATGCCTCAGATGAGATAGCAGTAGAACTTTTTCTAAAGGGAGAAATAGGATTTACTGATATCCCGAGGCTTGTAGAAGAGGTCCTATCCAGACATACCCCTACAGTCCCAGATTCTATAGAAACAGTGATGANGGTAGATAGTTGGGCAAGAGAAGAGACTTTAAGATTGAAAGATAGGGTGAAATAAGATGAATGTCCTGTTATTTTTGGTGCTTGTTGGAATCCTTGTACTTATCCATGAGTATGGGCATTATTTGCAGGCTAGGTTACATAAGGTAAAGGTGGAAGAATTTTCTATAGGTTTTGGGCCTAGGGTTCTTTCCTTTGAAAGAAATGATACCAGATTCTCTATAAGGGCTTTACCTATAGGTGGTTTTGTAAATCTAGCCGGGTTAGATGTGGATAAACCTGTAGATGAGGAAGGGGATTTCCAGAATAAATCCTGGTTTTCTAAGTTTATCATCCTCGCCTCTGGTGTTATTATGAATTTTTTGCTTGCTATCTTTCTCCTTACTATCCTATTTAATTGGGGTATACCTAGCAAGATAGTCCCTACTGGTATCAATAGTATTGTCCCAGGTTCTCCAGCAGCGATAGCTGGATTAAAGCCTGGGGATAAGATTATTTCTATAGACCAAAAGCCAGTAAACTCAACAGAAGATGTAATTAATATCATTAAAGGTACAGATAAATCCCTTGTTTTAGATGTAGAGAGAAATGGCAAGATTTTAAGTTTTACTGTAACTCCAAGATATGACCCCAATCAAAAGAGAAGAATCATAGGCATCACTATGCCCACCTTTTTGGATGAAAGATATCCCATATTTGAGGCGTTTATAAAAGCTCTAGAGGAATTCTGGGCTGTTATAGTTGGGACATTAGCTGCTATATGGGGATTAATTACCGGCAGGTTAGGTGTAAATTCGATTAGTGGTCCAGTAGGTCTTGTCAAAATGACAGGGGCGGTGTCCCAAATGGGATTTAAGGCTTTTTTGCAATTTATGGCACTATTAAGTATCCAATGGGGACTTTTCAATATACTTCCAATACCTGCCTTGGATGGTGGGAGGATCCTTTTCCTTATATTGGGACTTTGGAAGAAGATAAGACTGAGTCCAGAAAAAGAGAATGTTATCCATTATATAGGATTTTTATTTCTTATGATTCTGATGATAATTATTACTATAGGAGATATAAGAAGATTCTAGATGTGGAAAAGAAATGATACCTTCGTTGTAAGTATTGGAAATGTAAGGATAGGTGGAGGTAATCCTATAGCGGTTCAATCAATGACTAGCACCCCTACTGAGGATGTAAAGGCAACGGTTAATCAGATAGAAAGGCTAGAAGAGGCGGGGTGTGAGATAGTAAGAGTAGCTGTCCCAACTAAAGAGGCTGCCTTAAGTCTTAAGGAGATAAAAGATAGAATAGATATCCCGATTGTTGCTGACCTCCACTTTAATATCTCTCTAGGTTTTATAGCCTTAGAGATGGGGGTAGACAAGATTAGAATTAATCCTGGCACTGTAGGTGATATAAATACTCTCAAAGCATTGGTGCAGGAGGCTAAAAGTCGTAATATTCCTATCAGGATAGGGGTAAATAAAGGGTCACTTCCTGAAAGGTATAAACGAAACAAAGAAGGACTCGTTCAATGTGCCTTAGATTATGTAAAGCTTATAGAGGATTGGGGATACACAAACCTTGTAATCTCAATAAAATCTTCCAGCGCAGAGGAGACGATAGATGCAAATCTACTCTTAGCCTCCCATACAAGGTATCCGATCTCTCTGGGAGTAACTGAGTCTGGTGGAAGTTGGAGAGGGATAGTAAAATCTACCATAGGTTTGAGTTTTATATTAAGAGAGGGGATAGGTGATACATTAAGGGTGTCTCTTACAGGTGACCCGGTTATGGAGGTAAGGGTTGGATATGAAATACTGAAGAATCTAGGGTTGAGGAATCGTGGAGTAAACATTATCTCCTGTCCTACCTGTGGTAGATGTCAGGTAAAACTTGAGTCTCTCTATAAAAGAGTAGATAAGGCTTTAAGTAATGTCANGGTGCCGTTAACAGTGGCTATAATGGGTTGCAGTGTTAATGGACCTGGTGAAGCAAAGGATGCTGATTGTGGGGTTGCATTTGGAAAGGATAAGGGGGTATTTTTTATAAAAGGAGAAACTATAGGAATCTATTCGCCTATAGAGGCTGTCAATATGTTAATAAAGTATGTTAAAGAGGAGGACAAAAGATACTAGCGATGAGAATGTCTCAGTTGTTCTATTATCCTCTGAAAGAAACACCTAAGGATGCAGAGGCNATAAGTCATATACTTATGATAAAGACCTCTATGATAGAAAGGGTTGCCTCTGGGGTCTATGAGTATCTTCCACTAGGCTTTAGAGTGTTGAAGAAGATAGAGAGTATAATACGGCGAGAGATGGAGGCTATAGGGGCTCAAGAGGTCCTTTTGCCAGCTCTACATCCTAGTGAGCTATGGAAACTCACTGGAAGATGGGATGATTACGGTGATGAACTTTTCAAACTCCAGGATAGACAGGGCCGTATGTTATGTCTGGGACCAACACATGAGGAGATTATTACCTCCCTGGTTCAGGCTAAGATCACCTCCTATAAACAGCTTCCATTTATGCTCTTTCAGATACAGATAAAGTTTCGAGACGAACCAAGACCTAGATTTGGAATCATAAGAAGCCGAGAATTTATAATGAAGGACCTGTATAGCTTTCATGCCGATGAAGAAAGTCTAGATGAGGGTTATTACTCTGTCTATGGNGCTTACAAAAAGATATTCGATGCGATAGGCTTAAACTACAAGATAGTAGAAGCTGAGAGTGGTCCTATAGGTGGGGATGTTTCCCATGAATTTGTAATTATTGCTCCAAGTGGAGAGGACGAGATTGCATATTGTAATTCCTGTGGATATGCAGCTACTACTGAAGTGGCAGACTATAATGTAGTAATAAAGGAAGAGAATGAGGAAGAACTTCCCATAGAAAAGGTGTATACCCCNGAGCTTAAAACTGTAGAGGAAATATCAAGATTTCTTAACGTTCCTCCATCTAAGATTATAAAGACTATAATACTAAAGGCAGATGGGAGAGAGGTAGCAGTATTGATAAGAGGAGATAGCGAGGTTAATCTGAAAAGGATAGGAAAAGTGCTGGGTACTGAAGATATAACCTTAACAGATGAAGGTAGTAGTTCTCCGTTGGGATTTGTAGGTCCTGTAGGGCTAGACCTTGAGATAGTGGCGGACCCAGAGATAAAGGGTATAAAGAATGCCGTGGTAGGAGCAAACAGTCCCAACTATCATTATATAAATGTAAACATAGGTAGAGATTTTTCGGTAAAAGATTTCTATCCTGTAAGGAAGGTGAAAAGTGGAGACCTCTGTCCGAAATGCGGAGGGGAGTTAACGGTATCTAAGGGGATAGAGGCTGGCCATATATTCAAACTTGGTACAAAGTATAGTGAGCCTATAGGAGCTATGTTTCAGACCTCTACAGGCGAATTAAAGCCCATACTTATGGGATGCTATGGTATAGGGGTAACTAGACTTATAGCCTCGAGNATAGAGCAGAACAATGATAAAAGTGGCATCATNTGGCCCATAAGTATAGCTCCGTATGAAGTCTATATACTTCCAACCGATTGGACTAATGAGACCATCAGGATAACTGCAGAGGTGCTTTATAATAAATTATCTCAGAGGGGTTTTGAAGTGATTTTAGATGATAGGAATGAAAGGGCTGGAGTTAAATTTATGGATGCTGACCTCTTAGGTATCCCCTTAAGGATTACCATTGGTAATAAATTTTTGAACTCAGGAGTATTGGAGATAAAGGAGAGAAGAGAAAATACTGTAGAGGAGGTCACATTGGATTCTGTCTATGAAAGGATAGAAAGGGTAATACCGAGATGAGAATCCTTTTCCTTACAGCTAGTATAGGGACTGGCCATAACAAGGCAATAGAGTCGGTAGCTAATGCTCTAAAGATACTAAATCAGGGAGATATAGAATATAGAATAGTAGACGTTTATAACTATATAAATACCGCCCTTGGGAAGTTTGTATCAAAGAGTTATGAAAGGATTGTAAACCTTGTCCCTAATGTATATGGTTATTTTTATGCAATAGGAGAAGATTCTACCGCATTGAAGGATTTACTTCACCATGTAGGAATAACTAAGGTGAAGAAACTCGTAGAAGAATATGACCCTGATGTTGTAGTCTCATCGCATGAATCTCCTACCGGAATGGTAGCAAATCTAAAACAGGAGTTTGATCTTAAAAAGGAGTTAGTTGGGATAATTACAGATTTTAGGGCGCATCCTTTTTGGGTATACCAGGAGATAGACAAGTATATGGTTCCTAATATATTTACTAAAGAGTACCTTATAAAACAGGGTATATCTGAGGAGAAGATATTTATAACCGGTATCCCTGTAGACCTGAGGTTTGCCGAACCTTATGACAAGAACGAACTTCAGAAAAAATTTAATCTGGAACCGGGGAGGTTTACTATCCTTTTAATGGGAAGCTGGTTAGATATAGGGATAGATACATTATTCGAATCGTTAAATAAGTTGTCTTTGCCTATTCAGATAATTGCTGTCTCAGGGAAGAATAAGACCCTCCAAGAAAGATTGGAGAGATTAAAGGAAAAGGCAAATATGCCAGTGACTGTATTCGGTTTTATCTCTAACGTTTATGAGGTAATGCATGCCTCTGATATTATAATCACGAAACCAGGGGGGCTTATCTCTTCAGAGACATTGGCCGCTGGCCTTCCTATGATAATAGTAAATCCTATCCCTGGCCAAGAGGAGTATAATACTATATACTTAACAGCTGAGGGGGCAGCGGTAAGGGTAAATAAACTTTCTGAGGTTCCTATAATTATAGAGATCCTGTTGAAGAGTAAGGAAAGGGTCCTGGAGATGGCTAAGAATGCCAGACGTATTGGGAAGCCACGGGCGAGTTTTGAGATAGCAAGGTTACTATTATGCAGGAAGGATTGATAGAGGTCTATACAGGAGATGGAAAGGGGAAAACTACTGCTGCATTTGGACTCGCTCTAAGGGCATTGGGGAGAAATAAGAGTGTTATAATATTCCAATTTCTAAAACCTCCGGATACCCCTTCAGGGGAGGTGATAGCCTTAAAGAAAGCTTATCCAGAGACAGAGATTATCCAGGGTGGTAGGGAAAGATTTGTAATAGGAAGGCCAGAGGAGGAGGATATATTACTGGCTAAAACCCTACTAGAGAAGATTATTCTGGCAGTATCCAGTGGGGAGTATGATATAATAATAGTAGATGAGGTCTTTCCTGCCTATAAGGCTGGAGTTATATCTATAGAAGATATAAAGAAAATTATACAAAAAAAGTCTTCTAATACAGAATTGGTCCTTACCGGAAGAGGTGCCCCAGAAGAGATACTAAAAGAGGTAGACCTTATTACAGAGATGAAAGAGGTAAAACATCCCTATTATAAGGGAGTTAAGGCAAGGGAAGGCATAGAATTTTGATTTGGAGGTATTAATTATGCATATACTTTTGGCTGCAAGTGAGGTAAATCCATTTGTAAAGGTAGGGGGGCTTGCTGATGTTGCTGGTGCCTTACCTAAGGCGTTGGAGAATCTAGGTCATACGGTCTCTATAGTTATGCCTGGTTATAGGACGATCAACCTGGATGGAAAAAAGAAGGTAAGGTTTTTAGAAAAGTTAGAGGTTCCCCTAGGATATGGAAATGAAGTTGCAGGTATAGAGAAGGTAAGGATCTCTAAGAATATATCTTTGTATCTAGTTAATAATGGAGCATACTTTGAGAGGGAGAAGATATATGATTATCCTGATGATATAAGAAGATTTATATTCTTTTCGAGGGCTGCCTATGAACTGGCTAGAATATTAGAGCCTGATATTATCCATTGTAATGATTGGCATACCGCCTTGATGCCAGGATATGTAAGGTTTTTTTGGGATAAGAAAAAGACAGGGACTCTCTTTTCTATACATAATCTTGCCTATCAAGGTGTCTGTGATAAGGATATGTTTTTCTATTCGAAGTTACCAGTATCCTCTTTCAATTCAGAAGAGGTGGAGTTTTATGGTAGGTTCAATATAATGAAATCAGGTATAGTTTATAGTGACATAGTGAATACAGTGAGTCCTACATACGCCCAAGAGATAAAAACGCCAGAGTTTGGATACGGACTTGATGGGCTGTTAAGAAAGCGAGAGGATGTCCTTTTTGGGATATTAAATGGTATAGATGAGACTGAATTCAATCCAAGTACTGATAGATATCTGCCGGTAAGATATGGGATAGATACGATAGATAAAAAGGAGGAGTTGAAGAGGTTTCTTCTTGAGAAATTAGGGCTTAAATACAGAGAAGATGTACCTCTTTTTAGTTTTATAGGAAGATTATGGGAGCAAAAGGGGATAGATATATTAACTCAGGCTATTCCTCAATTTATAGAGAAAGACGTTTATCTAGTAATACTCGGAACTGGTGCTGATTATTATCATCAGATATTAACCCAGATAGCCCAGAGCTATCCAGAGAAGATATCTCTCAATCTGAGATTTGATAACGAATTGGCACATCTAATATATGCAGGATCAGACTTCTTTATGATGCCGTCGAAGTTTGAGCCGTGTGGACTAGGTCAGATGATAGCTATGAGATATGGAACAATCCCTATAGTAAGAAGTGTCGGAGGGTTAAAGGATACAGTAAAGGATGGAGAAACTGGATTTACATTTGCTGAGGATAATCCTAATGCTCTTGTTGAGGCAGTTGAGAGGGCGTTAGATTTATATTACAGTGGTATAGAAGGTATAACTGGTTTCAGAAAGAGAATAATGGAGGAAGACCATTCCTGGGGTAAATCAGCGAAAGAGTATGAAAAGATATATTTAAAGATATTGGAGGAGAAATAAGATGTCTGAATTGAGAAAGGACCCGGTTACAAGAAGATGGGTTATAATTGCCACTGAAAGGGCTAAAAGGCCAAGCGATTTTGCTGATAGTAGGCCAAAGCCTACCCCTCTACCTCAATATCTAGAGAAGTGTCCGTTCTGTGAAGGAAATGAAAGCCAAACTCCGCCAGAACTTATGTCTTATAGACAGGCAGGAACTCAAAAGGATACAAAAGGATGGTGGATAAGGGTAATACCAAACAGATACTCTGCTGTAAGTACCAATGTCCCTCTAGAGAGGAGTGGACTTGGGATGTATGATATGTCTACAGGTTATGGCTCTCATGAGATTATTATAGAAAGCCCATTCCACAATAGAACGATGGCAAATATGTCCGAGAAGGAGATAGAGGAGATATTGTGGGCTTATAGAGATAGGATCTTGGATCTGTCAAGAAATTCTGAATTAAAATATGCACTTATATTTAAGAATTATGGAGCTGAGGCAGGTGCCTCATTGGAACATCCACATTCTCAGATTATAGCTCTTCCTGTTGTCCCTAAAAGGGTAGTAGAAGAGTACGAAGGGGCGAGGGATTATTATGCATATAAAGAGAGATGCCCTTACTGCGATATAATAAGACAAGATAAAATGGATGGAGAGAGGGTAATATTTGAAAACGACCTTTTTATAGCGTTGTCTCCATTTGCTTCTCCTAGTCCATATGAAGTAGACCTCTTTCCAAAACAACATTCTTCAGCCTATGAGAAGATAGGAAAGATAGAGATTATGGAATTAGCCAAGATTTTCAAGATAATCTTCTGGGCGCTCTCTGAACTCTTAAATGATCCTCCCTACAATTTTATCCTTCATAACATCCCTTTTAGAGGGAATGGAACAGAGTTCTTTCATTGGCACTTTAACATTGTGCCAAGACTTACAAAGTTTGCTGGTTTTGAACTTGGCTCCGGATTTTATATAAACCCGGTAAAGCCAGAAGATGCAGCTAAGAACTTGAGAGAAAAGATAGAGAGCTTAGCATAAGATGATACCTACACTTAATGTAGCATTAATATGGCATCACCATCAGCCAATCTATAAGGACCCCCAACGAGATAAGTATCTTCTTCCTTGGACAAGGATGCATGCGGTTAAAGATTATTTCTATATGGCAAATCTTTTAAGTCATTTCCCTAAGGTCCATTATACAGCCAATATAACACCTGTTCTATTAACCCAGATAAATGATTACATATATAACTATGCAAATGATATATATCTAGAGGTTACCAATAGGTCTGTAGATGAGCTGTCTATAGAGGATAAGAAGTTCATACTGGAAAACTTCTTTGAGATAAACCTTGATTATTTTATAAAGCCATATCCTAGTTACTACTCTCTATATCAAAGGGTTAAATCTCTTGGTGTAGAGAAGGCTCTAGAGACCTTTACTCCTCAGGATTATCTGGACTTACAGGTATGGTATAATCTTACCTGGTTTGATCCATATTTTAAGATGTATGACCCTATAATAAATAAGTTCTTTCAGATGGAACACTTCGATGAGGACCACAAAAGACTTCTCATAAGGAAACAGCTAGAAGTTATAAGTATGATAATATCTAAATATAAAGAGCTTGTGGATATGCATCAGGTGGAACTTATAACATCTCCNTTCTATCATCCAATCCTTCCCCTTTTGATAAATACAGATATAGCAAAGGAAGTAGGTATATCTAACCTGCCAAGGATAAACTTTAGTCATCCTGAGGATGCAGTGGCACAGATAAAAAATGGTATAAATGAGTTTTCTTTGGTATTCGGAAATCTTCCCAATGGAATGTGGCCTTCAGAACTTGCTATAANCAGTGATGCGCTGAATATGATAAAGAGTGCCGGTATAAAGTGGATAGTTGCTGATGAGGATATCCTTTTAAAAACCATCCATCATAATATAAAGGGAGATATAGATTATCTCCAGGCTCTTTGTAGACCGTACTATGTAGATACGCCTGCAGGGAAATTAGTAGTATTCTTTCGAAATAAAGCCCTTTCAAACCTTATTGGATTTACATATACAAAGTGGAATCCACAGGATGCAGCAGTAGACCTAGTAACGAGACTTGAAGATATAAGATTCAAGCTTCCTCCAGGAAGAGAGTATATAGTNGTTATAGCNTTAGATGGAGAGAACTGTTGGAGTTATTATCCAGAGAATGGTTGGGAATTTCTTACCTCACTTTATAGAAGACTTTCTAGTACCGCCGGCTTAAAACCAATAACCCCGTCCATCTTCTTAGATATAGATGGAAACTATGATACACTCCCAGGTATATCAGCCGGTTCATGGATAAATGTATCCTTTGATACCTGGATAGGTCAACCCTCGACAAATCTGGCATGGGAGTACCTAGCTAGAGTAAGAAATGATATAGATCTCCTTAAACAGACAAAGGATGCTAAGTTAATAGAAGAATCGATGAACTATATCTATATTGCAGAAGGAAGTGATTGGTTCTGGTGGTATAACCTGCATCACTCTACCAAGGATGATGCCACGTTTGATATGCTCTTTAGGTCATATCTTAGAGAGGTCTATATAAGATTAGACCAAACGATTCCAGAATTTATAGAAAANCCTATAGAAAAGAATCCTTAACCTATATGAAATCTAAGAGACTTTCTACGAAAGATATAACCTATACATCTATGTTTACAGCCCTAGCTATACTTTCTGCTATTATTGTGAGACTAGGTACGGGGACGATGCTCGTTCCATTTAGTCTATTACCAATGGTAGCTCTACTTTCAGGGATAGTTATAGGTCCAAAGCTAGGAGCTATGAGTATGCTACTTTACGTGATATTGGGACTCATTGGGGTACCTGTATTTGCATCCCCACCATATGGAGGACCTATATACATTCTAAAACCTACGTTTGGATTCCTAATTGGTTTTATTGCNTCCTCTTGGGTAGCAGGTAAGATTGCAGAGAGGAAAAGTTCTTATCTTCTGGCATCTCTTTTAGGGCTTATTGTAATCTATCTTNTAGGGCTACCATATCTTTATATAATACTGTCCTACTACCTAGGTAGCAGGACAGACATAAACGGAATTCTTAGGTTGGGATTTTTCCCATTTATCATACCAGATATAATCAAATCTGTTATCTCTTCCATTATAGGTAGGACCATTGCCTCTAGAGTTACTATNCCTAGAACAGTCTGTTAGGCCCTTTATGCTATACTCTTTTTGAATTGGGTAGTTGCTATATAGAGGGTAAATAGCACTAATAGGAAGATATAGACTAGTCCTTGTGTTATTTCCATCCAATTCCAGCCTGATGTAACTAATGTCCTTAAAGGAGTTACTACATAGGAGAGTGGATTCCATCTNGCTATAGTTGCTAACCAATCTGGCATAGTTTGGGTTGGAAACATCGCATTGCTAGTAAACATAAGCGGCATAGTGAGAAAGTTTACTATTGCAAATAGAGTCTCCATATTCTTTAATCTTGCTGCCAAAGCAAGTGAGATTCCAGCCATAGCAAGGCTAAAGCACATAGCTAAGATTAGAATCAGGATAATTCCCAGAATACCTGTGGCAAAATTTACCCCCATAAGCTTTGCTACAATTATTATCATTAAGGCTTGAATCCCTGCTGTCAATGCACTTGACAACATCTTCCCTAGAGGAATTGCACTTCTGGATATAGGTGAGGCTAACATCTTATTCAGATAACCAAATCTTCTGTCCATCACTATGGAAACACCACCAAAGATTCCTCCAAAGAGTGTAGTCATAATTATAATCCCTGGGGTCATAAAGTCTAGATACTTAACCCCACCTAGAGCCATCAGTCCAAATGGATTATTAGTAAATCCTGACATAAGGTTCCCCATAAGACTTAGCCATATAAATGGTTGAACTATAGAAACTATAATCCTCATCTTTTGGTCTATAAAGTGTTTCATCTCTCTCCAAAATATAGAGTAGACATCCTGTAGAAAGTTCTTCATCTTGACCTCCTTAAGATTCTATTCATCCTTCTAACNTCTTCTGGACTACCATCTTCATCACGCAACTCTTTACCTGTATAGGCAATATATACATCGTCTAGGGTGGGCTGTTTTAGCGTGATAGAAGAGATTTCTATTCCATTTTCCTGAGCGATATTAAATATTAATGGAATAAGTTTCTCTCCCCTTTTTGCTATAATAGTATATCTTCCATCGTTCTTCTTTATATCATTAACATATTCTAGTAGCTTAACATTTTCTAAAAATAGAGTAGTTCTTTCTATCCCATCCTGTNTTAGAGAAAGTGTTATCAAGTCTCCACCAAGATTCTCCTTAAGCTTTCTTGGGGTATCTATCGCCTTTATCTCTCCATGGTCTATAATGGCAATCCTGTCACAGATATTATCTGCCTCTTCCATATAGTGAGTGGTTAAAAAGATAGTCATATTACTCTCTTTTCTGATCCTTGTGATATACTCCCAGATATCCTGCCTAGTCTGAACATCTAACCCTAATGTGGGTTCATCTAGAAAGAGTACTCTCGGTCTATGGATCAGCCCCATAGCTATATCCAGCCTCTTTCTCATCCCTCCTGAGTAATTTTCAACCTTTTCATCTGCCCTCTCTGTTAGATGAACAAGTTCCAGGAGTTCCTTTATCCTCTTTTCTATGATTTCTTTAGATAGATGATAGAATCTTCCCTGGAGGAATAGGTTTTCCCGTCCTGTAAGGGTATCATCTACTGCCAAATCCTGGGATACATAGCCTATGGAAAACCTGACTGGATTTGNCTGGCTAACTATATCGTACCCACATACCTTGGCAGAACCAGAAGTAGGTTTTATAAGGGTTGTAAGCATCATCATAGTAGTACTCTTTCCTGCTCCATTTGGACCGAGAAGTCCAAATATTTCTCCTTCCTCTACCTCAAATGTTATACCCTTTACTGCCTCTACTCCACCTGGATATGTCTTTGATAACC
>JGI24721J26819_10000160_pt1 | contig 66835 bp, 58 predicted proteins | sample YelNatPaOPGAMG01_FD_26819 | JGI IMG/M metagenome (IMG submission 26819) | reverse complement strand
TGGTTTGCCGTCAAATGACTGGATGTTGCCAAATACTTGGCTAATATCACTTTTTTTGCTCCTTTGTATGGGGGCCCAAATTTTGGTGTTAACATAATTTGTTTAAAAATGATCAAAAAAGGTTTTATACTACTTGCTACTCAAACGCCCCTCTACGAGGCTTATAACGCATATAATGCGATTTTAAAGGGGGGACTTGGCGGGTTCAATTTTGTCCTAAAGACGCCCACCTTTCTTATCGGCTATCCGCTATAAACAACTATTTTGTTATCGTAATAATCTCCCACATCGTCAAACCGCATCTTGTCTGCTATTTTGAACTTTAATTTTTGGAGATTAAAATGGAATACCATATTTTTTTCCTTTTTGGATTGTTTCATTTTTGATTTCCTCTAAACCGGACAAAGAATAATTTATTTCTTTTACTTTGAGCGTATCGGCCACCTTTTTCACATTATTTATTGCTTCATCTATCGTATTTCCTAATCCGATAATTGAACCTAAGGAAGTAAAACCGGGTAAGGCATAATATTTGTCTTCTATCTTACAAGCCATTCTTAATTTAATCCATTTTCTATTTTCTGGTGGGAAATCGATTTCGGTCCAATGGTTTTCTGCCCAACCTGATTCAAAACTTATTCCGGCTCCATATTTGGCAATTGGTTTTAAATCAATTAGATTTCCTTCCGCTCCATTAATAAGAAAATCTGAAAGATTTGACCATATCTCTAAGTGGATTGCGGTCGGGACCGGCATTGGAGAGCGAACGCAAGGATCAATCAAAAATCCCTGTTTGTTCTTTGTTACCCTTACTTCTGTTGAAAAAAAAGTCCTTCCGCCCAATTTTCGAAACACCGGAATCAGTCTATCGTTGATATCTTTTAAGGATTGCGGTAATTGCTCATAAGGCACCACTTTTCCGATATATCCTATTCCCTTTCGTTCATAGCCATACATCGCCATTTTTGGATATTGTCCATCTATGATAAATCCGTCATATCCGGGCTCCACTTCTCCAATTTCGTCTTCAACCACAAATTCCAGTTTTTTTGCTTTCGCTCCAGCACTCACCAAAAGTTCTCCTAAAAATTGAGCTTGGGTCGTATTGTATTCAGAATGATGAAAGGTTTCAATATCTCCCCGAAAAGTGTTTATCTTAATCCATTTGTTCTTATTCTTTTTCAGATATTCGATTAGAGATTCTATCCCCTTAATCAACTCCACTTTTTGAGTTGGCAATTTCAAGGCTTTCTGGATTTCCTTCATTTTCCAGCGATTATTCTCCAAAATCTCCGATTTTCCCGCTCCAAAAACCTTATATCCTTTTTTTCTTAAATAATCCACTAAATCGGCGCAATAAGTGTCAAAGAACATAATGTAGTCAACCTTGTCCACCCAATCCCAAAAATTCAAAACCCTGTGCAATCCATCAAGATTTTCGCCTATTAAAGCCTTACTTGATTTTGGGAAAGCATCTTCCCATGGAACGAAATAATAAACTTCATGACCATCTCTTGCCAATCTTATCCCTATTTCAGTACAAAGACCAAAATCGTAAATTAAAATTCTTTTCTTTTTTTTCTCTCTTTCCAAAATTTTCTCAAAAGTCTTTTCCCGTAATCTTAAAATATTTGAAATTCTATCAAAAATATTTTGTCTTTCTTGAACTAAATTAACCATTTTCTTTAAAATTAATAATAATCCAAACCCATATTAACCATAAAATTAGAAATAACCAGTTCATTTCATTCCTCTTAAAAAATTATTTATAACTGAAATTTCTGGAGTAGTTAGGGCTCGACCAAACATTTGAGAAAGATAATTAACTAATGTTCCTATATTTAACTGAACAACCGGATGCCTCAATGTAATCGCTCCCATTGCAGTTGTAATCGCATATTGAGGTTTATTAAGAAAGAACCATGGTGCACCTATCAAGGTTCCAGCAATTATGTTCGGTAAAGTAATTGGTACACCTTTTTCCAAATTAATAGCCACTTTGTTGAAAGCTTGCTTCGCTGCTAAACCTAAAGAATATCTTTGAAAAATATCTGCTGTTTGAGGTATCCGTTTCTCAATTATATTTTGAATTGATGTTCTCAAAATCATTAGATTTTCCTTAACATGAGGTAATTCAGACAAAGCTTTTTCAAAAGATCTGTCTCCAAGTTTAGCATCAATTTGTCTTCTTATCCAATTAAGTTCTTGAAGGTCAGGCTGATGTTTCAGGGAAATTCTTAATTTGGGGTTAACATATTTTAAAGCTTTTTGGAATTCGTTCAAAGCTGATGTTTCATCATAGAACCTTAAACCAGCTTTTCCAACTTGAGTCGCTATTCGATTTTGCTCAAGCGCTATCGTTTCACCAATAACATCTCTTATTGGTATTCTTTCTTTTTGTGTTGATAAGTGACCTTGAAGCTCATTTTCAAAACTATCCAATTGATTTTTCAATTGTTTTTGCATTGCGTTAAAAGAACCTAAAAACCTTCCTTTTTGAAAATAAGTCAATGCTTTCTCTGGTCTTCTTGATTGACTTGCTACCATCTTTATAAAACCCTTACCAACAGATTCCAGTCCTTTAGAAACTCCTCCTAATAAAGAGGAAAATACTGAAAAGGTCAAAGCCTCTCTTCCTGCTTCTTCAAAAATCCTTTTCGGTTCTGGTTTTTCGGCTTCAGCCAGCTCTCTGGCTGCTCCAAAACTTGCTCCAGTCGCTACTGTTTTTGCTAAAGTTGGTAAAAATTTTGTTCCTGAAGTAAATAAAGGTTTGGTTGTTGGAGCAACGGCTGTTAATCCGGTCATCGCCGCACTTCCAAGCACTTGAGTAGGTGTTGGTATTTCTTCTGGGGTAAATTGAAACTTTTCGGGAGACAATTGTCCTATCGTCACCGCAATTCCCTTTCCAAAGGGTTCCATTCCCAAAAATCTTCCCACGCTTGCCAATCCTTTAACGACAGGGGTCTCGGCAATAGTCTCTAAAGGTCTTTGTCTTAATCTTTGAAGAAAAGAAATCCTTTGGGGCTCAGGTGTCGGAGCGGGCTGAGTTGTTGTAGCTGTGATTGGTGCAGTTGTGGATGTCGGAACTTCGGCTATCGTGTGTCCTCTTCTCTTTAAGCCTTCGATAATTTGCTCATCTGTAATCCCTTGCGGTTTATTTTGTAGCAATATATTTAATTGTTCTTGGGTGATCGTCGCCATATTAAAATCCCATTTGTGTTAGATAATCTTCGACCGAGGGAAGCGCTGTCGTTGGCGCTGTAACTGGTTGAGTAAAAACAGATTGGGCTGTGCTCTCAAATTCCTTGAACAAAGTTCTCAATTGATTTATCTTGCTTTTTGCAACTGCTTTGGTGTCTGTCAGGGAAGGCATCGTTGTCCTTATCCTCTCGATGTCCTTGTCGGTCAAGACTCCTTTCTCTCCGGTCGCCCTGGACAAAGTTGCCAGCAATGCCTCTTTCCTCGCCTCAAAAGTGGCCGCATCGACATTGGTGTGCAACAATGCTCCCAATCTTAAATTTGCTCCTTTCGTTAATCTTTCTATAGGAGAATCTGGCAAATCCAGTTTTGTTGTCAAATCCTCAATCTCTTTCACTATGTTTTGGGCCTGCTTGATTTGAAGCAGAGTATTCCTTGCCGTGGCGCTCATAGGCACCAACCCCCGGGCTTGCTTTTTTGTTGTTCCATAAGGCACGCCCAATGCTTCGGCTTCGGTGTAAGTCAATGGCTCATCCTCTTCTGGCTCCTCCGGCTCTTTATATAACAGTTGAGTCTCTCCCGTAATCGGATTGATTCTTAACAGGCTTTTCCCAACTGTCTTTGTTTCCCACGTTGGTGCCGGTTCTGGCAACAAATCAATAAATCCTCTCGGATAACCAGCCAACCTTTCCAGGTTTCTTTTTTCTTTGTCCGACATCTGCTTGAAGCCTGCCGGCCCAAGCATAGTGTAAGTGTCCTTAATTAGATTCCTTGCATTTTCTTGTGCTCTTTGTTGAGCAGTCTCAACCTCTTTTGAGATCGCCCTCGCTTGCTCCATAATGTCCCTTATTTGGGTGATTCCAGGAGTCAAGGCTCCGGCTTCCGCTTCCCTTATGCTCCTTTGGATGGCTGGCGGCATCCCCGGCTCGGCCGGAGTGGCAATTTTTTGAGCTTGCATAAGTTGTTGCTGTTGCAATAGGTTAAACAAAGCGGAAGTAAATCTTTGCAATGGGGCAGCTTCTGACACTTCTCCTGCTCTTCTTGCTCCCAGCCAAGCCCAAGCTCCTGGGTCTTGCTCCCCCAGTTTTTCTATCATGATGTCTCTTGTTGGTGCCTCTGGCGAAATAATTTTTCCGTTTGGCATAGATTTTAATATGTTTTTATTTATTATTTTTTTATTATTTTAGACCGTTAATGTTCTTAATCCCGCTTCGCCGAAACCTCTATAAATCTGCTCTAATTCAGCCGCTCTCCTTTTTATTTCTCCTTTCTTCTCCCATTCCTTTTCTCCGACTAGTCCTGAATAAACCTCAGGCGAAATCTCGTAGAAAGGAATTTCACCCGCTGGTCTTTCAAAGGTGGGTTCTCCCGCCAAAACTCTTGGAGTGGCTGAAATTGTTGGAATGGTTGTCTCTGGATAACCCCACTGCTGAGCGAAAGTCCTTGCGGCTGTCCCTGCGGCAAACTGGGCTGACCTTCTCGCTTGCTCTATCTGCCTTTGGGTGGTCTCGGCCAATTCTCTTTCTTCCAGCAGTCTTGGACCAGATAACGCAAATCCTTTTTCAGCCATTTCTTCTCCTATTGTCCTTAATTGTTTTCCGTATTGCCTTTCCAGCTCCTCTTCCTGCCTCAAAATCTCCTCTTTCGAATATCCCAATTGCCTTAAAAATTCCTCTCTGGCCAATGCCAACTGGGTTTTGTAATAGGGGTCGACCTCTTGCTCCGCTTGTTTTAGAAATTGGGTAATTAAGTCAACACTCAATGGTTGAGTTTGTTTTTGTAATAAAGTTAATATTTGATCAAGAACTGGATCGCCTGTTTGTTGTTCTTTACTTGCTAAATATTGTTGTGCTTGCTCAACTGTTGTTTGCGGGGTAACAGGCATCCCTGCTTGCTGTGCTTGTTGTATTATCGCATAATCCGCCTGTGCTTTCTCTAATCTTCTTTGGGTTTCTGCAATTTGTCGCTGAACTTCTGTAATTTGCTCTTCTCTGGTAGAACCTGTCGGTGCTGGTGTCGGTGTTGGCGTTATTGGCTGTCCTGTCACAGGAGAGGCTGGAACATCAGTCGCTTTTCTTTTAGGTCCTGAATATCCTTGCTCTGTTGTTGGATCATACCAAGTCCCTATTTGACCAACTGCACCACCTGCTGGTGCTGGCGCTGCTGGCGCTGATGGAACAGTCAACTTTTGTCCTGCATAGATCTTGTTTGGATCTCTAATCTGGGGATTCAATCTCAAAAGTTCGGCGACCGTCGTCCCGTATTGCCTGGCCAGTCCTGATAAAGTTGCTCCTCTTGGAATTGTGATTGTTTGAGGCATATTATTGTTTATTTTCTTTTTCTTTTAAATATTTAAAAATACCTTGAATTTCAGCAAGCCGAATAAGGATTTCATTTTTTCTTTGCTCCAATTTCTGTAGTTCTTGAATGAGTTGTTCCCGTTCTTTATTCAGTTTTTCTTCATCTTTATCCATTTATTTTTCTTTCTAATGTTTTAACTCTTTCAGTTAATTCTTTTATTGCCCCAATCATAATGGAAAATACTGGTGACATTCTTACTCCTTCGTCTGAAACTCTTTCGCCTTTCTCGTTAACTGTGGCAGGGATATAAGAAACCTTAGGAAAAGTAGAATAATCCAGCATAGGAGTTCCATAGATAGTTTTCTTGGTGGGGTGTTCTTTAATCGCCAGTAATGCTTCTGTATCGCTTACTATTTTGCCGTTTTGTAATTCCACCCCCTTATCAAAACTACCCAAGCAACCCATATCCACTATGTCTTTATAATAAATATTATTCCAATAATTAGAAGTATTTCCCAGATTGATTTGCCCCGCTGAATTAGGTCTTATAGATCTTCCATTATTCATTATAAAAACTATATCGTGATTGCACTGCATAAACCAATCATTACTATAAGTAGCATCCCCACGAAAACCTATGTTGTGGGCAGGTCCAGCATTTTCAACATCTAAATAGAAAACAGAATTTCCATCTATGTCTTTCAATCCCCACCAACCACCATAAGTTCCCACATCACTATAAACAACTTCTACTGTATTATTTCTTTGTGAAATTCTGCCTTGGGTAATATCAACATTTTTTCCACTTGTTCCTGTTTGTAAGGTTGAACCTGTAATTGTTGAACCTGTAATTGTTGAACCCGAAATAGAAATTCCACTAATTGTCCCCGCTGTTATATTTCCGAATGTTCCAGAAGCCCCAGATAAAGTCCCAGCAAAGGTGGCGTTTCCAGAAGTATCCACCGCAAAAGTGGTCGCTCCCGCCTTCTTGCCCAAAATTCCATTTGGTGAAAGCCAAAGACCATTATTAGCATCAGTAATCATCTTGATTGCCCCTGAAGCTCCGAAAGTGAAATCTCCCAAAATTTGCTTCGTGGATGTGTTCAACTTGCTGTTTATCAATTCTTTGATGAAGTTTCCCGACGAATTTATGGCGTCAGCTATCGTCGAGGCTTGCCTATCACCTACCAGAGCTGAACCCCCAATCGTCCCGCCGAATATCCCGAAATCGCTGTTGAAGTCCTGCCCAGGAACCAATTGCGTATCAACCAAAGACACCCGATAAAGTTGCTTATTAAATCCATAAAAATAAATATCTGGTTTTTCAATTGTTGGAAGTGGAATTTCCATAAATTTAATTCTCTATAATGACGCCCTCGTTTATCCCTTTGACGACTTCGATTCCTTGCCAAATAAAGGCCTCCACATTTGAAACCCCGGCAAGTTTGAACCGGATTCTGTGAAATCTGATATTTAGCGGCTCAAAATTGTTCAGATACTTCCTCAATTGCCCTAAGTCGTTCCAGTTTGTCTCGTCATCTACCTGATACATAAGCATCGAAGCCTGAGCCTTCTCACATAAGACAACAAGTTGCTGGATGACCTTTCTCTCATAAATGTTCCCGAAATCATACCATTTTGTGATGACCCTGTATTTTATCGGCTCTCCCAAATCGGAGGTTCCTGAATTGAAAGTAGCGACCACTCCATCGTCTGTCCCAACCAGCCTTGTTAAGGTAGAACCGCTATTGTAATCCGCTCCCCATTTAATTCCATCAGCATAAGAATAGATTGTCCAAATCTCGGATGACTCAGTATATCTTATTACTACATTTTTCCAACTTTCCCCTTCTATTGTCAAGTTCTCGACTGACCAGTAAATGTGGTCGTCGTCCCTCCAACCGGCGATGTCCGCAAAGGAAGACAAAGGAATCGCCTGAACAATGTCCGAAATCGGTCTTGAAATCTCTACTGGATAACCTCCCGAATATCTGTAAAAGCCTGTGTCGTGATGGAAATAAATCCCCTTTTTACCTTCTACTATCGATTCTTGACTCCTCGTCCCTATCTTTATCAGGGGATCTGGATCAACTCCCGCCGTCCTGAATCTATAAATATAGTTCGGCTTGAAAACCAGCAATTCCAGCGAATATCTTTTAAGAGCGGTAATATTCTCCCCGTCATTCGGATTGATGTCTACAAAATCAGTTGAAGGTGCCCAAGTAATATTTCCTGCAGACGAAATCACCGAGGAATAAAACAATCTGTCAGGATAATTTGAATCTCCCGCAACATAAACTCTTGACTTGTAAACCTCTATGTATTTTGGTTTGATATTATTATTTGAAAGTTGCTGGGGGTTTATTGGATTTCCAGTGTATTCCCAATAAGAAGGACCATCAGCTAAACCATTCCAACACCTGATTGAGCCTTCTATTCCATTGACCCTTATTGTCCTGCCGGCAAATTCCACAAATCTTGTTTTGTAGTTTTTTGTATCAGTTGCCAAAGAACTGCTCCATACACTTCCATTCCAGCGATAAATGACATTATTGGTCCCGTTAGAGAAGACAGCGAACATTGAGGCGGAAGTCGTGGCGGAAGTTGGATTGTGCATCCCGAGACAAGGATAGCCAGCCGAAACTGTGCTTCCCAAGGCAACCATTCCTGGCCTCAAAGTTATTGCTCCTTTGCGGTCAAAGTGAACGTTCAAAGCTTCCACAACTGCGCCTTCGGGAATTAAAGCATCATCAACCTCACTTTGTCTAATAACTCCGTAAACTCCCAAATTCCTTATTTTTTTTGGCTCTAATGCTGTTGCTGGCATATTTATGGAAGCGGCAAATGCCTTACGTCTGGCTTAAATTTTACCTCTGTTCCCAAATACTCTTTTTGAAGTGCTTCGTTTTTTCTTGTTGTCCAAAGAATGAAATCAGGATCATCTAAGGGTTGTAATCCCTTGTTCTTCCGCTGTTTTATGCGGAAAGCAAGGTAAGGAATATACATATCGTATTCCGGCTCGTCCAGCTCGTCAGCATCGCTGTCATAATCCACCAAAGTCCTATAATAATCGCACCAGATGTTTTGGTTTACATAAGTGGTTTCAATTGGCCGGTTGAAATAAATGCAGGCCGATCCTTCGGAGTCCACAAAGACCGTGAACTTGTCAGGTAAGCCAAATGATGCATTTTGCCAAACATCGGTCTCGGCATCGTGATTGTAGCTTCCGCTTGCTGAAATCCTTAAAGTCCCCCCGGAAACTCCCTTCGCCGAATACTCAATCACATCGTTCTCTATCGTCACCGAGCCCGAATCGTCGAAATCCCTGACGTCCTTGCACCATAGATCTTGATCGCCGACCGTGTAAGCCCTGTCCAAGGTGGTGTGAGCCACTCCCTCATAGTCATCGTCAAATTCTTTCTTGTCATAGTATTCACAAGCCTTCTCTGTCCCGATCCCTACTTTGTAAATATTTTCGGCTGTGTAAGGTTTCTCCAAATCAGAAGGGACTGCTATTCGATACATTCCAGTTGTCACATTTCCGATGTCAACCCCGAATTTCCTCCTGAAAGGCCTCTTGCCAGGCGCCTTGTGGTATTCCCTCCTTGCCTGCCAGAGCGCCTCGTTCAGGAACTCGTGGGTTATCAAATCGCCGATCGTCTCGTTGCACGAGTCCAAAGCCCGCTTCTTTATCATAAAGACCGTGTTATCTCCGTAGCCAGTATAAGGGATTGGGTCAGAATAATCTGACGTTAACTCATTGACAGAGTCAAAGAACCTTGTGAAATAATAGCCTGAATTCTGGGTGGTATCTTTATAAAGCGACTCCTTTAAATCAACCTGAATAGTGATAGTTCCGAGAATCGATTTTGCTCCCGCAATAGTAGAAGCATGAAACACTTCTATTTTATCCCAATCTACTACATAAACTTTCGTGTCTTGCGGATGGTCAAAAGCCAGATTGCCATAAAGGTAAATAGTTGAACCGCTCGGAGCGGTGGCGTGGCTCGGATAGGCAAATTCTGTTTTCTCATTACCTAACTCGCCTATCAGTAAAATTTGAGCGGTAGATTCAAATCCTTTTATACTCTGAACTGAAATTGAAGTTGCCCCGGCGGTGGCGTCGGTTGAAAGAAAAGTGTATTTCCTGTCCTGTGTTAAAATTGTATGGTCTGTATATATCGTGCGCATATTATTGAACTCCTAATAAACCTAATAAACCTAAATTACTTCCCGCTACTGTTTCTTCGCTCCCATAACTCACCAAACTCTCATTTCCACTATTGTAACTGGCTTTTATCCAGGCGGCGGAACGAACGACATTAGAAATTCTAAATTCGTCTATAATACCATTCATATAATACCAGGAAGCTCCATTATTCATTCGCCCAATAGTTGAAGCAATTTGTTGCCAACCATTCGTCATTGTTTGGGTAATTGTATTTATTCCATTAGAATAACCCTTCCATTCTCCAGCAGATGTTCTGGTTAGAGCAATATAATACCAAGTCCCTGCCGAAGGATTGACAATTGTATAATCTGTTACCCAACCCATTCCAAACTTCAACGCTCCCTCATCAGAAAATATCCGCATTCCCACATTGCTCTGGGTATCTATTACATTAGAAGTAGTATAAACACCTTGTGTAGCATTAACTACATCAAATTTTATCCAAAATTCCCAAGTTTGGTTAGCTGTATAAGAAGTAGGTAAATTGGTAGTTCCAGTGTCTATTCTATCATCAGTTCCATCAAAATCCTGCGCTTTGGCTATTTTCCCATTAGTTTCTATTGGTTCATTTGCTCCTTTTTTTGTTCCATTGTTGGCATTAACAGTGCTATCATTAACTTGCGAGGTTGTATAATCTTTTAAATGCCAAACTCCCTTAAAATTACTATCCCAAACATTAGTCGGGTCAGCTCCGTCTGAAGCCGAACTATTGCCATAATAAATATAAAAATCTGTATTAACCGTTCCTGAAACCGAAGGAATTTTTACCCAATACTCCGCTACTTGGTTTGTGGCATCGTGTCTTTCTCTTTCGTATTTAAGGAGCGTTGTGCCGTCGGAACTTGTAAATCTAATATCATATCCAGTAGAAAGAGCTTTTGAAAAGTTAAAGTTGGTGGAAGTCAGCTTCACCAAAACGGGAAAATCGGTAAGGTCGGCATCCACCTTCGTCTCGTCTATCGTTATTTTTTTGCGGTATAACCAAGGACTTAACCAAGGCATAGTTTTATGCTGATTCCTTAAAGTAAGCTATAGAATAATGGACCAAACTCGCCGAATTCAAAACTAACGCCAAAGTGCTTCCCGCTGATGTGGCAAACAGATAAGCGGGGGGTGAGACTGCCAGATTGGCTCCTGAAATTCCTGATGAAGGAGCCTGCAAAGCGTATCGCCAGTATTCTGTTGGCGTTCCCGCTCCATTCGTGAACTTTGCCGTCAAATGAACCTGTGCGGTAGTAGTTAAAGCAATCGCATAAACCTTAATTGCCCTTCCTGATTCTGGCGAAACCAGTGTCTGTCCCAAAGCCGAAACCCCTGCGTAAGAACCGCTTACCGTCCCCGAGATTATGCTCGTCGAATAGGTGTCCTTGACCTTGACTGTCGGCTCGCTTCCACTAAAATAAACTGCTACCGAATTTGTTATTCCCTTAATAGTTGGTTCAGAGGGAGAATAATAAACCCCTATGCTCCCACTAAATGTGGCATTAACTGCAGGGTTTGAAGGACTGAAATATACAGCAACGCTATTAGTGATTCCTTTGATTGTCGGCTCGGAAGGAGTAAAGAAAACAGCTACGCTCCCAATCGTGTTTGAGCCCGCTGGCAAAGAAGTCATTCCAGCTAAAAGAGAAGAAGCAATATCTCTGACTATCGTTGAAACTCCGTAAGAGGGATGGACCAAAGCCACTCCTGAATTATCAGAAGGGTCGCCAATGACAACAACTTGGCGGTGCTCTGCGTTTGTTGATTCAGTTCTAGTATCAATGTTTTTCCCAGAACCTTCTGTGATGGAAATATATGAATCTGCCATATTATTTTATTTTTTTACTGAGTTTAAGGGTTTAATGATTCTTGATGTTGGCTGCAACTCGCCAGTTTTTTCGGTAAAAGTAATTGTTTTTGCATAAGTAAACGTCAACAGCAAGCCAATAGGACTTCCCTTTTCAAAAGTAGTGGTCGTAGTCGTAATCGCTCCAATCTTCTCCAATCTCACTGTTGGTTGTGTTTTTTTTATTCTGACTGACATATGTTATTTTTTTTCTTTTGATTTTTCTTTTTCGGCTTCTTCCTTTTCCATTTCCTCTAATTCCTTTTCAACCCATTCCTTAATTTCAATGACTTCTTTTGCCACTCCTACGGGCAGTTGAAGATTGCTGTTCTCAGCGAACAGTGCTTGCAAGATTTCAAGACTCCTTTTAGATAGTTTGCTCATTTTGTTTTTGTTTTTTTAATTCTGCGACTTTTGACTCAATAGAAGTTTTTGTCGGCTTTGAATCCCTTCCTTTTTGCCTCATCGGCTATCTCTGGCGGCTGAGGCTTGTTGGCAACCTCATTCTCTAACCTAATCGTCCCTTCGGCAGCAACCTTCTCTAAAATCGGCACAAGATTATTCTCGTCCAGCAATACCGAAGCAATCTCCTCTTGGCTCAACTAATACTCTTGGGTCAAAAAATTGCCCAAGCCGTCATCTATGCCGACAGCGACAAAGATAGAAGTTATATTCCCGTCCTTGTCTTTGTTTTTTTCGTAACGCTGTAGTGTGTAATTCATAGTTTTTTATTGTTTGTTTCACGACTTTTGTTATCTGTTCCAAACCTTCGGACAATAAATAATCATAAAACTTTTCTGGCAACATAAACTTACGAAAACAGTGTCTTGGTTAGCGGCAACGTTATAATCAGTAGTTCCTGTGGCTACCGCAAACTCTGCAGTGTCGTATAAACGTGAGGTATACTGGAATGGTATCCGCATAAAAATAAAAAACGGCTTTGAATTTTAATCCAACTCAAAACCGTTAGCATTGACTTTTAATCTACCAACCACGTCTCCTTTTACTTTTAATGAGGCATTAACAGTGTTAGACAAAATAGGCGTTTGGTAATGAAATCCGATTGCAGTACTGGAAAAAACCTCATAAGCCCTTATGGAAGTATCATCAAAATAGATTGTAAGGTTTCCAGCCAAAGCAGGTCCAGAAAACTCAATATCAGTTAGCGCTATCCTTTTCCCGCTTGCCGGTGTCCAAATAGTAAGCGTGGAAGTCGCAGCAGTAGCTGATGCTGTCTTTGAAATTGGTGTATAGCCTTTAGCAAATTCCATATTATTTCTGCATAAAGCCGAAGGAATAATCCTTTCTTGGTCGGCAATATGATTTGTCCTCTATCGTCAATTTGACTTTTTCAAGATCTATTTGGGAGAAAACGTCGACGAGCATTTTCTCCAGTTTTTTGTCAATTTTAAGATACAGTAGCCCCATTTTCATTAAAGTCCACATGTCCTTCAATTCTTGCGTCTTTTCCCTTGAGATGGCAATATCTATCAATCTATTTAATTCCTTTATGGGAGATTTTTTAAAGTTTTCCTTATTGAATTCCTCCATTAAATCCTGAAACCGAAATCTATAAGCATTATCAAACTCCAAAATCATACACATTAACTCTCTCAACATTATTCTCAATTCTTTTATTTTTGGCTTCTCATCTTTTCTTTCTATGCTAAATGCTCGGTAAAGTTCTCTTATTGCCTGACAATACCTTATTGGTTTGATTTTAAACCTTTCAATAAGCCGATAAAAGGTATAAACTCCGGCATAAAAAATTCTTTTGATCGCCCAAGCGATTGACAGAAAAGTCAGCAATTTCGCTTTGTTTCCCTTGTAAATGTTGTGGTAAATTCCGCTCACCATCCCTTTAACGATTTTTTTGATTTTGTCCATCGTCTCGACGAACTCGAAGTAGGGAAAGCCTCGGTAGGGATATTCCTGCCCTTCCATATAGGTTAAAATCCCTCCCTCCTCCGGAAACTCTACTTTCGTTAAGGGAAAGACATCTTGGTTCTCTTCCTCTCTTTTGACATCAGACAAAGCAGGCGTCTCTCTCATCGCTTGGATAATCATATTCATTTTCTGCCAATTCTCAATAAAAGCCTGTTGGGGATTGACTTCTTCTCTTTTTTGCTCTTTTTCTGGCATTTTTATCTCGCTATTGTGTAGGCCACCGTCTTTTCTAAGACATTAAGGGTTGCTCCTGAGGTGTTGCTGAAATACAAGGTCACGCTCCCATTCCCCGGTACTGCTCCTACCAACGCAATCCCAGCAGTGGACAATGCGTCCTGTAATGTGCAGACAATAGCATCCTCTGCTCTGACTCCAGGAACCGTCACTACGGTTGAATAAACCGCACTTGTGGCGCAGGCCCCATAAGGAACGGAAACCGTGAAAGTTCCTGTCACTCCAAAAGTCCCTGACTTGTCGGGAAATTGCCAGGCCCGTGAAGCATCAGGCGAAGATTTCACCGAAAGGGTCCCGGCCAATCCTCCATCCATTTCCAACCTGATGGCGGCTGTATTTTTAAGGTTTATTCCTCTAAAATTTGTATAATTGAATCCTCCGTAGTTCATTTTATTGTTTTAATTAAGGAAATTTGTTTATACTGGCTCTCCTCGGCTCTCCGCTGTCGGCCAATCCGACCCAATTGGCAACCGAACAGAGAGCCAGTCGAGATCACAAGGAGAATCTCAATTGGATTTTTAAGGAATCCTAACCTTATGCTGAATTGGTGTTCTGCGAACCAACCCAACCTCTGGGATCGTTGTGGCCGATGTCAAACATCATTGTCAATTTTGTTACTCGTTCCTTAATAGTAGTTTATTATTTTTGGAGCTATTACAACTCTTACAAAGTGGCTGAATATTATCTATGTAATTTGTCCCTCCTTTACTTAATGGAATTATATGGTCAACAGTCAATTTCTTTCTTCTCCCGCAAATAGCACACTTAAAATTATATTTTTTCTTTAAGTCGTTCCATTCTTTTATGGTAAATGATCCAATCGCTTTTTTCCTTCTTGCGTATTGCTTTCTATCAATTTGTTTCGCTCTCTCCTTATTTTTGTCTATCCATTTCTTATGCAAATCGTTCATTCGTTTTTTGTTCTTTAAATACCATTTCTTGAAAGCTTCGGCCCTTTCTTTCTTATGCGTTTCTCTATATCTTTTCGACCGCAGTTTCCCTTTTAAACTTCGGTTATATTTCCTTTGCGACTCTTTTGTTTTTTCTGGATTTTGCTCTTGCCATCTTTTTGCTTGCAATCTCATTCATTTTCTTTCTATTCAACTTATTCCATCTTTTATTCCGCTCTAAAATCCTTTCCCGGTTTTTAAGATAATATTCCTCGCTCCATTTTTGTTTATTGAATGCCATATACTCTATTTTATGGCATCAATAAACTTTTGTCAAACTACTATAATGTTGGAACTGGCTGGAGCATTTCTGTCCAGCTCACGGTCTTTATAATTAGATTATACACCGTGTTCAGACTGTTGCTTACTCTTTTTAAGAGCCCTTCCCGCTCAGTCGTTGCAGCTGCGGATATTTCCGCTTGCTGAGCGTCACCCATCTCTGGGTTTCCGCCGTTAATCAGGGAAGGTTTTACAAGACCAAGATGTTTAGCCTTGTACTGGATCTCGCCCGTCCTGAAGACAATGTTCGGGCCCTCAAGTTCAATCGGCTGACTTTCCTTGTACTGTAACCCATATCTCTCATTCTTGAATCTTGAGTCGAACATGAACCAGTAAGAAGGATGATTCATAATCCAAGGCAAAGCAATAATGTTGTAAGTCGGGACTCCAGCAGAATCTCTGTCAGCGGTTCCTGGCATCCAGCCTTTGTTCATCGCCCCCAACATTTCGACCGCACGGTGATGGTTGGCGTAACCTCTGGCGCAGACGAAAGTGTCGAGATTGATGTTCATCGGCTTGCCCATCGGGTTCCTAATTAAGGCGGCTGTCCTGTGAGCGGCTTTCAAGGCGTCATACTCCCAATCCATGTTGTAAGTGCTCCCGTCATAGACAATATTGTTCCAGTTAGAACCCCCATCCTCTCTCGTGTGGCTGCTACTACAGAAAGGCAATCCGTCTCCACCAGTCACGGTTACCGAGTAGTTCCCGGAAATGTCCTCTGCGGTGTAAGAGGAACTAAAGGCGTTGTCCAGCCTCTCGGCGCACCTCAACTCCCTCAAGTCGGCGCAGGCGTTCCTCGCCTCATTGGTAATCCTTTCAAGGTTCCTCTTTTTTATGCCAAAGAACCACATCGGCTTGGTGAAAGATAAGACAATACCGAATTGAATTTGCGTGTAGGTCTTATCAAAACCCTGAACCGGTGACTGAGCGGTAATTGCCGCATTCTCGACAACCCGTCCAGCGTATCCCAAACCGCTGATAGAGCTTTCCTTCAGGTAATAATCAGTCACACCTGTCTCTACATTCATGTATTTCTCAAACAATCTGCTCTCGGCTTCCGATCCCTTCAGCCAGATTTGTTGGATTGAGACATCTATAAGGTCCGCAGCATCCGATAATGTTAAAGGATTTGGCATATTAGTTTCCTAATTCGGTAAGGAAAATTCCTAACAATTTTCCACTACCTGATGTAGAACCTACCATTGCCACAGGCAAAAATACCCTGTTCACTCCGCTCGTGTCTGTTCCTTGGTTGTGGATATATCCCCGATTAGCACTGAGATACTGCCTTATACCGATCTGGGCAGTAGAAGCAGCATTGGCGCAGTCCACCTCCCAAAGCTGGTCTTTGGTGAATGGAATCACCCTAATAAGAGTATCGGAAGCTCCTTCCGCATAGCTTGCAGCTACGCCGAAAAGAGCAGTTCTTGTCGTATTGACTCCCGCAGGACCAACCACTTTCCCAGCGGTAATCAACCACTCTACTGCTTCTCCCGGATGAATCGTCCCAGAAGCATAAACATCAACTATTGTTGGTTCAACAACATTTCCACCTGAACTTACTAATCTAAAAGGCATTTTTATTCTTCTGGTAAGTTTTCTTCTATTTTTTGGATTTCTTCCTCCGACCAGCCTCCCTGTTCCAATATTTGGCGATAATGGAAGGGTAACGCTTTTTGGGAAGAAGAACGTTGGACACCTCCTGCTCCCACCCCTGCTATTTCCAGCTTCTTTTTTTGTGCAGGAATGCCTCGTTCACTGGGGACTTTCTGGATTGCTCGGTGAGCTCTTTCCAAAATCATTCCAATCAGATGAGGATCTTGGGGCATCCGGTATAAGGAAACTTCTCTTTGCAAGGCGTTCCAGTTTATGTCATTGGGGTCATTCTCGGGCTTGTATTCGGGATACTTCTCAAGGAACTTATTCAGCTCTTCTTGTTTCACTTGATCGTAATACATTCTTTGAGCCTCTTCCTTGGTGATATATCCTTTTACCCTTAAGATTTTCTCAATGATCGCCACGTCCTCCGGATGCAAATCCTTCAGCTCCTCAATTTTTTCCTCAACCTTTCCCAATTCTTCTCTTTTCAGTTCTCTTCTCTGACCTCTCAATTCTTTAATCTCGGCCAAAAGTTTTTCCCTTTCGGCCTGCAATCCTTGGACTTGTTTTAACAATTCCCCAGTATCAACACCGAGCTTTTCCTCAGGAATCTCTTCCTTTGGAATTTCTTCGGCTGGTTTTTCCTCCGCAGGAAGCTCGGAAGGAGTCTCCTTCTCCTCTTCTGGAACCTCCTCGGCTCCAGTTTCTTTTACTTCCTCTTTCCCCGTTTCCTCGGGCTGGGGTTCGTCCGAAGTGAACTCGGGGATTTTGCCGATTATTTCTCTTGGCATATTTTGACTTCCATTTTTACGCCATGAAGCGGGCGTATGCAAGTTTTCCTCCCTCGACAAGGAGGTTTATGTTTTCCATTTTGGTTTCCACTTGTCTTTTTTCTTTTTTACTCTTTCAGGCAATTTCTTACCTTTGGGCGTTTCTTTCGCCCATCTCTTCGCCATTTCTGGATATTTCCAAAAAAGAAATCTTCTTTGGGCTTGTGATTTGAATGGCATTTTAATAATTAAGCCTTCATTACTCCAGTATCGGACATCCGCCAACCTTTTTTTCTTTTTCGAAATTTTGCCTCGGCGGCAGTCCAATAAGCGGCTCCTGCTGCTGCTTTCCCTCTTTCTCTGCTTCCGTATCTTTTCGTCGCCTCTTCTTCTATCTTTTTAAAAGTTTCTGGTTTCATTATCGCTCCTGGCTTTTGGCGACTTCTCCAAGCTAATAATTCTTTTCCTTGTCTTGGTTTTGGTTTTCCTCTTGGCATATTATTTTTTAATTTTTCTTTTTTTAGGAATCCACATCCGACCGTTGCTTGTGGATATCCAATTTCCATCTCTGTTTTTAAGATAAATCCTTTGAATAGATTTGTCCACCATTTTTGGATATTTTCCGATCCTCAGTTATTCTCGCCTGGATTTCCGGCCCCAAATTTTTGTAGATTTGCTCCGCCCACAGTTTCACCCCGTTTGATCCTTCGGCGTAGCTGATTATTTTTGATCTTAAGTCGGTCTTGTACATCTCTTTTTCTTTTTCCGTCATATTGCTGTATTCCGGGGGAACGATGATTGTCAGCATAAACTCTGGTCTGTCTTTCATCGGTTCAACTTTCACTCCAAATTTTTTGTTGAGAACCGAGTGGACAATCTCTCCATATTCCATCGGCACAGCGTAAGTTATTTCTCCTTTCGTTGCTAAAGATTGGGCAACTAATGGATCGCTTGATTTTTCAACAATTGTTTCTTTTTCTTTATTCTCTAATTTTTCAATCCTGTTTGTCAAGTCTCCAATAGTATTTTTCAAGTCGTTCAAGACATCTAAAATTGGAGTTAAATTGACTGGCTCGGTTGGTTGCTCTTGTGTTTTTTTTCTTGGCATCTTTTTTGACTTCCTTTTAAACTTCTCTTGAAGTGGAGAGGGAAGCCAAGATTATTTTTGTTTCGTCGACCTTTAGGGTTTGATAATTCCTAATGGCTTTTTCTCAATCGCCTTTTTGGGAATCTTGAACCTTTTCATCGCCTCGACCAGAGCGATGTCTTCTATGTCAGGCAATCTTAACTTAAGAGGAACGACAATTCTTTCGCCTTTTCTGATGTCTTTTTTCGCCGTGATTCCGACGACCGTCTCATATTCTCTTGACCTTCCCAAAATCTGCGTTCCCATCTTCATCTGGGTCATCGGCTCACTGATATAGAATAGCAAGTTTTTCAAATCCTCTCTTTTAATGAACGCCTCTTTTTTTTCTGTATCACAAGGCAAGATGAATTTCAAGACTTTGCATTGATTTGTCTTTTCATCTTCTGGATTCCAATTGACTTCCACAAAAATGTCATTCTCTTTTGCCAAATCGCAAAGATGAAATTTCTCATAATTTTCTAACATGGAAATTTCATTAAGAAATAAATCATTATTCCCAGGCCAATTAGCATTATTATTATTTTAATTATTTGAAGTTTTATTTCAAGATTACTCATTTGATTCTGCTCCTTGTAAAAATATTTCTTGAATAAATCTTCTAATACCCTTTATTTGCCCTTCTTTTTCCAGAACCGTTTTCGCTGTTTCCCATTCTGATTCTGTTGAGATTGGCTCGTCTTTTATTTTTTCGCAAATCAAGTCCGCCAATTTCTCGATGGTCTTCCATTGAGAAGATTGCAATAAACTTCTGATTTGGGATTTTTCGGTTTCATTAAGCATAATTAAACTTTACGAAAGGGTCGAGTCAATCTCGCAACTAATCTTTGGGCAAAACTTTGAGGTCTCACAGGGATTTCCGTCCTCGGCACTAATCTTTCTGCTTCAGTTGTTTGTAAAGTTTCGGGCTGGGTTGGTGGCAAAAGTCCTTCTATTGGAAATGGCATTGATTCCGCTTGTTGAGGAAGCACAGGTTGAGGGAGCGCCTCCTCCAGCCAACTATCGGGCAAAATATCTTTCGGGTCTTTGTCGTAAAGTTTCACGATGTTTTTTGCGACCTTTGAATAAAGTTCTGGAGGATTAGTAAGCAAAGGAATCAGTATGTTGTACATCTCCAACTCCAACGCCTTGTCCAGCTGCTTTGATGGAGTTAAAATCGTCTGCGGATCGACGTGGATAATTCCTTCCCATTTTAGGAATCTTGGCTTTATCCTGAAAAATCTTGTTTCAGCCGTCTCAGTCAGATTTCCTTTTTCGTCTTCCTCTAAATTTAGAGGAATTTCTGGATAAATTTTTGCAACAAAATTCCCTTCTTCATCTCTTTCGTAAAGTTCTGGATCAGATTGTATTTCTTTCAAATAAGCATCTATCAAATTCGGATCGGCAATCTTGTATGTTTCGGGAATTGAATAGATTAGTTGAATCAAGGAAATCGTAATATAGGCTTCTTGTTCCAAGGCATCGCAGATGTTGTCCAAAGGAGTTTTCAATCTTTTCAGTGCCGCTTCTTTTGCCTGAGCGATTTCAAAAGCTGTCTTTCCCGTTATTGTTCCCATTAAAGGTTCGGTAATTCCAGAAACATCGTCAACATCTTTTTTAAGCATTGCAATTCCGTTCCATGCATCAGCTCCCGGAGGAGGAACTTCAAGCCATTGAATATTTTTTGGATCCAATACTTGCTTTCCTGTTCCAGGCTTAATTTCAATTTCTCCTGTTTCTGTCAGTCTTTCCGTCCCTCGATAAAAGAACATTTTGTAGATTGAGAGCGTTAGCTGGTCAAGGGTCATGTTCCTTATTCTATCCAACATTGCCTGGTCATATCTTATTGCCTCGTAAACCCCGATTCCATAAGGACATTCGGCGTGTCTTAAGTTCCAATATCCTTGCCAGCAAGAAAGTTTTTTGTTCCCTTGTGCATCGGAGACTGATAAAGGTTCAATGATAATCGGCACATTATTAGCGATGACCATAAACAAATCTTTAATTCTATTTTCATAGAAGTAAACCTCAACCAGTTTCGTTTCTTTGAACTTTTTTTCTGGCCCTTTTGGTCCAATGACTTTTTCCGTCACTATTCCTCCTGGCTGAACATATTTCCAATTCTTGTATTTGCCGAATTCTTCCTCGGCAACATCCCAAGGATAAACTTTTCTCCAGCACCAATCCCGTAAAGAAAAAGGATTGTTGGGTTTCGCCATGTCATCTATCCAGGCGTTCCATGGATCAAGATTTTCCCGAAAAATGTCGTTGTATTCTACAATTTCTTTTTCCTCCCAAGTTGATTGCTCTGGCTTTTCCTGATTATATTCAATCAAGTTTTTTATTTTTCTTACGATCCTTAGGGGATAAGTTCTGCCAATTGCCCATCCATATTTTGCCAAATTAAAAACAAATAACTTTAATTGTTGTTTGCTTTTTGCAGTTTCCCAACTTCTCTGGTAAAGTTGCTTCATCAGGTTTGTCGTCGCTTGATACCTTTTGCTACCCGGCAAAAATACTCCAGTCGGATTTCTGTCAATTAAAATTGCTAAAGCAGTCTGAATTTTAATGTAAGGATTTGGTTGGGCGATGTCTGATTGCCAATCCCCTGGTTCTCCCAAAGTTGTCCAAGTTCCCCGCCATCCTTTCTCTTCATCGGTCGCTATAACTCTTTTTCCTTTTGTCCGCAGACGATGAGGAATATAATCTCTGTCCGCCTCTGCCCAAATTTTCTCCAGATTTATTCCGTAAATGTCTCTTCTCGCCTCTTTTAGTTGTTCAATTCTTTTTTTGACAAAATTAAAATCCTCTCTCTCTTTGTCGGTTAAATCCTTGTTTTCGTCAAATATTGGTTTTGCTTTTTCTGGCTCTGGCATTTTATTTTATTTTAGTTTATTAAAAATGTTTGTCAAGTCTCGGGATAGTATATCTTGAAATCTAATCCAGAAGTCATTTTTAATCTCGCTAATTTTCTTTCAACTTCTGTTAAAGGCGGAGAAGTTTTTTGCTCATGCAAAGACATCAGTAAATATCTGTCGCAGTCGGCACAATTATGAACTACTAATCCCCCATTTATTGCAAAACAATGAGCATCTTCAACTTCCATATCATAAACATCAGCTTTTTCTTTTAATTGGCTTAATTCCTCTACGACGGCGTAACGCTGTAGCTTTGCAATTAGGATGGCAATATTTTGACCTGTAACTAAATTGAATAGGTGTTTTATATGATTTACCACAAATAATACATTTTTTCTCAATCCATTTCCATTTTTTGGCAATTTCTTTTGAATGTTTTGAATGCCATTTTCTTCCTTCTTCTGATTTATGCCATAAAATTGCTTTTGGTTGGGCATATTTTTTAATGTTAAATCTGTCCAGTGCCTTTCTTTCTTCTGTAATGGAATGTAAATATAGATGCTTTCCTTTTTCAAGAAGTTGAAGATTGGTAATTTGATTATTGGCTCGGTTATTATCTTTGTGGTGAATTGAATGGGTTGGAGGAATTTTTCCATAATGATATTCCCAAACTTTTCTATGCAACCTAATACCTTTTCTTTGAAAATATTTTCCACACAAATAATACCTTTTTCCATTAAATTCTTGGATTGTTGGAGAAATAATTTTGACTTCCATATAACCAATTCTATCAGAAACAATGACCCAATGTCAAGTATTTCATCCCCAACTTTTATATCTTTTAATTTTCTCCAGCCATCTTTTAATAAAATTTTATGTTCGTCAGTAGCAATAATTTCTTTTCTTTTTGTTTTAATTTTCCATAATGTTTTATTTTCTCCTGTTTTTCTAACATTAAAAAATCTTTTAATTCCTTGAGGAGTATAAACAAATCCTGTTTTTCCAACTAACTTTTTAATCTCAAAATTTCCTTTTGTAGTATGAATAATTGTTTCTCCACTCAAACAATGATCCTCGCCTTTCGTGTCAATATCTTCCGGCTTTCTCTCATCGTGAATCAAAGTTGGAATTGTCCTAATGGAATCATAGCAAGTATTAAAATAAATCATTTTTGGCGGGTTCTGCTCGTCCCACCTTAAGTATTGATGCATCAAATTCCATCCATCAATCCTTCGTGTGGATGCTGGATAAAAATCTATTCCGTGTTTTGCGAATGTTTGAGCGATGGTCTCTCCGCCCCATTTGTCAACTATTCCTGTTCTGGCGAAAATACTCGGATCGGCGACGGAATATTCGTAGACCTCATCCCCAGACAATCTTACAATTTCTTTCGCCTGTTGGTCAACGTCTAAACCGGCTTTGTAGAATTCTCTGTAGACCCACAATCTACCATCATAATCCAAAGCATACCATTTGCAACAAGCCGGCTTTTCCCTTCCGTAATCGTAGCTTCTGAATTTTTTCCAGCTTTTAGGAATTGGAAATGGAACTGTCACATGTTTTTCTCTGTCCCACTCCGTGAAGTATTGCCCGACAAAGACATCCCAATTGCCATCTCTATAAGCCTTTCTCAATTTTTCAGGTAAAGAATCCAAAATCTGAAAATAACTTTTGTCCAAATATGTATTGTCGTTCGCTTTTGCCTGCAGGAAATAGAACTGATCTTTTTCCTTTTCTTCCGGCGGAAAGTTCCTATCAAGCCAAAGTTTTTTGACCCAGCCGTGGCCTATCCCTCCCGGGTTTGTCCCGCCGATGAACTTAGTTCTCGGAACTCCTGTCCATCTTTTCCGCCACCTCAACAAATCAAAAGTGTCTTTTGTGTTTTTTGTTAGCTCATCAACCGCAATCAAAGCGAACTCCGAACTGGCATATTTCGAAGGGTCGTCAAGGTTTCTGAAGCAATAAACTCCGCCCCCAAATTGTTCTTTTAAAACGAACTCGTGTTTTTGGGCCTGATATTCGCCTAGCCATTTTGGGAACTCGTAAGGAATCTTGCATAAATGTCTGTCCCATAAGGCCGGATAATTCTCGCAAAACAATGCTACTCTCACCCCTTTTAATCCTAATTCGTGCCAGCAATACTTGATTAAGTATTTTATCGGATATTTCCGCAATAGATAAGATTTCCCTCCGCCTGATGCTCCTCCATAAAGAAAATAATCGTATTTCTCAATCAGCTTTTCCGCCTCCAATTGCTTGGGGTTCGCCTTAAAGTTTGACCATTTTTCCCACCATTTTTGCCAATTGATTTTCATTTTTTTATAATAATGGTGTTGGCGTGTTTTTTATTCTTTCTTCTGCTATTTTACAATAATCTTTCTCTTTTTCAATTAAGATAAAATCTCTGCCAATTTTTTTACAAGCCATTCCTGTTGTTCCGCTACCAGCAAAAGGGTCTAATACTATTCCACCAGTAGGAGTTTTTGTTAAAATACAAAGATATTCCATAAGTTTAAGGGGTTTGACGGTGGGATGATGATTTTCGTGTTGTGGATTTTTGTGTTCACCCGCTAAACCCTGTCTAATTACTTCTTCTTTTTTTATTCCTTCCAATCCCATATTCCTTTCACTTCTACTTGCCTTTGCACAATAAAAGAAGCGGGAAACATTTTTTTGTTGTTGGTCTAACATAAAACACGGGCAATTAGGATTGGTATGGATTATAGCTTTCTTTCCTTTGTCAAAATCTGGTGCTAATGTTTTATCTAAAGGACTTGCCATAAAAATTCCCCCATCTGTTTTTTGAAATCTTTTTTCGTCTTTTTTCTTAAATTCTTTTCCTTCTTTCACCTCATCACAAGTGCATTCTAAAATAACATTAGCGGGGAAACGACCTTGATTTGTATAATAATTTGTATCACTACCCCTATCTGGTTCACCACCTGCAAAAGTTCCTTTAGGTGCGTGATGTGCTTGGATTTTTTCAATCCCTATTCTTGCTTCGTTAATGTTTAATCCCGCCACTCCCCATTTTAAAGCATTTTCAGCGTAAGAACCTTCATTTGGTTTCATTGCCATTATAATTGGTTCGTAGGCAGGTTTGAGTGCTGTGCCCCAACCCTTCCACTTTCGTATTTCTTGTGCATCATATTGTTCGGAAATAGCATCAAGTTCTCTATTTTGTTGTTGCTCGGATTGTGGTCTATATGATGGACAACTTCTGTTCGTAGGAGTGCTCTGCCAAGATGTTGTGCCATAACCAAACGGTGTTCCATTACATAACCATCTTTCCTCGCCATTGATAAAAATTCTTTGGGACAACGCACATATTTTACACCTTTGTAATTCCCTTTCGGTCGCTTGTATGTCAACCCTCCTTTCCACGCTGGATTGTCCTTCCCTGTCGGAAAAATGTATACTTGCTTCCTTCCCTTGTTTGGATATGCTTTGTTCCGACAAGCCCTGCTGCAAAATTTCCCCTTTTGCTTCTTTAGAGTTGATGGTCTTCTGTAAATCGGCTTCCCGCACCAATCGCAAGTAGTATTTGGTATTCGACTCTTTTCCCTCTGTTCTGCTTGTCTTCTTTTCATCTGTTGAGGTGTTAGATTGAGTTTCTTCATATGCTTCCATATTACCACATTTATTTTTCTTTTGCAAGGACTTCTCTATATTTAAAGATTTAGGGAATCCTTGGGAATAAATCCACATTAATGTATCCTTAATAACCCACCCCGCATCCTCTATCGCACAAGCCAACCTATGCCAAGTTCTTGTTCCACCAAAGCAAAGTAAAGTAGCTCCTGGCTTGGCTATCCTTAATGCTTCTTTTGCCCATTGTTTTATCCATCCTTGATATTTCTGTAAATCAGTTCCAAAACTATCCCATTCTTTACCCATAAATTGTAAACCATAAGGCGGATCTGTTATAATCGTATCAATACAATTATCGGGAAAAGTCTTTAATACTTCTAACGCATCTCCACAAATAATTTGATTAATTGGTAATTCATTCTTCATCTTCGAAATCGAATTCTACTTGCTCTTCTATTTTTTGAGCAGGTTTTCCATAAGCGGAATCCATTATTGCTTCATAAGATGAAACATCTCCTTGAATAATTGCCTTTTGCGCAAGCCGAATTGTCATTAAAAATTCATTTGTCCATTTTTTATTCTTTTTTTTAAAAAATTCTGGATACATCATTTCTAAATTTCTTAAAATTTGTTCTGGTGGTTTTCCTTTCATTTCTAAAACATAACGAGCAATAGTAGAACGATTAGGAGTTCCTTTTGGTCTTCCTCCTAAATTTCTTCTTTCATCTTTTCCTTTTTTGAATGGTTTTAATGTTTTAGGATTTGCCATAAATCGCAGAAAAATCACAGTTTTTTCGCCTTTTGATCCGTAAATTGTTCCCATCTATCTATTATAATTTGGCAATAAAAGCGATTAAATATGCCAAACTATTTTCATATTCCAAAATCTTTTAAAATTTCCTCTTTATTTTCAATAATTTCTTTTCCTCGAAAAGGATGGTTCCAAATCGTTGAGATTTGCTTTCTCGGGTCGTGAATCAGCACGCAATATTTCCAGTCGGAAAGTTTTGTGCAATTGAAGATCTTCGGTATATCCTCGTGGCTTTTAAACCCGTCCATATACTCCAGATATTTTTCGGGGTCGCAAAACACTTCCTTTGGAAAGATTATTGTATGAAAGGGCGGATTTGTTTTTGGAAGCCACTCTGCCAATTGCCCTGTATTTTTATTATACACATATCCTTTGTCAAAAATTAAAGCCTTCTTATAAGCAGGCTTTTGTCGCTGGATTTCAGCGATTGCCTCTTTATGAAACATATCATCCGAATCAATCCTTGTTAAATAAATCCAGTCGGCTTCTATGTTTTTGAATTGAGGCAGAAGTTTTTCTAATTTCTCTTTCAAATATTTGTTTTTATTTTTTAAACTTTCTTTTAAGTTGGAAAATAAATTTTTGAAAGTTCTTTCTCGAAATAAGTTGTTTCTGATTATCCTTGCCAGATTGTATAATTTCGCTCCGAAACTCGTGGGAAATTTATCGTCCCAATAAATCAAAGTGTCAGAAACCCACAAAAGGAAATTTTGGTTTGTTTGGTTCTTAAGACTTCTCAAGGTGTATTCATTAAAAATTTTCATTCTGTATTCCAACCACTCTCTGCTTTTTTCTTTATGAGATATTCCTACTCCTAAAAAAGGGATGTAAACCAAATGTAAATATTTATTTCCAGGCATAACAAATCAGATGCTCAAAATTATACTTATAAGGTAAATATTTCGAACCGATTATCTTTATCTTAACTTTTTTGAAATCTTTCAACAAATCTCTAATATCTTTTTCCGTAATTCCTTTCCATAAATGGTCTTTATCAACTTCTCCTCTTTCTGTTTCTTTATAGGGACAAGACAGAGCTAATACTCCCTTTGGCTTCAATATCCGATAAACCTCCTTCACGAACTCTTTTGGCTTTTCCAAATGCTCGATAACCTGTCCAGCCACTACGTAATCAAAAGTGTTATCTTCCGCTTTTAGTCTATCTGGAATCCAATCTATTTTGTATATTTCGCAGATGGAAGTTTTAGGGAATACCTTTGACAGATATTTTATCTTTGCCATATATGGCAAAAGAGAGTCATAAGAACCCAAGTCAATCAATTTCCCCCCTTTAAAATACTTTAAAAGCAACTCCCATCTTTTAATGTCAAACCAACAATATTTTGGCATTATTTTATATTATTTAATTTTTTCAAAAATTCAGTGAATTCCGATTTTAGCAAACTGCAATTTGAAAGAATGCAATGATTATATAATATCTTCCACAAGGCTTCTCCTACTTCTCCTTTGCCAATAATAAGTGTTCGCATAGTTTTTTACGCCAAAATTCGCTTGCTTTGTAATTCGGCCTTTTTTTGTATTTTAACATATTTAAATATTTAAACAAATCCTTTGGTTTTTTGGCATAATCGATAAAAGGATAATAAATTCTGGAAATCGGATATTGTCCAAGTAAAGCTGACTTTGCCAGCACTTCCGAAAATCCGTCAAACTCGTTCAGCCGAAGACCAACTTGATAATCCTTTATCTCCCGATTAAATTGCTCCTCTGAAACTAATCCGTGATAAACTATATTGTTTTTATTTTCGCCTTTTATTCCGTAAATATGGAAAGTTATTTCTGGAAATCTCGGAGCAATTTTTTCAATAATGTATACTCCGTATTCTTCTTCTCTTTTAGAATGAGCACAAAGAAAAACTTGGGGATTTTTTGAGGGTTTAAAACTAATTGGAAAATCATTAACATTGCCAAAAAACATTGGTTTTATTCCTGCTCTTATTCCGAACTTCGCCAGATGACTTTGCTCTATTTCGTTCTCGCAAATATTTCTTGCCTTTCGGAAAAATCTTGCCCAAAACCAATTTAAATTTTTAATATCGCTTCCGCACCAAAAAATTGTCTTTTCTCCTCTGTGCCATAAGAATTTCAAGTAATCCGTCCAATTATACATCCCAATAAAAAGAACTGGCTTTTTAACTTGCCACCACTTCCATTCTGGCAATTGCAAATTTTTTAGTATTTTCTCTTTGAAGTTGGCTACGCTATTGGACACACAAAGATGTATCCCAGTTCTGCCCAATTTGGACTGCTCCATATTTCTTTTGGAATTTTAATTAATTTGCAGGTCAATCCGAAATCTTTCAATAACGCCGAGTAATCTCTGGCCCAATGACTGTATTGAACCTCGCCCAATTTTGAATTTCCCTTCCACTCCACAAATATCATTGCCTTTTTTGTCACCCTAATAAACTCCTTAATGACTTTTTTGATTTTTTTTGGTCCAACGTAGATTAAAACTGCGTCGGTCAAAAGAATGTCAAAACTTTTATCCGGAAAGGGAATTTTGTCAACTTCTCCTAAAGAGAAATTTCCTTCGGGTAAATATTTAATTGCCTTTAGAATGCAATATTTATTTATATCAATCCCGAAAACCCTTACTCCCGGATATTCCTGTTTTATGTTCCAAAGGTTTGGCCCGCAATTGCATCCTACTTCCAGAACCGAATGGAAAGGAACTAATTCTTTCAGTTCTTTCATAATCAATGCTCTATGTGGATGAAGTCTCGAATTCCAGTAAGCATCAATCCAGTTGCCGTCTTTTTCTCTCCAATCGCTATGTTTTTTATCTATCAAAGGTCTATTTTTCCAGTAATTTTCACCTTGGCTTATTTTATTATCCATAACTTACCTCTTTTGATTGCTCTCTTTCTTTCTTCTTCTGTCATCAATTCCTCTTTGAACTTTTCTCCTGGCTTTGCTCCAATTATTTTGATGCCGACCTTTTTTCCTGATTTTATTATTATCTCTTTTGCCAAATCAAGAATTTTTACTGATTTTCCCATATCCAAAACGAACGTTTCTCCGCCTTTTCCCAGATAAGCTGCTTCTAAAATCAGTTGGCAGGCTTCTTCCATTGTCATAAAATATCTCTCCATTCTTTTGTCGGTGACCGTCAAATATTTTCCCTCATCCATTTGCTTTTGCCAGATTGGAATAACAGAGCCTCGTGAGCCCAAGACATTAGCAAATCTTACTGCAATAAATCTTGTTGGTTTCCACGAATTATAAATAAGACATAATCTTTCTCCTAATGCTTTAGTTAGACCCATAATAGATTGAGGATTAACCGCCTTATCAGTGGAAATGAAAACAACTTTTTCAGTTTTAAATTGACGACTACAGGCAACCACATTGAGAAAACCATTGATATTGGTTCTAATTATCTCACAAGGAAATTTTTCTCCCATTACAATGTGCTTATATGCGGCAGTGTGAAAAACAATATCAGGCTTTTTTTCATTAAAAACCTGTTTCAATCTTTCTCTTTTTCTAATATCAGCCAATATTGGTTCGGCTTCTGGCAATTCTTCCCAAATGTCAAAAAGCCCCGTCTCATTATTGTCAAGCAAGCAAAGCTTTTTGCATCCTATCCTATAGATCTGCCTTGCCAATTCGGAACCAACCGAGCCCGCTGCTCCCGTTATGAAAATTGATTTATTTTTTAAAAAATTCCTTAATTGTTTTGACAACATATTTTATTTCTTTTAAAGTTAATTCGCTATAAATTGGTATTCTCACTGCATTTTTAAGGTTTCCTTCATAGAAATCGCTTTTGTCGGAAATCACTTCTATTCCTTTTTTTCTCATGTATTTGATAAATTCGTTGTGCCTGTCGGTAACAATCAGATAATTCTGTAAACAATTTTTATTCCAAATGATTTCTTTAGGTAAGTGCTTATTGTAATAATCGGCTATTTTTTGTCTTTTTCCCAAAAGTTGTGGAAGGTATTTCAGTTTCACATTCAAAAAGGCAGCATGAACTTCGTCTAACCATATATTGTTCCATTTGTCGTCTCGGATTTTTTTGAGTTTTTGATATATTTTTTTATTGTCGGTCACTAAGGCTCCGCCTTTTCCTATCCCTCCCAATATTTTGGCTGGATAAAAGGAGAAGCAGGAAATGTCGCCAATTAAAGGTCTTCCCACTGCTTGGCAAGCATCCTCAATCAGAAAAAAATTGTGTTTCTTTTTTAATTTTCTCAATTCTTCAAAATTCGGCTGAACGGAATTCATGTAAGTGACCACGATGTTCCTTGAATTCTTGCAATTCTTAATCGGCAATCTATATCTATATTTGCTTATAAAATGAACTTTTCTTCCATGACAAGCCAGTTTCAAGGCATCGGTCCCAGAGGCAACGGAAAGGCAATATTTTCTGTTGCAGAATTTGGCGAAGTTTTTCTCAAACCTTTTCACTTCGCTCTCCATAATCAAACTTCCCTTGTTTAAACATCGTGAAATAGCCTTGTGAATTTCTTTTTTGTGTTTTTTGTAAAAGCGGATGTAGGAATTTCTGGTGAAATTTATCTTCATAGAAGTCTAATATAGTTTGGGTTTTTGGTCAAAATTTTTAGAATCTTTACTTCCTCTTTATTTTTCGCAATATGCGTATAGCCCAAGAAGTTATATTGCTTGCCCGCCGTCCCGACCAGCCAAATATTCTTTATTCCTTGGTTAATAATATCATTTCTTATCTGCTCAAATGCCCGGTAAATTAAGAAGGTGGAAGTAGAATAGATATAAACTTTTTCCCCGCTCAAAGCCAACCCAACAGCAATTCCAATAGCAGATTGTTCTATTAAACCTGTATTTATGCATCTTTCTGGAAATTTCTTTTGTAACTTATTCAGCCAAGGAAAGCCTAAATCTATACAAAGCAACCAAACATTTTTATCTTTTTCTATCTTTTTTTCAATCCATTGCCAGAATTTTTCTCTTTTCATTTCTCGCATAATTCTTTCATTGCTTTTTGGTAAAAAGCAGAAGTTAAATTCCAATAATGCCAAGAATTATTTCTTTCCATAAAAGAAACTCCTCGACCTTTAATCGTTTTTACTCTTTCCACTCCATAATTTTTCAAAAAATCCCACGGAATATCTAAAATGTCTTTTATTTTTCCGCAGGCTTGAAATTGGTTATTGTCTACAATTATTTTCAAATTATTCAACTTATGCTGTTTTTTAAAAAGCAAGCTTTCCCAAGTAGTCCCTTCTTGAAGCTCACCATCACTCATTAAACACCAAACCTTTCTTTTTCTATTTGCTAATGCAAGCCCAATGGCGATCGGTAATCCATGTCCGCAACTTCCTCCGTCTACCAAAATTCCTGGCACTTTCTTACTTGGCAAAGGATATTTTTTTAAATAGTAAACTACCTTTTCCTCCGGAAAATATCCTTTTAAGGCCAAAACAGCATATAAGGCACATACCCCGGATGCTTTTGACCAGACAAACAAATCATTTCTTTTCATTCTTTTCCAGAATAAATCCACAAGAATCTCTACCGCTGATAAAGCTGAACCGATATGGCAAGCTTTTGCTTTATAACTCGCTTCAATTATTATTTTACGAGCCTTTTTAGCAATTTCAGAAAGGTTAGCCATATAATTGCCAAATTTAATAAAAAACATTTGTGCTGGATATAAAAAACGTCAAGTATAAATTTTATCGGTTTTATTTTTGTCCAATAATCAAGTTTAGGATCTTTACTTAATTTAAGTATATCCTCTTCATCAAAAAAAAAGAGCGAGGCAGGACTTGTTAATCCAGGTTTGACGCTTAAAATAATTTTCTTAATTTCTTCAGGCCACACAGCCACATCTTTCGGTTCTTCCGGTCTCGGTCCGACAATTGCCATATCTCCTTTTAAGACGTTCCACAACTGAGGCAACTCATCAAGTTTTGTTTTTCTCAAAAATTTGTTAATCACTTGTCCTTTATTGTCCATTGTTCTAATTTTGTAAATTGTAAATAGTTTTCCGTTTTTCCCTATTCTTTGTTGTTTGAAAATCATTGACATAATTTTCTTATTTGTTTTTCTAAAAAAACTAAATCAAATTTGAAATTTTAATGTGATGCCCGCCTACTCTAAAAGCTCCACCACAAACCTCGCATTTAGAGCCGTAAGTTTCTATTGCTTTTTCTTGAAGTAATCTGTCGGCTTTTTTACGAAGATTTTCTTTTTTATTTTTCATCTTTATTTATCTGAACCCCAAAAAAGGCACATTTATTTTTTATTTTTTCTTTTTCCATAATTCTTTGATTATTTTCTCCGACCTTTAATAAATACCCCTGAGAGGATTCAAACCTCTATCTTGACCTTAGAATGGTCATATTTTCTCTATTAAACTACAGGGGCTTATACTTGTAATTTTCTTGTTATTCTTCATCTTTCTTCTCTACGAAAATAATAATTTCTTCATCTTCTAAAAACTTTTTAACCTTGTATGATTCTCTCAATTTATCCAAAACTTTCTCAAAACCGATTTGATAATCTATTTCTTTATTAAGCCATTTAAGAACAATTTCTAAAATTATTTCTTTTTTACTTTTTTCTTTTTCAATTGGATTATAATCTAATTGAATTTGCCGACTTTTTTATTTTTCATCTTTTAATTGGTTAAGAATATCTTTTAAACTCGCCAAAGAACCAAGTTTATCTTTTTTGTAAATTCTTCCATCTTCTCCGTCTATAAAATTCTTTTTTAAACTTTCAATAAACTTTTGGCGGTCTTTGGCTTTTTCTTGGCGGAGAAGTTTGCGAATAAAAGATTTCATTGTACTTATAGCTTCCTCATCATACCTACCATATTGTCCACCAGTATCTACCAGATTCATTCCTCTAATAATTCTTTCTAATCTTTTTTCCCAATTTTCTTTTTTCATAGTTTTTAATTATTTTTGCCCGACCTTTTTTTATTTTTCATTCTTTTAAGTTATACTAAGATTCTAATTCCATTCTTAACTTTTTTATCTGTTCTTCTAACCATTCTGTAGTCATTTGAACCTTTTCCTTCTTTTTTTCTTGTAAATACTTCACCCAATTTTTACCTTTCTTAAAAGCGATTATCAATGGTATCAGTGGGTCAGATTTAAAATGAATCTGGAAATGACAACTACGGCAGGTTGGAATTCCGTTTTCTAAATCATACCTTAAAGCCAAACATTGCTGTTTAGGGACAAAATGATGAACTTCTATTGCTTTTTTACCACAAACAAAGCATCTTCCTTTATATCTTCTCATCAAAATCAACTGCCAAAGTTTATCAGCTTCTCTTCGCAATTTTTCTTTTTTTGTCAATTTTTTATACATTTTCTTCCATTTGTCTTACTAACTCTAATAATTCTGGATATCTAAACTCCTTTTTACACTTAGTGCATTTCAAAACATCGTGGTTGCAATTCTCTTGGGTTTCTTCTATTTCTTTTTCCTTTTCCATTTCATCTATATGCTTTGGCAAATACTGGGTATAAATCTTATACCAGCTTATACTTTTTCCTTCAGGAAGTTCATTTATAACATCTTCAAATCTTTCTTTTGGGAATTTCTTGTAAAACTGGAGACATTTCCATAAATGAACCGCTGACATTCCTAAATCTTTTGCTAAAGTTTCTACAATTTTTTCTCCATACCCTGCCTTTTGAAAATTCAATTCTTCTTCTATAATTTTTTTCCCTAACTCCCATTTTCCTCTTAAAAGTTCTATTCTTGAATTAAACATTGTTTCAGTAATAATTGCTCGGCACTCTTCACAAAGGGCTTGATACCAATCTAATTCTTGTAAAGATATAAGTTCTTTTTCCATATTTTTTAAATTCTATATGTTTAAATTCTATATGTTTAAATTCTATATGGTCATATAGAATCTGGTTTTGGATAGATATTGTTATTTTCTCGCCATCTTTTAATCATTTCTAATTCTTCCATATTGGCTTCTATACAATCAGTAGGGACTTTATCTCCTGGGATTAGAAATCCTATTCTATAACCCCCTCTAACTTTTGAAATCAAAGCATAGATTGAATTCCGTGAATAATAAGTATCCCATTCTGTCTTAGTAATAAACTTCGTCACCCAGATATAATTTTTTCCTTTTTCCATAATCAAAGATTTAATTTCCAACCTTCCTTATTATCCCATTTTACCACTTTTTCCTCTTCTAATTCCCTGAAAACATCATCGTAATCTTTTTCCCGATAACGCATAATTGTATCAATAGGGTCTTCGTCAATAAACTTCCCGACGGTTTCTAAAGTCCATTTTTTTAATTCTAAATAAGGAAGGATTTTACACCAGATTTCGACCTTTTTTATCGGATATCCGAGTAATAATCTGGCGGCTCGGATATTTCTACTAATAAAACTTTGTTTCTCTTTGTTATTACTAAAGTTTTTGCCAATGGCTTGCGCATAGGCAAAAACTATTCTTAAATCTTCTTTGGGCTTGTAAGAACCAACAAGTTTATCTAATTTTTTTAAAGAATTTTCATCAACCCCCCTTTCACAGCCGTCAGGTTGTAGAGATTTATCTCTTTCTTTATTTATATTTTCTTTATTATTACCCTTTTGACTTTCAATAGGGGACCCCTTTTGATTTTCAATAGGGGTATCTGTTTGGATAGGGGTTTGAATTATCTGGACAAGTTCAAAATTTATCTGATATTCATTAGCTCGTCCAGGTCTTGGGATTACAATAATAAATCCTTTTTTCTTCAATTCAGTTATTCTTCTTTGTGCTTCTATCATGGAACATCCCATTCTTTTAGCCAAATATCTTATTCTTAAAATTACTTTTTCTTTATTGATTTTACTAAAAATTCCAAATAAATACTTTGCTCCAAAACTTAAACTTTTATCTCTCATTATTTCTTCAGGAATCGGTAAAAAAGAAAATGGAAGTTTCATAAAATCAAAAAAGATGGGGCAAGGAAAGCATCGTCAGATACTTTTACCCCATCTTTTTTAATGACGATGCTTTCCTTCATATATTTTAATTTTAATTTCCCTAAAAACAAAAATCAATACCTAAACTGTGGATAACCAAATTCTATATGGTCCATATAGAATCTCTATGTTGCCCCCTATAAAAGGGGCAACTTAGAAACTCTAAAACGGGATATCTTCTGGGTCAACATCTTCTTCTTTTTTTGGACCATAAATAGGAAATCCTTCTTTATCAATATATTTTACTTCTTCCGTTTCTTTTTCTTTGAATTCAATTTTAGATTGTTCTGGTTCTTCAATTATTTCTGGAGAAACTGGAGGAACTTCATAATAACTTTCAACTTCCGCAATCTTATTGGCAACTTCTCTAATTTTATCAGCAATTAAATTCATATCATCTACCTCTCTTAGACGAGCAAAAGTAGTATAATAGTATTCTCCAAGTTTTCCTACTTCTTTATCTGCTCTAATTTCAAGTAGATACTGATAAATATGTTCATCTGATTTGAATTCATCCCAGAAATCAAATAAATTCTGTAACCCTTTTCCTTTAACCAATAACTTTACTACTTCTTTCTGTGGTTCTAACAAGAGATAAAGAACTTGTGTCATTTTCAATTCAGGATATTTCGGTCTTAATTCAGCACTTGTTCCAGTATCAATCATATTTACTTCTCCTTCTCTTCTCTCAAATAAAGTCATTTTATCTTTCCAGCTATTATGTTCATTTGTAAATAAACTATAATCTTTTCCCCAACCCACAAAAGTTCTTCTAACCTTCAAAATTGTTCCTTGTAATCTATCTCCTAAATCTATCTTTTCAATATTCCCTTCTTCATCTTTTTCAAACTTATAAAATATCCCTTCCTTGCCATTTAAACGAACAACTGGTAAAATATATCTTGGACGCTGTTTTACATTTTCTTCTCCACTTAATTTTGTTAAATCTTCTTCCATTTTAATTTAATCTTATTTACTTATTTACTTGAACTTTGGACGACCTTTTTAAGATTTGTGTGGAAACTTTCCAAAGTTCTTAATATCTGTTTCCATCTTTTAATATAAAATCTTACTATTGGGATGTAAGAAACTTAAATATAATTCCCAAAATTCTGGGCTCCAATGATGAACTATACCATGACAATGACTACAGAGAACTACTAAATTAGATTTACTATTATTCTTTTTATCAGAATCAATATGATGAACATTATAACCATTTTTCCCACAAACCCAACAAACAAATTTATCTCTTTGACGAATAGAAGTTTTTAATTCTTCTGTCCATTCGAGAGGATACAGTAAAAATGATTTTCCACCTTTCCAATTAGGATTTCTTTCTAATACAGCAACTTTTCTTTCTTTTCTTGTTTGACTTATTTTTTCTCTTCTTTCTTTTGATAGTGGTTTTCCCAATAATGCTTTTTTAATTTTTTCATTATGTTCTTTACTAAACTTTCTACCTTTTAAACTTCTACTTAAATTTTTTCTCCATTCATCTGTGAAAAAGCGTTTTTTCCCTCTTTTTGCTTTAGATAAATTTTCCCTATATATTCTTGACTTATACATACATTTACGAGAACAGTATTTTTTTTCAATATTCCAAACAGCAACAAAGAATTCTTTACTACATTCTAAACATTTTTTACAAGTTTTTTGGATTTTTCTGAACATAAATTTTCAATTTTTGGTGAAATTCTGTTAAACTATTAAGTATCTTTTTCCATAACCAATGACTTGGATTATATCTAATAAAATCAACATCAAACGGAACTTTAAATACTCCCAAATAAACATCTTTATAGTTAAAAATCCTATAATATGCTTCACATTGCGCTTTATATCGTAAGGGTATCTCATTATTTTTTACTAAACTAAAGGGGAACTTTGTCTCTAAAATGAAATTCGGAAAAACAAAATCTGGTTTAGCAACTAAAACTATTTCATCATTTACTTGATATTCTTTTTTTACTTGGTATTCGTAATTTATTTTCATTTCTGTAAAAATTTGGTTTAACATATTTTCAAATGCGACACCTGTAATCATCTTTTTACATCCTTCCAAATCAACTTTTGACGATTCAAAGAAATTCTCTGGAGTTAAATATCCCTTAACTATTGAATACAAATCACTACTCCAATAACGACCTAATTGACGAGGTTCTTTTGTTTCCTGATTTATGTAATTATAGAGAAGTTCATCAATTTTCATTTTTTTACTGGTAATTCTAAATCTTCCTCTGTTCTTTCTACTCTATTAAATGCTTCTTCAGTAAATTCAAGTGCCAGACTGAATATCTTTCTTGTCAGTTTTTCTAATTCTTCTTCATTTATTCCATTTATTCCTTTCCCTTGATATGCTTGTCCAACCAAATTACAGAAAGACCCCACGGGCATCCATAAATATTCCCTCAAAAATCTTTCCGCCCATTGGTCCTTCACCTGAATTTTTTTATTGTTTGCCATAAAGATAAATATAAGAACTTATATGTTATATTAGACTAAATCGACCTTTACTTATTTTTATATTAGACTAAATCGACCTTTACTTATTTGGTCTTTTACTTTTAATCCAACCTTTTCGTCGAAGTGCAGAAATGTAATATTGTATCAATTGCGGACTTTTATGCATATACCTTGCTAAATCATAAACATTTGGTGGTTGTAAATGGTCAAAATACCACTCAATATACCTTTCCCAAAACTGTTGTTCTTTTTTTGTTAATGGTTTTTGCATTTTAGTTAAATTGGCGTCTCATCTTGCTCTCCTATCCTGCAGGATGTTCTGCTTCTGCAGGGACACTGGGAATCCCAATAGGAGAGCAAGTCAGAAGTCAATTTTAAAATTCTTTATATTCTGCCCAACCAGGTAAATCTTCAATTGCTGGATTATCAATAACATTTATTGCTGGCTTATCAATAACATTTAATGATACTTTTCCTTTTAGTTCTTCCAATTTCTTTCTGTCTTCTTCTTTTAATCCAGGATGTGATAGTAAAATATCAATTGCTTTTGTTAAACTATTTGCTGCTTTTTTAATTTCTTTTCTGTTAAGCTTAGTAAATTTGCTTAATTTTTTAAGCAATCTTTTTTTATCCTCTTTAAATTCCTGCGGATACTTGTTATAGTAGCCATTCTTTACTGAATCTTCTATTTCTTTAAAATCGCTTTTTATTTGAATTTCTAATACTTTTTTATCCATATGTTTAATTTATTTTTTACCGACCTTTTATATTTTTTTACCGACCTTTTTATAAATTATTATTTATTAACTTATTATATTTTATTGAAAACTCAAGTGTCAAGAGCCAAGTTGTGGATAATTTTTTTATATCTTTTTACAATAACTTTTTATATTTACTCTCAATTTTATTATATTATATCAAAATATAATATCAAGACCTAAACTGTGGATAACTTTTCTTTTTGGATTTAAATAAATTCTATATGGCCATATAGAATTATGTGGATAAGAAACTACCTAATAAAAAAGCCCAAGAAATTTTAAAATCTTGAGCTTCTTTTATTATATTCTCAATACTTACAGTTTAATACATTTCTTAAAAGCTCCCCATTGCCAACCTTGATTATCCTCAAAAATCATCTTATAAACACAGATTTTCTGGATTTCGGCATCCCAAATATCATTTTTTAGGTTATATTTTAAAACACACCATTCCTGAAATGTTATTGAATCAAACTGATAAATTCCAAATTTAGGTCTACCATCTGTATCTCGTGGATTATATGCTTTAGGATTATCTCTGCTTTCTTCCCAAGCCAAACATTTCAGAATATTTTCAATCTCAACCCCTTCTGAAGTAGGATTTCTTCCAATAAGCGAATTGTTCTCAATAATGGAAATACTTACCTTTGGCTGTAAGGTTTCTTGGAATGACGAAATTTTTGGGGCAGTTGCCTGGTCAGCCCGCAAGGAAAAAACTAAAACTGCCAGGGTGCCCAAGAAAAATTTCTCATACAATGGGTTTCTTTGTAATCATTCTTAAAATTAGATTGATAACTGCCAGTATTGCTGCCTCTTCTTCTGGAGAAATAACAAAATGTGTCAGGTTCTGAACTATCATTGCAATAAAGGCTATAAGGTTAACCCATATCGTTTTTGATAAATACCAAGGTTTTGCTGTAGTTTCCATAAGTTTACCTTGTTTACCAATGACCTTTAATTGAACTCAGCCTGCGTTGGATAATAAACCCAATTTTTTATCTTAATTGGTTTTCCTTTTTCAACCTCCACCCATTCATCATTCTGTGTTTCCAGAATATAAACCTTTAGAGCCGCACCATCTTTGGCAACAATAATTGATGCACGATGAGGCAGCAGCCCTTGTGGAGTTTCCACAGAGCAAGAAAGCCTGCCAGCACTGTTTAAAAGATAGATTTCAGCCGCTCTGGCATTAAACAAGGAACTGTAATTGTCGCAATCAAAAAAATCAGCAATATACTCCTTATGGTCCGTCCAATCCCAGTTAATTATATTCTGCCAAGTTGACCAATCAGTAATCTGAAACCTCTCATCTTGAGTAGCAACCCATACCTCTGGCAAGTATCTTTTAACAACAGCTTTTAATTCTGAAGCAGAAATCACTTCCTTTTCTACTTTAAAAGCCTTCTGACAAGTAGAGATTAGGGCAGAATACAAAATGTCGGCGAACTTTTTATTTATTTGGTTTATCTTTTTTTGTTTTTCTTCATCTGTCATATTCATATTATTTAATTATACTTTTTAGATGGAATAAAGTCAAGGGGACGGAGCCATTGTTGGACGTTCCCTTTTAAATTTTAGAGGAGAGGAAGAATACTTCCTAAATTTACTAAATCTATGAACCACTAAGGCTCGCTGCTGAAGCAGAGCTTCCTCTCCTCTAAAATTGAAAAAGAACTATCTATTTCCATTATGAAATTTCAAATAATCAAGCAATTCTTTAATAACGGACGCTAAATTCTGGTTGGCTTTTGAATTTTCTTTAAGATGATTATCAACCGTCTCCTTGAAATTTTTTTCTTGGAATTCCACAAATTGTAAAAATTTTTGAACTATAAGCCAGACAATTACTGCTAAAACACCCCCTATTCCTAATTGTATAAAATCTGTTAAATTCATTTTAGTTTTTTAAAAATCTATTCCATTCTCATTGCCTTCCTCATCAAACTCTACCCCCCAACTTTTTGGTCCAGAAAACTTAATGGGTTGGTTGCAATAAATACAAGGTTTGGGCATACTACATTATTTTTTAATTATTTTTAGCAACTGCGAAAAACATAACCAGAATTACCCATCTGTGCTACTATCTCCCCTTGATTAACAAAATCCCCTTCACAAACAGGAAAAACAGGCAAACAATGCCAATAAAGGTGATAATAAGGGGAAGATACTCCCTTCATTAGTATGCCATATCCTCTTTTTAGGGGTTCTAAACTCTCTGACAATTCTAAACTATCCACTACTTTTACAATTTTACAATTTTCTGGAGCGCATAAAAACTTGCCATAGCCGTTGTATGGTGAAAAATCCACTCCTGTATATGGTTTGCCGTCAAATGACTGGATGTTGCCAAATACTTGGCTAATATCACTTTTTTTGCTCCTTTGTATGGGGGCCCAAATTTTGGTGTTAACATAATTTGTTTAAAAATGATCAAAAAAGGTTTTATACTACTTGCTACTCAAACGCCCCTCTACGAGGCTTATAACGCATATAATGCGATTTTAAAGGGGGGACTTGGCGGGTTCAATTTTGTCCTAAAGACGCCCACCTTTCTTATCGGCTATCCGCTATAAACAACTATTTTGTTATCGTAATAATCTCCCACATCGTCAAACCGCATCTTGTCTGCTATTTTGAACTTTAATTTTTGGAGATTAAAATGGAATACCATATTTTTTTCCTTTTTGGATTGTTTCATTTTTGATTTCCTCTAAACCGGACAAAGAATAATTTATTTCTTTTACTTTGAGCGTATCGGCCACCTTTTTCACATTATTTATTGCTTCATCTATCGTATTTCCTAATCCGATAATTGAACCTAAGGAAGTAAAACCGGGTAAGGCATAATATTTGTCTTCTATCTTACAAGCCATTCTTAATTTAATCCATTTTCTATTTTCTGGTGGGAAATCGATTTCGGTCCAATGGTTTTCTGCCCAACCTGATTCAAAACTTATTCCGGCTCCATATTTGGCAATTGGTTTTAAATCAATTAGATTTCCTTCCGCTCCATTAATAAGAAAATCTGAAAGATTTGACCATATCTCTAAGTGGATTGCGGTCGGGACCGGCATTGGAGAGCGAACGCAAGGATCAATCAAAAATCCCTGTTTGTTCTTTGTTACCCTTACTTCTGTTGAAAAAAAAGTCCTTCCGCCCAATTTTCGAAACACCGGAATCAGTCTATCGTTGATATCTTTTAAGGATTGCGGTAATTGCTCATAAGGCACCACTTTTCCGATATATCCTATTCCCTTTCGTTCATAGCCATACATCGCCATTTTTGGATATTGTCCATCTATGATAAATCCGTCATATCCGGGCTCCACTTCTCCAATTTCGTCTTCAACCACAAATTCCAGTTTTTTTGCTTTCGCTCCAGCACTCACCAAAAGTTCTCCTAAAAATTGAGCTTGGGTCGTATTGTATTCAGAATGATGAAAGGTTTCAATATCTCCCCGAAAAGTGTTTATCTTAATCCATTTGTTCTTATTCTTTTTCAGATATTCGATTAGAGATTCTATCCCCTTAATCAACTCCACTTTTTGAGTTGGCAATTTCAAGGCTTTCTGGATTTCCTTCATTTTCCAGCGATTATTCTCCAAAATCTCCGATTTTCCCGCTCCAAAAACCTTATATCCTTTTTTTCTTAAATAATCCACTAAATCGGCGCAATAAGTGTCAAAGAACATAATGTAGTCAACCTTGTCCACCCAATCCCAAAAATTCAAAACCCTGTGCAATCCATCAAGATTTTCGCCTATTAAAGCCTTACTTGATTTTGGGAAAGCATCTTCCCATGGAACGAAATAATAAACTTCATGACCATCTCTTGCCAATCTTATCCCTATTTCAGTACAAAGACCAAAATCGTAAATTAAAATTCTTTTCTTTTTTTTCTCTCTTTCCAAAATTTTCTCAAAAGTCTTTTCCCGTAATCTTAAAATATTTGAAATTCTATCAAAAATATTTTGTCTTTCTTGAACTAAATTAACCATTTTCTTTAAAATTAATAATAATCCAAACCCATATTAACCATAAAATTAGAAATAACCAGTTCATTTCATTCCTCTTAAAAAATTATTTATAACTGAAATTTCTGGAGTAGTTAGGGCTCGACCAAACATTTGAGAAAGATAATTAACTAATGTTCCTATATTTAACTGAACAACCGGATGCCTCAATGTAATCGCTCCCATTGCAGTTGTAATCGCATATTGAGGTTTATTAAGAAAGAACCATGGTGCACCTATCAAGGTTCCAGCAATTATGTTCGGTAAAGTAATTGGTACACCTTTTTCCAAATTAATAGCCACTTTGTTGAAAGCTTGCTTCGCTGCTAAACCTAAAGAATATCTTTGAAAAATATCTGCTGTTTGAGGTATCCGTTTCTCAATTATATTTTGAATTGATGTTCTCAAAATCATTAGATTTTCCTTAACATGAGGTAATTCAGACAAAGCTTTTTCAAAAGATCTGTCTCCAAGTTTAGCATCAATTTGTCTTCTTATCCAATTAAGTTCTTGAAGGTCAGGCTGATGTTTCAGGGAAATTCTTAATTTGGGGTTAACATATTTTAAAGCTTTTTGGAATTCGTTCAAAGCTGATGTTTCATCATAGAACCTTAAACCAGCTTTTCCAACTTGAGTCGCTATTCGATTTTGCTCAAGCGCTATCGTTTCACCAATAACATCTCTTATTGGTATTCTTTCTTTTTGTGTTGATAAGTGACCTTGAAGCTCATTTTCAAAACTATCCAATTGATTTTTCAATTGTTTTTGCATTGCGTTAAAAGAACCTAAAAACCTTCCTTTTTGAAAATAAGTCAATGCTTTCTCTGGTCTTCTTGATTGACTTGCTACCATCTTTATAAAACCCTTACCAACAGATTCCAGTCCTTTAGAAACTCCTCCTAATAAAGAGGAAAATACTGAAAAGGTCAAAGCCTCTCTTCCTGCTTCTTCAAAAATCCTTTTCGGTTCTGGTTTTTCGGCTTCAGCCAGCTCTCTGGCTGCTCCAAAACTTGCTCCAGTCGCTACTGTTTTTGCTAAAGTTGGTAAAAATTTTGTTCCTGAAGTAAATAAAGGTTTGGTTGTTGGAGCAACGGCTGTTAATCCGGTCATCGCCGCACTTCCAAGCACTTGAGTAGGTGTTGGTATTTCTTCTGGGGTAAATTGAAACTTTTCGGGAGACAATTGTCCTATCGTCACCGCAATTCCCTTTCCAAAGGGTTCCATTCCCAAAAATCTTCCCACGCTTGCCAATCCTTTAACGACAGGGGTCTCGGCAATAGTCTCTAAAGGTCTTTGTCTTAATCTTTGAAGAAAAGAAATCCTTTGGGGCTCAGGTGTCGGAGCGGGCTGAGTTGTTGTAGCTGTGATTGGTGCAGTTGTGGATGTCGGAACTTCGGCTATCGTGTGTCCTCTTCTCTTTAAGCCTTCGATAATTTGCTCATCTGTAATCCCTTGCGGTTTATTTTGTAGCAATATATTTAATTGTTCTTGGGTGATCGTCGCCATATTAAAATCCCATTTGTGTTAGATAATCTTCGACCGAGGGAAGCGCTGTCGTTGGCGCTGTAACTGGTTGAGTAAAAACAGATTGGGCTGTGCTCTCAAATTCCTTGAACAAAGTTCTCAATTGATTTATCTTGCTTTTTGCAACTGCTTTGGTGTCTGTCAGGGAAGGCATCGTTGTCCTTATCCTCTCGATGTCCTTGTCGGTCAAGACTCCTTTCTCTCCGGTCGCCCTGGACAAAGTTGCCAGCAATGCCTCTTTCCTCGCCTCAAAAGTGGCCGCATCGACATTGGTGTGCAACAATGCTCCCAATCTTAAATTTGCTCCTTTCGTTAATCTTTCTATAGGAGAATCTGGCAAATCCAGTTTTGTTGTCAAATCCTCAATCTCTTTCACTATGTTTTGGGCCTGCTTGATTTGAAGCAGAGTATTCCTTGCCGTGGCGCTCATAGGCACCAACCCCCGGGCTTGCTTTTTTGTTGTTCCATAAGGCACGCCCAATGCTTCGGCTTCGGTGTAAGTCAATGGCTCATCCTCTTCTGGCTCCTCCGGCTCTTTATATAACAGTTGAGTCTCTCCCGTAATCGGATTGATTCTTAACAGGCTTTTCCCAACTGTCTTTGTTTCCCACGTTGGTGCCGGTTCTGGCAACAAATCAATAAATCCTCTCGGATAACCAGCCAACCTTTCCAGGTTTCTTTTTTCTTTGTCCGACATCTGCTTGAAGCCTGCCGGCCCAAGCATAGTGTAAGTGTCCTTAATTAGATTCCTTGCATTTTCTTGTGCTCTTTGTTGAGCAGTCTCAACCTCTTTTGAGATCGCCCTCGCTTGCTCCATAATGTCCCTTATTTGGGTGATTCCAGGAGTCAAGGCTCCGGCTTCCGCTTCCCTTATGCTCCTTTGGATGGCTGGCGGCATCCCCGGCTCGGCCGGAGTGGCAATTTTTTGAGCTTGCATAAGTTGTTGCTGTTGCAATAGGTTAAACAAAGCGGAAGTAAATCTTTGCAATGGGGCAGCTTCTGACACTTCTCCTGCTCTTCTTGCTCCCAGCCAAGCCCAAGCTCCTGGGTCTTGCTCCCCCAGTTTTTCTATCATGATGTCTCTTGTTGGTGCCTCTGGCGAAATAATTTTTCCGTTTGGCATAGATTTTAATATGTTTTTATTTATTATTTTTTTATTATTTTAGACCGTTAATGTTCTTAATCCCGCTTCGCCGAAACCTCTATAAATCTGCTCTAATTCAGCCGCTCTCCTTTTTATTTCTCCTTTCTTCTCCCATTCCTTTTCTCCGACTAGTCCTGAATAAACCTCAGGCGAAATCTCGTAGAAAGGAATTTCACCCGCTGGTCTTTCAAAGGTGGGTTCTCCCGCCAAAACTCTTGGAGTGGCTGAAATTGTTGGAATGGTTGTCTCTGGATAACCCCACTGCTGAGCGAAAGTCCTTGCGGCTGTCCCTGCGGCAAACTGGGCTGACCTTCTCGCTTGCTCTATCTGCCTTTGGGTGGTCTCGGCCAATTCTCTTTCTTCCAGCAGTCTTGGACCAGATAACGCAAATCCTTTTTCAGCCATTTCTTCTCCTATTGTCCTTAATTGTTTTCCGTATTGCCTTTCCAGCTCCTCTTCCTGCCTCAAAATCTCCTCTTTCGAATATCCCAATTGCCTTAAAAATTCCTCTCTGGCCAATGCCAACTGGGTTTTGTAATAGGGGTCGACCTCTTGCTCCGCTTGTTTTAGAAATTGGGTAATTAAGTCAACACTCAATGGTTGAGTTTGTTTTTGTAATAAAGTTAATATTTGATCAAGAACTGGATCGCCTGTTTGTTGTTCTTTACTTGCTAAATATTGTTGTGCTTGCTCAACTGTTGTTTGCGGGGTAACAGGCATCCCTGCTTGCTGTGCTTGTTGTATTATCGCATAATCCGCCTGTGCTTTCTCTAATCTTCTTTGGGTTTCTGCAATTTGTCGCTGAACTTCTGTAATTTGCTCTTCTCTGGTAGAACCTGTCGGTGCTGGTGTCGGTGTTGGCGTTATTGGCTGTCCTGTCACAGGAGAGGCTGGAACATCAGTCGCTTTTCTTTTAGGTCCTGAATATCCTTGCTCTGTTGTTGGATCATACCAAGTCCCTATTTGACCAACTGCACCACCTGCTGGTGCTGGCGCTGCTGGCGCTGATGGAACAGTCAACTTTTGTCCTGCATAGATCTTGTTTGGATCTCTAATCTGGGGATTCAATCTCAAAAGTTCGGCGACCGTCGTCCCGTATTGCCTGGCCAGTCCTGATAAAGTTGCTCCTCTTGGAATTGTGATTGTTTGAGGCATATTATTGTTTATTTTCTTTTTCTTTTAAATATTTAAAAATACCTTGAATTTCAGCAAGCCGAATAAGGATTTCATTTTTTCTTTGCTCCAATTTCTGTAGTTCTTGAATGAGTTGTTCCCGTTCTTTATTCAGTTTTTCTTCATCTTTATCCATTTATTTTTCTTTCTAATGTTTTAACTCTTTCAGTTAATTCTTTTATTGCCCCAATCATAATGGAAAATACTGGTGACATTCTTACTCCTTCGTCTGAAACTCTTTCGCCTTTCTCGTTAACTGTGGCAGGGATATAAGAAACCTTAGGAAAAGTAGAATAATCCAGCATAGGAGTTCCATAGATAGTTTTCTTGGTGGGGTGTTCTTTAATCGCCAGTAATGCTTCTGTATCGCTTACTATTTTGCCGTTTTGTAATTCCACCCCCTTATCAAAACTACCCAAGCAACCCATATCCACTATGTCTTTATAATAAATATTATTCCAATAATTAGAAGTATTTCCCAGATTGATTTGCCCCGCTGAATTAGGTCTTATAGATCTTCCATTATTCATTATAAAAACTATATCGTGATTGCACTGCATAAACCAATCATTACTATAAGTAGCATCCCCACGAAAACCTATGTTGTGGGCAGGTCCAGCATTTTCAACATCTAAATAGAAAACAGAATTTCCATCTATGTCTTTCAATCCCCACCAACCACCATAAGTTCCCACATCACTATAAACAACTTCTACTGTATTATTTCTTTGTGAAATTCTGCCTTGGGTAATATCAACATTTTTTCCACTTGTTCCTGTTTGTAAGGTTGAACCTGTAATTGTTGAACCTGTAATTGTTGAACCCGAAATAGAAATTCCACTAATTGTCCCCGCTGTTATATTTCCGAATGTTCCAGAAGCCCCAGATAAAGTCCCAGCAAAGGTGGCGTTTCCAGAAGTATCCACCGCAAAAGTGGTCGCTCCCGCCTTCTTGCCCAAAATTCCATTTGGTGAAAGCCAAAGACCATTATTAGCATCAGTAATCATCTTGATTGCCCCTGAAGCTCCGAAAGTGAAATCTCCCAAAATTTGCTTCGTGGATGTGTTCAACTTGCTGTTTATCAATTCTTTGATGAAGTTTCCCGACGAATTTATGGCGTCAGCTATCGTCGAGGCTTGCCTATCACCTACCAGAGCTGAACCCCCAATCGTCCCGCCGAATATCCCGAAATCGCTGTTGAAGTCCTGCCCAGGAACCAATTGCGTATCAACCAAAGACACCCGATAAAGTTGCTTATTAAATCCATAAAAATAAATATCTGGTTTTTCAATTGTTGGAAGTGGAATTTCCATAAATTTAATTCTCTATAATGACGCCCTCGTTTATCCCTTTGACGACTTCGATTCCTTGCCAAATAAAGGCCTCCACATTTGAAACCCCGGCAAGTTTGAACCGGATTCTGTGAAATCTGATATTTAGCGGCTCAAAATTGTTCAGATACTTCCTCAATTGCCCTAAGTCGTTCCAGTTTGTCTCGTCATCTACCTGATACATAAGCATCGAAGCCTGAGCCTTCTCACATAAGACAACAAGTTGCTGGATGACCTTTCTCTCATAAATGTTCCCGAAATCATACCATTTTGTGATGACCCTGTATTTTATCGGCTCTCCCAAATCGGAGGTTCCTGAATTGAAAGTAGCGACCACTCCATCGTCTGTCCCAACCAGCCTTGTTAAGGTAGAACCGCTATTGTAATCCGCTCCCCATTTAATTCCATCAGCATAAGAATAGATTGTCCAAATCTCGGATGACTCAGTATATCTTATTACTACATTTTTCCAACTTTCCCCTTCTATTGTCAAGTTCTCGACTGACCAGTAAATGTGGTCGTCGTCCCTCCAACCGGCGATGTCCGCAAAGGAAGACAAAGGAATCGCCTGAACAATGTCCGAAATCGGTCTTGAAATCTCTACTGGATAACCTCCCGAATATCTGTAAAAGCCTGTGTCGTGATGGAAATAAATCCCCTTTTTACCTTCTACTATCGATTCTTGACTCCTCGTCCCTATCTTTATCAGGGGATCTGGATCAACTCCCGCCGTCCTGAATCTATAAATATAGTTCGGCTTGAAAACCAGCAATTCCAGCGAATATCTTTTAAGAGCGGTAATATTCTCCCCGTCATTCGGATTGATGTCTACAAAATCAGTTGAAGGTGCCCAAGTAATATTTCCTGCAGACGAAATCACCGAGGAATAAAACAATCTGTCAGGATAATTTGAATCTCCCGCAACATAAACTCTTGACTTGTAAACCTCTATGTATTTTGGTTTGATATTATTATTTGAAAGTTGCTGGGGGTTTATTGGATTTCCAGTGTATTCCCAATAAGAAGGACCATCAGCTAAACCATTCCAACACCTGATTGAGCCTTCTATTCCATTGACCCTTATTGTCCTGCCGGCAAATTCCACAAATCTTGTTTTGTAGTTTTTTGTATCAGTTGCCAAAGAACTGCTCCATACACTTCCATTCCAGCGATAAATGACATTATTGGTCCCGTTAGAGAAGACAGCGAACATTGAGGCGGAAGTCGTGGCGGAAGTTGGATTGTGCATCCCGAGACAAGGATAGCCAGCCGAAACTGTGCTTCCCAAGGCAACCATTCCTGGCCTCAAAGTTATTGCTCCTTTGCGGTCAAAGTGAACGTTCAAAGCTTCCACAACTGCGCCTTCGGGAATTAAAGCATCATCAACCTCACTTTGTCTAATAACTCCGTAAACTCCCAAATTCCTTATTTTTTTTGGCTCTAATGCTGTTGCTGGCATATTTATGGAAGCGGCAAATGCCTTACGTCTGGCTTAAATTTTACCTCTGTTCCCAAATACTCTTTTTGAAGTGCTTCGTTTTTTCTTGTTGTCCAAAGAATGAAATCAGGATCATCTAAGGGTTGTAATCCCTTGTTCTTCCGCTGTTTTATGCGGAAAGCAAGGTAAGGAATATACATATCGTATTCCGGCTCGTCCAGCTCGTCAGCATCGCTGTCATAATCCACCAAAGTCCTATAATAATCGCACCAGATGTTTTGGTTTACATAAGTGGTTTCAATTGGCCGGTTGAAATAAATGCAGGCCGATCCTTCGGAGTCCACAAAGACCGTGAACTTGTCAGGTAAGCCAAATGATGCATTTTGCCAAACATCGGTCTCGGCATCGTGATTGTAGCTTCCGCTTGCTGAAATCCTTAAAGTCCCCCCGGAAACTCCCTTCGCCGAATACTCAATCACATCGTTCTCTATCGTCACCGAGCCCGAATCGTCGAAATCCCTGACGTCCTTGCACCATAGATCTTGATCGCCGACCGTGTAAGCCCTGTCCAAGGTGGTGTGAGCCACTCCCTCATAGTCATCGTCAAATTCTTTCTTGTCATAGTATTCACAAGCCTTCTCTGTCCCGATCCCTACTTTGTAAATATTTTCGGCTGTGTAAGGTTTCTCCAAATCAGAAGGGACTGCTATTCGATACATTCCAGTTGTCACATTTCCGATGTCAACCCCGAATTTCCTCCTGAAAGGCCTCTTGCCAGGCGCCTTGTGGTATTCCCTCCTTGCCTGCCAGAGCGCCTCGTTCAGGAACTCGTGGGTTATCAAATCGCCGATCGTCTCGTTGCACGAGTCCAAAGCCCGCTTCTTTATCATAAAGACCGTGTTATCTCCGTAGCCAGTATAAGGGATTGGGTCAGAATAATCTGACGTTAACTCATTGACAGAGTCAAAGAACCTTGTGAAATAATAGCCTGAATTCTGGGTGGTATCTTTATAAAGCGACTCCTTTAAATCAACCTGAATAGTGATAGTTCCGAGAATCGATTTTGCTCCCGCAATAGTAGAAGCATGAAACACTTCTATTTTATCCCAATCTACTACATAAACTTTCGTGTCTTGCGGATGGTCAAAAGCCAGATTGCCATAAAGGTAAATAGTTGAACCGCTCGGAGCGGTGGCGTGGCTCGGATAGGCAAATTCTGTTTTCTCATTACCTAACTCGCCTATCAGTAAAATTTGAGCGGTAGATTCAAATCCTTTTATACTCTGAACTGAAATTGAAGTTGCCCCGGCGGTGGCGTCGGTTGAAAGAAAAGTGTATTTCCTGTCCTGTGTTAAAATTGTATGGTCTGTATATATCGTGCGCATATTATTGAACTCCTAATAAACCTAATAAACCTAAATTACTTCCCGCTACTGTTTCTTCGCTCCCATAACTCACCAAACTCTCATTTCCACTATTGTAACTGGCTTTTATCCAGGCGGCGGAACGAACGACATTAGAAATTCTAAATTCGTCTATAATACCATTCATATAATACCAGGAAGCTCCATTATTCATTCGCCCAATAGTTGAAGCAATTTGTTGCCAACCATTCGTCATTGTTTGGGTAATTGTATTTATTCCATTAGAATAACCCTTCCATTCTCCAGCAGATGTTCTGGTTAGAGCAATATAATACCAAGTCCCTGCCGAAGGATTGACAATTGTATAATCTGTTACCCAACCCATTCCAAACTTCAACGCTCCCTCATCAGAAAATATCCGCATTCCCACATTGCTCTGGGTATCTATTACATTAGAAGTAGTATAAACACCTTGTGTAGCATTAACTACATCAAATTTTATCCAAAATTCCCAAGTTTGGTTAGCTGTATAAGAAGTAGGTAAATTGGTAGTTCCAGTGTCTATTCTATCATCAGTTCCATCAAAATCCTGCGCTTTGGCTATTTTCCCATTAGTTTCTATTGGTTCATTTGCTCCTTTTTTTGTTCCATTGTTGGCATTAACAGTGCTATCATTAACTTGCGAGGTTGTATAATCTTTTAAATGCCAAACTCCCTTAAAATTACTATCCCAAACATTAGTCGGGTCAGCTCCGTCTGAAGCCGAACTATTGCCATAATAAATATAAAAATCTGTATTAACCGTTCCTGAAACCGAAGGAATTTTTACCCAATACTCCGCTACTTGGTTTGTGGCATCGTGTCTTTCTCTTTCGTATTTAAGGAGCGTTGTGCCGTCGGAACTTGTAAATCTAATATCATATCCAGTAGAAAGAGCTTTTGAAAAGTTAAAGTTGGTGGAAGTCAGCTTCACCAAAACGGGAAAATCGGTAAGGTCGGCATCCACCTTCGTCTCGTCTATCGTTATTTTTTTGCGGTATAACCAAGGACTTAACCAAGGCATAGTTTTATGCTGATTCCTTAAAGTAAGCTATAGAATAATGGACCAAACTCGCCGAATTCAAAACTAACGCCAAAGTGCTTCCCGCTGATGTGGCAAACAGATAAGCGGGGGGTGAGACTGCCAGATTGGCTCCTGAAATTCCTGATGAAGGAGCCTGCAAAGCGTATCGCCAGTATTCTGTTGGCGTTCCCGCTCCATTCGTGAACTTTGCCGTCAAATGAACCTGTGCGGTAGTAGTTAAAGCAATCGCATAAACCTTAATTGCCCTTCCTGATTCTGGCGAAACCAGTGTCTGTCCCAAAGCCGAAACCCCTGCGTAAGAACCGCTTACCGTCCCCGAGATTATGCTCGTCGAATAGGTGTCCTTGACCTTGACTGTCGGCTCGCTTCCACTAAAATAAACTGCTACCGAATTTGTTATTCCCTTAATAGTTGGTTCAGAGGGAGAATAATAAACCCCTATGCTCCCACTAAATGTGGCATTAACTGCAGGGTTTGAAGGACTGAAATATACAGCAACGCTATTAGTGATTCCTTTGATTGTCGGCTCGGAAGGAGTAAAGAAAACAGCTACGCTCCCAATCGTGTTTGAGCCCGCTGGCAAAGAAGTCATTCCAGCTAAAAGAGAAGAAGCAATATCTCTGACTATCGTTGAAACTCCGTAAGAGGGATGGACCAAAGCCACTCCTGAATTATCAGAAGGGTCGCCAATGACAACAACTTGGCGGTGCTCTGCGTTTGTTGATTCAGTTCTAGTATCAATGTTTTTCCCAGAACCTTCTGTGATGGAAATATATGAATCTGCCATATTATTTTATTTTTTTACTGAGTTTAAGGGTTTAATGATTCTTGATGTTGGCTGCAACTCGCCAGTTTTTTCGGTAAAAGTAATTGTTTTTGCATAAGTAAACGTCAACAGCAAGCCAATAGGACTTCCCTTTTCAAAAGTAGTGGTCGTAGTCGTAATCGCTCCAATCTTCTCCAATCTCACTGTTGGTTGTGTTTTTTTTATTCTGACTGACATATGTTATTTTTTTTCTTTTGATTTTTCTTTTTCGGCTTCTTCCTTTTCCATTTCCTCTAATTCCTTTTCAACCCATTCCTTAATTTCAATGACTTCTTTTGCCACTCCTACGGGCAGTTGAAGATTGCTGTTCTCAGCGAACAGTGCTTGCAAGATTTCAAGACTCCTTTTAGATAGTTTGCTCATTTTGTTTTTGTTTTTTTAATTCTGCGACTTTTGACTCAATAGAAGTTTTTGTCGGCTTTGAATCCCTTCCTTTTTGCCTCATCGGCTATCTCTGGCGGCTGAGGCTTGTTGGCAACCTCATTCTCTAACCTAATCGTCCCTTCGGCAGCAACCTTCTCTAAAATCGGCACAAGATTATTCTCGTCCAGCAATACCGAAGCAATCTCCTCTTGGCTCAACTAATACTCTTGGGTCAAAAAATTGCCCAAGCCGTCATCTATGCCGACAGCGACAAAGATAGAAGTTATATTCCCGTCCTTGTCTTTGTTTTTTTCGTAACGCTGTAGTGTGTAATTCATAGTTTTTTATTGTTTGTTTCACGACTTTTGTTATCTGTTCCAAACCTTCGGACAATAAATAATCATAAAACTTTTCTGGCAACATAAACTTACGAAAACAGTGTCTTGGTTAGCGGCAACGTTATAATCAGTAGTTCCTGTGGCTACCGCAAACTCTGCAGTGTCGTATAAACGTGAGGTATACTGGAATGGTATCCGCATAAAAATAAAAAACGGCTTTGAATTTTAATCCAACTCAAAACCGTTAGCATTGACTTTTAATCTACCAACCACGTCTCCTTTTACTTTTAATGAGGCATTAACAGTGTTAGACAAAATAGGCGTTTGGTAATGAAATCCGATTGCAGTACTGGAAAAAACCTCATAAGCCCTTATGGAAGTATCATCAAAATAGATTGTAAGGTTTCCAGCCAAAGCAGGTCCAGAAAACTCAATATCAGTTAGCGCTATCCTTTTCCCGCTTGCCGGTGTCCAAATAGTAAGCGTGGAAGTCGCAGCAGTAGCTGATGCTGTCTTTGAAATTGGTGTATAGCCTTTAGCAAATTCCATATTATTTCTGCATAAAGCCGAAGGAATAATCCTTTCTTGGTCGGCAATATGATTTGTCCTCTATCGTCAATTTGACTTTTTCAAGATCTATTTGGGAGAAAACGTCGACGAGCATTTTCTCCAGTTTTTTGTCAATTTTAAGATACAGTAGCCCCATTTTCATTAAAGTCCACATGTCCTTCAATTCTTGCGTCTTTTCCCTTGAGATGGCAATATCTATCAATCTATTTAATTCCTTTATGGGAGATTTTTTAAAGTTTTCCTTATTGAATTCCTCCATTAAATCCTGAAACCGAAATCTATAAGCATTATCAAACTCCAAAATCATACACATTAACTCTCTCAACATTATTCTCAATTCTTTTATTTTTGGCTTCTCATCTTTTCTTTCTATGCTAAATGCTCGGTAAAGTTCTCTTATTGCCTGACAATACCTTATTGGTTTGATTTTAAACCTTTCAATAAGCCGATAAAAGGTATAAACTCCGGCATAAAAAATTCTTTTGATCGCCCAAGCGATTGACAGAAAAGTCAGCAATTTCGCTTTGTTTCCCTTGTAAATGTTGTGGTAAATTCCGCTCACCATCCCTTTAACGATTTTTTTGATTTTGTCCATCGTCTCGACGAACTCGAAGTAGGGAAAGCCTCGGTAGGGATATTCCTGCCCTTCCATATAGGTTAAAATCCCTCCCTCCTCCGGAAACTCTACTTTCGTTAAGGGAAAGACATCTTGGTTCTCTTCCTCTCTTTTGACATCAGACAAAGCAGGCGTCTCTCTCATCGCTTGGATAATCATATTCATTTTCTGCCAATTCTCAATAAAAGCCTGTTGGGGATTGACTTCTTCTCTTTTTTGCTCTTTTTCTGGCATTTTTATCTCGCTATTGTGTAGGCCACCGTCTTTTCTAAGACATTAAGGGTTGCTCCTGAGGTGTTGCTGAAATACAAGGTCACGCTCCCATTCCCCGGTACTGCTCCTACCAACGCAATCCCAGCAGTGGACAATGCGTCCTGTAATGTGCAGACAATAGCATCCTCTGCTCTGACTCCAGGAACCGTCACTACGGTTGAATAAACCGCACTTGTGGCGCAGGCCCCATAAGGAACGGAAACCGTGAAAGTTCCTGTCACTCCAAAAGTCCCTGACTTGTCGGGAAATTGCCAGGCCCGTGAAGCATCAGGCGAAGATTTCACCGAAAGGGTCCCGGCCAATCCTCCATCCATTTCCAACCTGATGGCGGCTGTATTTTTAAGGTTTATTCCTCTAAAATTTGTATAATTGAATCCTCCGTAGTTCATTTTATTGTTTTAATTAAGGAAATTTGTTTATACTGGCTCTCCTCGGCTCTCCGCTGTCGGCCAATCCGACCCAATTGGCAACCGAACAGAGAGCCAGTCGAGATCACAAGGAGAATCTCAATTGGATTTTTAAGGAATCCTAACCTTATGCTGAATTGGTGTTCTGCGAACCAACCCAACCTCTGGGATCGTTGTGGCCGATGTCAAACATCATTGTCAATTTTGTTACTCGTTCCTTAATAGTAGTTTATTATTTTTGGAGCTATTACAACTCTTACAAAGTGGCTGAATATTATCTATGTAATTTGTCCCTCCTTTACTTAATGGAATTATATGGTCAACAGTCAATTTCTTTCTTCTCCCGCAAATAGCACACTTAAAATTATATTTTTTCTTTAAGTCGTTCCATTCTTTTATGGTAAATGATCCAATCGCTTTTTTCCTTCTTGCGTATTGCTTTCTATCAATTTGTTTCGCTCTCTCCTTATTTTTGTCTATCCATTTCTTATGCAAATCGTTCATTCGTTTTTTGTTCTTTAAATACCATTTCTTGAAAGCTTCGGCCCTTTCTTTCTTATGCGTTTCTCTATATCTTTTCGACCGCAGTTTCCCTTTTAAACTTCGGTTATATTTCCTTTGCGACTCTTTTGTTTTTTCTGGATTTTGCTCTTGCCATCTTTTTGCTTGCAATCTCATTCATTTTCTTTCTATTCAACTTATTCCATCTTTTATTCCGCTCTAAAATCCTTTCCCGGTTTTTAAGATAATATTCCTCGCTCCATTTTTGTTTATTGAATGCCATATACTCTATTTTATGGCATCAATAAACTTTTGTCAAACTACTATAATGTTGGAACTGGCTGGAGCATTTCTGTCCAGCTCACGGTCTTTATAATTAGATTATACACCGTGTTCAGACTGTTGCTTACTCTTTTTAAGAGCCCTTCCCGCTCAGTCGTTGCAGCTGCGGATATTTCCGCTTGCTGAGCGTCACCCATCTCTGGGTTTCCGCCGTTAATCAGGGAAGGTTTTACAAGACCAAGATGTTTAGCCTTGTACTGGATCTCGCCCGTCCTGAAGACAATGTTCGGGCCCTCAAGTTCAATCGGCTGACTTTCCTTGTACTGTAACCCATATCTCTCATTCTTGAATCTTGAGTCGAACATGAACCAGTAAGAAGGATGATTCATAATCCAAGGCAAAGCAATAATGTTGTAAGTCGGGACTCCAGCAGAATCTCTGTCAGCGGTTCCTGGCATCCAGCCTTTGTTCATCGCCCCCAACATTTCGACCGCACGGTGATGGTTGGCGTAACCTCTGGCGCAGACGAAAGTGTCGAGATTGATGTTCATCGGCTTGCCCATCGGGTTCCTAATTAAGGCGGCTGTCCTGTGAGCGGCTTTCAAGGCGTCATACTCCCAATCCATGTTGTAAGTGCTCCCGTCATAGACAATATTGTTCCAGTTAGAACCCCCATCCTCTCTCGTGTGGCTGCTACTACAGAAAGGCAATCCGTCTCCACCAGTCACGGTTACCGAGTAGTTCCCGGAAATGTCCTCTGCGGTGTAAGAGGAACTAAAGGCGTTGTCCAGCCTCTCGGCGCACCTCAACTCCCTCAAGTCGGCGCAGGCGTTCCTCGCCTCATTGGTAATCCTTTCAAGGTTCCTCTTTTTTATGCCAAAGAACCACATCGGCTTGGTGAAAGATAAGACAATACCGAATTGAATTTGCGTGTAGGTCTTATCAAAACCCTGAACCGGTGACTGAGCGGTAATTGCCGCATTCTCGACAACCCGTCCAGCGTATCCCAAACCGCTGATAGAGCTTTCCTTCAGGTAATAATCAGTCACACCTGTCTCTACATTCATGTATTTCTCAAACAATCTGCTCTCGGCTTCCGATCCCTTCAGCCAGATTTGTTGGATTGAGACATCTATAAGGTCCGCAGCATCCGATAATGTTAAAGGATTTGGCATATTAGTTTCCTAATTCGGTAAGGAAAATTCCTAACAATTTTCCACTACCTGATGTAGAACCTACCATTGCCACAGGCAAAAATACCCTGTTCACTCCGCTCGTGTCTGTTCCTTGGTTGTGGATATATCCCCGATTAGCACTGAGATACTGCCTTATACCGATCTGGGCAGTAGAAGCAGCATTGGCGCAGTCCACCTCCCAAAGCTGGTCTTTGGTGAATGGAATCACCCTAATAAGAGTATCGGAAGCTCCTTCCGCATAGCTTGCAGCTACGCCGAAAAGAGCAGTTCTTGTCGTATTGACTCCCGCAGGACCAACCACTTTCCCAGCGGTAATCAACCACTCTACTGCTTCTCCCGGATGAATCGTCCCAGAAGCATAAACATCAACTATTGTTGGTTCAACAACATTTCCACCTGAACTTACTAATCTAAAAGGCATTTTTATTCTTCTGGTAAGTTTTCTTCTATTTTTTGGATTTCTTCCTCCGACCAGCCTCCCTGTTCCAATATTTGGCGATAATGGAAGGGTAACGCTTTTTGGGAAGAAGAACGTTGGACACCTCCTGCTCCCACCCCTGCTATTTCCAGCTTCTTTTTTTGTGCAGGAATGCCTCGTTCACTGGGGACTTTCTGGATTGCTCGGTGAGCTCTTTCCAAAATCATTCCAATCAGATGAGGATCTTGGGGCATCCGGTATAAGGAAACTTCTCTTTGCAAGGCGTTCCAGTTTATGTCATTGGGGTCATTCTCGGGCTTGTATTCGGGATACTTCTCAAGGAACTTATTCAGCTCTTCTTGTTTCACTTGATCGTAATACATTCTTTGAGCCTCTTCCTTGGTGATATATCCTTTTACCCTTAAGATTTTCTCAATGATCGCCACGTCCTCCGGATGCAAATCCTTCAGCTCCTCAATTTTTTCCTCAACCTTTCCCAATTCTTCTCTTTTCAGTTCTCTTCTCTGACCTCTCAATTCTTTAATCTCGGCCAAAAGTTTTTCCCTTTCGGCCTGCAATCCTTGGACTTGTTTTAACAATTCCCCAGTATCAACACCGAGCTTTTCCTCAGGAATCTCTTCCTTTGGAATTTCTTCGGCTGGTTTTTCCTCCGCAGGAAGCTCGGAAGGAGTCTCCTTCTCCTCTTCTGGAACCTCCTCGGCTCCAGTTTCTTTTACTTCCTCTTTCCCCGTTTCCTCGGGCTGGGGTTCGTCCGAAGTGAACTCGGGGATTTTGCCGATTATTTCTCTTGGCATATTTTGACTTCCATTTTTACGCCATGAAGCGGGCGTATGCAAGTTTTCCTCCCTCGACAAGGAGGTTTATGTTTTCCATTTTGGTTTCCACTTGTCTTTTTTCTTTTTTACTCTTTCAGGCAATTTCTTACCTTTGGGCGTTTCTTTCGCCCATCTCTTCGCCATTTCTGGATATTTCCAAAAAAGAAATCTTCTTTGGGCTTGTGATTTGAATGGCATTTTAATAATTAAGCCTTCATTACTCCAGTATCGGACATCCGCCAACCTTTTTTTCTTTTTCGAAATTTTGCCTCGGCGGCAGTCCAATAAGCGGCTCCTGCTGCTGCTTTCCCTCTTTCTCTGCTTCCGTATCTTTTCGTCGCCTCTTCTTCTATCTTTTTAAAAGTTTCTGGTTTCATTATCGCTCCTGGCTTTTGGCGACTTCTCCAAGCTAATAATTCTTTTCCTTGTCTTGGTTTTGGTTTTCCTCTTGGCATATTATTTTTTAATTTTTCTTTTTTTAGGAATCCACATCCGACCGTTGCTTGTGGATATCCAATTTCCATCTCTGTTTTTAAGATAAATCCTTTGAATAGATTTGTCCACCATTTTTGGATATTTTCCGATCCTCAGTTATTCTCGCCTGGATTTCCGGCCCCAAATTTTTGTAGATTTGCTCCGCCCACAGTTTCACCCCGTTTGATCCTTCGGCGTAGCTGATTATTTTTGATCTTAAGTCGGTCTTGTACATCTCTTTTTCTTTTTCCGTCATATTGCTGTATTCCGGGGGAACGATGATTGTCAGCATAAACTCTGGTCTGTCTTTCATCGGTTCAACTTTCACTCCAAATTTTTTGTTGAGAACCGAGTGGACAATCTCTCCATATTCCATCGGCACAGCGTAAGTTATTTCTCCTTTCGTTGCTAAAGATTGGGCAACTAATGGATCGCTTGATTTTTCAACAATTGTTTCTTTTTCTTTATTCTCTAATTTTTCAATCCTGTTTGTCAAGTCTCCAATAGTATTTTTCAAGTCGTTCAAGACATCTAAAATTGGAGTTAAATTGACTGGCTCGGTTGGTTGCTCTTGTGTTTTTTTTCTTGGCATCTTTTTTGACTTCCTTTTAAACTTCTCTTGAAGTGGAGAGGGAAGCCAAGATTATTTTTGTTTCGTCGACCTTTAGGGTTTGATAATTCCTAATGGCTTTTTCTCAATCGCCTTTTTGGGAATCTTGAACCTTTTCATCGCCTCGACCAGAGCGATGTCTTCTATGTCAGGCAATCTTAACTTAAGAGGAACGACAATTCTTTCGCCTTTTCTGATGTCTTTTTTCGCCGTGATTCCGACGACCGTCTCATATTCTCTTGACCTTCCCAAAATCTGCGTTCCCATCTTCATCTGGGTCATCGGCTCACTGATATAGAATAGCAAGTTTTTCAAATCCTCTCTTTTAATGAACGCCTCTTTTTTTTCTGTATCACAAGGCAAGATGAATTTCAAGACTTTGCATTGATTTGTCTTTTCATCTTCTGGATTCCAATTGACTTCCACAAAAATGTCATTCTCTTTTGCCAAATCGCAAAGATGAAATTTCTCATAATTTTCTAACATGGAAATTTCATTAAGAAATAAATCATTATTCCCAGGCCAATTAGCATTATTATTATTTTAATTATTTGAAGTTTTATTTCAAGATTACTCATTTGATTCTGCTCCTTGTAAAAATATTTCTTGAATAAATCTTCTAATACCCTTTATTTGCCCTTCTTTTTCCAGAACCGTTTTCGCTGTTTCCCATTCTGATTCTGTTGAGATTGGCTCGTCTTTTATTTTTTCGCAAATCAAGTCCGCCAATTTCTCGATGGTCTTCCATTGAGAAGATTGCAATAAACTTCTGATTTGGGATTTTTCGGTTTCATTAAGCATAATTAAACTTTACGAAAGGGTCGAGTCAATCTCGCAACTAATCTTTGGGCAAAACTTTGAGGTCTCACAGGGATTTCCGTCCTCGGCACTAATCTTTCTGCTTCAGTTGTTTGTAAAGTTTCGGGCTGGGTTGGTGGCAAAAGTCCTTCTATTGGAAATGGCATTGATTCCGCTTGTTGAGGAAGCACAGGTTGAGGGAGCGCCTCCTCCAGCCAACTATCGGGCAAAATATCTTTCGGGTCTTTGTCGTAAAGTTTCACGATGTTTTTTGCGACCTTTGAATAAAGTTCTGGAGGATTAGTAAGCAAAGGAATCAGTATGTTGTACATCTCCAACTCCAACGCCTTGTCCAGCTGCTTTGATGGAGTTAAAATCGTCTGCGGATCGACGTGGATAATTCCTTCCCATTTTAGGAATCTTGGCTTTATCCTGAAAAATCTTGTTTCAGCCGTCTCAGTCAGATTTCCTTTTTCGTCTTCCTCTAAATTTAGAGGAATTTCTGGATAAATTTTTGCAACAAAATTCCCTTCTTCATCTCTTTCGTAAAGTTCTGGATCAGATTGTATTTCTTTCAAATAAGCATCTATCAAATTCGGATCGGCAATCTTGTATGTTTCGGGAATTGAATAGATTAGTTGAATCAAGGAAATCGTAATATAGGCTTCTTGTTCCAAGGCATCGCAGATGTTGTCCAAAGGAGTTTTCAATCTTTTCAGTGCCGCTTCTTTTGCCTGAGCGATTTCAAAAGCTGTCTTTCCCGTTATTGTTCCCATTAAAGGTTCGGTAATTCCAGAAACATCGTCAACATCTTTTTTAAGCATTGCAATTCCGTTCCATGCATCAGCTCCCGGAGGAGGAACTTCAAGCCATTGAATATTTTTTGGATCCAATACTTGCTTTCCTGTTCCAGGCTTAATTTCAATTTCTCCTGTTTCTGTCAGTCTTTCCGTCCCTCGATAAAAGAACATTTTGTAGATTGAGAGCGTTAGCTGGTCAAGGGTCATGTTCCTTATTCTATCCAACATTGCCTGGTCATATCTTATTGCCTCGTAAACCCCGATTCCATAAGGACATTCGGCGTGTCTTAAGTTCCAATATCCTTGCCAGCAAGAAAGTTTTTTGTTCCCTTGTGCATCGGAGACTGATAAAGGTTCAATGATAATCGGCACATTATTAGCGATGACCATAAACAAATCTTTAATTCTATTTTCATAGAAGTAAACCTCAACCAGTTTCGTTTCTTTGAACTTTTTTTCTGGCCCTTTTGGTCCAATGACTTTTTCCGTCACTATTCCTCCTGGCTGAACATATTTCCAATTCTTGTATTTGCCGAATTCTTCCTCGGCAACATCCCAAGGATAAACTTTTCTCCAGCACCAATCCCGTAAAGAAAAAGGATTGTTGGGTTTCGCCATGTCATCTATCCAGGCGTTCCATGGATCAAGATTTTCCCGAAAAATGTCGTTGTATTCTACAATTTCTTTTTCCTCCCAAGTTGATTGCTCTGGCTTTTCCTGATTATATTCAATCAAGTTTTTTATTTTTCTTACGATCCTTAGGGGATAAGTTCTGCCAATTGCCCATCCATATTTTGCCAAATTAAAAACAAATAACTTTAATTGTTGTTTGCTTTTTGCAGTTTCCCAACTTCTCTGGTAAAGTTGCTTCATCAGGTTTGTCGTCGCTTGATACCTTTTGCTACCCGGCAAAAATACTCCAGTCGGATTTCTGTCAATTAAAATTGCTAAAGCAGTCTGAATTTTAATGTAAGGATTTGGTTGGGCGATGTCTGATTGCCAATCCCCTGGTTCTCCCAAAGTTGTCCAAGTTCCCCGCCATCCTTTCTCTTCATCGGTCGCTATAACTCTTTTTCCTTTTGTCCGCAGACGATGAGGAATATAATCTCTGTCCGCCTCTGCCCAAATTTTCTCCAGATTTATTCCGTAAATGTCTCTTCTCGCCTCTTTTAGTTGTTCAATTCTTTTTTTGACAAAATTAAAATCCTCTCTCTCTTTGTCGGTTAAATCCTTGTTTTCGTCAAATATTGGTTTTGCTTTTTCTGGCTCTGGCATTTTATTTTATTTTAGTTTATTAAAAATGTTTGTCAAGTCTCGGGATAGTATATCTTGAAATCTAATCCAGAAGTCATTTTTAATCTCGCTAATTTTCTTTCAACTTCTGTTAAAGGCGGAGAAGTTTTTTGCTCATGCAAAGACATCAGTAAATATCTGTCGCAGTCGGCACAATTATGAACTACTAATCCCCCATTTATTGCAAAACAATGAGCATCTTCAACTTCCATATCATAAACATCAGCTTTTTCTTTTAATTGGCTTAATTCCTCTACGACGGCGTAACGCTGTAGCTTTGCAATTAGGATGGCAATATTTTGACCTGTAACTAAATTGAATAGGTGTTTTATATGATTTACCACAAATAATACATTTTTTCTCAATCCATTTCCATTTTTTGGCAATTTCTTTTGAATGTTTTGAATGCCATTTTCTTCCTTCTTCTGATTTATGCCATAAAATTGCTTTTGGTTGGGCATATTTTTTAATGTTAAATCTGTCCAGTGCCTTTCTTTCTTCTGTAATGGAATGTAAATATAGATGCTTTCCTTTTTCAAGAAGTTGAAGATTGGTAATTTGATTATTGGCTCGGTTATTATCTTTGTGGTGAATTGAATGGGTTGGAGGAATTTTTCCATAATGATATTCCCAAACTTTTCTATGCAACCTAATACCTTTTCTTTGAAAATATTTTCCACACAAATAATACCTTTTTCCATTAAATTCTTGGATTGTTGGAGAAATAATTTTGACTTCCATATAACCAATTCTATCAGAAACAATGACCCAATGTCAAGTATTTCATCCCCAACTTTTATATCTTTTAATTTTCTCCAGCCATCTTTTAATAAAATTTTATGTTCGTCAGTAGCAATAATTTCTTTTCTTTTTGTTTTAATTTTCCATAATGTTTTATTTTCTCCTGTTTTTCTAACATTAAAAAATCTTTTAATTCCTTGAGGAGTATAAACAAATCCTGTTTTTCCAACTAACTTTTTAATCTCAAAATTTCCTTTTGTAGTATGAATAATTGTTTCTCCACTCAAACAATGATCCTCGCCTTTCGTGTCAATATCTTCCGGCTTTCTCTCATCGTGAATCAAAGTTGGAATTGTCCTAATGGAATCATAGCAAGTATTAAAATAAATCATTTTTGGCGGGTTCTGCTCGTCCCACCTTAAGTATTGATGCATCAAATTCCATCCATCAATCCTTCGTGTGGATGCTGGATAAAAATCTATTCCGTGTTTTGCGAATGTTTGAGCGATGGTCTCTCCGCCCCATTTGTCAACTATTCCTGTTCTGGCGAAAATACTCGGATCGGCGACGGAATATTCGTAGACCTCATCCCCAGACAATCTTACAATTTCTTTCGCCTGTTGGTCAACGTCTAAACCGGCTTTGTAGAATTCTCTGTAGACCCACAATCTACCATCATAATCCAAAGCATACCATTTGCAACAAGCCGGCTTTTCCCTTCCGTAATCGTAGCTTCTGAATTTTTTCCAGCTTTTAGGAATTGGAAATGGAACTGTCACATGTTTTTCTCTGTCCCACTCCGTGAAGTATTGCCCGACAAAGACATCCCAATTGCCATCTCTATAAGCCTTTCTCAATTTTTCAGGTAAAGAATCCAAAATCTGAAAATAACTTTTGTCCAAATATGTATTGTCGTTCGCTTTTGCCTGCAGGAAATAGAACTGATCTTTTTCCTTTTCTTCCGGCGGAAAGTTCCTATCAAGCCAAAGTTTTTTGACCCAGCCGTGGCCTATCCCTCCCGGGTTTGTCCCGCCGATGAACTTAGTTCTCGGAACTCCTGTCCATCTTTTCCGCCACCTCAACAAATCAAAAGTGTCTTTTGTGTTTTTTGTTAGCTCATCAACCGCAATCAAAGCGAACTCCGAACTGGCATATTTCGAAGGGTCGTCAAGGTTTCTGAAGCAATAAACTCCGCCCCCAAATTGTTCTTTTAAAACGAACTCGTGTTTTTGGGCCTGATATTCGCCTAGCCATTTTGGGAACTCGTAAGGAATCTTGCATAAATGTCTGTCCCATAAGGCCGGATAATTCTCGCAAAACAATGCTACTCTCACCCCTTTTAATCCTAATTCGTGCCAGCAATACTTGATTAAGTATTTTATCGGATATTTCCGCAATAGATAAGATTTCCCTCCGCCTGATGCTCCTCCATAAAGAAAATAATCGTATTTCTCAATCAGCTTTTCCGCCTCCAATTGCTTGGGGTTCGCCTTAAAGTTTGACCATTTTTCCCACCATTTTTGCCAATTGATTTTCATTTTTTTATAATAATGGTGTTGGCGTGTTTTTTATTCTTTCTTCTGCTATTTTACAATAATCTTTCTCTTTTTCAATTAAGATAAAATCTCTGCCAATTTTTTTACAAGCCATTCCTGTTGTTCCGCTACCAGCAAAAGGGTCTAATACTATTCCACCAGTAGGAGTTTTTGTTAAAATACAAAGATATTCCATAAGTTTAAGGGGTTTGACGGTGGGATGATGATTTTCGTGTTGTGGATTTTTGTGTTCACCCGCTAAACCCTGTCTAATTACTTCTTCTTTTTTTATTCCTTCCAATCCCATATTCCTTTCACTTCTACTTGCCTTTGCACAATAAAAGAAGCGGGAAACATTTTTTTGTTGTTGGTCTAACATAAAACACGGGCAATTAGGATTGGTATGGATTATAGCTTTCTTTCCTTTGTCAAAATCTGGTGCTAATGTTTTATCTAAAGGACTTGCCATAAAAATTCCCCCATCTGTTTTTTGAAATCTTTTTTCGTCTTTTTTCTTAAATTCTTTTCCTTCTTTCACCTCATCACAAGTGCATTCTAAAATAACATTAGCGGGGAAACGACCTTGATTTGTATAATAATTTGTATCACTACCCCTATCTGGTTCACCACCTGCAAAAGTTCCTTTAGGTGCGTGATGTGCTTGGATTTTTTCAATCCCTATTCTTGCTTCGTTAATGTTTAATCCCGCCACTCCCCATTTTAAAGCATTTTCAGCGTAAGAACCTTCATTTGGTTTCATTGCCATTATAATTGGTTCGTAGGCAGGTTTGAGTGCTGTGCCCCAACCCTTCCACTTTCGTATTTCTTGTGCATCATATTGTTCGGAAATAGCATCAAGTTCTCTATTTTGTTGTTGCTCGGATTGTGGTCTATATGATGGACAACTTCTGTTCGTAGGAGTGCTCTGCCAAGATGTTGTGCCATAACCAAACGGTGTTCCATTACATAACCATCTTTCCTCGCCATTGATAAAAATTCTTTGGGACAACGCACATATTTTACACCTTTGTAATTCCCTTTCGGTCGCTTGTATGTCAACCCTCCTTTCCACGCTGGATTGTCCTTCCCTGTCGGAAAAATGTATACTTGCTTCCTTCCCTTGTTTGGATATGCTTTGTTCCGACAAGCCCTGCTGCAAAATTTCCCCTTTTGCTTCTTTAGAGTTGATGGTCTTCTGTAAATCGGCTTCCCGCACCAATCGCAAGTAGTATTTGGTATTCGACTCTTTTCCCTCTGTTCTGCTTGTCTTCTTTTCATCTGTTGAGGTGTTAGATTGAGTTTCTTCATATGCTTCCATATTACCACATTTATTTTTCTTTTGCAAGGACTTCTCTATATTTAAAGATTTAGGGAATCCTTGGGAATAAATCCACATTAATGTATCCTTAATAACCCACCCCGCATCCTCTATCGCACAAGCCAACCTATGCCAAGTTCTTGTTCCACCAAAGCAAAGTAAAGTAGCTCCTGGCTTGGCTATCCTTAATGCTTCTTTTGCCCATTGTTTTATCCATCCTTGATATTTCTGTAAATCAGTTCCAAAACTATCCCATTCTTTACCCATAAATTGTAAACCATAAGGCGGATCTGTTATAATCGTATCAATACAATTATCGGGAAAAGTCTTTAATACTTCTAACGCATCTCCACAAATAATTTGATTAATTGGTAATTCATTCTTCATCTTCGAAATCGAATTCTACTTGCTCTTCTATTTTTTGAGCAGGTTTTCCATAAGCGGAATCCATTATTGCTTCATAAGATGAAACATCTCCTTGAATAATTGCCTTTTGCGCAAGCCGAATTGTCATTAAAAATTCATTTGTCCATTTTTTATTCTTTTTTTTAAAAAATTCTGGATACATCATTTCTAAATTTCTTAAAATTTGTTCTGGTGGTTTTCCTTTCATTTCTAAAACATAACGAGCAATAGTAGAACGATTAGGAGTTCCTTTTGGTCTTCCTCCTAAATTTCTTCTTTCATCTTTTCCTTTTTTGAATGGTTTTAATGTTTTAGGATTTGCCATAAATCGCAGAAAAATCACAGTTTTTTCGCCTTTTGATCCGTAAATTGTTCCCATCTATCTATTATAATTTGGCAATAAAAGCGATTAAATATGCCAAACTATTTTCATATTCCAAAATCTTTTAAAATTTCCTCTTTATTTTCAATAATTTCTTTTCCTCGAAAAGGATGGTTCCAAATCGTTGAGATTTGCTTTCTCGGGTCGTGAATCAGCACGCAATATTTCCAGTCGGAAAGTTTTGTGCAATTGAAGATCTTCGGTATATCCTCGTGGCTTTTAAACCCGTCCATATACTCCAGATATTTTTCGGGGTCGCAAAACACTTCCTTTGGAAAGATTATTGTATGAAAGGGCGGATTTGTTTTTGGAAGCCACTCTGCCAATTGCCCTGTATTTTTATTATACACATATCCTTTGTCAAAAATTAAAGCCTTCTTATAAGCAGGCTTTTGTCGCTGGATTTCAGCGATTGCCTCTTTATGAAACATATCATCCGAATCAATCCTTGTTAAATAAATCCAGTCGGCTTCTATGTTTTTGAATTGAGGCAGAAGTTTTTCTAATTTCTCTTTCAAATATTTGTTTTTATTTTTTAAACTTTCTTTTAAGTTGGAAAATAAATTTTTGAAAGTTCTTTCTCGAAATAAGTTGTTTCTGATTATCCTTGCCAGATTGTATAATTTCGCTCCGAAACTCGTGGGAAATTTATCGTCCCAATAAATCAAAGTGTCAGAAACCCACAAAAGGAAATTTTGGTTTGTTTGGTTCTTAAGACTTCTCAAGGTGTATTCATTAAAAATTTTCATTCTGTATTCCAACCACTCTCTGCTTTTTTCTTTATGAGATATTCCTACTCCTAAAAAAGGGATGTAAACCAAATGTAAATATTTATTTCCAGGCATAACAAATCAGATGCTCAAAATTATACT
>JGI24721J26819_10000159_pt1 | contig 66889 bp, 54 predicted proteins | sample YelNatPaOPGAMG01_FD_26819 | JGI IMG/M metagenome (IMG submission 26819) | reverse complement strand
TTGACTTTTTTCTTAATAGACATTCCTGGTGTTACAGCAGATTTAGCTACATAAGCAACTCCAGACCAGAATGAACCTCCATTAACACTATTAACTTCACGNTTTAAGGTACAAATTTTTATCCAGGGATTATCAGTTCCNAGAGGAGCTCCACCTCTTACTTCTACTTCTTGTTTTGCTGGGTCAAAGTTTGCACCTCCCATATTTACTCTAAAATAAATTGCAATTGAATCATTTTTTACCTGAAATGGCTTCCAATATTGAGGAACTTTATTTTCCCAACCATTCACATATTGAATTTGAAGTGTGGTATCTTTGTTGCCTACAATTAAACCTCTATTATCTCCTGTACTAAATCCAGCATCAATTGGACCTTCCCAGCCCGACCAGTGGAAAGTTGGATTATCAAGATTAAAGTAAGTTACAAATTTGTATTTAATTACATCGCCAGGTTTAGCTTTAAATGTTGCTTCCCAGTAATCACCACCAACATTAACTGCTCTTATGCCAGTATTTTTATCCCATGTAATTGCTGGTTCAGTACCTAATTGAGATTCACCACAAACTAATACAATATGGTTTGGCCGNAANGTATCAAGAACTGTTGAGGTATTAATCCTCATTTTAACTGTTACTGTTTGTGCAATTATTGAATTAACAAACAGTAACGAAATAATAANTGACATCAATGNAAAAAAGGTATTNAGTTTTACTTTCATACTCCCCTCCTTATTATTTAAGTGGTTGTTTTAAGTTATTTATTTGTGATATCATAGTGAATCCTTAATTAAAATTTTAGTATCAAAGTAAAACGATTGGAATTACCAAGATGAACAAAGTTTTGGCATGCATATTCTGTTGTAATTAAAACATTACTAAAAATGTTAATGTCATGTAAACTAAATCCAAATGTTAATCCAGTTTCATTATTGTCGAGAAATAAATCTTTGTAACCAGCTCTGAATAAAATTTTATTGTTAAGCAATCCAACTTCAGTCCCAACATTAACACTTTGTGCATTATCATTGGATTAATTCCATCTGCTGATAATGTCCATCTAAAATTTTCTGTATTGATAATTTCACCGGAAATTCCAATTCTCATTATTAATGGTAAATCAAATTCATCGGTATTTAATTTGCCAACAATACTTTGATTGTTGCCTTCTTGATTAGGAGCAATATCAACTCGAACATTTAAATCTTCTCCATACATTCTCATCTTTGTACCGAAGTTAGAAATACTTGCACCAAGTCTAATTCCGGCAAATGGGGTTTCATAAATAGTTCCTACATCGAATGCAATACCTGAGGCAGAAGAATTATAAATAGTTTCTTTAATAAATTTGAAAGTTCCTCCAATTGAAAATTTATCTGTTAGTGCTCTGCTGTAAGAAAATCCGATTGCAAAACTTGATGCAGTAAAAGTTTCACCTGTTCCCATTGGTGCAGTTGGAGTTGTAACATCCATTTCATCAGTATGAAGTAAAGTTGTGCTAATACCTATAGTCCCAAATTCACCAAAAGGCAAAACTACACCGATGTAATCAAAATTAATCCCTGGCATCCATGGTGAATGGTCAATTATCAAAGAATTTGAATTCATTGAAGATAATACTGAAGGATTCCAGTAAAGTGATGATGGGTCATTCATCATCGAAACAAATGAACTTCCCATTCCAGCAGCTCTTGCACCAACAGGAATTCTTAAAAATGTTGCAGCAGCAGTACCAATTTTATTTACACCTGCTGCGAAAATTGTTTGACTAATTACTATAAAACCAAAAAGTGTAATTAATATTTTATTCTTTAACATTTTCTTAGCCATTTTAATTTTTATTTAATAATTGCAAAAGTTCCAGTTTTTTGACCGATGCCTGGTGCATCAACATGATAGACATAAATTCCATAAGCAATTTCAAATTTCTCTTCACTTAGAACATCCCAAATTTCTGTTCCATTTTCATAAGGTGAATCATGCTCGATAGTTTTAATCAATGCACCACTTACATTAAAAATTCTAATTGTGCATTTTGCCGGTAAATTAATAAAGTGAATTTCTCTTGGACCTCTGCCGCTTGTGTAAGTATTTCTTGGCTCCCATGTTTCAGCTGCCACATAAGGATTGGGAACCACTCTAATTCTATTGAGTTCTTCTTTTGCTTTGTCAATTGAAATTGAAGAACTTTTCATTTTAAATCTATAAACATCATAAGAGAGGAATGGCTTGTTAAGGACAATATTTAATGTATCGTTAGGTTGTGGATTTCTTTTACCTTTTAAATTAAGAGCTAATTGCCATGTAAAACGAACTTTGCCAGTTTGGTCTTTTTCTAAAAAATAAATTGCATCTGCTTTNCCGGTTACAGGGTCAATTGTAAATCTGCCGTCATTTCCATCGCGTTCACTAAATACAAATTCAATTTCTTTATTTTGTGTTGTGTTGATTACTTTAAAATTCACAGGNACAGCAGGAAATTTTCTTCCAAGAATTGTTGTATCTTTTGATGTTGATAAACCTACATNACCAATAATTATTTTGTAATCACTTGGATTAGTTACTCCTTTAATTGTCAAGTATGTAAATGTGTCGAAGTTAAAAGAAAAGATATCAGGATGATTCCAGCCCGTTTTAATATTATTTATAGAAATTTCCTGAACATTTTCTAAACTCATTTGAAATCCTTCGATTACTGGTATTTCATCGCCTATGTTAATACGCTTATCATCTTTAAGTAAAAATTTATTTTCTGTTAAATTCTTAAGTGAAAATGAAACTGTTTTTACAACATCTCTATTATCAACTTTATAAACAGTATCTTTGAAAGTGATTTCGTATTCATTACCATTTTTTATACTTGTGGGGTCAATAATTTTGAAGTCAATTGTTCCGCTAGCACCACCACTTACATGTTTGAAATATTCAATTTCAGGTGGAAGATAACCTGCTGCTGAGGCAGTTGGTCTTACTACAGCTACATTAGTTCCATAAGTCATCGTCCCATCAGTAGAAACATTAACCTGTATTGGAGTTTCTGTTGGAGGAATTCTTGCTGCTTCATAACCAAAATCATAAGCAGTAACAGCATAGAAATATCTTTGACCATTNATTACATCTTTATCAACATAAACATGTCTTAGACCAGTATCATTGCCTAAATCGAATTTTACTCCATTTATGTCAATAGGATGCAAACCAGTTATGCCATCTTTCAAATCAAATTGTGCAATTGGACGCATTAAAGTTTTAACACCGTATGCATCTGTAATAACTTTAGCATCGAGAAATGCAGCATCGGTTGCACGATAAATTCTATAACCTTCAAAATCACGTCCATTACCACCAATTTTATTTATATATCTATCGAAAGATTTTTCTGCTACATCATCCCAGTAAAGTGTAACCTGTCCATCTCCTGGCACAGCAGTAACCGTCACTTGAAGTGGAGCTTGTGCAAATTGATAATCAGCAATGTAAGCTAAAGTAGCTTGTTTTTGTTTTTTAATTACACTTTCTATATCTGAATCTTTAGTGTTACCACCACCAGCAATTGCAACAGATACTGCCATTCTTTGACGTTGTCCAGGAAGTATTGGAAAATATCCTGAAGAAACATAAGTATCATATTCTCCAATTTGTCGAACAAGATTAATTTTTCCTGGAATCATAAATAAATCCCATAGACCTTTATCTGGAGTAGTATTAAAGCTTAGAACACGTCCTTGAATTTGAACAGCACTTGTAATACCAATCAAATCAGTTTCGCTCACATCAGTTTTATCGATGCTTGCTTCACCGGGGAATTCAGTTCCAGCTCCACTTGTTGGTCTGCCATCGCCCTCGCCTTCATCTCCAGTGCCTCTTACTCCATCCATTCCATTATCATCAAGGAATGCATCCCAATCATTATCATTGTCAAATCCATCATCACGAGATTCATCAATCATTGGTGCAACATTTTGATAATTCCAAACAGCATTTTTTCCTGCAACACAAAAACCTCGTTTAATTGTATCACCAACTGAGAATGACAAATAATTTATATATCGAACAGGTTTAGTTGTTTGAGTAATTTCATTTATATGATAAAGATGAAGAGTTTCTTTTTCGTCAATTAATCCATCAAAATCTTCATCAAATCCATTTGCAAGAGTATCTTCATTCACTATAATTCCTTCCGGTGGTAAATAATATTCTTTGCCAAGACTTTTCACTACTCCACCGTTGGCTGGATATGTAGTAATAATTCTATCATAAGTTTGAAGTTCGATTAAAACAATTTTATCACCAGGACGAATAAAACGAGGTTGAAAATCAGCTGAAGTAAAATGAGGAATTTTTACATCTGGATTTTGAATTTGAGCTATTAAAGCTGGCAAATCATCAGAATCGCCATCATCATCAATACCATTAACTTGATTGCCCGGAGTTTCTATATATTTTACTGAAGCAACACCAACTGGTGAACTGCCAAATGCTTCTGTTCCAATTCTATCTGCATCGGTTAAAAAAGTAGTTGCAGTTTGTAAATCAACATAAGGATAATCATCGGGGGCATCACCACCTACCCAGTCAGCAACAAATAACAGGAAAGATGTTTTTTCAATTGTTTTAGTTCCATCATTTTTAATATCATGAATGAAAAAGAGAATATCATTAATTAAAATTTGAGACCAGGCAAGAGTACGAACATCCATGATTAAACCAAGACCGCCTCGAGTTAAATCTGTAGTATCAGGTGTGTAAGGTTGTCGTTTATAAAGGTCATCTGATGTAACATAATAAAATTCCTGGTCTGCATTAAAAATATTTTTTCCAAAAAATCCATTCCATGAGCCAACCCAGCCAGGGTCAATCGGGTCAGTTCTTTTATCTCTCCATCCTCCTTGAACTGCAGTAGGCCAAGTTGATTTTCTATCACTTCTTGCAATTTCATTTTGTTGTGGATTAATAAATCCGGGAACAGGTTCAATATTCCATGAATTTCCAGTTGTGGGGTCAGTTCTTCCTTGTGGAACTTCTACAAGATAAATTGTTTCGCCTGTATTACTTTTTACTTCGCCACCTAATAAAATGTCAATTAGAGCAATGTAAATTCTGTTTGTGTTTTTGGGCCATTCAAAATCAATATAATCCGGGCGATTTGAAGGGTCACCGCTATATCCAGAATTAAAAATTGTAGCTCTGATGTTATTACCATCAACATTAGAATTTCTTCTGTAATTAACATCACCACGGAAATCTGATGGCTTATGTTTTAATACCTGTCCCCAATTGATATTTGAAATAAATATTANTACCAGAAAAATTATAAACTTCTTCATATAAGTCCTTGAAATTATTTAAGATATATTTTAGTACCTAAATAGATATTTCGTGGTTCGCTGTAAAAATTTGGATAATCAAACCACCCCGGGTCATAATCACGAACCTGAATTTCTTCCAGTGTAAAATCTGGTTTGCCAGTATCACCAAAAACAATTAAAGGATTCTTAGCATCGAACAAATTGAATACTTTTAAGAAAAATTGAACATTGAATGAAGAAAAACTGAAGTCCTTATGTAACTCTAAATCAACTCGGGAAATAACAGGTTTTCTCCTGCTGTTTTGAGTTAAACCTGATAAAACATTTCTGCCAGTATATGCTCCTGGAATTACTGTTGGAGTATAAGGTTGACCTGTATTGAAATTATAAATTAGGCTTATTCCCCAATCTAAATCACCCACATAAATATTTGCATTAAAAGTGTGTGTTTGATCCCAATCAAGTGGAGTTAAAATTTTTGTTGGTTCTGCACCATTTAATTGAGAGAAAAATTCCTGGTCGGGAGAAGAATTGGTTCCTTCTGCAACCTGAAATGTGTAATCAATTCCAAACGAATAATGGTTTGTAAATCTTTTATTAATAGCCAAAGTAATTCCTTTAACATTTGCAAAATCTCGATTAATTCTTTGAGAATAAGAAATTCCTGCAAGAAAAGTTGGAATAGGTTGGCTCGAAGAAATCCAATCACGAATATCACGATAGAAAGCAGTAACATCAAGTGCAAAATCTTCAAAGAATTGCTGTTGAAGGCCTAATTCATAAATTGTTGTCTTTTGTGGTTTAAGGTCATTATTTCCAAAAGGTCCTTGGATTCCTTGTGCAGATGTCATCTTAAATTGGTCGCCAAGATATAATTGACTGTATTCAGGAATTTGCTGGAATATACCATAAGAAAATCGAATAATTCCTTTATCAGTAATTGGATAAGCAATGCCTACCCGTGGACTTAGCTGCTTTTTAATCGAAGCTTTTTTATACCAGAAATGCTTCTTTTTCTGCTAATGTAAATTTATTATCCTCTCTTTGTTCATCAAGACCAATTTTACCATCGTTATTTAAATCTTTGTAAATGTGTTCTAACTTAAATGGATTGTAAATATTTGGGTCGCTTGGGTCGGCAGGAATTCTTCCATTTGGATTAAAGAGGTCAAATCTTAATCCAACATTTATGATTAAACTTTCAAATTCAATTTTATCCTGAATATAAGCACTGAATTTGAAAGGCTTGCGTTCGAATCTATCGTGCTGTGGTGATTCAATACTTTGAATAAATGGTCTAAATGGAACTACTTGTTGCCCATTTGGCAGAACTTCGGGAATTAAATTTATATTTTCATAAAACAATTTATCNAACTGTGCTTCAAAACCTAATTTGGCAAGATTAATTTTATCTAGTTGACTTGTAAAATCCCATTTAATTATAAAACTTTTTGTATTTCGTTGAAATCTATTCAAATTTGTTCCTGCTCTTAAAAAGTGATAACCTGCCACATTTAATGAATCAGGATGTACATAACGAGGGTCATAAGGATCTTCATACAATCGTGAAGTATAATCATTAAATTTATAGGCTAAAGTAAGTTCTTGAAATGTATTCAAGTAAATTAAATGAGTTAAATTTGCAAACAGACTATATCCTTTACTAATTCCTCCCATATCACCATTTGGATTCCATCTATAGATATGATTATAAAATCTATTTTTATCAAAACTGCCAAAAGCATCAATTTTGAGTTTTAATCCATCAAAAATCTGAAAATCGAGAGTCCCTTGACCACTCCATCTACTGCTCCAGTTCATTGAAACATAGGAACTATCACCGGGATTTGGAATTAGTTGACCATCTACAAATTTATAACGTCCTTGAGGGTTATATTTATTAATTCCATAAATGTAGCCACCATTGTAATATCTTCTCATTGAAAAGAAATAACGGATTTTATCTGTAAGAAGTGGACCGCCAACTGAACCTTGAAAATTGTAGTTTGATACAGGATTAATTTTGTCGATATTCCAGAAAATATCTTTATGATTACTCAAATAATCTCCTGTCCATACTTCAAAATTACTCTGAAATTTAGAACCGCCCGTTTTTGTAATAATGTTTACAACACCACTCATTGCATTTCCATACTCTGCATTAAATGAACCGCTGATAACCTGAAGTTCTTGAACTGATTCTGTTTCTACAGACAAAGCCTGTGTNCGGGAGAAATCATCTGTAATACTAATTCCATTTAACAAATAAGATACTTCNCTTGAACGACCTCCGCGAATGTGAATGCCTCCATTCTGGTCTCTGCTTACACCTGCCTGCATGCTTATTAATCGAGTCAAATCCTGTAATGGGAGTTGTCTGATTTCATCTGCTGTTACTCTCGATTCTGTGGAAGTTAAATCTTTTTTAATCATTGGTGTTTGAGCTACAATAACAATTTCTTGATTAAGAGTAACAGCAGTAGGAGTTAATTTGAAATTGAGATTTGTAGTTAAATCNGTAAATACCTGAACATTTTGAATTACAGTTTTGGCATAACCAATATATGATGCTACAACATTATATGTGCCTGAAGGAACTTTTACAATAATATAATGACCATCTAAATCAGAAGCAGCTCCTAAACTCGTTCCTTCGATAATAATATTTGCACCAACAATTGGTTCTCCTGTATTTGCATCTATTACTCTTCCGGCTATCTTCCCATTACTTTGTCCATATGATAAGCAGGAAAAGATTAAAACTATTAATCCAATTGTAAATATTCTTCTCTTCATGTTCTTTTTATGATTGTTTATAATTTTAGTTCTTTTAATTTTTCTGTAAATATCTTATAAGAAAATTTATTTTTTAATGACTCAACAAATTTATTTCTATAATCAAGCCAGTTTAATGTGATAAGCATTTCTTCAATTTCTTTTTTAGAAGCTTCAAAAGATTTTAATTGAGGTTTTTTGAAATCAGTACATTTAACAAATAAAAATTTATTGTCCAAAGTTAATGGACCNGTCCACTCTCCTATCTTTAACTCAAAAATTTTATTTCCAAATTCTCCCAATTCTTCTTTTGTAAAGAATCCTGCATCACCTCCTTTTTGTGCTGTCAATTTTTGAACTGAATATTTTTGAGCAAGAGTTTCAAAAGAAATTCCATTTTCAAGAGATTTTTTAATTGTATCAATTAAAGTGGAATCATTTAACAAAATTGTGCTTAATCTTATTTCTAATTTTGTTCTAAAGTAATTAATGTTTTTTTCATAATAAGATTTAAGTGAATCATCTGTTATTTTTATATTACTTCTAAGTTTATTTTCAATTGTTGTTAATAAGTATGTATCAAAGTTATATTCAACATTTTTTTTATAAGACAATTCTTCGTGCAATTTTTCTTTTTTAGCCTGCTGAATTATATACTTTCTATTAATTAAGCCTGCAATAAAATCTTCAAGATTTTCTTTTGTGTGAATCCATTTTCTTTGTTTTAATGGAACATTGCTCATTTCATCAATAAGCTTTTTCAAATTCCATTTCTCTAATGTCGAGCTAACAACAATCTGCTTGAGTTCAGCTTTACTAAATTGAGAAGGGCTTTCAATTAAATAATTAACAGAATCTTTTTTTATTGCATCATAAAATTTTGTTAATAGTTTGTCGTTAAATTTTGTATTTAATTTTTTACGAAGAGATGCAGCGAATTCTTTAGCTAAATTTTCATAAGCTCTTTTTCTTGCAAATGCTTTTAATCTTTCTTTGGCTTTCAAAAATTCATTTTCTGTAATAAATGGATTACGTTTTATATCTTCAACTTTGATTATGCTGTATCCCATTACAGTTTTGACAGGCTTTGAAATTTCACCGACATTCAGTGCGAAAGCTGTTTTTTCAAATTCAGGGTCCATTTCATCAATTGAAATGTAACCTAATGATCCTCCNGATTCTTTTAATACAGGGTCATTAAAAATTTCTTTAGCTAATTCTTCAAAACTTTTTCCATTATTTAATTCTTGATATAAAGAATCAGCTTTGGATTTTGTTGGTGCATAAAGATGGCGGACTTTAATTTTTGTATTTAATTTAATAAACAGGTCAATTAATTCGTCATCAGTTATATTAATTTTAGGAGAAATATGTTTTGTTGAAAAAGCATTTAAGAGTTCTTGAGTTTTAATTCTTTCTAATTCTTTTTTTGCGTCATCAGTCTTATCTAAATTTTCAGCTTTTGCTTCAGCGATAAGTAATTCATCATAAACAATATTTAAGAGATATTTAATACGAAGGTCATAATTATCAGTCAATCCATACTTAGCTAATTTTTCTCTGTAAAATTTTTTAAAATATTCTTTTGTAATAATTTTATCATTCACAATAGCTAATGTATCCTGTCCAGATGCATTTAATTTGATAGTAACTACTTGAATTACGATAAGGTGTATTAGCAGTATTTTTAATTTTTTAATCATGTTAACTTCATTTTAAAAATTGACAATAAAATCGTTTGCGGTAACCTTTGCAATATNATTTATATTTATTTTTACAAACAGCATATCTTTAATCAGATTATTTTATTTCTGTAATGGCATAATTGAAAATGAACTATTATAAACTTCAGGATAAACCCTGTATTGCGGCATTGGTGGATTTGGAGTATCACCCACTCCATTTATATTGTAATTTAATTGTAAATGAAGATTCCCATCCCGCATTAGTTGATAAGTATACTCTGCTCTATCTAAGTTAAAATACGGAACTGCTGAAATATTAATTGGCTTATCAGCAATAACTTTTATACCCCAACCACTGTTATTTTTTATTTCAAACCATCGCACATCAGAGTAATTTCCATATTCCTGCGGTTCAATGTATGGATTCATAATAGAATCAATTTGAACACTGTAAATGCCTAACTTCGCTCCAGTTTTTCTATCAGGATAATTTTCATGTGGTCCTCTGCCATACCATGTAAGATTTTGAAAATTATCCGACATCATAAATTTAATTCCAATACATGGCAACCAGCTTACATTGAAATATCCAAGTGGAGTTATATTGTGTGAGATTTTAACACTACCATCATCTGAAAATTGATATGCAAATTCATTAACCAATAAATCACTGCTTCTTGAAAACGTTGTGTATGATTTTATTTTTATTATAGCATTCTCTTTGTCAACTTCAAATTTTTCTACTTTATTTTGAAATTCATTGAGTCCCATGTTATACCAATCTCTTTCTTCAGCTTTACCCCAATCTGACTTTTCATTAGAAATTGGTGCTCGCCATATATTTGTATTAAGTGAGTTTATTATGAAATTGTTTTTATCAAACAAATTCATTGAACCTGTTGATTTATCAATCTCATATCTCACATCATTAATTTTAATAGAACAAATATTATTACTCTCTTCAATTACTACTTTTGAACTAAATTTTTTCTCTAAAGATGTTTTTGTAAAATCTATATTCTCATTTAAAACAAATTGCTGAAAGTTAATTTCAAAACCTTTTTCTTTGAATGGTTCATCATTTCTAAGTTTGCAGGATAGTTCAACTACATAATCTCCATTTTCTAAATTTCCTTTTATTGGCAAAGCAAAACTTTTTTCTGATTGTGGTTCTACATTTAAATTAATTTTATCACTCTTTTCAATCTTTCCATCTTTATATAAAAACCATTCTATATCAAACTCATTGAGATTTGTATGAGAATATTTATTGACAACCTTGAATATTCCGCTCTTTGGATTATCTGAATAAAAACGAACTGGCGACATGCTGTGTTTTGCCTGCCATAATTCAGGTTGTGGTTTTCTATCGGCTGTTATCATTCCATTAATGCAGAATGGACTTATTCCAAATGTTAAATATTCATTCCCTTCAGTAATTTCATCGAACTTAAGCCAGAGAATTGGTTGAGCATTTTCAAGTTTATCATAAATTTTCACATCATCAAAAATAAAATTAGAAAGCCAGCCCAAATGCTGGTCATTGTCCCTGAATGCATCTCTTCCAATATTTACGGGATAATGTGAAGAATTAATATCTCTGTCATATTTTTTTGAGCCCAAAATTTTTCCATCAATTGTCAATGACATTTCTTTTCCATTATAAACTGCTTTTACCTTATGCCATGTAGAATACCAATCTTCAGGCAATTTAATTTTAAGTGCATTCTTGTATGAATTAATATAGAAACTCAGTGTATCTTCAGTTATTTGTGTTACTCCAAATTGATATGCTTTTGTTACGAGAGGATTTTCTAAATAAAATTTTTGTGGAAAAACTGTAAACTCAATTATCAAATTATTACCTCTCAAATCAAGTCGTGGGTCATCATATACTTCAATCCAATCATCCAGACCACTTAACTTAATTGCTTTTCCATCAAGTCCTTGAACAATTTCTGGTCTTCCCATTACACTACATTGAATATTGTTTGGCGAAAAATCTTTTACAAATCTTGCTTTAACTTTCAGTCCTTGGTCAACCCAATCCCATACAAATCCGCCTTGAAGTTTTGGAACTTGATAAATTATTTCCCAGAATTCGTCAAAATTGCCCAAACTATTTCCCATTGCATGAGCATATTCTCCCATTACAACAGGCTTTGATGTTGATAATCCAATTTGTCTTAATCTTGAAGGNGTAGGATATCTTGGACCAATTATATCAACATAAGGAGCTTCGCCGTCAGGCCAATTTGATTGATGCATTAAAAATCGTGTTGGGTCAAATTTTTTAATATACTCTGCCATTGCATAATGCGGTTTATCAAGTCCACATTCATTTCCAGTACTCCACATTATCACACTTGGATGATTTTTATCTCGTTGAACCATTCTAACAAATCTGTCCATAAAAGAATTAAAATAATCTTCTCTTGCTGGAAATGTATTTTCAGTGTAATGACATTCTGCATTTACTTCATCTTGAATTAAAATTCCATATTCATCACATAGGTCATACCACAAAGGGTCATTAGGATAATGACTTGTTCTTACTGCATTGAAATTAAACTGCTTGAGTAATTTTATATCTTCGAGCATCAATTCTTTTGTTAAAGTTTTTCCGCCAGATGGATTGATTTCGTGACGGTTTGTCCCTCGAATATAAATTGGCATTCCATTCATCATTGCAATTCCATCTTTAACTTCTAATTCTCTAAATCCTACTCGTTGACATAAAATTTCAATTACTTTTTCATTCTGGTCAATTAATTCAATAATAAGTTTATAAAGATATGGATGTTCATCCGACCATTTTTTAGGTGATGCAACTTTTTGAGTTAAAGTTGTTTGCAATTTATCTTTTACTTCAATGTAATCAGAATTATTTGAAAGAACTTTTTTATTAGATGAATCGTAAAGTGTATATCTAATTTTTACTTTCGATGATTTTTCTTTATAATTTTTTAATGTAACATCAAGAATCAAATTTGCATCTACATATTTTTCATCAAGGTCTGTTTTGATAAATAAATCACGAATAGTCAATTCTGGTTTAGAATAGAGATAAACATTTCTATAAATGCCAGAAAATCTGAACATGTCCTGGTCCTCAAGATACGAACCATCACACCAGCGTAGAACCATAACAGCAAGTAAATTATTTCCCTTTTCTAATTTATCTGTAATATCAAATTCAGCAGGTGTCATTCCATCTTCGTGATATCCAACATATTTTCCATTTAGCCATACAAATGCTGCTGATTGAATTCCGTCAAAGTGAAGAAAGATTTTCCTATTTGTCCAACCAGAAGGAACTTTAAAAGTTTTTCTATAGAAACCAGTCGGATTAATATCATCAGGCACATAAGGTGGATTGTAAGGATAAAATTCCATTGGAATATTTCTATACATTAAATGGTCATATCCGTGCATCTGCCAGTTTGAAGGAACGGGAATTACTTTCCAAGTTTTGTCATTAAATTCTTTTTTATAAAAATCTTTTGGTGCTAATGATGGATTAATTTTATAATCAAATTTCCAGTTGCCGTTTAGCGATAGAAAGTAAGAAGAAAGATTGTAGTCTCTCTGTAAAGCTTTATCAATATTTTGATAAGGAATTAATATTGCAGCTGGTTCTTCTTTATTTTCTCCGAACACATTTGGATTTTCGATATACTTATTGATATCGAAATCTAATTGTGGATAAATGTAATTCGTTAATAAAATGATAATCAAAACAACTTTAAAAATATCTTTTCTCATAGCTTCCTTATTATTTTTGTTTATAATGAATAATTGACAAATCTGAAAGAACTTTTGCACTTTGTTCTGGAGTAATATCTCTTTGCGGTTCTGCAAGCATTTCATATCCAACCATAAATTTTTTTATTGTTGCCGACCTTAAAAGCGGCGGATAAAAATGCATGTGCAAATGCCATTCTTTATGTTCTTTGCCATCAGTTGGTGCTTGATGAATTCCAGCAGAATATGGAAAGCTCGTTCGAAATAAATTATCATACTTTGTTGTAATAACTTTTAATGCATTAGCAAAATCTTTTTTTTCATCATGCTTGAGTTGAGTAATATTAGCAACTTTTCTTTTAGAAATAATTAATGTTTCATAAGGCCATATTGCCCAGAAAGGAACAAGCACAACAAAAGAATTATTTTCATAAACAACTTTCTTTCAATTTTAATTCTAATTTGAGGTAATCTGAAAGTAAACTTCGTTTGTATTTTTTGTAATATATTTTAAAATTCTTCAATTCCTTTGAAGGTTCAATTGGAATACTTTCCTGAGCCCATATCTGGCAATGAGGATGAGGATTGCTGTTGCCCATCATAGTTCCTTTATTTTCAAAAATCTGAACATAATTAATAAAAGGTTTAGAGCCGAGCATTTTAAATTCTTCAATCCATGTATCAATAACTTTTTCAATATCTGGTTCTGACATTTCAGCTAATGTTAAATCATGTCTTGGTGAAAAATTTACAACTCTGCAAATACCTCTTTCACTTTTAGCAATCAATAAATTGTTATCAAATTTATTTTCAGGAATATTTTCAAGTAAAGCAGAAAAATCATTAGTAAATACAAAAGTGCTTTCATAGTTTGGATTTGTTTCACCATTAGCTCGTTTATTGCCAGGACACAAATAACAATTTGGGTCATATTGTGGACGGATTTCGTCATCAACTTTAGAAATTTCACCCTGCCAGGGTCTTTGAGTTCTATGTGGTGAAACAAGAATCCATTCACCTGTCAAAATATTTTTTCTTCTATGAGGAAAATTATTTAGTTCAAATTGTTGCATCTTCATAGACTTTAATAAAACTTGTTCCTTTGTTGATTGATGTTATATAATATTTAAGTTCTATACCAAATTTTCTTTTATATTTTTCAGCAAAAAGATTGCAAATATCATTTACATTATTTCTCTCAATTAAATTAATTGTGCAGCCGCCAAATCCGCCGCCCATCATTCTTGCACCAAAAATTCTATCATCGTTTTTTGTAAGTTCTACAAGAAAATCTAATTCTTCGCAGCTTACTTCATAATCTTTGCTCAATCCTTCATGAGTTTGATACATTAAATTTCCCACAGTTGGTAAATCTTTTTTCTTTAATGCATCGCAGGCTTTTAATAATCGGTTATTTTCTTCAACAACATATTTACATCGATTAAATATTTTTTCCGGCATTTTATTTTTATAATCATAAATCATCTCTAAAGAAACATCACGCAAACTTTGAACATCTGGGAAATCTTTTTGAATTATCTGAACACCTTCCTTGCATTCTTTTCTTCTTTGGTTATATTCCGAAGAAGCAAGTGAATGAGAAACTCCTGTATTAAACAGAACTATTGAAATATTTTTGAATTCAAATGGGATATATTCATACTCGAGAGAACGGCAATCAATTTTCAGGACTTTATTTTCTTCACCAAAGATATTAATGTATTGATCCATTATTCCGCATTTTACACCGACGAATTCATTTTCAGATTTTTGAGAAAGTTTTACCAAATCGAGTTTATCAATCTTCAAATCAAAAATATAATTGAGTGCATAAGCCAAACCAGCTTCTATTGCTGCAGATGAAGAAAGACCAGCCCCAATTGGAATATCGCCGCCAAAAACACAATTAAACCCATTAATTTTGTATCCGTTTTTATTTAACTGGTCAACAATTCCCATTAAATAATTAGGCCAGTTTTTTTCAGATTTTTCAATTTTATCTATAGAAAATTCATGGCTTTCATTAATATCGTAAGCATAAAGTTTGCAGTTATTGTCATTCCGAGGAGAAATAGCAAAATAGATTGCTTTATCTATAGCACCAGGCAAAACAAATCCCATATTATAATCTGTATGTTCACCAATAATATTTACTCTACCAGGTGAACGAAGGATTAAAGGATTTTCACTAAAAAGTTCTCTAAATTTTTTTTCTATAGACTGCACATTCGCCATAATTTCACCTTATGAAATAGTAACTTTTCTGTTTTTTATGTATAATATTCCNCCAAATAAAATCATTATNGCTCCCCACCAAATATTTGGATGAGTTTCACTCAATACTGTGAAACGAGCCGAAGGATTTAATAAATAATAAATCCCTGTTAAAAAAATTATTCCCCCCATTATCAAGAGGATTAATCCTACAAAATACCAGATTGGTTTCATGCCTTTGACTGTCATTTCTATTCTCCTTTATTACCAGAAAATTATGTTGAGTATTACTAAGACAATTAAAGAGATAATTGCAACAAATTCAGGTTTCTTAACAAATGGTAAGTGTTCATCATACTTTTCTTCAGTTAATCCTTTTACCAATCCAACTAATTCTTCTTTTGGTTTTTTCTTTGTAAATAAACTTATTACTACTGTGACAACAGCACATATTAACCATGCCCACCATGCTCTCCAGAAGTTTGCTGCCATATCACTCTGAACACTCGACATTGTTATTANACTTTCATTGAACCAATGAAATTTTACTCCCATATACATTAAAAATGATGAAAGCATTCCAGTTATCAATCCCCAGAATGCACCATTTGGTGTTATCCACCATATGAACATTCCCAACAACATGGTTGCAAATAGTGGAGCATTAACCCATGAAAATATTGCTTGCATATAGTCCATTATGCTTGGAAAACTTTTTGCCCAATATGCTGTCCCTAATGAAACTATAACACCAACTACGGTAGAAACTCTTCCCATCCATAATAAATGTTTATCACTTGCATTTTTATTTAGCACCGATTTATAAATATCATAAGTCCATACTGTATTAAATGCACTAATGTTGCCTGCTTGACCTGCCATAAATCCTGCAAGCAATGCAGTAACACCCAATCCAACCAATCCGCTTGGATAATATCTTTTAATTAACATTGGAAGNGCTGAATCGTAATTCACCTGTCCGCCATCTTCTAATAATTTAAATCCGCTATTTGGGTCATTAGACAAAGCAATTGCTATTAATCCTGCAAGTATTACTATAAATGGCAATGCCATTTTGAAAAATGATGCAAGTATTGGAGTCATTCGTGCAGCTCGCAAGTCTTTTGCTGAAAATGCTCTTTGAACCACAAGAAAATCTGTTGTCCAATATCCAAACGATAACACAAATCCCAATCCTAAAACAATTCCTGACCAATGAATTAACATTCCATTTTGTGTTGGGTCTGCTGAAGTTGACCATAATGTATTCATTGATTCNGGCAGTCTATTCAAAATTTGGTCTATACTTCCTATTTCTATAATTCCCATTATCGATACAAGAAATAGTCCGAACCAGATTAAAAAGAATTGAATAATTTCTGTAAATATTGCAGACATCAATCCGCTTAATGTAACATACACAGCTACTGTAACTGCACTTGCCCACATGCTAATATCCCAGTTCCATCCTAAAAATGTATGGAGCACTAATGCCATTGCATAAAGATTAATTCCAGAGACAAGCAATGTCATTATTGCAAATGAAATTCCATTTAATACTCTTGTTTTTTCATCGAATCTTAGTTTAAGGTAACCTGGAATTGATTTAATTTTACTGCTGTAATAAAATGGCATCATATAGATACCAAGAAAAAGCATGGCGGGAATTGCACCTATCCAATAAAAATGAGCTACATACATTCCATATTTGAATGTATTGCCTGTCATTCCAAGTAATTCAAGTGCACCTAAGTTTGCAGACAAAAAAGCAAGACCTGCAACCCAAGAAGAATTTTTTCTTCCTGCAAGAAAGAAATCTTCTTCACTTGTAGTAAATTTTCGTAGATAAACTCCAATGCCTATAACAAAGGCAAAGTAAATTAGGATTATTATCCAGTCGATTGGTGTTAGTCCGATTGATGGCATAAATAATTCCTTTTTTGTGATTAGATACTAATAAAAAATTTATAAAAACATACAAAGGAAATAAAAGAATTAACTTAAAATTTGCAATCGATTGCAAATTTCAACAAAAAATTATTTTTAAGTTGAACCGCGAATAATTAAATCAGCATTTAGAACAATTTCTTTTTCTTCTATTACATTTTTTTTCTCAATTAAATTAATCAATATTTCTGCTGCTTTTTTACCCATTTCGAATGATGGTTGATTTACAGTAGTAAGAGGTGGATCAACCAGACTTGTAATTTTATTATTAGAAAAACCAACAATAGCAACATCAGCAGGAATTCTTAATCCTGCTTCTTTGATTTTTTGAAATGCACCAATAGCTACTGGGTCATTTACAGCAAAAATAGCATCCGGGATAATATTTTTTTCTAAAAGAGCTGACATCGAATCATAACCATCTTGTTCGTGCAGACCACCATATTTAATTAATTCATTATCAACAATTAAACCGTGTTGATTTAGAGCTTCGATATATCCATTCATTCTTTTTTTACATATATCCAAACCAATTGGACCAGCAAAATGTGCGATTTTCTTGTAGCCTTTTTGAATTAAATATGATACTGCATTAAACGCACTTTGTTTATCATCAATTACAATTTTATAAGTATCTACATCTTCACATGTTCTATCAAAAAATACAAGTGGTATTCCTTTTTCGATTAAGTCTTTGAAATGATTTCCTTGCTTAGTATTCTGAGATATTGAAACAATCACTCCAGCCACACGATGATGCATTAATAAATTTGTATTGACAACTTCCCTTTCAAAACTCTCATTTGATTGACAAAGAATAATTGTATATCCCGAATTATAAGCCACCTGTTCAATACCACTTATAGCTGATGAAAAAAAGTCATGNTTAATTTCTGGGACAATCACACCGATAGTTGTTGTTCTATTACTTTTTAGACTTTGAGCTATTGGGTTAGGTCTATAGTTTAATTCTTTAGCTACTTTTTTAACTTTCTTTTTTGTTTCGCTGCTAATATCGGGATGGTCATTCAAAGCGCGGGATACCGTAGAAGCAGAAATTCCTAATTTCTTTGCAATATCATTTATTGTGCTGTGTCTCATTATTAATTAATCATTGTGCAAACGATTGCAATATAATTTTTATAACTTCTTTTGTCAAGAATTATTTTTTCTTTTTTAAAAAAAATTTTCAAAATATTTTTTTAATCCATTCTGATTAAACTTTTTTTTATTTGTTACGATAATTAAGTAACAAATTTGGGGTATGCTATGTTTTTATTTTATTTAATCGGCTACTTATTGTTATTTTTCATAATTATGGGATTCATGATTAAATATGCCCCACTAGGGTATGAAGATGAGAATGGATTCCATTATGTTTATGAAAAATCTAATAAAAGAAAATTATCTAAAAGTAAAGTTGCTTAATACTTATTCTCGGCTTCTTATTTTTTTCTTGGATTATTATGTGAAAAATAATTTTCAAAATTATTTCCCCAATTAATCTGAATTTTCATTTACTTAATTAAACTTTTTATCTTGCTCTCAATTAGATTTTTCTTTTCTGATTCAAGTTTATTTTTAAGTTCCTGTTTCTTTTCCTCCAGAATTACTTTTTGATTTTCTATCAATGTTCTGTATTCAATAATTTTTGCTTCTACTGGCTTAACTTTTTCAAGATAAATATTATTAAGTTCCTGAACTTTTGCGTTTACATACTCATCAAATTTTGCTTTAAGCTGATTTTGTAACCTAACAATTTCATTTCCTACAGATTTTTTTAATTCGTTAGCAATGATTTCATCTAAATCTGTTTTAAATGCTATATCATATTTATCCTTATTGTTCCAAAATCTTAAACTAACATTAATTTTATCAATGTTCTTAAGTGTATTATAAATTATATTTTGTATTATACTATTCGGTTGATGTGTAAAATTAATTTCTATTTTATCAAAAGTGCTACTAAATAAAAGATCAATATTTTTTTCATGAATTGTAATGTTCAAAGTTGTACTTAAAAAAGCTCTGGTAATTTCAGAAGGTAGAAAATTACTATGACCTAATCTAATTTTTCCTACAGGCACATGTGAAAATGTTAATGAATAATTGTCTAAAGAATTATTAGTTCTTCTATCTATTAAACCATTCAAAATCAATCTACGATTATTTGTGAGCATTCCATCTAATGAAAATATTAAAGGCTTATTTATGAGTGGCTGATTGTCTGTAATGTTATTAATTTTGCCTTGGCCTACAAATATTCCTGCCCCTGGTTTTCCTCCTGCAACTAAAATTTCTTTAATCAAAAATTTAGGATATATACCTTTGACTGGAAATTTTATATTCTGACCTTTCATTCTTTCTGGTTTCTCATAATCTGGTTCAGGTTTATATTTTTTTACTGCGACATTTAACATTTCTGCATAAGATAAATATTGATGAACTTTATTATATACTTCGTTGCCAATTAATATTGGAGCTATATTTGGTGTGGTTATATCTGGTAATCGTGCTGTTTTTTTTAGATTATTATAATCATTCTCCACATAATATTTAACAGAATCTACCGATTGAATAATATTTTTTACTTCGCTTTCAATGCTATTGAATCTATTTTCATAAGTACTTTTGATATTATTAATTGTATTTATAGAATTATCAATTGTTGTAATGGCATTAATGATATTTTGAGGGGTTTTAAGTTTTGCAACTTCTATTTTTTTTATTTCCTCAACTCTATTTAATATTTCTTTTCTGGAATTGTTAAAATCATTAATTACATAGTCCCATTGTTTCACAGAATTATTAATTCGATTTTTTAGAGTGTCAACATAATAATATGTTTTGATGTTAAGCTTTTTAATAATGCTATCGGGATTAAAATTCTCTTTCAGATTAGAAAATTCAAATAAAGGGATATTTTTTAATATATTGTTATATAAATTCTTATAAGAATTAGTAAAAGATTTTTCAGCCAGATATAATGTAGATTTTTTTCTAATCTTTTCGGGCAGAGCTCCATCAGTTGACCGTTTCGTTCCAAGCAATAATCCATTAACCTGAATTGTATCAATAATAATTTTTTTTCGCAGCAACTGATTAACATCTAATTTGAAGAATACATCCCCTGTCTCTATTAAATTTGTCATTGTATTATAGGGATTAGCAATCTGCATTCTTTTCCACCTGATTTCTATAGGAAAATATTTTATATCAAGATTATCTATTTCAACTTTTGCCCCGGTAATAGATTCAATAGAAGTTTCAATGGAACTTTCGACCCACTTTTCAACAAAGAAATAGAAAACAAAAAATATTGTTGCAAAAAACAATAAGATGAAGTATATAAAACCTTTTCTCATATTTTCATATCCCTAATTTTTATATACCATTTGACCAAATCATTGCCAAGAAGAATCTGGTATATTTTTAGCTTTTGAATTTTCGAGTAAAAATTTTTTCTATACAAATTAACAATCTTAATCATACAGAAATAAACTGGTAAGAATAAAAATAGTGCTGCAATAAAACTCCCCATTACTACAGTATTATTAAAATTCGTTAATGGAGCTATAGGAGCATTATAAATACTTGTCCATGTATCTTTCAACCAATCAGCTGTTAGAATTTGAAATCCAATCCAGTGAAAAAATGGGTCGAATATATAAGCCAAAAGATTACAAAAAGTAATAGCAAGAATTGCAGCCCCAATATTTACATTTAAGGAAAGTATTAAAAGCCATAAAATTATTCCTTGAAGATTAAATGAGGGAGAGAGCCCAATCATCATTCCAAGAGCAAATCCCCCAGCTATTTGCGACGGTGATTGCCCTTCCCGAAATATTTTTATAATATCTTTAATAATTTTTAACCAGAACATATGTAATCAATATTTATTTATAATATTCTACATAAAAAAATTAATAGATACAAAATTAAAATTATTTTTTAAATAAATTTTGCTCCAATTAAAATTGATAAAAATTTTCTGATAGATGTTATTAGTAAATCAAATATAAAACTGAGATTAGTAAAAAATTATTTTTTGAAGCGAGGTTTAATTTAATATAGATTGGATTTAGTACCGAAGGCCGGACTCGAACCGGCACGGAGTTTTGAGCTCCACTGGATTTTGAGTCCAGCGCGTCTACCAATTCCGCCACTTCGGCACTTTAAAATTGCTGCGCAAAATTAATTTTATATATAATTATTCGCAAGACTTTATAATCATTTCCACCAATTTTTATTTGCTTTTATCTGGATATGGAGGTGGTGGTGCTAATTTTGGCGGATTATTTTTCAACTCTTCTAATATAACTTCAATTGCTTTGTTCAATTGCTGGTCAACTCCTTCATATTCAAGTGCAGGGTCATTGTCAACTTCAATATCAGGCTCAACTCCATGTCCTTCCATAATCCATTCTTTACCTTCAATATCATAACGAGAAAATTCTGGTTTATTTAGATAACCTCCATCAACTAAAGGCAAAGTTCCTCGTATTCCAACAACTCCTCCCCAAGAACGTTTGCCAATTAATTTACCAAGTTTAGCCTGCCTAAATCGATATGGGAAAATATCTCCATCCGATGCTGAATATTCATCTAACAATAATACTTTTGGACCATAATGAGTCCCTGTAGGATCAACATTCGGTTTAGAATTTCTTGCTATGGTTATCATCTGTAACTTTCTATTGAGTCTTTCTAAAATCATTGGTGAAACATTTCCGCCACCATTTCCTCTATCATCAATTATTAATGCTTCCTTTTTTAATTGTGGATAATAAAGTTTTGCAAATTGATTTAATCCGGCTATACCCATATCTGGAATATGAATATAACCAACTCTTCCATTTGTGGCTTTATTAACTTTTTCAATATTATTTTCTACCCAGTTGTAATAATATAAAGGTTGTTCATTATCAACAGGAATAACTATTGTCTCGTGACTTCCTTCTAGTTTGGGTATTGAGTTTACAGTTAATGTAACCTGTTTATTTGCTGTATTTATTAATGATTCATAAATATTATTCATTTGATTAGTCAGTTTCCCATTAACTGCAATTATATAATCTCCCTCTTTAACATTAACGCCGATTTCAGTCAATGGTGAACGAAGGTTTTTATCCCAATTTTGTCCTTTCAATATTTTTTTAATCTGATAAAATTTTGTCGCTTCATCTCTAATTAGTTCTGCACCAAGCAAACCTAATTTAATTTTTTCAGGTTTAGGATAATCTCCGCCTCCTACATAAGTATGACCTATATTNAATTCTCCAATCATTTCTCCNATGATGTAAGTTAAATCTGCTCGATGATTAACATAATCAACAAGNGNTTCATAATTTTTCTTTACTTTTTCCCAGTCAACTCCGTGCATATTTGGGTCAAAAAAGAAATCGCGCATCTGCCTCCAGCATTCATTAAATATTTGATGCCATTCTGCATATTTATCGAGATTCATTTTTAAATCGTCAAGTGATAATTTTTCTTTCAATTCAAGTTTGTTATTAGGAAGATCAATTATGTAAAATGAATTTTGACTGCTTACAATCATCTTTTTTNTGTCAGCAGAAATTTCAAAACCATCTGCTTCGCCAAGTTCTGTTTCGGATTTTTTTTCAAAGTCATACATAACAAGTTTTGCTTTATTATCTGCAGAACCTCTTTTCATATAATAAATTTTATTATTTGCAGAAGTCAATCCAAAATATGTTGAACCATCAGGTGTTACTTCTGCTATTCTATCTTTTATTCCATCAAAATCAATTTTAATTTCTGTTGGTTTGNTCTCTTTCTTTTCTTTATCACTTTCTTTTTTAATCTGNGTTTCTGATTTAACTGATACTTCATCACTCTGAGGTTCAAATGGTGATTTTGTATCTTTAGTTAAAGTTATTAAATAAATTTTTGCCATATCTGTGTAGATATGGTTGAATTCTGTGCTGCCATATTTTGGATTGAATGTTCTTTCAGAAATGAAATACAGAAANTTNCCGTCATCACTAAATTCTGGTCCGTATGAATCATACCAACTNTCGGTTACTTCGTAAGATTTTTTATCATCTACNGAATAAACATAAATTTTTGAAAAAGCTCTGTCATCAGGTTTTGCATAAGCAATCCATCTGCTATCAGGAGACCATGCAAAACTTGTAATTTCCCATACATCTGATTTGTCAACAAGTGTTACTTTCTTAGTTTCAANATCAACAAAGAATAATCTTTGCAATCTATCATTCCATAAAATTTTTTTACTATCAGGTGACCATTTAATTTCATACTTATAATTATTGCTGTTGAATGTAAGTTGAACTGTTTCACCTTTTCCATCTTGTGGTGTAATATAAATTTCATCTTCACCTGTCTTATCAGATATGAATGCAATCCATTTGCCATCGGGTGACCATTTAGAATTTCTTTCATGAACCCCAGAAGTATTCGTTAAATTTCTTGTAGCACCATTTTTTGCCGGAACAGTAAATATTTCTCCTCTTGCACCAAATAAGGCTCGTTTACCATCAGGTGAAATTTCATAATTTGTTACATTTTTACTTACATCAATTAATCCACCTCTTCCAGAATCAAAATCTTCATTTAAATAAATTGTAACTTTTTCTGCTTTCTGAGTTTTCAAATCGAATTTATAAATGTAACCCCCATTTTCAAATACAATTGCATTATCACCAAGTGAAGGAAATTTGATATCATACTGAGTAAAGTTTGTTAATTTTTTTGTTTCTTTTGTTTTGACATTATATGAATACAAATTAAATCTGCTGTCTCTATCAGAAATAAAATAAATTAAGTCACCCTTCCACATTGGAATAATATCTTGAGCAGGATTATTTGTAATATTAATTGTTTTCTTTGTTTGAAAATTATAAATCCAAATATCATCTGCCTGTCCTCCGCGATATCTTTTCCATGTTCTAAATTCTCTAAATACTCGATTATANGCTAATTCAGATTTGTCAGNAGAAAATGAACAAAAGCCGCCTCTTGGTAACGGTAATTGTTTTGACATTCCGCCATTTATTGAAACTTCGTAAAGCTGGCCTTTAAAATCATTAAACTCTTTCCATCTCGAACGATAAATAACTGTTTCATTGTCTTTCCAGCACATCACAATATTATTTGGTCCCATTCTATCAGAAACATCATCTCTGTTTAATGTAGCTGTTATAGTTAATCTTTTAGGAATCCCGCCATCAGAAGGCATCAAATAAACTTCGGTATTGCCATCGTATTGACCTGTAAAAGCTAAATATTTACCATCAGGTGAAAATCTTGGAAACATTTCATAACCTATATCATTTGTTAACTTACGTGCAACACCTCCTTTTGAATCAACAGAATATAAATCACCTGCATAAGCAAAAACAATTTTGTCTCCATGAATTGTTGGAAAACGAAGCAAACGAGCTTCATTTTGTTCAGCTGCTAAGTTGATAAATAATGAAAATAGAATAATTCCTAATTTCAAAAACATTGATTTTTTATTCATGATAAAAACCTCATTTTATTTGTCTGATAATTTAATATTCTTCCAAATCAATATTTCCATCCCATAAATATTTCTTTGTTTCATTAATAATAATTTTATTTAGAAAAATTAGTGATACCAAATTTGGCAATGCCATTAAAGCATTTGTGATATCAGCAAAAGACCAGACTATATTCAAAGTCATAACACTTCCAATAAATACAAATATTACCCATAACCATCGATAAGTTTTGATAAATTTTTGACCAAAGAGATATTCAATTGCTTTTTCTCCATAATAAGACCATCCAAGAATTGTAGAAAAAACAAAAGTTAATAAACCTACGGTTAATAAAATTGGCCCAATAAAAGGAATATCAGAAAAAGCTTGTTTTGTGAGAATTGCTCCATCATAACCTTTAATCCATTCATAAGAATTAACAATCACAAGACCTGTAAATGCACAGACTACAACTGTATCCCAGAAAGTACCGGTTGAAGATACGAGTGCCTGTCTTACAGGATTTTTTGTTTGTGCAGCTGCAGCAACAATTGGAGCACTTCCAAGCCCTGATTCATTTGAGAATAATCCTCTTGCAATTCCAAATCTTATTGCTTCTTTAAAGCNGGCACCTATAAATCCTCCAATTACGGCATGACCTGTGAATGCACTTTTGATTATTATGTAAATTGATTGTGGAATTGTTTGATAATTTATTATTAATAAAATCATACATCCAATAATGTAAAAGATAGCCATAAATGGGACTAATCTTTCACAAACTTTTGCAATTGACTTAATACCACCAATGATAACAATNGCTGTTAAAAAAGCTAAAATTATTCCTGTTATAAATGAAGGGACATTAAATGTATCATGAAGTAAATGTGAAATAGAATTAGCTTGCACCATATTTCCTATTCCAAAAGCTGTAACTGAAGTAAAAGCAGCAAATAAAACAGCAAGAAATTTATTGTTCATTCCTTTTTCAAGAACATACATTGGACCACCAGCCATCAATCCATTTTCTGTTGTAGTTCTGTATTTAACAGATAAAAGAGCTTCAGAATATTTTGTTGCAATTCCAAAAACTCCAGTAAGCCACATCCATAATACAGCACCCGGTCCGCCTGAAGCAATAGCAGTTGATACTCCAACAATATTACCCGTTCCAATAGTTGCTGCAAGGGCCGTAGTAACAGCACCAAATTGACTTATATCTCCTTTGCCCTCTTTGTTTTTTGAAAAAGATATTTTAATTGCTGTGACTAAATATTTTTGAATAAACTTTAATTTAATTGTCAAAAATATGTGTGTACCAAAAAGTAAAATTAATAATGGAACACCCCAGACTAAATTATTTACTTGAGTTAAAAAATTTTCAAGTGTTTGCATTACAGTCCTGTGTGTTATTATTCAATTATTTTTGAAATATAAGTGGGAAACATATTTATCCAAACCTGCCAATCATGACCACATGATGAATAAATATCAAATTGATGATTAATATTTTTTAATGATAAAATATCGCTNATTCTTTTATTTTCATGAACTGCTAAATCCCATTCCCCTACACCTAAAAAAATTTTCATTGATTTTATTTTATCGAGATACCAATTGTCTTCAAGGTTAGGCATGTAATCAAATGGATTATTGAAATAACAATTATCATCATAATAACCAAAAATAAATTGCTTTATATCAAAAAATCCTCCCATTGAAATTGCTGAATTAATCACATCAGGATGACGAAATGCCAAATTCAAAGCGTGATAACCCCCAAAACTGCAACCTGCTACTCCAACCATTTTTCTTTCTGTTTCATACTTTGCAAATTCAATTACCTCATTTAAAATTATTTTTTCATAAACGATATGTTTTTTAACTCGCTCTGCTGGATTAATATTGAAATTATACCAGCTTTCTACATCAATTGTATCTGGACAGTAAATTTTGATTTTGTCGTTATCAAGAAAATTTTCTACTGATGAGATTAAACCTGCATCCTTACAGTCATAAAATTTTCCTTTTTCTGGCGGGAATAAAATTATCGGATATCCTGATGAGCCAAAGACAAGCATTTCTAAATCACGGTTCAAATATTGCGAGTGCCATTTGTGATAGGATTCTTTCATTAACTTGTGTATAATTTTTAAGCAAAGTTAAATAATAATAAATAATGTTGCAGATAAATTTTTGGAAAAAATGATAAACAAAGATATTTTTGAGTAACAAAATTATGCGCCCGTAGCTCAATTGGATAGAGCAGCAGACTTCGGATCTGCGGGTTGAGGGTTCGAGTCCTTCCGGGCGTACAAAATTGAATTAAAAATTTTGAGGGTTCTTTCAAATAATTTTCATAAGAATTCATTTATAACTTAACTAAAAAATTTTATGTTATTTCCAGAACATGTTTATAAATTTATGTATTCAGCACTACAGGAAGCTCAAAGAGCTTTTGAAGAAAATGAAATTCCAATTGGTGCAGTTATAGTATATCAAGATAAAATTATTGCACGCGGTTACAATCAAACAGAAAAACTAAAAGACCCCACAGCTCATGCCGAAATGATTGCAATTACAGCTGCTGCAAATTATCTCCAGAACTGGAGATTAAATGAATGTGATTTATATGTAACTGCAGAACCTTGTGTAATGTGCACGGGGGCAATACTACTTTCAAGAATAAAAAATGTTTACTTCGGAACATACGAACCAAAATTTGGCGCATGCGGTTCTTTGTATAATATTATTGAAAACAATAAATACAATCATAAACCAAATGTATTTTCAGGAATTTATGCTGAGGAATCCAAAGCATTATTAGAAAAATTTTTCTCGCAAAAAAGGGCATCAAATAATTAATTCTCTATTTTTGTCTATCAGAGCAAATCTATTTATTTTTGCACTCAAAATTTTAAAACAAATTTAGAATGGTTATGCAGATAATAATTTTTGGCGCTCCCGGTGTGGGAAAAGGAACACAAGCAAAAATTTTAGCTTCAAAATTAAATTTAGCTCACATATCTACTGGTGATATTCTTCGTGATGCAATTAAAAATGGAACTGAAATGGGTCTTAAAGCAAAAGAAATTGTTCAAAGCGGTGGACTTGTTCCAGATGAAATAGTTGGTGGAATTGTAAAAGAAACATTAAAAGAAGAAAGATGCAAAAATGGTTTTATACTTGATGGTTTTCCGAGAACTCTTAATCAAGCAGAAATTCTTAGCAAAATCTTATCGGAATTAAACAACGAAAAACTTTATTTAATCAAATTAGATGCAGATGATAATGTAATAATCAACAGATTGAGCAATCGACTTGTATGTAGTCAATGCGGTAATATTCTCAATAAAGAAGAAGTAACAGAAAATTTTAAATGTCCATCCTGCGGAGCAATTAACAGTTATATCAAAAGAAAAGACGATGATGAAGAAGTAATTAAGAAAAGATTGCAGGTATATCACGAAACAACATCACCAGTTTTTGATTACTACAAGGACAAAGCTTACATTATCGAAGTAGATGGAACACAGTCAATTGAGAATGTTACTAAAGACATTCTAAAAAAATTAAATGTGAATTAATCTTTTTTCTTTAAAATAACTTTGACTGCTTTTCCATCTTCAAGTTTTATAATTTTTGTATCAAAAGAACGAATAAGTTCATAGTTGTGAGTAGCAAATATCACTGTTGTTCCGCGTGAATTTATCTTTTTGAGAATTGATAAAATTTCATCTGCAGTTTCAGGGTCCAGATTGCCCGTGGGTTCATCAGCCAATATTAAAAATGGCTCATTAATAATTGCACGGGCAATAGCGACTCTCTGCTTTTCACCACCAGAAAGTTCATGCGGCATATTTGTTTGTTTATGAGCTAAACCTACTTCAGAAAGTGCATAAAAAATTCTTTTCTTAATTTCTCTTTTTGGAATTCCTATCACCTGAAGAACAAAAGCTAAATTATCATAAACATTTCTGTCAGTTAATAATTGAAAATCCTGAAATATAATTCCTATCTTTCTTCTTAATAATGGTATTTCTTTTGGTTTAATTGATTCAGATGAATATTCACCAACCTGCACATAACCTGATTGAGGAAAGCAATCCATATAAATCATTTTCAGTAAAGTTGTTTTCCCTACTCCACTTTTGCCAATAAGAAAAACAAATTCTCCCTGCTGCACTTCGAGATTCAAATCGTAAAATACAGGTTGATTATTATAACTGAATTGAACATGATTAATTATCAGCATTTATTTTTTCTTCTTTAATATAAATTGTGCTCTTTCTGAATCAGGATTTGCATTATTGAATGTAAATGCTTCATAACAATTCATCACATAAAAATTTGATTTTTCTATTATCTTAAAGTATTCATCAAACTCATAAATTTTTTGTCTATGAATTTCTCTTACCTTGCTTCCATCTTTGAGTGTAATATCAAAAATATTGTAATGGATTCTTTTTTCTTTATCATATCTGCTAATTTGTTTGTAATGAATTCCATTATAATCGCCTTTTCTGTTAAGATATCGTTGATATCTAATGCTGTTATTTTCCAGACTAACATCGAATGTAAAAATTCCATCATCTGTCAAGCATGAATCTACTGATTTCAGTAATCTTAATATTTTTTCTTTTGATGTAAGATAATTAATACTATCAAAAGTTGAAAAAACAAAATTGAATTTCTTTTTGAATGGAAGTGAAGTCATATCACAAACAACACGAAAAATTTTTTCATCTTCAAATTGTGATAACATTGAAAAAGAAATATCTGTGGCAACATAAAAGTCAAAAATATTTTTGAGTCTTTTAGCAAGACTGCCAGTCCCGCTTGCAATTTCAAGAGCACTAATATTTCTTGTTTTCAATTCGCCAGAAATTTTTACTAAATAATCAGCCCAGCTATCATAATCAATAGAACGCATCAGATGAGAATAAATCAATGCGAGATGAGAATAAATTTTATTACTCATTTCTTCATTCTTTTTCGAATAATTAATTCAGCCCATTTAACTGCTTCAATCATACTCGAAGGATTAGCAACTCCATATCCTGCAATATCAAAAGCAGTTCCATGGTCAGGCGAAGTTCTGACAATTGGTAATCCTGCAGTATAATTAACTCCAAGATTAAAATTCATCATTTTGAATGGAATAAGAACCTGGTCGTGATACATTCCAAGAACCGCATCATAATTTTCATATTTATGCAATCCAAAAAATGCATCTGGGACAAATGGACCATCAACATTTTTTTTACTATAACTTTTAATAACAGGTTTGATTATTTCTTTTTCTTCTATTCCAATTAATCCTTCTTCACCTGCATGAGGATTTAATCCAAGAACTGCAATCTTTGGATTTTCTTTTCCCAAATCATTTTTTAGTGTATTGTATAAAATCTCAATTGACTGTCTTAACTTTTTTTGTGTAATGAATTTTGAAACTTTTTTTAACGGAAGATGAATTGTTACAAGACCGCAAATCATTTTGTCTGACAAGAACATCATCATATAATTTTTTGTTCTTGTTAATTCTGCAAGCAATTCTGTATGTCCCGGAAAATTTATCTTTGCAAGATTAAATGAGAGTTTTGAAATTGGTGCTGTTATTATGCCATCAATTTTCCCATTTTTTGCCAAATTAAATGCTTCAGTAATTGATTTAAATGCTGCTTTGCCAGATTGAGCGGTTGGTTTTCCCNCAGATTGTTTGTAATTACCAATATCAATGATAATTACTTTTTTATTTTCATTTATAATTTCTTTGTTTGTAATCTCAAATTCAAATTCGGGTTTTATTATTTCTATTGTATTTTCAAAAACTTTTTTTGGAATAAATANTATTATTTTTTTTTCTGATAACGATGTAATTGTATTGATTGTTTTTATGACAATCTCTGGTCCTATGCCATTAATATCTCCGCATGTAAAAGCAAGTTTAATCATATTATTCTTCCAGCATATAATTTCCTAATCCGCTATTATCAACAAATGTAAATTGTTTGTTAATATTTTTATAAATCCATATCTCAATAACTTTATTATCAGAATAATTTCTTAATATATCATCTGGATGTCCATACTTAATATAAATTTTACCTCTGTCAGTTTTAGCTCCTGATTTATAAACTAATGTGCTGAAATTTTCATTTGCATAATCAACTCTTCTATAAAATTCATTCATAAGTTCATTGAACTGATATTTTCTATCTGGGAATTTTTTATCCCAGTAATCTGTAAGTGCATCATATAAATTGCTTTTAGAGTTTTGTAATATTTTTGTTACAACATTTTTATCTTCAATTACATTTAATATATCAACAGCAAATTCAATATTGATTAATGATTTTGGTTTATTTATCCAGACAACATTTAAATCAAATTCAGCTTTTTTATTTGACCCTGTAATAATTAATTTCGCTGAACCCTCATGTAATTTATGATTAAAATTATCAATAACAAAATATCGAATTGGAAAATCACCTTCTGACTCACTAATGCCAATAATATTTTCACATTCATTCATAGATAAGTTATTCTCATAAAATTTCGTTGCTTCTCTTTCAAATAAAATTTTTCCTTTCTGTTCTATTTTAATGTTGATGGATTTCAATGAAGTATCTCGAACCGGAATTAAAAGCAAATAATCAGAGCTTGCAAAAGGAATGATATTGCCATAGTTCGTTAACTTGAAAAAATATGAGTCAGAACATTTTTGCTTGGTTTCTTCAATAATGATTGGAGCAGAAATATCGTCTTTTATAAAATCGTTCAAATTAATTTTTATAGAATCGAGAATGACTTCACTATTTGTATTGTGAAGATGTAAGATTGGCAAAATTGTGTAATTACTTTTATCAATGTTGAAAAAAGTAAATCCTTCTAAAAAATTATCATTTGACTTTGTGTCATTATAATTATCAACAAACACATTTTTCGAAGCAGTTTTTCGATTTACAATTTTGTCTTTATCAAATAAATTAAATTCAATCTCTAAGCCAGAAAAAAATTTTTCTTCTTTTTTTACGAAAACAAGATTGGAAAATGGAATTTTATATGATATAAAAAGCAGATATTCATTTTTTGAAGGCAGTATATTTTTTTCGATATGAATAATTTTTTTATTCACAGGTTCTATGCTTTGTGATAGAACCTGTGAATTCAATATAAAAAGTAGTGTCGATAGGAAAAGAGATATGAGCTTTANAAAGAATTTCATGATTGGTTTAACTATTCATGCTCTGCAGAAATTCTTTATTATTTTTTGTCCCCTTCATCTTATCAAGTAAGAATTCCATTGCTTCGGTAGGATCCATGTCTGAAAGAATTTTTCTAAGTATCCATACTTTGTTCAATTCATCTTCTTTGAGAAGGAGTTCTTCTTTTCTTGTTCCTGATTTATTTATATCAATAGCCGGGAATATTCTTTTATCTGCAAGATTTCTATCAAGAACTAATTCCATATTTCCTGTGCCTTTAAACTCTTCAAATATAACTTCATCCATTCTGCTTCCAGTATCAATNAATGCAGTAGCAATTATAGTCAAGCTGCCGCCATCNTCTGTATTTCTTGCAGAACCGAAAAATCTTTTGGGTTTATGAAGTGCATTTGCATCAACTCCACCAGAAAGTATGCGGCCGCTGTGAGGAATAACAGTATTGTGTGCACGAGCTAATCTTGTAATACTATCAAGAAGAATAACAACATCATCGCCGGCTTCTACCATTCTTTTTGCTTTTTCAATAACCATATTTGCAACCTGAACATGTCGCTCAGCAGGTTCATCAAATGTGGAACTTATAACTTCTGCTTGAACTGACCTTTGCATATCAGTAACTTCTTCTGGTCTTTCATCTATTAATAACATTATAATTTTTACTTCGGGATGATTTCTTGTGATTGAGTTTGCAATTTTTTGAAGCAAAATTGTTTTACCAGCCTTTGGAGGTGATACAATCAAACCTCTTTGACCTTTTCCAATTGGAGCAATTAAATCAACAATACGCATTGAATATTCACCGGGTGCGGATTCTAATTTTAATCTTTTTGTAGGATAAATTGGAGTAAGGTTATCAAATAATGTTCTTTCTCGTATTGCCTCAGGGTCTTTACCATTTACTGCTTCTACTCTTAATAAAGCAAAGAACCGTTCACCTTCTTTTGGGGGACGCACCTGACCGCTTACGAAATCTCCCGTTCTTAAGCTAAATCTTTTTATTTGTGAAGGTGAGACATAAATATCATCTGGTGAAGGGAGATAATTATAATCTGCCGAGCGCAAAAATCCATAACCATCAGGCAGAACTTCAAGAACACCTTTTGAAAATGTTAAACCATCTTTTTGAGATTGGGCTTCTAAGATTTTGAAGATTAGTTCTTGTTTTCTCAGGTCGCTATAACCTGTAAGCCCAAATTCTTTTGCAATTTTGTAAAGATCAACAATTTTTTTTGATTGTAATTCTGATATGTCCATTGGCATGATTAACTCTTCCTGCAAATTGTGATTAAATACCTCGATATTTATTTTTTTAAACGGGGATCAATTGACACTTGATCTTATGGATTAATTATTAAATAACGCTGAAGTTTTTCTGAGGTTCACTGGAAAATTATATTTCTTAATTCTCATTGTCAAGCTTTTCCTTGTTTATTTTTGATTTTATTTTTCCTAATAAATACATGCTTCCAAGAACAACAAGACAATTGTCTTTNTCTTCATTAAAAAAAATTTTTACATAATCTTCAGGTTTATCCATAGGGANTACATTGATATTTATTTTATTTGCAATCATTTTAATTTCGTCAATAGATGCTGCTCGTTCATTATCTACAGCGGTTACATAAATATTATCGTAAAAAGGCACTAACAATTTCAACATCCCTTCTATATCTTTATCCTTCATTGCTCCAAATATCAATTCTCTTTTTGAATATAAATAATATTCTTTGACAAATTCTTCCAGAAATATTTTTATGCCTTCAGGATTATGAGCAGAATCAAAAATTATTCTCGGTTTGTCACTAAATATTTCATACCTGCCCTGAATTCCTGAATTTATCACAACATTATTAATGCCTGAATTAATTTTTAAATAATCATCTAACTTTAGAACAACATCTAAAGTTTTTACCGCTAACGAACAATTTAACAATTGATGATAGCCTTTTAATGGTGTCTTATAGAGATTATATTTTTTGTCTTTTAATATAACCTCAACAAAATCTTTTTCTTTAACTACAAAATTATCGAATGGATAATATTCACATTTTAGTTCAATTGCTCTGGAACGAATAACATTTTCAGCTTCTTTTGGCATATAACCACTAATTACAATTGTTCCTGGCTTAATTATTCCTGCCTTTTCAAATGCAATTTTTTCTAATGTATCTCCAAGAATATTTGTATGTTCTAAGCTTATTGAAGTTATTAGAGAAGCTAATGGTGTTATTACATTTGTTGCATCAAGTCTTCCTCCAAGTCCGGTTTCAATTACTGCATAATCAACATTATTATCATAAAAATATTTAAATGCCATTGCTGTAGTAATTTCAAAAAAAGTAGGCTCTTCTTTTTCAATAATATTTTCGATTGAATTATAAAATGAGCAAATAAAATCATCATCTATTTCTTTTCCATTAATCCGGATTCTTTCATTAAATTTTACAAAATGTGGTGAAGTATAAAGTCCAACTTTATAGCCATATTCTTTCAGAATACTTGCAAGAAAAGATGCTGTACTTCCTTTGCCGTTTGAACCTGCAATATGAAAACATTTTAATTTCTTGTGCGGATTTCCAATATAATCAAGTAATTTTTCAATACGTTCTAAACCAAGCTTAACATGAAATTGACGCATTGAAAAAAGTTTTTGAAGAATAGACTCAATTCTCATTTTATAAAATATAGGAAGCAGTTAGTTCTGTTATTTTATTAATTGACATTTTCTCACAGTAATTTTTCATACCTTCTAAGATTTCTAAAGCTGCATAAGGATTTATAAAATTAACTGTTCCAAGCTGAACTGCTGAAGCACCCACAATCATAAATTCTACTGCATCTTTCCAATTCATTATTCCGCCTATACCTATAATTGGTATATCTACATTACGACTTATTTCCAAAACTTTTGCTAGTGCTATAGGTTTTATTGCAGGTCCAGACAATCCTCCAGTAATGTTTTTAATTTTTGGTTTACGAGTCCATATATTAAAGGAAGTTCCAACAAGTGTATTTATTGCAGAAACAGCATCGCCACCATTTTCTTTAACCACTTTTGCAAAATCAGAAATTCTCGAAACATTAGGAGATAATTTTATGATAACAGTTTTATCTGTAACAGATTTAACTTTATCTGTAATTCTACCAACTGCTTCAAGATTATTNCCAAATTCCAATCCGCCTTCTTTTACATTAGGACATGAAACATTAATTTCAAAAGCAGCAATTGAATCTTCTTCATTTAATACTTTTGTGCATTCAACATATTCTTCAATTGAACTTGCGGCAATATTACAGATAATCGTAGTATTTAATTTTTTCAGAAAAGGAATTTTCTCTTTTATAAATGCTTCAAGTCCTACATTAGCAAGACCAATAGCATTCAACATACCAGATGGAGTTTCACAAATTCTTTGTGGTGGATTTCCTTTTCGTGGTTTGAGAGATATCGATTTTGTTACTATTCCACCTATTTTACTTAAATCAATAAATTGAGAAATTTCATTTCCATAACCAACCGTGCCTGATGCAAGTAATATTGGATTTTTTAATTTAAGCTTACCTATCTGNACTGTGAAATCTATTTCCATTTAATTAAAAAATTTTTTTCAGATAAAATTGTGAATTAAAGTATAATCATATCAGCATTAAAAATTGGACCATCTTTGCAAACCAAATAATAACCATCACCATTTGATTTTTCTACTGGACAACCCTGACAAATTCCAAAGCCACATGCCATTGCACATTCAACAGATAGCTGNCAATCATATTTTTTTTCGATTGCTATTTTTTGCAGTGATTTTAACATTGGATTTGGTCCACATGCAAATATTCTGAAATTCGTTGTTGAAAAATTTTTAATTTCTTCAATAAATAAATCAACAACATTTCCATGAAATCCTTCAGAACCATCATCAGTCGCTACATAAATATTCTGTAGATTGTATTTTATTAAATGCTCTTTTGTTCTTCCTCCAATGAAACTTTTAACATTAACATCAGCTAACAAATTTTTAATAAGGTAAGGAAATGGTGCCGTTCCAATTCCACCACCAATTATAACTGCAAGTTCGTAATTGCCATTGAGATTAAAACCATTTCCAAGCGGGCCTAAAATATCAATGACATCTCCAGGTTTCTTAGAAGCTAAAATTTTTGTCCCTTCTCCATGGACATCAAAAACAAAAATCAGATTGTCATTTTCAACATCACAAATGCTAAATGGTCTTCTAAGCAAAGGGAAATCGGAATCAGAAACTTTGATATTACAAAATTGACCCGGTTTAATTTCACTTGCAATTACGGGTGAATTAACTTTTATTAAATGATAATTACTGGAAATTTTACTTAAAGAAATAACGCGAGCTTTTTCAATAATCAAGAAATAATCTCGAATTTTTTGTGAGCAAATTTAATGATGATGAAACAAATGACAAAATTTTATTCAACTTTTCATAAATTTTTCTTCAATTGCTTTAACTTTATCCAATCTCCTTTGATGCCTTTCACCTAAGAAATTAGAATTTAGCCACACATCTATAATAGATTTAATTGATTCTTCTCCTAAAGTTTTTGCACCTAATGAAATTATATTAGCATCATTATGTTCTCGGGAGCTTTTAGCAGAAAATTCATTATAACAAGTTGCTGCTCGTATTCCTGGAATTTTGTTTGCTGTAATAGCAGATGGAATTCCTGTTGCATCTATTAAAATTCCACAATCAAATTCCTTTGATGCTACTCTTTGTGCAACATTTAATGCTATATCAGGATAGTCAACTGAATCTTCTGTATAAGTTCCGACATCAACTACTTCATAATTCTTATTCTTAAGATATTCTACAAGAATTTTTTTTATTTTTACTCCTGTATGGTCAGAACCAATAACGATTTTTCTAAAGAATTGTGTATAATTTTTTTCATCAACATCAAAAATAATTTTTAATCTTGCCTGTTTAATTCTATCAATTGCAGAAGGAGTAAGAATTTCATTTTTCTTAAGATGAACTTCTGTTAATCCTTTTTTAATTAACAGAAGAATATCATTCTCCGTTATAGCTTTTTTCATACAAGGTCTGTTCTATTGTTCATTTTAAGATAATCAACAACCTGACGTACATCCTGTGCATAATTACGATTGCAAATTAATAGTGCATCATTTGTATTGATAATAATTAAATTCTCTGCTCCAATTACTGCTGTAAATTTTCTTGGTGAAAAAATGTATGAATTATAAGTCTTTTGAGAATAAACATCACCAATAATAACATTGCCATCTTCATTTTTATCTGATATTTCATAAACTGCTTCCCAGCTTCCCACATCGTTCCAGTAAAAATCAGCTTTGATGACATAGACATTATTTGCTTTTTCCATAANTCCATAATCAATTGAAATACTTTTTAATTGGCCATAAACTTGAGTTAATTGTGTTTCAAAATCTTCAGAATTAATAAAGGATTCTATTTTTTCTAAACCTTCATAAAGGTCAGGAAGATGTTTTTTAATTTCATTTAGAATTGTATCGACTCTCCATATAAACATTCCAGAATTCCAGAGAAATTCACCACTTTCGATAAATCTTATTGCAGTAGCTAAATTTGGTTTTTCTGCAAATGTTAATACTTTATGAATATTTTTTTCAATTTCAATATCATCAAATTGAATATAACCATAACCTGTTTCTGGTCTTGTAGGTTGGATTCCAATTGTAACCAATCCTTTTGAATTATATGCGAATTCTGCTGCTTTTAATAAACATTTTTGGAATTCTTCTTCGTTTTTAATTAAATGGTCTGATGGAAGAACAATAGTAACAGCTTCTGGATTTTTTTGTTTAATTAGAACTGAAGCCAATCCAATACATGCTGCAGTATTTTTTCCAAATGGTTCATCAATTATGTTTTGTTCAGGAATATCTGGCAGCTGTTCTTTAACTCTTAATTTCTGAATTCTGTTTGTAATGACATAAATATTTTTTTTATCAACAAGACCATCAAGACGTTTGACAGTATCCTGTATCATTGTATTTTCGCCAAAGATACGAATCAATTGCTTCGGTTTTTTTTCTTTACTTCTTGGCCAGAAGCGGGAGCCCACTCCGCCTGCCATTATTACAACAAATATTTCCATTACACTACCCTTTTTGTTTGGGAAATCATTTTACCAAAATTTTCTGCTCTGTTTAAATAATTTGTTATATCAACTTCTTTGCCTCTTACAACTGCGACTATAACAATTAAACAAGCTCTCAATGATTCAATTACTAAATTGCTTGGTGCAATCTTTTTTTGATTAATAGCTTCAAGCCCTTGAGCAAATATTCTGTGCATATTCGATATAATTTCAAANCCAACTTTTTGCGACAGTTCACTGTTTTCATTCATTAGTTTAATATATGAATTAATTTCACTTTCAGTATAATCATATTTTGCTACTCTTGTTAAAAATGCATCTAATTCTTTTATTGGTCTTAATACTTTCTCTTCATATCGTTCAAAACTAAAATCATTATCTTTAGAAAGCTCTGCAAAAATTAAAGCTTCTTTCAATTCATCTGCGCGTGACCTTTGTGGAATTTTAATAGGTTCTGCTTCTACAGTCTTTTTCTCTTCTCTTTTTGTTAAATCGACATCAACAGATTGATTATCTATTCGATTAAATATATTTCTCATTGTTTGAGGAGTTACTACATCAAGTAAGTAATTTATTTCTTTTACAAGATAGTAACTGTGCTCCTTGAATTTTTCAGAAAGTTTTAAGAAATCGATTTTACTATTTTCCAGAAAGTTTAATATTTCATTTAGTTTAATGCCGAGCTTAGAAAGTTCTGTAATCTTTTTGAAATTTTTTATTTCTTCTTCAAGATTATCAGTTTTACTTAATCTTTCACGCAGAATAGCAACAGTTTCAATTTTTTCTGAACTTAATCTCAAATTATTTGAAGCATGAATAATACATTGAATTATGTATTGTTTGACAAAGTCCAATCTTTTACCAAAAACTTTATATATCCTAAGTAAATGTAACCATTTTAAATAATTATAACATTTTAAAAATATGCAGAAAAAATAAAGTGGTAAATAGTATTTTCTTGATTAGCAGATAAACTTCTAAGAGATATGCTACCGTTTTTGTAATTAATAAAATTCCACAGAGAAATTATTGTAATTTTTTTGATTATTCAGAAAGCATGATTTTTGTCAAGCGTTCATAATCATCTTTCATTTTTTTTCTTGCAGAGGCAAAGAATCCTTTTGGAAGTTTAAGAATTTCCCATACTTTAATGTTTGGTTCCGGAATAAAATTATCACCACCATAACCCAAATCGAGAGNNCTTGCNACTATATCACCAAGATGAACAGATGCCAATAATGTATTGACATTATTTCCAATTAATCCTGTATGATGAGAACTAACAATATTGACAACACTTTGAGGCAGTTTCCATTTTTCTGCAATTAACTGTCCTGCACGTGCATGATTTAAACCGAGTATTTCAAGTTCTGCATCTTTAATTGGAATTTTTTTCGATTCAACAAGTTCAATAACTTTTGCATAATCATTAGGCACATATTCAAAAAACACAAGTTTTCCAATATCATGGAAGATACCTGCNAGAAAATAATTTTCTAAATTTTTTTCTCCTACAGCTGCACCAATTAATCTTGTAGCAACTCCAACCCCAATTGAATGAGCCCATAAATCTAATGGTTTGAATTTTTTGAAAATCTTATTTTTTGAAAATGCATTTATAATTGACAAAGCAAAAACAATATTCTTAACTTCATTAAAACCAAGATATAATAAAGCTTGAGTAATAGTATCAATTCTTCCTCTCAATCCATAAAATGGAGAATTAGCAACTTTTAAAATTTTAAAAGTAGCCGCCTGGTCGGCAGAAATAATCCTTGCTATTTCTTCTTTCGTTGTGTTTGGATTCTCCATTGCCTGAGAAAGATTGGTATAAACAGTAGGTAAAGTTGGTAAGTTATTTACACCTTCAATAATTTTTTTAATTACATCCATTACACCCTCTCGTGAATTTACATTTTTTCAAGAATTTGTTGAGTAGCAATTTCAATTAATTCATTTTCATAATCATTTTTTGGTCTCCATGTTACTCTTTGACTTAATATTGCTTTAGCTTTTTCTAATGTTTCGCTGTCATATTGTTTATTAGAACTGTTTTCATTTTCATCTACAATATATATAGTTTGTATTCCACATGATTTTAGAAATTTAACATGCTTTGCTTCCAATTTTATATTTGCACCTAATAATGTATGTCCAAAACGGTTTTGAATTGGTTCTGCAAGTACCATCCCGTCCTGGATTTCATCAACAGATATTAATTTTGACATATTTATTTCCTAATTGAAACTTTTCCAATATTATATTCGAAAAATTTTAAATGTTTTTAAGTGGCTTTCTTAAATATTTTATTCATAAAAATTCTGTTAAAAAATTAGATTAAACCAGCAAATACCTGCAGCAAGGGATAATATAGTTATTATTAAACCTGACTTTAAATATTCAACAAAAGAAATATGAATAAAATGTTTTCTTGCAGATTCTGCCACAATTAAATTTGCCACTGAACCAATTAAAGTTAGATTGCCTGCATAAGTTGTTGCCATTCCAAGTACTAACCAGGCATGTTCTGGATTTTGCATATGTTGAATTACAGGTTTCAATAATAAAACAGCTGGAACATTAGAAACTATATTGCTGAGTATTGATGAAGTTACTGCTAATGAAAAAACAGATTTAGTTAAATATGGCTGAATTGTAATGGATAAATATTTACCTATCCCAGATGTATCTATAGATTTTGTTACAATAAAAAGTGCAGAAAAAAATACAAGAAGCGACCAATCAATTTCTCTNAAAACTCGTTCTGGTTTCAATCTCCTTGTAATTAATAAAATGCTTGCCCCTCCAAGTGATGCAAGAGGAATTGAAACACCAGCAAAAAATGCAATAATCATCAATGTAGATGCAACAATACTTTTTATAAATAATGGTNTATAAGGTTTGGCTTCNTCGATTTCTATATTATCAAAAATAGTTTTATAAAATTCTTTTTTATAAATAATTGATATAATCACAATTACTATAAGAAGACCAATTAACGATGGCACAATTTGATATAATGCATATTTTGCAAATGGAATTCCTGATGCTATACCAATAATCATATTTTGAGGATTGCCTATGATTGTTGCAGCTGAACCAATATTTGCAGATACAGCTAAAGCAACTAAATATGGAANCGGATTTCGTTTTAATGCAATTGTTACTTCAATAATTAAAGGAGTAAAGACAATCACAATTGTATCATTTAAGAAAATAGCAGATAATAAACCAGCTGAGAATGTAATCAAACATAAAAGCTGNATTGGTGTTTTTGCAAATTTGATAATATGAATAGTGATTAATTTAAAGAAGCCGGCTATTCGTAAATTTCCATTAATAATCATCATAGCAAAAAGTAAAAGTATAGTATTCATATCAATTGCATCGTAGGCATGCTGAAGAGAGATCGCACCGGAAAAAATTAGTGCAGAAGCTCCTACAAGTGCAATTGTTGCTCGATTCATTCTAAATTGAGGAAAACTTCCCACAGCAATTCCATACAGCGTAAGCATTATTAAAAATAAGTGGATGTAATAACTGGTCACTTACTCTCCATATTTTGTTTTGAATCCTTTCATCATCCATTTCTTAGCAAGTAATAAACCAAGCGGACTTATTATTGCAATGCAACCATAAATAAACCACATAAGCTCCGTATTCATTTGTGATGGAGATGTATTGGCTGGACAATATTTCATTAAGAACCAGCCTGAATATAAACTTGTAATTATTTTTGTTAGAAACCATGGAAATTGTCCAATTCCCATATAAATCCCTGTCATATTTTTTGGAGCTATCTCAGCTACCCATTGTAAAAATCTTGGCTGCCACATAGCTTCACCAATTGTCATTATAATTAAATATGCCATCAAAGTATTTATGGTTGGACCCAATGCAAGTATAAAAGTNGGCGATGCCATTACAAATGTTCCTATTATCATCATATTGTAAGTATTTTTTTGTGAAGTTAATGCAGCAACAATTGGAGTTAATATGAAAATTAAAATTGGATTTAGGTTTACAAAAAATTCAAAATTATCCTGTACAAATCCTTCAAATGCTCTGCTTGTATAAAGTGGAAGTGTTAACCAGTTATGTGCAAATAATGTTTGAACTGGAATTAGAATAAAAATAAAGTATAAAAATCTTTTATCCTTGAGNGGAAAATTTTTAACATAAAATTTAATTTTTTCTTTTAATGTCATATTGCTTAAAGCATCATCATCTTTTTCTTCACTCAACTTATCTTTGCTTACTTCTTTTACTGCTTCTTCATAGGCTTTTTTTGTGATAATAAAGTAAACAACTAAAATTCCTATTGCTGTTAAAGCTACATACAACCAGAACACACCAAGAATAGTATATGCTTTACGAACAGGTGGAGAAATCAGCCCCGGTAAAAATCCACCAAGATTCATCAGTGCATAAAGCATTGCATATCCCATAGCAGCTGTTTTTTCATTTGTTAATTTTTTAACACCTGCGTAACATGCGGGCTGATAAATGCCGTAACCTAAAATAATCCCTAAAATTCCAAGCATAGCAATTACATGAGCAGAATTCCACAATCCAGGTACACCAAGATTTGGAGCAACAGTTAATAAAATTCTGCCTACAAGCATGAATGACAGAGCAATTAATAATGATTTTCTCAATCCAATCCAATCTACTGTAGCACCTAAAAAAAGCATACTCAGTGTAATGCCTGCTGTCAACACACCTACCATATTCCCGGCAAGTATATCATTTAGCTTGATGTATTCATTGAAATAAATTGCTAACAAACCTACTACACCGAAATATGTAATTCCTTCAATAACATAAGAGAGATTTAATCCAAACAATGCTCTTGAAGTATGAAGTAAATCTTTAAATGGCTGTGTAATTTCTTGAAAAGTTTTTTTTAGAATATTTACCGAATTATTGTTTTCCATAATTCACCTTTATAAATGATTTTCAGAATCATGTTCAGTTATTTACATTTTATAATGCTGAATATTTCATATAATATTAACTTCATATTCTAAATCAATATTAAATTTGTTTTTTACTGCTAATTTAATTTCATCAGCAAAATTTTTTATTTCATCACCTGTTGCATTTCCATAATTAATTATTATTAGTGCTTGTTTTTCGTATGTGCCTGTATTGCCTTTGCGTTTCCCTTTATATCCGCATTTCTCAATTAACCATGCAGTTGGAATTTTGTATTTGTCATTGATTTGATGATAAGGTATGTCAGTATATTCTTTTCTAATTAATTCTAAATGTGTAAAGCTTATTTCTGGATTTTTAAAAAAACTTCCTGCATTGCCAAGTTTTGTGTAATCCGGCAATTTACTTTTTCGAATATTTATTACAGCATCACGAACTTCCTGAATACTGATTTCATGATAATCTCTTCCCTGAAAATAATTTTGAAGATCTCTATAACTCAGGTTAATTTCTTTTTCTTTTTTTAATCTTAATACAACTGAAGTTATGATAAATTTATTTTTCAGCTCATTCTTAAAAATACTATCACGGTAATTGAACAAACATTCATCACGGTAAAATATTTTCTTTTCATTTTTATCAAGAAAGTATCCTTCAACATAATCTATGACATTACTAATTTCAGCACCGTAAGCTCCAATATTTTGAACAGGTGCTGCTCCTGCTGTTCCGGGTATTAATGATAAATTTTCAATTCCATAATAATTTTTTTCAACTGTATAGCTTACTAAATCATCCCAGATTACTCCAGCATCAGCTTGAATTATAACATTACTATCATTTTCAAGAAGTAATTTGATATCACTGCTTTTATATTTTATTATAAACCCATCATAATCTTTTGTGAATAATATATTGCTGCCAGCACCTAAAATTAGAATATTCTTTTGACCATGAATTTCTTTTATTAATTCAATCAATTCATTTTCATTAAAAACTTCGATAAAATATTTTGCTTTTACATCTATATTAAAAGTATTGAGATGCTTTAATGGATAATTTTCAAATAGATTCATGAATTTACCTTGAACAAAATAAGAAATGAAATTTCTGTTGAGGACTTATTAATCTCGCATTTAACATTTTTAGCTGTCATTGAACAAATTATTTTTTATTTCTATTCAAAATATAAAGTTGTTATCGAGTTTTTTCCAATTAATGTTTTGAATATTATTTCCATTTGATTGAAAAAGAATTGCTCCTTCTTTGTCCGTTCGAAAAATTTTTATACCTCTTTTTGTTAATCTTTCTATAACATCTTTGTCGGGATGATGAAAAATATTTGATATGCCAGCTGAAATAACAGCATATTTTGGTTCGACATAATTAAGAAAAATATTGCTTGTTCCGGTTTTACTTCCATGATGACTCACTTTCAATAAATCTGATTTAAGAAATTTATTGTATTTATTTACATAGCCAATCTCAGCTTTCCTGCTAATATCTCCAGTAAACAAAAATGATGTGTTGCCATATTTTATTTTTAATACTCCGCTTCTATCATTAGAATTATCATAATTAAATGAATCCGATAGAATATAAATTCTAACACCTCCAATACTTAACATATTTTTTGAATAGTATTTATAAGGAATTGAAAAGTGATTTAAAAATGCTTCAAAATTTTTGTCTTCTTTATCTAGAGAATCTAAAGGAGGTTTATAAACAAATTTTATCTTATTATTTCTAATCAAAGATAAAAATCCTCGATAGTGGTCAGAATCGATATGCGATACAAAAGCATAATCAATTTTCTTAATTCCCAAATATTCAATTAAAGGCATAATAATTCTTTTCCCGTTGTCAAAATATTTATTCGCATTGCCAGCATCTATTAATGCGGTTTGTCCATCAGGAAATTTAATTAAATATGAATCCCCCTGTCCAACATCAATTGCCATTATTGATAAAGAATTATCGGGCAAATATTTAACATCATCTAATTTTGACCATATAAAAAAATTCAATGCAATAAGAACAAGTGTAATAATTTTTGCTTTTATTGATTGAAATCTTTTCCATAAAAAAATTATTGCTGCAATACTTATGTAATAATTAATTATATCAATTATTGAAAAATTAGCAACAGGTAAATATGCAATAGAAAGGTTACCGAATTTATTTGTAACAAAAAATAAAATGTATGTTAACAATTCATTTGCAGAGGCATAATATGAACACAATAATGATGATATTAGAGAAATTATGAGTGTAAAAATTCCCAGACCGATAATTATTCCGACTAATGGAATCACTATCAAGTTTGCAATCAATGAAATTATTGACAATTTATTAAAATAAATTAGAACAAAAGGAATGGTTCCTATCTGCGCTGCTAATGATAACGCAATGAATAATAATATATTTTTAAGAATATTCGATTTTATGTTTAGTTGTTGTATTGCATTTCTTAGTGCAGGATAAAAAATTAAAATAGAAATTACAGCTGCAAAAGAAAGCTGAAAACCTGAATTAAAAAGTTCGTCTGGATTTATCAACAATATAATAAAAGCAGCAAGTGCAATAGCATTAAAACTGTTATATTTTCTGCCCGACATCAAGCTCAATATAATTACAATACACATAATTGTTGCACGAACAACAGACGGCGGTGCATTTGTTAAAATCATAAATAAAATTAAACCAATTATGGTAAAAGAATATTTTAAGAAAATATTCAATCGTTGAAATAAAAAAATGAATATGAGTGAGATAAAACCAACATGCAATCCCGATACTGCTAAAACATGAACTACACCAGAATTAATAAATTCATTTTTAATTTCATAATCAATCATGCTTCGGTCTGCAAGTAATAAACCTCTGAGCAATGAAGCAGTATTCTTATTATGATATTTTGAAAAAACATTATCAATTTTCTTCCTTATTCCAAATATTATATTGGCTAAATTAAAAGATGAATTTGAAATTATTTTAATATTGGATACATCTTTAATACTTAGTAATGCGTGTATTTGTTTTTGATTCAAATAATTTTCATAATCAAATTCACCGGGATTTCTTTTATTACGTGGTCTTGAAATATTTCCATTTATCTCAACAGAACTCCCTATTTTTAATGAATCATATTTCCCTTCTAATCTTTTTTGGGAATCATTTAACAAACACTGAAAATTAAATTCTCTTTTATCAACATAATTCTGGAAAATGATTGAATCGGAAATTAGATAAAACACAAGTCTATTTTCTTTTATTAATTCAATATTTGTAACCTTTCCATAAACTTTTATATTCTGATAAGAAAAGTGCTTAAATGGATAAGAAACTTTTGATGTGTGAAATGAGGAATAATAAAATCCACTAACAAAAAATATTGTGAGAAATAGAATACATTGATTTAATAAACTCAATCTTTGATTTTTTGTGAAATAAAGAATTAAAAGAATTATAATGAATAATGAAGTTAAACAAAGAAGTAAAAATCCACTTAAATGAAAAATTGTCTGGAATAAGTAACCGCAAATAAAAATCAAAACAAATTTTATTAGCGGATAGTTATTCACTCATAAAGCTCCATAATTGCTAATTTAATGTGATTAAGTTTTTTAATTTTTTTTGCCAATACATCAGAGTATTTGCCGGCTGTAATTCCAAGAGCAGGATTTAATGTATGAGATTTTGTTGATAAATCTTCAAAGTTGCCATGGTCTGAGCAAATTATTAAAGTCATATTCGANGGAAGATTTTTTATTATATGATAAATAAAATTATCAAACACATTAATAGTTCTATCAAATAAATCCAGATTCCTGCCATGACCGAGATGGTCAGTATAAAAATATTCAAACAAAGTGAANTGATGATTGACGGCAATATTTAGTAANCTATTTGCTGCTTTTTCAGGAGTAATTAAAGGAAGTTTATAATTCATTTTATTAATCAGTCGATAATTATCTATATCGGCACTGAGTGCTTTACCTCTGTGTATATCTGCTATTCTATTTAATCGCACATTGCTTAAAATGCAGCTTAATGTCGTAACACTTAAAATTCTTCTGCCAGTTTTAACATAATCAAAAAATATTTTAGGATAAGCATTTGCAAAAGTAACTTTTTTTCTTCTTCTCAAAAATTCTTTGAATATATTTTTTTGCTCAATTATTGGAATTAAAGTTGAGTATGGATAAGGGCCAAAATGTTTACCAATAATTTTTTGTGCATTAACTCCACAAAATATTGAAGTCTGACCAGTTCCGCTTAGTGGAATATCAGGCACACCAAGAACTGCATCAATTGGAAAAATATGAGCATTATTTACCGAGATTCTTTTTTTACCGAGATGTGGAATTTCACCAAAGATTTCTGTAAACATTTTGAATTGATATTTAAAGAATGGATTAAACTCAAAATCTCGTTTACCAATCCCAACACCATCAACGAATATCATTAATGTTGAATGCAATTAAAAACCCTTTATTTTGATTCTACTAAAATTGTAACAGGTCCATCGTTAAAAATTTTCACAAGCATCATGGCAGCAAATATTCCTGTCTTTACTTTATCTTCACCAAGATTTTGTTTCATACGATTGACAAATTTGTTGTAAAGTTCCTCTGCTAATTCTGGTCTTGCAGCATCAGAAAAACTTGGTCGATTACCTCGTCGTGCATCTCCATAAAGTGTAAATTGCGAGATAATAAGAACTTCACCATCAATATCTTTCAATGATAAATTCATTTTGCCATTTTCATCTTCAAATATTCTAAGATTTGAACATTTATCTGCAACAAAAATCATATCTTCTTCAGTGTCTCCTTCTTTCACACCAAGCAATATTACCATACCTTTGCCTATTGATGCGGAATAATTTACTTCTTTAATTTCTACAGAACCTTCAGTTACTCTTTGAACTAATGCTCTCATATTTTTGTCCCGTAAATTACTCTATCAATTTGTTGATAATCTTTTAGAATATGAATTTCATAAAAATTTTCTTCTGTCATAATCTTAAAAATTTTTTCTGATTGTCCTTTCCCAATTTCATAGAAAAGTTTGCCGTTGTTTTTTAAGCACTGCTTCGATATTTGAGTGATTCTTTTATAAAATTTCATTCCGTCTTCATCATCAGTCACAGCAATTTTAGGTTCATAATTAATAATTTCTTTCTGCAAAAAATTGTAATCTTCAATACTAACATAAGGCGGATTTGAAACAACCACATCAAATTTTAAATCATAAAACGAAAAATCATCAAATATATTTTTTCTAATAAACTCGATTTGGTTAGATGTGTTATAAAATTCAGAATTTTCTTTTGCAACATTCAACGCATCATTTGAAATATCTATCGCAATTATTTTTGCATTAGGCAAATGTTTAGCTAATGTAACAGCAATGTTTCCGCTTCCTGTCCCAACATCAAGAATTATTGTTTCTGATTTGTCTTTTTCAAGATTAATAATTGTTTCAACAAGCAGCTCTGTTTCAGGTCTTGGTATTAATACTGATGGATTTACTTTGAACTCAAGTCCATAAAATTCTGCTTTGCCAATTATATATTGAAGCGGTTCGTTTTTCGAACGGCGGGATAAATATTCTCTGTATTTATTTATTTCATCTTCACTTAGTGGTTGGTCATATTTTAGATATAAATCCAATCTTTTACAATTAAGAACATCAGCTAATAATAATTCTGCATTCAATCTCGGTGATTCAATTCCCTTTTTCTCTAAGTATTCAGCAGATAATTTTAATGATTCCAGTACAGTAAGCATTATAGCAATATTTGTTCTTAATATTCATAATAAAAATAAAAAAACAATAAATAATTTTTAATGAAGCATCAAAATTTTTAATTAAATAGAAAAAGAAGGATCAATTATTTTTTATAATTACTCATTAAAAATTCTGCGACTGCTTCAGCTTCTTTTGGTTTCAATCCTTGATTTGGCATTGATGGATAATCAGGATTTACTTTTGTCGGATTTAGAATAAATTTTATCAGTGCTTGCCGATTATTTTCATATTTAGGTAAAACTTCATTGTAAGGCGGGCCAACTACTTTTCTGTCAAATTGATGGCAGGCAATACATTTGCTGTTAAATATATCAGCTCCATTTATTGTTTCTTTCAATAATCCTGATTCTTCAAGTAATTTTTTTCTGTGTTCTTCATAGTTAGCTGCTAAGACAGCAAAATGTTTTTTGTTTGAAATATCGAAAGCATACTGGTCTTTAATCACAACAAATGCTATAGTAACAATGAATAATATAATTGTTAAAAAGCCATATTTTATTTCCTGCTGCTTTATCATTACATATATNAGAACTGATATAATCAAAACAACAAGCAAAGAAAGTAAAGCAAAACTAAAAACATTGTATGATAAAGAATAAACAGATTTAGATAAAACAGAAAATACAATAATAAAAGGCAGCAATAACGAAGATATCAANGCAAGTCTTAATGTGAAATTTTTGATAAANTTATTATACGACTGTGGAATTTGAAGTGAATGTAACTCTTTCAACTTTACTAAAATAAAAATTGAAGTAAAACCAAAAGCAAAAACAACGAATTGAATAAAACTTAATAATGCATTAAAAGAAAATAATATTCCCAATAAATTATTATAATTTTCCCATCGTTCAGGATTTTGAGTAAACTCAACTGAAGCAACAAAAAGATATAATGAAATTGTTAGAAATATTAAACCAAAGTTGGCACTTTTATTCACTAATCTTGCAATTTTATATTTATAGCTCTGAAATGTTACATAGTTTTCTTCATCAAAAGATTTTAGATGAAAAATTTGATTCAGGTGAATTGAATGTTTATATGTATAAATCAAAATCAGTGAAATAAAAAAGATGATTGTTGATTCGAGTATATACAAAGGAACATTCAAATTACTTAGATGCAGAAGTTGTGCATAGCAGAAAATAAAACTCAAAAGTGGAACAATGCCAAGTGTAAAAGCAATCCCTTTATTAAAAGTTATTAAATCAATTAAGAAGCCTGAAAATTTTTGATGATTTTCATCATTGAGTTTCTCGCCTTTTATTTTAAAAAATATTGACATTGACAGAGAACCAAATAACAAACTTGCATATGGGATAAAAATTAAAAAAGTAAGAACAAGGATATACTTCAATAAAATTAAATGATTAGCAGATTGAGGCAAAACAATTTTATTAATGATTTCCATACTTATTACCAATTAAATTTCTGATAGAAATAATTTGTCAATTGATATAATAATAATTACTGCAAGAACATATAAATTAACATCTATGAATGCTTTTCTTATAATGCTCTTTTCAATATACTTTGTAATTATTTTTCTTGATTCAAAAATCAACCATAGAGAAAAAATTATGATTGCGACTACAGAAAAAATATTGTAAGAATCATCGAATCCAAAAAATAGAAATGAGCAAAGAGAAAGCGATGTAATCCATATAAATGTAATTCTGCTTAACTGTTGATTAGAAAAAATTTTTGTTAGAGTTGGATAATTAGCTTTTTCATAATCATTATTGAATATTAAAAGCAGCAGCCAGAAATGTGGTATTTGCCAGATAAAGAAAAACATTGACAACAATAAAATTTGATAATCTAAAGGAGAACCACCTGCGGCTGTATAACCAATCATTGGCGGAAGCGCCCCAATTAAAGAACCAGGAACAACTGCCATTGCAAATTTCTTTTTTAATGGTGTATAAACAAAATTATACCATATTAATGCAAGAATGCTTAATACTAATGAAATGAAATTTGATGAAAAATAGATTAATGGCAATGCTATGGTAATCATCAGCAGTGAAATTATTAAAGCATTTTTTGCACTAATTCTGCCCGAAGGAATTGGTCTGCCTTTAGTTCTATCCATTAAAGAATCTGCATATCTTTCCTGATAATGATTAAGAGCAGAAGAACCACAAGACAAAATAAAAACACCAATTATTGGTAAAATCATCTTTGCTGATAAACTTTTTGAGTAAAGCACATATCCAACGAATGTAGAAAGTCCAACAAATGAAGTAATTCTTATCTTGGCTAATTCCATTATAATATTAATATTTTCAAAAAATTTTTTCATAATAAATTATTTATTGTACCAATCATTAAATTGTTCTTGTGAAATTACTTTCACTTTAGTATACATCATTGAATGACCTAAGCCGCAATATTCTGCGCAAGCCACATCATAATCCCCGATTTTTTTTGGTGTAAAATATAGATAAGTCTTGCGTCCAACAATTGCATCTTCTTTAATGCGAAATGCAGGTATATAAAAAGAATGATTAACATCAGCAGATTGCATCTCAAGCTTTATTGGTTTATTAACTGGAACATATAATGTATCAGTTATTTTTCCATTGCCATATTTAAATTCCCATTGCCACATTCTTGCAGTAACATTTACAACAAATGCATCTTTAGGGACTTTACGAATTTCTTTGAATCCTGTGTAACCAAAATAAAACATTGATAAAACCAATAATGTAGGAACAACAATCCATGTAATTTCAAGCCAAATATTACCGTGAATATCAGCAGGCTTATGACCTTTTTTTCTGTTATACTTTATAACAAAATAAATCATTGTAATTGTAACGCCCAGTAGCAAAACCACTGCTATTCCTACAATATATAACATTACAAAATCAACAGTTTCAGTATGTATTGTTGGTGCAGATGACATATCTTTACCTCAACGATAAATTATATCAAAAAATGTCAGAACAAAAATTATAATTAAAGTAGCACCACTAAGTGCTAAAAATGCTTTGAATATAGGTTCATCAAATTTTATGTGCATAAAAATATTTATAACAAGAGCAGATTTAATTGCAGCAATTGATAAAGCAATAAGTAAAGTGTATTTACCTAAACTAATACCTGCTATAGTAACAGTTATTGATGTAAAAGCAAGTAATGAGAGCCACACAATTATATAAGTACTGATTTCAATTTTATGATGCTGTTTATCCATTTTGAATTAAACCTCATTGAATTAAGTAAAATAATGGAAAGAGGAAAATCCATATCAAATCGACCAGATGCCAATATAAACCTGAGTTTTCCAACTTATTATAATTTTCTGAAGTTATTTTATTTTTCAACAAAAATACTAGCATAAATGAAAGTACTATTATTCCAATAACAACATGCAGTCCATGTAATCCGGTCATAACATAATAAAGACCAAAAAATAATATTTGTCCACTTGGACGATTTAATAATTCTTCTGAACGAGGATAAATACCATGTTCAAATTTTGCCGACCACTCAAAATATTTATTTACCAAAAATATTAGTGCTAACAATATTGTTAATGAAAGAAACAATATAGACAAAGATTTTTTATTCCTTTCAATATATGCAATTGAGAGAGCCATAGTTAAACTGCTTGTAAGCAGGATAATTGTATTAATTGTACCAATTGTTGTGTTGAGTTCCATCGCTGCAATATGAAATTGCTCAGAGTATTGATAACGATAAACAGCGTAGGCTAAAAACATTCCACCAAAAAGCAATACTTCAGTAAACAGAAAAAGCCACATACCCATTTTGGCACCAACTTTATCAACATGAGCATGATGTTGAGTCATTGCAATTACATTTTCATCATGATTCATTATTAATCTCCTTCAATTGACTGAAATCATAAGGTTCATGAGTGATTGTAGGAATCTCTTTAAAATTTTCAAGTGGCGGTGGCGAAGGAATTTGCCATTCTAATGTAACACCACCCCATGGATTAGCAGAAGCTTTAGGCCCTTTGAACAATGCATAAATTAAATATCCGAACATAAAGAAAATGGAACTTGCTAAAATCCATGAGCCAACAGTAGATATTTTCTGTAAACCTGCAAATTGTGGAAGATAATCATAGTATCTTCTTGGCATTCCCATATAACCCATAATAAACTTTGTAAAATACAGCATATTAAAGCCAATAAAGAAAAATATGATTGTAATCTTCGCGAGTTTTTTGTTATACATTCTTCCAAACATTTTAGGAAACCAATAATGAATTGCTGCAAAGAAAATTGTTCCAGTTCCGCCAAACATTACATAGTGAAAATGTGCAACAACGAAATAAGTATCATGCACATGAATATCAGTAGCTAAAGAACCCAGAACCAATCCAGTTAATCCACCAATTGAAAAAAGAAAAATAAATGTCATAACCCATAGTAAAGGTGGCTGTGGATCTATCGAACCCTTATATAATGTTGCTACCCAATTAAATACTTTAACACCGCTTGGAACAGCAACCAAAAATGTCAATAAAGAAAATATCCATCTTGCTGTATCACTCATTCCACTTGTAAACATATGATGCGCCCAAACAAGATAACCAATAAATGCAATAGCAAGACTTGACATTGCAATAGCTTTATAGCCAAATATTGTTCTCCTTGCAAAAGTTGGAATTATTTCCGATACCACACCCATTGCTGGTAAAATCATAATGTAAACGGCAGGATGAGAATAAATCCAGAAAAGATGTTGATATAAAATTGGATCTCCTCCAAGTGCAGGGTCAAAAATTCCAACACCAAAAGCTCTTTCGATAATTACTAACAAAATTGTAATACCAACCACAGGAGTTGCAATAATTTGAATCCAGGCTGTTGCATAAGTTGCCCAGACAAATAAAGGCATCTTAAAAAATGTCATCCCAGGAGCTCTTAAACGATGAACTGTAGTAACAAAATTAATTCCTGTCAATATAGATGAAAATCCAAGAACAAATGCAGCAAAGATTGCTAAAGAAACATTGGATGTTGTCCTTACACTGTATGGAATATAAAATGTCCATCCTGTATCAATTGGACCACCAGGAAGAAAAAGTGAAGTTAATGCTAAAATTGCACCAACAACATAAACATAATATGACAACAAATTTAATCTTGGGAATGCAACATCTCTTGCACCAATTTGAATAGGAAGAAAAAAATTTCCAAATGCTGCTGGAATACCAGGAATAATAAATAAGAAAATCATTATTACTCCATGAAGAGTAAATAATGAATTATATTCCTGCGCACTCATTATCGTTCTTCCAGGAGTTAACAATTCAAGGCGCATTAAAACGCCAAGTATAACTCCAACTAAAAAGAAAAACATGATTGAAACAAGATACATCAAACCAATTCTTTTATGGTCAGTGGTTAATAGCCACGATAAAATTCCAGAATATTTATTTGTACTTACTTCGTAGAAATTTTTCTCGCTTAATGCAATTGTTCCGTTTGCCATTTTAATTACTCCATTTTCTTCGGTTTACTTCTTAACAATAAAATTGTAACAAAAATTCCTATTCCTAAAAGCATAATTATTCCAATAATTCGTAATAAGTTAAATGTATATTTTTTACTTTCCGGGTCATAGCTGTAGCAAAATTCAAGAACTTTGGTAACTGTAGGTGCAGTTTTATTTGCTTTTGCTTCTATTAATGCCATTTTTATGTCAAATGGATTAAATGTAGGTCCTAGAATATATCTTGTTATTTTTCTTTCAGGTGAAATTGCAATTAAAACACTTGGGTGAATAAATTGATTAGCATTGTTCTTCTTAAAGTAAAATCCTATTGTGTCTGTGAATGAATAGACATTAATACTGTCGCCTGTTAAAAATATCCAGTCATTTTCGTTAATCTTTTTTTTCATTGATTGCAAGAAATTCTTCTTCCACTTTGCTGCAAGAGATGGACTTTCTCTATAATTAAAACTCAATGAAATAATTTTATAATCCTTACCTGGAATTAAATCTAACTTATCAACAATCCATGCTAGTTCGTTTTGTAATGGGTTACATATGCCCGGACATTCATAATAAATTGGAGCAAGCAATACNGGCTTATCAATTATTTCTCCTAAGGTNATTGTATCATTATCTGATGTTACAAAAGTCAAATCAGATGGCAGTATTCTTCCTAATTTTTCATCAATGCCAATTTCTNTATTCCTTTGTGCAATAGAATAATTGAAACAGAATATATAACTTATTACAAATAAAATAATTAAATATTTTTTTCTAATTATTATCATATGCTTGTTTATGCGCTGATTTTAATTAAATAATCATAAATCAGCTGTAATTTTTCTCTACTTAATTTAACAACAGATGGTTTGTATCCTGTTAAAATAGGTTCATTCAAAACTGTTCTTATATATAATTCAAAAGTTCTTTCTTTTAATGTTATAAAAGAATATAAAACTTTATTGGTATCATAAGAGTTATCTTTTATAAGCTTTGCTCCCATCTCATTTGAAGTTAATAGCAATTCATTCAATTTATTTAACTTCTCAATTAAAACTTTATTTTCATTGGCAATCAGCATCACAGCTTTTTCAACAGGAATTTGATTGGGCAATATTAGATTCTGGTCTAATTTATAAGTTAATTTTAGTTCATCAAGTTGCTTGTCTGTAATTTCTGGAAAATCAGCAAANGTTCTTATATAAAGAATGATATTAAATCTGTCGGTTGGANTCATATATTCAAATGCTGGCATACCATTTTTTATTATTCCTTCTTGAAGTGTTTTATACATTGCATCGATAGTTCTTCCATTTGTCCAGCCTTCTTTTAAATGGAAATTTCTAGGCTTTGGATTCATTGATAATCCAGCAGGACCATCTCCCATACCTTTCTCACCATGACATGACTTGCAATTCATATCATACAATTCTTTCCCCTTTGACAATATTTCTTTTGTTGGATTTTTTATTGATTTAAAATCTACAGGATTTACAATCATACCTTTTTTTTCAACTATCTCTTTTTTGATGTTAGTTGTATCAGTTAGTCCAATACTTTGTTCATTAAAAGAAATTGTATTTAAATGCTGAGCAAAATAAATTCCAAGAATTAATATCAGCAATAAATAAATTGGAAACACCCAACCAAATAATCTGATTGGTGATTTCAATAATTCTTTGAAATTAATTTCTTCTTCAATTTTATGTTTTTTTTCCATAGCTATAATCTGAAATCTATTCCTCGTTTAAGTTTTGGGTCACCTACTGGTATTAGATTATATTTATTTGATTGTTTGTAAATAACTGTTATTAAAATTCCAACAGCAAATAATACAAATGAAATTTCATTCCAGCTGAATATAAAACTATCTTTACTAAAATTTGGAATTGATAACCAATACAAATCATAATAATGAGCAAATAAAATCCAGCTTGACATAAACAATAATCTCTTAGGATTCATTTTAGATGGTTGAGATAATAATCCAAAATATGGAACAACAAAGTGAACAANGATTAATCCAATACTGATAAATTTCCAGTTTCCTTCCCATCTATTCAAAAACCAGATTGTTTCTTCTGGCAGATTTGCATACCAGATTAATAAATACTGAGAAAAAGCTATGTAAGCCCAGAAGTTTACAAATGCAAATAACAATGCACCTAAACTATAATAATGGTCTTCTTTTAATCCTTGAATTAAATATCCGTTTTCATTTAATAAAACTATAGCAATTGTACTTGATGAAAGTGCTGCTAATACAGTTCCTGCAAAATAATAAACTCCAAAAATTGTAGAATACCAGTGAGGTTCAAGACTCATTAACCAATCAATAGCTGTGAATGTAATTGTAATAGCAAAAAAAGGCATAAAAGCTGCAGAGAATTTTATATTCTTCTTAGTTAATGTAGGGTCTTTTGTGTCGTCCTGCTTAGTAGAATTTTTAAATAATATTAAATAAAAGATAATCCAGATTAACAAAAAGATAATTACACGGACTATAAAAAATTGAACATTCAAATATGGAGCTTTACTTTTTAATAACTCATCAGCTTTAAGAATTTCTGGATGTAACCAATGAAATATATTATTCATATTAAATAGAAGTGGAAGAACAATAATCGGTAAAAAGATTAATATATTTGAAAGGAATTCTGGTATTCTTCTAAATGGAACACTCCAAACGGCACCCGAAAGATATTCTATGCCAATTAAAAATAAAGAACCAACTCCAATACTTGCTAAAAAGAGAAATAAGATAATATTATTATAAGCACTTCTCAGTGGATTTTCATAATAGCTCAAAATTATTCCCAGCAGACCAATAAACATTAAAAATATTCCTGTATTGAAAACTTTAGAAGGTAATTTCTTTTTTTGAAATTGCAATTCAATATTTGAACTCATTTCAAATCTGTCTCCTTAGCATTTAATGACCTTTGTAAAGCTCTGATATAATGAATTATTGCCCATCTTTCATCAACAGTTAATTGAGTTGAATAAGATGGCATAATATTTTGTCCTTCAGTAATTACATGAAAAATTCTTCCATCTGGCCAAGTTCTAACTTTTTCAGAATGTAAAGATGGTGGATTTGGAAATTGTCCTCTTAATCTGCTATCTCCCTCTCCATAATAACCATGACATGGGCTGCAATATATATCATATTTTTTCTGTCCTAATTCTAAAATTGATTTATTAACTGGTAATGGATTAACAAGATATTTTTCAGCTTCTTCAGGTTGATTTTTATAAGCATACGGTAAATAATTTCTTGCTACAGTTCCTTCAACAGGCATTCGCATTCCAAATCCATCACTAAATATTGATGATTTTTGTTGAGGATTTAATTTTGGTTGTTCCATCATCCAGTTAAATGGAACCATGTACAATAATTTATTCAATGTAAAATATGTTGCGCCTGAAGTAATAATTCCTGCAAGTAAAAGAAATAATAAAAATTTAGGTTCAAGAATTTTAGGATTGGCATTTAGTTCTTCAATATCAAAATAGATAGGAAATATTTCGCTTGCATTAACACTTTTGAAAAATTGTTCAACTGAAGATTCTTCAAATTTTTCATCACTAGCGAGAATTACTATGCCATATTTATCAGAAGAAACTTTTTTCATGTAATCAGTATCATTAAGTGGATGTGCATTATTAGGAAATTTAAAGAATATAAAAAGCATTGTTATAACTGTAGCAATTGATGCAGATAGAACTGTAACTTCAAATATCACAGGAATATAAGCTGGAAATGAGAAAAATGGTTTTCCGCCAATTACAAGCGGATAGTCATAAGCTGATATCCAATAAGTTAACAACAATGCTGATAAAGCTCCTGTAAGCCCAAATATTAATGCAAAATAACCAAGCTTTGATGGTTTCAAACTCATTGCTTTGGGCATACCATGAACTGGATATGGAGTATGAACATCAAATTTTTCATATCCATTTGATTTTACTTTTTTTGCTGCTTTAATTACATCATCAGCAGTATTAAATATTCCTGCATATCCATATAAAATCTTCTCTTTCATTTATAAAATCCTTAATTACTCAATATTATGATGAGATGGTTGAGAACCTTCTACAACTGCTTTGACTTCTGCAATTGATACAACTGGTAAAGCTTTCGTAAATAAAAGTATCCATGTAAAGAAAAATCCAAAACTGCCAATTAGAATCATATAATCAACAATTGTTGGAGTAAAATGTCCCCAGCTTGATGGCAAATAGTCGCGGGATAGTGAAGTTACAACAATTACAAATCTTTCGAACCACATTCCAATATTAACAAGAACTGCAATTACAAACATTACAGGAATAGACCTTCTAATTTTTTTGAACCAGAATAATTGNGGAGATAAAACATTGCATGATACCATAATCCAGTAAGCCCATGCATAAGGACCGAAAGCTCTATTTATAAATGTAAATTGTTCTGCTTGAATTCCACTATACCATGCTATAAAAAATTCCATTGCATAAGCATAACCAACCATTGAACCAGTAACAAGAATTATCTTATTCATTTTTTCAAGAGTATCAATAGTAATAATTTTTTCATAGTTGAAAATTTTTCTTATAAATATCAAAACATTCTGAACCATTGCAAAACCAGAAAACACAGCTCCAGCCACAAAGTATGGAGGGAATATTGTAGTATGCCAGCCGGGCATAATAGAAACTGCAAAGTCAAAACTTACAATTGTGTGAACTGAAAGAACCAGCGGAGTAGCAAAACCAGCAAGTATCAAATAAACCATTTCATAATGCTGCCAGTGTCTATTAGAAAAACGCCAGCCTAAACTAAAAATAGAGTAAATAATTTTTTTGATTTTATTTGAAGTTCTCTCTCTAAGTGTTGCTAAATCCGGTATTAATCCAACATACCAGAAAATTAATGACACAGTAAAATAAGTTGATACTGCAAAAACATCCCACAGAAGTGGTGACATAAAATTTACCCAGACCGAATGTTGATTAGGGTATGGGAACAAGTATCCAGCCAACCATGGACGACCGGTGTGAATTAAAGGAAATATTGCAGCAGTCATCACAGCAAAAATTGTCATTCCTTCTGCAAATCGAGCTATTCCTGTTCTCCATTTTTGTCTGAATAAAAATAATATTGCAGATATTAAAGTTCCTGCATGTCCAATACCAACCCAAAAAACAAAATTAACAATTCCAAATCCCCAGCCTACCGGTGTATTGTTGCCCCATGTACCAATTCCATAATAAAATGTTAATCCCAAACCAATAACAAACAAAGCAAGCATCGATAATGTAATTGAGAGAGCAATATAAAATTTTTTATCTGGTTTTGTCTCAAGTGGTTTTGATATTAAATCATCCAGCTCTCGTAAAGCCGGTTTGCCTTCAATTACTGATAATTCCTGTGTATAATCTACTGCACTCACTCAATTTCCTCCGAATGGATATTTCTTAATTTTGCTATGTAAGTAACATTAGGTTTGATATTTAATTCTTCCAATACATGATAAGATAAATTGTGTTTTCTAAGTTTTGATATTTCTGAATNCGGGTCATTCATATCACCAAAAATTATAGCATTNGAAGGACATGCTTGTTGACAAGCAGTAATTACATCACTGCCTTTTANTTCTCTTCCATCTCTAATAGCATTTGAACGAGCTTCCATTATTCTCTGAATACAAAATGTACATTTTTCCATCACTCCTCTTGAACGCACAGTAACTTCTGGATTATTAACAAGAGATGTTAATTCATTTTCATAATATGCATTTGCAAAGTGGTCTCTAAAATTATAGAAATTAAATCTTCTTACTTTGTATGGACAGTTATTTGAACAATATCTCGTGCCAACACATCTATTGTAGACCATTTGATTTAATCCATCAGGACTATGATTTGTTGCACTTACCGGACAAACATTTTCACAGGGGGCATTGTCACAATGCTGACACAACATTGGTTGATTACTTACAATTGGTTCTTCTTCTGTTCCTGAATAATACCGGTCAATTCTAATCCATTGCATTTCTCTGCTTCTTTCAACCTGATCTCTGCCAACTACAGGAATATTATTTTCTACATTGCAGGAAGCTACACAAGCATTACAAGCCGTGCATTTATTCAAATCAATAGCCATTGCCCACTTAACNCCGGAAAATTTGTGTTCTCTTGTTATACTGAATAAATCATGTTTTTCTTTATGCAAGAAATGAGGTTCTTTTTGATACTTAACTATCGTTCCTTCTTGAATTATTTTTCTAATTCTATGAAAATCTTTAACAAATTTATCATCCAANGAATGGTGTTCTTGTGTAGTGNCTAAGATATGTTTACCATTTGATTTTTTTATCTTAGCATTTGTATAAATATATGGTGAACCTGTAAAGTTTTTTGACATTAGTTTAACTGCATTAAATCCAACATCTTTACCAACTTCTCCCACTACTTTTCTTCCATATCCTAATTCAATATGAATTGTATCGTCGTTCATTCCCGGCTGGATAAAAACAGGCAAAATTAATTTTCTATTATCAACTTCTACTTCAACTAAATCATTCATTTCAAGATTGAATTTACTCGCAGTATTTTTAGAAATTGCTGCATAATTATCCCATGTTACTTTTGTAACTGGATGCGGTAATTCCTGAAGCCACCCATTGTTTGAAAATTTACCATCACCTATNAAATAATTTTGAGTAAGATGAACTACATAATCACTTNTAGAAATCTCATTCTTAATAAAATTAATTGATTCTGTTTTAAACTGAGGAAATTTATTTTCTTCATTAATTAATACAACACCATCATGCAAAGCAGAATACCAGAATGTTTTAATATCAACTGCTAATTTTAGTTTATTGTAAATTTCAGCTTCAAAATTTTTCATTAAATAATTATGATAAATTTTATCATCATAAATTTCATTTTCATAAATCCAGCTTAGAAGAACAGCTTCTTTTTGTCTTGTATTAAAAATTGGTGAAATAACTGGCTGCATTAAACTATAAATTCCGTTTCTAGCATATGCATCGCCCCAGCTTTCTAATTGATTATTTATAGGCAAAATGTAATTGCTTANTGCAGAAGTTTCATTTTGACTTTCTGTTAATGAAATAACTGTTCCTACTTTTTTTATTGCTTCTTCATAACCAAAATCTTTTGGGAAATGNAATACAGGATTCGAATCAAAATGAATTACTACATCAACATCACCGCGATTCATTAAATCAATTAACTGAAAAATTTCTTCTTGCTTAGAATTTTCATATTGTTTTTTGAATGATGTGGAATAATCATAAAGTTTATTATTACCAAGAATTTCATTTAATAAATTGACAGCAATATGAACATCTTCAGNTAAAGTATCCCCTGCATAAACAATTGATTTGCCTCTATTATTGTTCAAATCATTTATGAGGTGATTTAATTTTTCTTTGTGAATGTTAAAATTATCAAGAGAATAATTTTGAAATTTTTGTATAGCAGCTTTATCTAAATTAATTGCAGAACCATATTTAATTAATTCATTTATTAAGCTCATAACAAATTCAAACTGTCGATGTGGTGAAATACGCAATCTGTAATCAGCCATCATTCCTGTAATTGTCATTCTGCTTTCAGCTGCATAAAGTCTATTGTAATTAAGGCTTTTAATTACTTCGCGTTTTGAAGTAAACTTAATTGTGTTTTCAATAAAATTCCCTTCATTGCCTAAAAAGTCAGAGTCAAGACTTAAAATTACTTCAGCTTCATTCCATTTTATAGAAGGATATTCATATGTGCCATAACATTTGAACCATGCATTTCTTCTTTGATTATCATTAAATAAATCATATGAAATTATTATTGTATTGTTATATTTTGTTTTGAACTCTTCAAGAACTTTTTTAGCAGTAGGTGAAATAACTGTATTTGTTATAATTGCAACTTTTTTGTTATTCTTTATAGAATTTTTTAGAACATTTATAATNTCTTTGTCAATTAATTCCCAGTTTACTTTTTTATTATTCTTTAAAGGTTCTNGCAATCTTTCGGGGTCATACAAATTCAATATGCTTGCCTGACCTTTTGCACAAATTTTTCCTTTATTTATCGGATGGTCTGGATTACCATCAATTTTGATGGGTCTTCCTTCTCTTGTCTTAATTAATATTCCACATGCATTAGAGCAATACGAACAAGTAGAAGCATAATAATTTGCTATACCAGTTAAAATTTCTTCTGGACGTTTATTGTATGGGACTATTTCACCTTTGTCTCGATAATCAGAGCAAGCTGCTGCAGCAAACGCAGTCGAAGCAGAAAGTAATGCTAAAAATTTCCTTCGTGATACTTTAGAAAGTTTTGATAAATCAAAATCTTCTTTTACACTTTCAGGAAATTCATCCGTACCATTAACTAATTTTTCTTTTATCTCATCATTATTATCTTTTGACATGCTGTTATTAAAATTCAATAAGTGGTCTTCCATAATTAAGCCTTATTATTTCTTTTAATTGCAAGAGGATTAATTTTAATGCTAATTTTTTTATTGTTTTTTGTACCAAAATTTTTCAATGGAATAAACCGACTTAATACAACTCCAATTGCTGCAATACCAGTGATTCTAAAAAATTTTTTTCTTGAAAATTTATTAGCCATAACTCCTCTAAATTATCTATGACAAGCGAAACAATTCTCTGGACCTTTTTTAACATTTTTTAGATAAGGTAAATTTTCGTGTGGATTCCTATGACAATCAAGACATGCACCCATTGTAAATTGTCTTACCTGTGAAATTACTTCCATATTTTTTACATCACCATGACAGCTTTCGCACTTTATTCCTTTATTCACATGAACACTATGGTTAAAGTAAGCATAGTCAGGAACTTTATGTATTCTTTTCCATGGAATTAATTTGCCGTTATTATAATAATTAGTCAGCTTAATAATTTCCGGTCTATCTTTTCTTGCTACTGTGTGACAGTTCATACACACATTTACAGAAGGTATTAATGCATGGCGTGATTTTTCAACGCCAATGTGACAATATTCACAATCAATTGCCATATCACCTGCATGAAGCTTATGAGAAAATTTGATTGGCTGTTCAGGCGAATAACCAAGCCCATCTCGCTCTGGTCTTGATATGTAGTAAGTTAAAATGAAACTTATTACAATTATAAATAATGTTATTGGTAATCTGATTTTTAGAGTATAATCAAGAATAGCTTTTTTCATTGAACCGTATTATTTATTGGGATATCATGTATAATTATCTAATTTCAGTATTCAAAGATAACAAATGATATTTTATCTCACAAAGTTCAATAAATAAAAAAAATTTTTTTCGATAGGAATAGAAACTAATTTTTTCTGTTAACTACAAACTCTACAAGATTAATTAACGAATCTTTTGCCTCAGAAGGTTCAAATATTTCAAGCGACTTAATTGCTTTTTGAGCATATTCTTTTGAAACTTTTTCAGAATAATCAATCCCATCATATCTTTTGACAAATTCGATTACATTATTAACATCTAATTTTTTCCCGCCCCTCTTTATTGTTTTTAATATTTTATCTGATTCAACATTATTAGATTTGCTCAATGCATGTATTAAAGGTAGTGTTAATTTTTTTTCTCTAATATCTCCACCGAGAGGTTTGCCAATTATTTTTGATTTACCAACATAATCAAGAATATCATCACGAATTTGAAATGCTATACCAAGATTTTCTCCGAATTGTTTTAGTGCTTCTATTTTAACTTTATCTTCAGTTGCTGCTCTTGCCCCAATTTCACAACATGTAGATATAAGCGAAGCAGTTTTGTCTGAAATTATTCTAAAATATGTTTCTTCATCGTTGTCAAGTTTTCTTGTTTTACTTATTTGAAGAAGTTCCCCTTCAGACATTCTTCTTACAGTTTGGGTAATTACTTCGAGGAAATCAAAATCTTTAGAATCAATTGCAAGCATCAGCCCTTTTGCCAACAAATAATCTCCCATTAAAACAGCAATTTTATTTTTCCATATTGCATTAATTGATGGGAAATATCTTCTCGTTTCTGCATTATCAACCACATCATCATGAACAAGAGTTGCAGTATGAAGAAGTTCAACCAATCCTGCTCCTCGATAGCTTCGTTCATTTATACCACCTGAAATTTTACTGGATAAGAGAACAAGAATTGGTCTTATCTTTTTTCCTTTTTGTTTAAGCAAATAGCGGGTAATTAAATCAACAATTCCAATTTTTGATTTAATTGAATTTCGAAACAGCTTATTAAATTCTTCTAATTCAGGTTCTATGATTTGTGTAATTTTTGAAAGCGAATTTAGATTCAATTTTTCTTCTGGAAAATTTTTGAAACTAAAATACTTATTTCATATAAGAAAACCAATGGTATCGCAAGTATAATCTGAGAAACTGGGTCTGTCCCNGGAGTTAACACAGCAGCAATAATCATAATTGCAACAATTGCATGTCGTCGATATTTTTTCATAAAGTTAGGATTGAGNATGCCTATCTTTGTTAGGAAAAATGATAACATTGGTAATTCAAAAACTAATCCTGCACCTAAAATCACACTTAAAACAATTGAGAAGTATTCGTTAATTGCAAAGTTGTTTTCAATTGATGGCGAGCCAAATTGAGCAGCAAACTTTAATGCAAGAGGCAACATAACAAAATATGCAAAAATTACACCGCAGACGAAACAGAAAGTTGTGAATATCACAATTGAAGNAATGTATTTTTTTTCTTTTTCTTTTAATGCTGGAGAAATAAACTTCCAGATTTGATAAACAACATTTGGAAAACTCAGTATTAAACCAATAATTATTGCAACTTCGAAATAAAGAAAAATTTGTCCAAAAGGTTTTAGATTCTGAAGTTTAATATTTGCTTCTTTAGCCGGGAGGAGTAAAACTTTATCAACAAAAAAATCAATAAATATCCATGCAACAATAGTTCCTACAACAATGCCAATCAGAGAATAAATAATTCTCCATCTTAATTCCTCGAGATGTTCGAGGAAAGTCATTTCAACTTCTTCAGATTGATTTTCCTCGGTAAGTAATTTTTCTTTTTTACTCACACAACACTTAATTTATTTGTAACTCTGGATACAATGGAAATTTTGAACACAATTCTGCTACTTCTTTTCTAATAGAATTTAGTTGTTGTTCGTTATCAACATTTTTAATTGCTCTATCAATGAAAGATGCAATTAATTTCATTTCATTTTCTTTCATTCCTCTTGTTGTAACAGCTGGAGTACCAATTCTAATTCCACTTGTAACAAAAGGACTCTTGGTGTCAAATGGAATCATATTTTTATTAACTGTAATTCCTGCAAGTCCTAATGCAGTTTCAGCTTTTTTACCGCTTATATCTTTGTTTGAAAGGTCAATCAACATCAAATGATTATCTGTTCCACCTGAAACAACATCATATCCAAGATTAGCTAATTCTTGTGCAAGTGTTTTTGCATTTTTAATTATTTGTTTGGCATAATCAGTAAAAGAATCCTGCAGAGCTTCTCCAAATGCTACAGCTTTTGCCATAATAATGTGCATTAAAGGTCCACCCTGAATACCGGGCATAACAATTCCATCAATTACTTCTGACATCATTTTTAATCTGTCCCCTTTTGGAGTTTTAATACCAAGAGGATTTTCTTTATCCTTCCCAATTAAAATTACTCCACCTCGTGGACCGCGTAATGTTTTATGAGTTGTTGATGTTACAACATCACAATATGGCAACGGGTTGTTTAACAAACCTTTTGCAATTAAACCAGCTGGATGAGCCATATCGCACATTAAAAATGCTCCAACCTTATCAGCAATTTCTCTAAACTTGGCATAATCCCAATCCCTTGAATAAGCACTTGCACCTGTAATAATTAATTTGGGCTTTTCTTTTTTAGCTATATCTTCAATTAAATTATAATCAAGCAGTTTGGTTTCTTTGCTTAAAGTGTATGGAACCGAATGGTATATTTGTCCTGAAAAATTAACAAGTGAGCCATGTGTTAAATGTCCACCGTGGTCAAGACTTAAGCCTAAAATTTTATCACCAGGTTTGAGCAAAGCCATATAAACAGCCATGTTTGCTTGAGAGCCGCTATG